>JACXTT010000738.1_pt1 | contig 55944 bp, 76 predicted proteins | sample 9270951 | NCBI WGS metagenome assembly JACXTT01 (sample SAMN15532306, study PRJNA645909) | rock metagenome | isolation source: weathered quartz diorite | place: Puerto Rico | collected 2017-06-21
AATATTCTTAATTTCTATTTATCAATATAATCTTAATTATTATATATAACGTACATTTATATATATGTACACATTATTAACTCCCATAAACCTACACATCTATTCATACAACATATACCTAATCAGAGATTATATCCTTAATGAAATCAAATTCATAAATTTGATGAGGGTTGTGGGGGGGGGGGGGTTATGCCTCGTAGCGAAAGTGATATTTCGATAGTAACAGGTGAGGATGCTCGTCGGGCTTGTACGGCCCTATACCTAAAAAGAGTCCACCACACAATCAAGGATAGTAACCATCACTACTGGTTGGCGCTGCGGAGAGTTTCTGCTAAGGAAGAACATTATGAAAGGGGATATTTTCCTCATAGTGGAAAGCGGGCTTATATGGAAGACTTAAAAAAGACCTACGCCTCGGCCTGTTTTATCTATCTTCTTTTGGGAACAGGAATTATCTATTAGGGAGCTGCTTTAAGTAGCACCCAAGTGGATGCTTAAAGATTAAGACTGGAGGTACAATAGGAGATTAATTTAATCGAGAAGGGTGTCTTATGAACGCACAAATCAAAGCACAATGGCTGACCGCTCTGCGGAGCGGCAGCTATACTCAGGGCCGCTTTCTGTTAAAGCAGCAGCCAGGGGGAATGGGTAATCCATTCACTCTAACTGCTCTAGGCGTGCTATGTGAGCTAGCAGTTGCGGCTGGATTGTATCCGGCCTGGAATAGCAACGGTAACAACTATGGTTATCAAACTATGAACCTGCCGGAGGTAGTAGTACTATGGTCCGGCCTGGAGAGCAATCGGGGCGGGTATGTTACCATAGACGGGCATTTCGAATCAATACAGCACCATAACGACGGGGTGTATATGGGCCTGTTTAACGTCAACAATCAGAAGTCATTCGCTCAAATAGCCAATGCCATTGAGGCTCAACTGTGACTTCGTCACAGTTGGTGCCAAAGGCCGCGCCCGGCCTTTTCTATAACGGCCAGGCTGACCATTTTCTTAAGTATACGGTTCACGACCTGGTCATGTTTCCGACACTCAAATGTGAAGTTCTTCGTGCTGAAATCTGTCGGCAGGCTGGCAAGCCAGCCTCGCTCCTGGGGTGTAAGTTTGTCAACACCTCCCTCAAGGCTAAAGCCTTGAGGTTCTCCATCGTCATCAAATACTCTACCGACGTATTCGGCTGGGAACCATCCTCGATTGCGGATAAAGCGCCTCATAACAATACAGCCGCGCTCATTGTCCTCTTCGAGGCCAATCCTGAAGTCTACGTTCTGGACTAGAGCAGCGGCGCCGCAGGCATTAGACATCCACTCTGTTGGATGCGTTTCTAGATGAAAACGCTCTACGGTTGGGTCGCCGGAAATTTTTCTGGGATGGTGGACAAACATTATGGATGTGTTGGTCTGCGCGACTAGCGCGCGCACGCCGCGCAACATAGCGGCCGCTTCGCTGTTCTTAGCCTCGGCATCCGGCTTGAACATCCTGAGTGGATCTATGATGACAAAGTCAACTGGGTCTCTCTTGAGCAGTTCTATAATATAGTGATCCTCGCTCCAAGAGGCAAGGTCTTCGACCTTGCTTCCGTAGTTGGGACTATATATCTGGAAATTGTCAAGCGCCATAGGTGCTTGGATGTAGTCCATGAGGGTTGTGATAATATGAAAAACAGGCTGTGGGCCGTTTTCCAGATCAACATAGAGGCAACGTACGTTGCCTCTAGCAGGCGTGAAAGTTCCCAGGAACTTTCGATTAGCAGCAAGGCTAAGCTGAAGCTGCAAGGCGAAGGGGGATTTGCCAATTCCCCACTCGCCAACTAGGATGCCTATGGAGCGCTCGGGAATAAAATCTGATAGCAGGTATGAGACAGGGCCGCTGGCCAGTCTGCCTACGTCTTGAATTGTGAGTTTTCCGTTGGGCATTTGGACGAGCCCAAATTGGGCTTGTCCAATATTATACCATGAGGAGGCATTTAGTGTTGATTCTTGAAAGGTTAATAAAGGATAATAGGTATCAATTCCCATCCTTCATGAAGGACCGCCCATTTTACATCGAGATGGAATTGACCCGGCCAAATAGAGGAGGTGTTAGTATCTATCTCAAAGATTGTGACATCGGCCAGACCATTGTTAAGGTGGATCTCCCAGAGCATATGTGGATGGCAATGCTCGAAGAATATCTCTATTCATCGTTTGGATTCCTGGGTTTCAAGACCAATAAATGTTCATTTACAAACATACTTGAGCACTTGAACACAACAAGGAAATTGGAGTATACTTATAAAGAGGAATTCGATCCCAAGAATTATGAAAGGCCCAATGAACAAGAAGATCCAGATCTTGATAGACCGGTCGCGCCGCGTAGACAGCCTCAATTGCGCCCGCCTCGGATGGTGGACCAGCCACTGCGGCTCGACAGAGCCGCATGGGCTCCAGAGGATCAAGCAGCCCCTATATTTAATGATCGGGACCTTGACGCACTACGGCGTGCAGGGGCTGATGCAAGGCATCAGCCACCAGCAGATCCTCCAGGAGATAGACCAAATGATGGAGGCCGAGAGCGCCCTCCTCGTCGCCGAGAATGAGCATCCAGACCTTGGATTCGCTATTCGCGAATCCAGCGACCTCGCCAAGGCGATGGTTCTTGTATGGCTCAAGGAGCGCAAAGAGTGCTTTGACAGCGAGTACCGTGTCGTCGCTATTGAACCCGAACTTCGGACCACCTTGTGGTCCAACCAGGACTACGAAGTAGTCCTGATGATGCGTCCTGATGCCGTCTTAGAGCGGCGCCAAGATGGCGCCTTGCTCCAGTGGGAGCTTAAGACCAAACAAAGCATCACATCCAACTGGATAAATGGCTGGGAGCATAATCTTCAATTAGTTGCACAACAACTAGGCATACAAGAGTATGCCCGCCAGAGCGGTCTGTCAGACCGCTCTCTTGCAGGGGCCTTCATTGAGGCCCTTATAAAGGGCCGCCGCGAACGTGATGAGTCCGATGGACTCATCAAACAACAGTCGCCACTTATATATGCATATAGCAAGCCAGGAGATGGCTTGCTGGTCCAAGATCAACTCAGCCCCTCCTGGAAGAAGGGCTGGAGGAAATCACTCACGAGTGATTTCCTTCCATTGGAAGAGTGGATATTTAATAGATTGCCGTCCGAAGTGACGGCAATTAAGGCTGTCATTGTGCCACCCATACAGCCCTCAGCGGATGAAATCCACCAGGCGGCTGAACAATGGGGCATGGCGGCCATTGCCGACTACGAGCACGCAGCGGCGCTGCGCGCTGCGCCGGAGCAGCAGCAAGAGCATCTGCTCAACCAATATTTTGCTCAGAATACTGAGCACTGCTTCCGGTATGGCAAATGCAAAGCCTATGAGCTTTGCTGGCAGCCCGGGGTAGCCGCCGATCCTGTAGGATCGGGGCTGTTTCAGACCCGTGTACCCCATCATAATGAGGATCTGGATGAGGCATAGCAAAGCTATGCCAGGCCTATTGGCCTGGTATCGCGCCCTCAAAGAGGGTCGCGCCTGCAATATCTGTGGCGGCATCTTCCCGGTCGAGTGCATGGACTTTGATCACCTCCCCGACCGGGTCAAGCGGATGGACGTTTCCAAGATGGTCCGGCTCAACATGTCGCGGGAGGACATACTGATCGAGATGGGTAAATGTCAACTTCTATGTGGAAATTGTCATCGGCAAGAAACTGTCCGTCGAAGGCGGGGGAGGAAACTTGGCAAGCAGACTAAGAAGACAACTTGAGCGTTTCTGGCGCCTCGATCCGAGGTGCCATTGGTGTCAACAGCTTACACTGTTGATACCGCTGGAGACCCTCCAGCGGTGGCGACGCGACTGCCTCGGGCCGTACCCGGCCCGAATGGCGACGATAGACCATCTCTATTCCAAGATGGATCTTCGCCGCTCCGCCCAACGGGGCGGTGGCAAAGTCAGTCACGTTCTAGCGTGCCGGGCTTGTAATCAAGCCCGCTGCGGCGAAGATCTTCGCCGCAATATCGAGCTTCAGCGTATTAAGAGCCAAAATGGCATGTCGGCGTCACCGACACGTGCTATAATAAATATGAATGGAAGGAAATCTCAGAAACCGAAAGATCCTCTACAAGGCACTACGTGCCTTGATGATAGACGCGGATAACCTGAGGATCAAGATGGACGCTGACCCGGTCCGGAGCGCTGCATTCGATCGGACCAGTCTTGTCATAGGCGGCTTCGTGGCGGCTCTGCCGCTGCTGCTTGAGGCAGCGGCTGAAGAAATCAGCCGCGATGAGAATGAGGCTCGTATGCATAAGGAATTGATGCTCCTGCTAGAGCAGGAGCGAGACAAGTTTAAGAGGCTCCCCACAGAGCCGCCACCACCGGAGGCTCCATGAGGTTAACTATAGAAGATGTCATAAAAGCTAAGGAAGAATATGGTAGCAAGATTTGTGAGTCTCATAAGAGGGTGTTTGATAACAGTATGATGTGTGTTCTTGGGGCTTGTATAAAAGTGTTATATTCTTGGTCTAATTATAGTTCTAGATGGCCCACAGCGAGTGATGGTATGTTAAAATTGGGTATTACTCGTGTGGATGCAGAGCACATAATCGAACTTAACGAAGGAGGCGAATTTGACAAGGCTTGGAAAGCTGTAGAAAGGATTGTATCACAATGTCCCTCATCCAACGGATGAAAGACAATCCTCTATTGATAGTGGAAGGTATACTCATAGGCATTGTCGGACCCTGGATCGCGACCTCGCTCCTTAATGGAGCGAGGGATCGTATCATGTTTCAGATGGATATCCAGAAGATTGAATGGGTCAGACGCGCAGCGTCTGAGATGCCCTGTGGGCAGGCAGGGCTGCCATTTCAACCCCTAATCCAGGAAGTTGTGGCGATGAATGAGCGGATCATGTATGAGAAGGAATCCAACAAACATTGGTATTCGGATTGGTCTGTCACAGACCGTTGGAATTTCGTTAACGAAATTCCAGTTCCCTGCGCTCCTCAGGAGCGCAAATGATCTTCCTCCTCTTCCTGGCCATATCCTTCTTCATATACTGCTCTAACCTTCATGCAGGAGTCGTTGGGGACGATCTCGCCGTATTGGCTGCTGTCAATAGGCGATCTTTCAAGGAGGTCCTAAGAGGACCTCGACCACTGCCTATGGCAGTGTTCTATATCATATTTTGGCTTACTGGTCAAGAGAAAAAAGAACTTACGCAAGTAAAAACTACTTGCTTTCACATCGTAAATGTGATAATGCATGCGGCAAATGCCGCATGCGTCTATTACCTAATCGAAAGGATAATTTTATGGGTTGGTGGAATATCTGGCGAGACCTTGAAAATGGTCGTACTGCTAAGCGTGATATACTTCCTCGTTCAGCCTCTGGCGGTGAACGCCGTCGCGAACATATCGGGGCTCTACAGCCTCATGAGCACATTTTTCTGCCTTACAGCATTGTTATCAGCGCTGACAGGGCATGGTGTCTTATTTGCATTGAGTGCCATGAGCGCGTTCCTCTCGAAGCAGGACACCGTCCTGTTACCCTTTCAAACTGGACTCCTCCTGGCGCTATTGGGAATTAGTGCCTGGCCCTACTTTGTAGGGCCGATTGGCATTGTGGCCATCTTGATGGCCACGAAGAGGCTACGATGGGGCCAGAAAATTCAGGTGTCTGAGACGGGATGGCCTGCGCCTATGGCGCAGTGGCCCTATATTAAGACCTTCGTGTACGAATCTATGATTCGTATACTGAAGTGGTTCCTGGGCTTTGGCTATGAGCTTCAACCTTATCCGAAGGAGGCATCATGGTTTGGGTTTGCATTAACGGTAGAAGCACTACTGATGGGAACTTCGTTCCTTTGGATGCTTTCGCCAGCAGCGCTAGCGCTGCTGATATGTTCCCCTTGGAGTGCCTATATCGTGAAGAGATTGCCAGACCCAATTATGGAGCACAGAGCATACGGACTAATGCTTGGTATGAGTCTGTTGGCGGGAAGCGCTTTAGCGCTTTTGCCCCTCTGGTTAGCGGCTATAGTGCTTACCGCCTTCGCGTTTACTGCGAAGCAGCGCACAGCGCTGTGGGCGCCTGGCACACTTTGGTGGGCCGCTGTTACTTCTGAGGGAAGTAACAATCCGCAGGCTCTCTTGAATCTATCGTCTGAGTACATTCATGCCGGGAGGCTTAACGAGGCTAAGCCTCTCATAGCTAAGGCTTTATCCTTAGCGCCTAATGCTTGGCATGCTTGGGCTAACCTAGGTACAATAGCAGCTAAGGAACAGAATGCAACCCTTCAGGCTGCATTCTATCAACGTGGCGCTATCAGGTGCAAGCGGTTTCTGCTTGCATGGGAAACACTCGCTAAGATATACGAAGGCAGTGGGCGTTATGCCCGCGCTGCCGCCTGCTATCGTCATTTAGCTAGAATCGCTTATGATGATGCTTCGAGGTATCATCATATGAGCAAAGCCCATGCGTTTCTGCTTGCAGCTAAGATGCTACCTGATGTATAATATATACATCCTGGAGGATGCATGAATGGCAGATTTCATTGTATACTTAGTGCCCACAAAGGTTGAGGAGAACGCGAACGAAACTCCGGAACCTATCGAGTTTCTAAATGTTGACTTAGGCTTCAATCAAATGGGATGGCTGGTCTTTACTCATACTGAAACACGAGAGCCCATAGCAGTCTTTGTGCCGGGCAGCGTCCGGTATGTTGAGCGCGCTATGCGCGACGAGATTGTCACAGAGATAGAAGCTAAGGAGCTAGTAAATTAATGGCGTGCCTTAGCTCTACTCTTATTTATGCCGACTCCGGCGAAGGCAAAACCTCTCTAGTTGCTAGCTGGGCGCGTTGGGTTAATCAAGTAACAGGAAAGAAGGTAAGGTATGTTACCCGTGAACCAGGGGGACTTGACACTATCAGTGATCTTCTTGACAGTGGTATCCTTGATGTTTGGGATATTGGTGATCGTCCTTTTCCTGGAGAAACCCTTGAGTTTGCTACGACAGGCTACTGGCCTCTACCGAATGGCAAATTGGCTGCTCCGTCGGACCAAACTTGGTCCGACATTGGGGGTTATGCTTTTGAGGGTGGCACATCTTTTGGGGAGCATCTCATGGAGGAGGTTAAAGATAAAGCGGCAAAGAATGAGATCATTGGCGCTGAGAAGGCGCCCCAGCAATATGTTTCCGGGGATACCAGAATAGCAGGAGCTAATCAGACCTTCTACGGTATGGTTCAGGGGCGGCTGCGTCGGGGTATCGGCGCAAGCCAGCGCCTACCAGCGCATATTATGTGGACCTGCCGTGAGACCAAAGCCGAGGACCAGGATATGATCTCCGGCTACAAAGAGATCTATGGGCCACAACTTATTGGGCAGGCCCTCACGCCGCACGTACCAGCATGGTTTGGTAGAACCATTCATCTTGATGCGGTCAAGGACGGATCGCGTACCGCGATTCGCGCGTTCTATAAGACACACTTCGCCGAGGGAAACAAGATACCTTATGTGGCTAATCCTCGACTACCGGTAACGGTGGTTAATGAATTGCCGGAATCAGAAATAGTTGCACAGGACGGCCTGCATATGGTAAGATTAATGAATAAGGTTCAGGAACTAAAGCAACGTGCGCGCACGCTGCTTAAGGGGTAGTTATGCTGAGAGTGACGATTGAACTCGTTCCCGATGGGAACGAGTGCCTGAAGAAGGTGTTGGGGGTTATGCACATTAACAACGATGGCAGAAGCCAGAATGAACACGTTGGTAACTATGAGGTTCGTTCAATGAATCCCGATGGTCATTATGGTTTCCAAATAGTCACTGGCATATACCGGGACTTCAACATCTTTAACTTTCTTAAGGATTTTTTTAATAAATTGGACAAGGAGAAATTATGACAGATATTTTGGGTTTGGAGATTGTAACAGTACCGCAGGAAGTGGCACCTGATGAGTATGTACCACCCTATGATGAGATCTCAAACGATCCCATCGACAAGGGTACCTATACCGTCACCTTCATTGATGGACAGTTCAATGTTGATAACAAGAAGAAAGCCGTCCGTTTTGGCACAGTTACCAGCAAGAAAGACGGCAACAAATACCGCAGCGCAAACTTTGCACTGGAGGTGCAAGACGCGGTCTTGCATGGCAAAACCGTCGGGACTCGCCGGTTTTGGTCTGGCCGGGTCAATACTATCCCAGAAAAGCTTCTGTTTCAACAGGTCAAAAAGGGTCGGGAGAACGCTAACTCCTTCAGCGATATGCTCCGAGCAGCAGGATATAAGGGACCCCTCCGCAGCGATGACGACTACATTGATGCTATCCTCAATCTTATCGAAGATAGGGCATCCGCGCGAGCGCGGATTGACAAAGAGGCCTATTGTAATCCTAACAGCAAGGAATATGCTGGGTGTGGCCACACAATCAAGGGCCAGGATTCCTTCACCATTGATGGAATCAGGGCCAAATGCCCCGGCGACCACACGGATGCAACACGGCCCACATTGCTCGCGAGCAATGTGGTTAAGGCGTTCTATCCAGATAAGACTAAGAAGGCCGACGATGGCATTCCGTTCTAACAAGGAGTTGTATGCTGAATATTAAAACAGTCCTAGATAGATTTGCTCAGGAAAAGTTGTGTTGGAGGGCGGCGTGGTTTGTTAGGACCTCAACAGGATTATGTCCGTTGCAGGTAATAGCCAAAGATTACAACAAACCATCATATCTGGTGTTGGTCTCAAATCTAGGACTTGATCAAGAAGATATTTTCGCTATTTTAGATTGGGCCGACTTCGGCAAATGGCGTATTCCAAGGGAGTTACGACCATCTTCGTAACTGGTTGCGGGGGCGGTGTTTAACAACACCGCGTAAGCGGTGTGGGATAGCCAGCAGAAGGAGTGACGGGCTGGCTGTATCGGGGGCAGACAGGTGGGGGTCTGCCCCCACACAATCTCTAAGAGATTGTGCTTGACAGGCGCAAGGCGTCTGTGTTATTCTTAGTATAGTCATACATTTGGGGCTATTAGCCCCAGGGCCTCACCTTCGCGACGAGCGTGCCTCCAGACCGGGTCAGCACAGCGGCGTTGGTGAGGCTCTTTTCTTTTTATCGGAGGAAACAAATGAACGAACTTCTGTATAAGTTGGTGGAGGAATTGGAGCGGAATGTTCAGGGAATTCAAACTGAAATACAGGTTCTGAAAAGCATGATTAAACGGGACTTAATGGAAGAGGATCACATTCCTCCAGATTGGAATTGCTAATATGATAACATTTCCAAAGATTCTACAATTAGGAGACATTCGCATAGCAGATGCCCTCAAAGAGGGCGAGGTTGAGATTACGGAGAAGATTGATGGGAGTATGTTTGGCTTCGGCAGGAGTGCCGACGGCACTCCTGAATATCGCTCCAGGGGTCAGATCATACCAATAGAGAATGTGCCAAAGATGTTTCAGCCAGCCGTTGACAGCAGTCATCCTGCGCGGCTCCGACCGGGTCAGTGGATATTCGGCGAGACCCTAACCTCGCCCCATCACAATACTCTTACATACGAGAGGGTCCCCAAGGGTAATCTGATTGTGTTTGGGTTCTGGGACGGCCAATGGGCCAACTACGATACAGTTCAACGGGTAGCGGATTCCTTCGGTTATGAAGTTGTGCCTCTGCTGTATAGAGGAAAGCTGCCACCGCTAGCTGTGTTGGAGCAGTTCTTTAATCGTATATCCGTCCTGGGCAAGGAGCGAATAGAGGGCATTGTAATCAAACACACAACGGCCTATTGGCCGGGGTTCGGCGAACCCCTGCCGGTATACGCTAAGTATGTGCGGCAGGAATTCAAGGAGCAGAACGACAAAGCATGGAAGGCGGATACCTCAAAATCGAAGCTGGAGCTTTTGCTGGAATCTTATCGAAGCGAAGCGAGATGGGCCAAGGCGGTTCAGCACCTTCGTGAAAGCGGAGTGCTGAAGGTTGCCATGCAAGATATGCCTAACCTCGTCGCTGAGGTTAATCGGGATATAGAAGAGGAGTGCCAGCACGAGATTAAGGAAGCCCTCTTCAAGGCTGTTGAGAAGGATCTCAAACGTACGGCAGTACGCGGTTTAGCTGATTGGTATAAACAATGGCTTGCCACGCAAGCAGAAAGGACAGAACAACAATGATCGAGCTTGAAGTCGAGATTGAAGAACTGGAACCCAAGACTGCCCCACAGTCTGATGCTGGATTCCTGGAATAAACTGGATGGGGCTGCTCGTGGCAGCCCCAGGAGTGGCTCAGCAATTTATTCATTTGATGAAGGAGTTTAACTCGTGATAGGGATTATCCCAGCCAACATCGTGCCCGCCTACGGGGTCTATTCAGACTACCTGCCCGCTGGCAAGGTCCGTACCAACATGGCCCATATCAATATAGCCTACGTTGCCGCGCGCCCCGATGCCATCCTGAGCGTTGATATTACCACTTGGCGCCTGGACACCGGCCGCGTTCAACAAATAGAAAGCTTCGACCTCAAGGTTGTGACTCTGCGTCGTATATCCGACAATGCAGAACAGGGCGTCCAGATGTGGGTCATGGTCGGCAACAAAGATGAGTTAGGGGGCTTCCACCCCCTAACTCAGGCCAACTGGAGTGGCCGTGTTCAATCCTTCATCTACTTCGATCTCAACCACGACGGCCAGAAGGATGACGAGTCGTCATCCTTCATTGCCATTGTACCCTGGGGCCTAGGCATTCCCTTCGCCTTCCACGAATTCTATGACCAACCCTACATCATCAACACCTGGTATTACCAGGAGGATGATCGCCAGTTTTGGGCCGCATGGCATGATCAGCCTAGGCCGATCACTAATCGAGATTGGGCTCAGGATGGCGACAGAACTCGTATGAGTACTTTCTTGGAGGAATCCTGGTGGTCCGTTCATGAAGGCGGTTGGGGCTATGGCTCGGGCTCTATGAGCCAGATGCCCGACGGGCATCTGTGGCCGAAGGGCGGCAACGCCACCCTGCCCGGCGCCTTCGAATCGCGCGCGCGCTTCACTTCACCTATGTGGCTGACAGGAGTATGGAAGCCCTCAATCTGGTCCCAATACACTCTTAATATAGAAAACAATTAAAAGGAGAATAACATGATTTCAAAAATCCTACTTGCGGCCCCGATAGTGTTTGTAGCCGCAATCCTATCAATTCCAGTTGTTGAGGGGATTCTTGATGCGATCGTTGAGAATGCCCTGATTTCAAAACAGCAGGATGCACCACTCGTAAAAAAGGGGACCGTAAAAGCTACAGATAGGAGGGGTTAACCCCTCCTATGACCCGGTCGGAGCCTCTACACTAGCCATTGGCTAGTGTGTTATAATAAGCAGGAGGAGGACTCATAATATGTATTCAGGACAAGTTGATATTTTACTCGGTGGAGATTGCATGGCTCTTTACAAGGACGGCGACCTCAAAGTTGCCGCAACAAAGCTGACCTTCGCGGATGTGCTTGAGGCTCTGGGAATTGGATGTGATATTACAGAAGTTGATCTGGAATTGTATGATAATCCAGAGAAATTCCCGTTCAAGCTCAATGATATTCGGGAATATGAGGAGCCAAAGGGAGTGTGAATGGATGAATTAGATAAGGCCCAGCGCCATTTTTACATTGCTCTAACCGCCTTTTTTCTTGTTGTAATATTTGAACTAACAGGTATTGCTGATCCGTTGAATAGACGTATTGCACACTGGATTATATCGAGGTTTGCATTATGAATGAAAATCAGCAATACTTCACTGAGAACAAGCATTCTGTTGCTCCTCACGATTCCTATTCTGGGGATCGTGGGTAGCGGTTGGGGCAAGCCCTGGACCTCTACAGATTACCTTTATCTGTGGACTCTGGTGTGTGTGTCTGGGGCTTTTTACTTTTGGTTTACACGAGAATAGGCGGCCTTAGGCCGCCTATTGTGCTATAATAGTAGCACTGATGGCGAGAACATATGAACAGCTTAATGTTTATCCTAAAGGTCCTTCGTGTGCTGGGTGCCCTCTTTATAATATTGGGGCTAGTTTCGCTCGCACTCTTGGTAGTGGTCGCAATGGCGTCGGCCTTCTAGGAGAGGCTCTCGGCGAGAGTGAAGCTCTCGCTGGTAAGCCCTTCCAGGGCGACGCAGGTTATCAGCTAAAGGCCATCCTGCATCGTGGAGGCTTCAAGCAGGATGACTTCTTAATCTTCAATACTACAAACTGCCACCCTCCCAAAAATTACCTGGAAGGGGCGCCATACGAGCAGGCTGCTATAGCCCACTGCGATCCTTATTTTGAGGAAACCCTTCAACGAAACCCGCAGCTAAAGGTTCTTGTACCGATGGGCAACATCGCCCTGGCCAAGCTGCTTGGCCACAAGGGCATCAAGAACTTCCATGGTACTGTTCATCGCTGGCGGCACTACTACGTAGTCCCAACCCTTCATCCCTCCTACATTCTACGCAACGGCGGCTCAGAATTCCCTACGGGGCTTTTCGACATAACCCGTGCGCTAGAAGTGTGCCAGCGGGGGTGGCACCCCACTCCTGTGGAATATATCCTTCGGCCAACACCGGAGGAATTCTTGCACTACGTGCAGGGCTACGAAGCAGCCCTGGCAGCAGATCCTGATCTGCTGCTTGCATCAGATATTGAAACAGCCTACTCCTCATCTGTAGACGAGGAGGATCTTTTAGAAAAGGATTCAAGCTATGTCATCGAACGAATCAGCTTCAGCTTTAGATCAAATACCGCAATCACCGTCCCATTCAATGCTTCGTTCATGGACGGTATCTTGCGGCTGTTGGGTACAAGTGGCTTCGTCTGTTTCTGGAACGGAAACAAGTTTGACGTGCCACGTCTGCGGCACGCCGACGTGCAGTTCAAAGGCATACCACTTGACGGGATGGATGCATGGCATGTTTTACGTCCGGACCTCCCAAAAGGACTTGGATACGTCTCGCCTTTCTTCACAGACTTAAGTGCTTGGAAGCATCTGAGTGATAGTGAACCAGAATACTATTCTTGCCAGGACTCAGATGCGCTCCTACGCATCATGCTCAAAATCAGAGCGCGGATGCGCTCTGAGGGTATCTGGGATACATTTCTTAGGCACTGGACCCATATAGAACCTCGTCTGGAGGCTATGAGCACCATTGGCATCGGCGTGGACGAAGGTGTTCGAAGCGAACGCCAGCACTACTATGAGGATATCCGAGACAACACAGCGGCTAAAATACAGGCTGTCGTGCCCTTTGAACTTAAGCCCGACGTTAAGAAGGGGGGTTATAAAGGCAAGCCCAAGGATGTGCGAGAGCTTACAAAGACTGGAGTGCCCGATGAAGAAGCTTGGCTTCGCTTGGGCTATTACAGACCGTTAGGCGGTCTGTGGAATAAGAAAGAGGACTTTAATCATAACAGCCCTCTACAGATCCTTAACTACATTCGCAGCAAGTATGATGAATCGGATGTTCCTCGGGATAAGAAGACCGGCAAGCCAACGACAGGCCTGGAAGAATTGGATCGCCTAGCCCGTTCCAAGGGTGATGAAGTCCTAAGCCTCATTGTTGATGCGGCCCAAGCTGATAGCAACATTACCAGCTTCATCAAGCCCTGGACCCCCGGGCCTGATGGGCGTATTCACGGCACGTTTACAAACGTGCCGTCTACTCATAGGTTGGCCAGCCAGAATCCTAACCTACAGAACTTTCCTAGGCGTAGCGCTGAAGCGCTAGCCATGCGTCGTATGATCGTGCCGGGAGATGGTTGGGAATTTTTGTGTGAGGCTGACTGGCGGAGCATCGAGGCGATCCTTGTGGGTTGGTATGCTAAGTCCCCAACATATATGCGCATCGCGTATATGGGCATTCATGACTTCATGGCTGGTGTAAAACTAGGGATGAAGCTGGATACTAGCATGTCTGATGGCGATCTAAAGATCGCTCTCAAGGAAGCCAAGAAGCTAGGTAACTCAACTCTTGTACCGGGCTCGGGCCTTTCTGTCAGGGAAGCCTGCAAGGTTAGTGTACATGGTGGAAATTATCATGAAGGGGCTTTGCTCCTCCATAACACTTATCCAGAACTGTTTCCTAAAGTTCGGGATGCTCAAGAATATCAGGACTTCTACTTTGGCCTCTTCCAAGATATACCTGTCTGGCAGCAGAAGGTTGTAGATGATGCCTACGATAAATGCTATACCGAGAATGCCTGGAAGTTAAAGCGTTGGTTCTGGAACATTAAGAAGTGGCAATTCTTTAAGCGCCAGAACGAATGGAAGCTTGTTGATGGGGATGATGCCAAGAAAGCTATCTCTACCAATCCTCAGGGCTCGGCGGGCATAATGATGCGATTTGCCCTGGGCAGCGACGCTGTTCAAGCTCTGCTTGAACAGGAATGTTTGATGCTCTCAGTTCATGATTCTCTTGTGGCGCGGGCGCGCGACAAACGGCATCGTGAATGGGTTATTGAAAAGCTTATTCAGGCTATGGAGTTTCCTGTCAAGGAAATGGATAATATTGTTATCCCGGTAGAGATAAAATCTGGTCGAAATTGGGGAACCATGGGAGAGATCTCTAAATGAAGATCTTAGATTCTGGACATTCCTATTTATTGGATTGCTTAGATGGAGATACTAAAATCTCTCTTGATTTTGTAAAACGTGTTGGTCCCAACTATCCTAGGAATAAAGATGCCCATACTGGAACTACAACACAAGAAGTACTTCGTGCTTTGATTGATAGAATCAAATATGTTCAGATGCAAAAACAATGGCATGAGAATGTTTTAGTACTTCAATGCCTTAGAATGGCATTGTGGCTTTTGGAGTCACGTGCCCACAAGGCACGAAATGAGATGTTTAATAGATCTCCGATAGGGATTGAAGATCTTAAAACTTGTTCAACATGCTTACACATAGATTGTAGTAAACATGGTATAATATAATCTGCGCGGATGAAGCAACGGCTGCTATCTTGACTCATTACCAAGAGCCGAAAGGCCAACTGGGTTCGACTCCCGGCCGCGCTATTGGAGGATAAGTATGAGAAAGAAACCACAATACGATTGGAAGGAGATTGTCCGCCAGACAATCCATAAAAGACGTGGCAATGCTAAGGGCCTAGGCAATAGCCGCTGGCGCAAAGCCAAGGATGGCTTTATGATAACATCCCGCGACCATACACCCACGGCTAATCAAATACAGAATTTGGAGGCTTTTATGAATGCGGACAATCTACAGCAATGAGCGCGATAATGAAGAGTCTAGGGGAATTAAAGAGGTCGGAAAAAGCAAAGCCCTCTCCAGCGGAAGCGTTCCTTCCATATGGCAAGTTCCACTATCTCTTCTGGAGAGTGCTGCGAGACGTATGCAGAAGGGAAACGACAAAGGATATCCTATTCACAATTGGAGAAGCGGCTTGGACGATCCTGCTTTTCTACGCGATAGGGCCAATCACGCTGCGACACATCTTATGCGTCTTCTTAATGGTGACAATTCGGTTGATGATGCGCAAGGCAATGCTGATGCATTGACTTGGGCCTGCTGCCTCATAAATGAGGCATTAAGGCTTCATCCAGAAGTTGTTAAGAAGGCTTTTTATAGTGAGGCTAGGGGAGAAAAGAAGGAATGAATATATCAATAGATGTTGATGGAGTTCTAGCGGCCTTTACCAAGGCCTTCGTGGCTCAGGTAAATAAGATATGGCCAAACAAATTGCCAGAGGATTATCAGCCGGAATCGTGGTACTATACAGAGGTCCTGAATAAGCAGGAAATGGACTTTGCCTTCTCTCAAGCTCTACTTGAACCGAACTTCTTCCTGCATCTAGAACCATTGCCGGGTGCTCGCGAACTCCGTCAAGCCTTGTCCGCTCTTAAAAGAGCCGGAGTTTGCGTATATTATATCACCAGCCGCAATAAGACAGCCGGATTACCGCTATTGGTTCAAACCAATACATGGTTAAAGGATAATGAATTACTCACAAACAATACAGCAACTATTGTAGCGGGAGGTGGTATAGGCGTTAAGGCCCGAATCAACAATCTTGTTGATTCAGTGTTCTCAATAGACGACAAGATAGAAACAGTCCGTGAGAACAATGTGGATGGAATCCACCAGGATCACCGATCATTCCTACTGGATCAGCGATGGAACCGTAGTGCGACTACTTTGCCTCGGGTGCGGTCTGTTGGGGAGTTTCTTGAGATTGTGCTTGCTGCTGCTGCGCAGCAGGAACACCAAAAAGTTGCTGGTAAATAGCCCAGGCCTTTTCCTCTATCTGATCCTCATAGGGGCCACCCGTATTAATACCCACTTCGCCATAGCGAAGATGAAGAAGCTCATGTATTAGGACTTCCTGTTTGAAGAAGGCCGCATCGTGAGCACAGATCTCGATGGTATTGGTATGATAGCTTGTTAGGCCATGCAGACTTTCGCAGAAAGCCGGGCTCTCCTGCTGCTTCAAGTTAACGCTTGACATTAGGCGGATAATGTCCGCTGCCGTAAACGACACCTCCGGCAGAGGTGGCACTTCATGAAATATGAATATCTGTGAGCTTGCTGGCACGGCCAGCAGCGCTGCCGCCAGCAGCGCTAGCAACAACTTCTTCATTAAGTCTCCTACTTACCGTTGATAATAGACGGGAATGCCGCATGGCCCACGGCTAGCAGTCCTGCAATCACAGCAGGAACGAGAACGTTCCCGCTTGTAACGGGCGCTCCACTCTGTACGGCAGCCGCTGCGGCAACAGCCGCGGCGCTAACAAATAGGTGGGCAAATCCCTTAACGACTGGACTCTTAACAAATTCTTTGAAACTCATTTAGTGCTCCTGACCGGGTCATACGTTATGAACCTCTTGTTCCAAGGACTTGACCCTGTCTTTAAGGTCCTCGAAACGATTGATGGTAATGTAGCGGCCATTGAACTCTTTCATCATATTGAGCTTAAGCTCTGCCAGAAGCAGCCGCGTGCTCTTGTGCTGGTAGCTGTTCCAGGCCGTCCCCACCAAAGTGATGGCGCCCACAGCGCAATTTGTCGCCAATAAAATATCCGATAACACTACTTGCCTCCTGCTTTTGACTTGGCCAATCTGACCTTCCTCAAAAGGTAGCCCAGATCCTGGAGTTTGGCTGCGTCAGCCCTACCTTTCTCCTTAGCCTTGGCGGTAGCCGCGGCCTGAACTTCCTTAAACCTTGGGTCCCTGGTGCCAACCACCTCAGGCTTTACCGATTCAAGCTGAGCCCTAACCTCCGGCGGGAACTCATCCCAAGGCAAATCCTCAAAGCTAATGCCGCCTTTCTGGGCGGCAGGTATCTTCTCCAGCGGCTCCGTCTCGTGCGGCAGCCTTTTGGCCATCATAGGATCTTTCTGGAAGATGTTATAGTTGGCCTGAACTTGTGGCCACTCTGAGCGCGCGGGAGGCTCTACCCCAAACATACTGCGGTAGCGATTCCTCTGCTCGAATCTCCAATTATCCAATAGCTCTTTGGCATATTCATGAGCTACTATCTCTCTATCTGTAGACTGCCTGCCTAGCGACCTTGATACCGACTCCGGGTGAGAATCCACCACCTGCGCCATCTTCTGGCGCAGATTATGAATATATTTTACATCCTCCGAGACTAGAGGCTGTGTGCCTATGAAGCTTTTGACATTAACTGCGATTGGCCTCCGGCCGTAGGGTCGGAGTTGACCCGGTCGGAGCGACTCCTCCGATCGAATAGTTAGAGCTGTGGAGGGGCTGGGGGGGAGAGGTTCTGCACGGCCTTCAGGGCCGTGTTGAAGTGCTGGGCGCTCTTCACCTGCTCCTCCGGGGGCACTCTTTGGTCCTCTAGAACGAGCCCCTTTGCTTGTAATAACATCCGGGACGCTTTCTGGACGCCCTCTGCTTTCGCTATAGAGGTCCAGAAGTTGATGAAATTCTGGATGGAGGTTGAGGTTTTCTTCGTCGGCTCTGAGGATGTCATTTATTTTATTACTCCAATTTATAGGTTTGGACATGCCATATTTGGCATACAATTCTCCTAAGGACCTCGTAAATAATTCAGAATGTCCTCTAGAATATTCATGGGCTACTTCGTGGAGAACTGTATGTGCTATTCCAGACGCTGTTTGATCGGCTGTTCCATGGGTGGCCATGAAGTTGAATGGGTTGATTAATATGCTGCCTTTGCCACCTCGGGGATCTGGAACATTGATTCCATGGATTGTTGAGTTGAGCATGATACCGATTTTATCTATCTTGTCTGTGCCAGCTTTCCCAAACATGGAGTTTAGCACATCTCTGGTAAAATCGGAAATGGCATTAGTCAGCAATTTAAGACGAGGACTATTTGTGAATGCCTGAAGTTCTTTTGGGGTTAGACGGCTTCCGCTGTCAAACAGAACATCCTTTCCAAATACAGGCTTTAGGGCATCATACTGCGCCTGAGAGGCATTAGCGGCGGCCTTCATAGCGCCTTCTCTTATGTTCTTGTTATACCATTCACTAATATCATCCTGTATTTTATTGTTGAGGGCCTCTCTATTGGTAGTGAATGGATAACCAGTAAGTCCCTCTTCTATTTTGGGGCGGATATCCGCTATCAGGTGCTTCGGAACGTGTCTTATCTTTTCATAGCCACCCGGCCTTGAATCAAATTGAAACATTCCATTATTTAGGATGTGAGCCGTAGGTTCCATTCTTTCATCCATACCGCTTGTATCGGACCAATGAAATGTTATATCAGCATAAGGTTTTGATATGCTTGCTGTGTTGGGCGATTCAGCGTGAAGGGATGAGACGTATTGATGAGGATAAAATTTGCCTAAATCTTTACTCTCTACCGCTCCTTGAGCTTGTTCTATAGTCGGCGCTGAGACATTAAAAATATACTTACCTTGTGGTACTTCGACAGTATGAATAATAGAGGGCAAATCCTTAGACGCTCTCATGCTTTGCGATAGGAATCCTCTCGCGCCATACACACCTAGATCGGCTGTAGACGGAAGCTCTGCTATGACGTGGGTGCCGGTTTGCGGCTTATCCGCAGCGTATAGGGGTGTCGCCTCTATGGGCGGAGAACCCTCTCCCATAAGCTGTTCTGGAGTGGATTCAAAATTGTATTGAACATGAGAGGCTCCGTCTCTCTGCCAGTTCTGAAGATCTCTTACTTGTCCTCGAATATACTCCCTCTCTTCTGGATTGCTGAAGAAGAGCCTATCATCAGGATTCATCATCTTTAATTGGGCCGGGTCTTCTATCTTTCTCAGAAGTCCGAGACGATCCTCAATCGCCCTCTCCATGCCTACTATAGACTTGGTAGTATTTTTGTTAACATTGAGCAAAAAGCTGGCTTTAGCCACGCCCTTACCGCCGGAAGCGCCCGCTTCTGCGCGTTTGCCGCTACTATGAAGATCTGTAAACACAGTCTCAAGCTGAGACTGTGTCATACCCAAACCATTATCGTGCACTTCGATGTGGGGTAGACGGTCTAGATTATTGTATTGGGTATTAACATGAACGACGCCGCCCACTCGCCCACGGGTGGCATCTATGGCATTCTGCATAAGCTCTTTGGTAATGGTCCAATCTGAGGGTTGTTTATATAGACCAGTGCCCATCTCGTGCCCAGCCTGAACTATATCAATACCAAGCTTAATACGGCCTCCCCCGGCCCTGGCAAAACTAGAGCCGAGCTTTGCTAGCCCTTCCTCTTCAGGGAAGAATGGCATCATACCTACACTCTTCGGGGTAGTCATATACCGAGGCTTATAGGTTTTAGTATCAAGAGTATCATACTCTTGCTTTCCAGCCATAAAATCATATAGATTAGATCCGAGAACTCCCAAGCGTTCCAGGGGTGTGCCTCTCCGCAATAACTCTTCAGTCTCAGGCCCCATGAGGTCGCTGACGCCCACGGGCGTTACTGGCTTCATGGGCGTAGGAATATTTCCACGCCTTGCAGGCGTGGAGGCCCAATCTGGCACCAAGGGTGCTGGAAGGTCTCTAGTAAGTTGTGGCCCTTGAGGCACTATCTATGTTCTCCGTTCCAAGGCGTTACACCGTGTCTGATGAGGTAGATGCCCGGATCAAGCATCTTATCTCTTGAATACATATCAAGGTTTTCCATCCTCCACATGCCGCCATTCTTATACATATGATAGACATCTCCGGGAGAAATATCACCATCAGTAAAGTTGGTAACAATGTCTGGGTTAACATTGAATGTTGGGAGGGCTTTCTTATCCAGCCATCCCTCAATGGTCTTTATAACTCGTCTGTTTGCAACTACCCCAATCCTATCATGCGGCCCCTGGGATTGCATAATTCCATACATGGTCATAAGTACTCGCTGTTTGAATTCGTTGAAACTCTCACCGGGCCTTCTGCTAGAAGGCCCGATGCCCGGCAAGGGCTCATACTGGGCATTGTTGATGAACCTGTTGAGTATGGGGATAGCATCGGCGCTGGCCATTCCCTCCAACGCACCATAGGCCATATCTCCTAGGTTGGGATTGGTTATAACGTTGTCCGATATTGCCCTTGCCGTATCTTGTGTGCGAGAAGCCTCTGAAGCATGAACCGTACTAAGGCCTCCAAGGGCCTTAATGCGCTTGCCAAGTTCCTGCACTTGTTGGTGTCCTTGTGGAGACAGCGGAACATCCGCTGCTCCACGCATGCGATCTATTGCCATTAGTTATCCTGGGGGTGGCGGTAGGGCTTTAGGTTGCGCATAGCGCAACCTGTCCAGTGCTCTTATAGTATCAGCCTGTTGGGCCGGGGGCATATTGCCTATGGCCGATTCAACCTTTGATTTCAATATTGGCATAAGCTGCTGCTGCTCTTCGTAGGTAGCCAAGTTAAAGGCTTTAACAAAGTCTGGTATACTAAGCTTCTTACCCAATGCTGCCGTTGGGGATTGAGTTGTTGCATCCTGTAGGGCTTCGTTGAGATCCTTTGGAGTTATCAACCCCTGGTTGATAGCATCTTCTAAAGTGCTGGAGAAGTCCCGGCCCTGCCTCATTCTATCTTCAATAGAAAGTCTGGCCGTAGAACGAGCAGCTTGAAGTTGGGTGCGACCTCCCTCCGGTGAGCCTGCTGAGATCATTCGTCGCGCGGCTTGCTCAAAGGCTGAGCCAACAACACGCTGTGGGGCCGGTGGGAAACCTATGAATCCTGCCGCTGCTTCACCTGGGGTAGCACCTTCCTGCCTGGATCTCTGATAGCCGACCATTCCAAAAGGCAGGAGTTGTTTACCAAAATAGCCCACTTCATCTTTAAATAATTGGGCAAGGCCTTGAAGATCTCTATTTTGGAGATCTTCTAATGGATTTTCCTCCGTAATATGAACGTTGCGAAAGTCGGAATTCTCAATAGTATCAAATATCATCTTGGCTAAGGGATGAAGCTTGTTCTTAACCGTTTGCCATGGATCTTTGTAGAACTCAACAACCTCCTTCATATAGGATGGTATAGATATTCTATTGCCACTGGCCGTCTTTGGGAAGTAATAATCGTCAATGGTCTCTGGAGGAGATCCGGTCATGGCGTAGTGCATCATGCCGCCATATAAGCCGACCATAAAAGGAAGGGTCATAGTGTAGGCCATCTTCCAAGTCATTTGAGGATTGCGTGCGGTAGCAACTTTAAAAGGTTGTGTGAGCAATTTTGCCCAATCTGTTACGCCACCGCCCAGCTCACGAAATGTACCCATATTCCAGCCCAGACTACGAATGCTAGCCATTCCCATCTGTTTCATGGCCTTATCCATAAACATATTGTCATAGACGACCTGACCAAGCCTATTGTCTACGGAGTCCCATGTTTTAGCAAGATTATCCCTAAGGGTCCAATCGGACAAGCCGGATTGCCGAGCCTTCTCCATCTCGAACTTAGCCATATCCAGGAAGAGACCAATCTTCATCCTGGGGATGAACTTCTCCATCATAGGATAGGCGAATAATTCTGGGAGGGCTGCTAGGCCTTTGATGAAGCTCCGACCATAGTCTCCATCCCTCCAGGCCTTCAGCGCAGCTTTTCTCGCTGGCTCAAAACCATTCATATAGTAAAAAGGATCTTGCTTAGTGCGCCCTCCTGCCTTCATAAATGGATCAAGCATTCGATATACTTCAGAACTTTCATCACTAGCAAGCCACGCTTTCTCGGCTTTAGCACCTTCGAGATATGTCTTGAGAGTGTAATAGGGCGTAGCTCCCTCTAGCATCTTCCCAACCCCGCCAGCATACTGGCCAGAAATTAGCTTCCTAAGTCCATATGATACACCGCTGGCCATTGAGTCAAAAGTGGCGAAGGAGCCATGAAATAGGCTAAAGCCAAGTTGCAATTGGTTAAGCAGATTACCGGCTCCTCTATACATATCATACAACGGGCCTGCTACACGCCAGCCTTGAATACCAGCCGAAAGATGATTATTGATAAGATCGGCTACTTCTGAAGGAGCATAGAAGTTCTTGGCCTTTTTAATGCCCTCCTCAGTAGCGATATACCTGAATTCAGGAGCACTGATCTTCTGCCAATCCTCAGGCACTGCCTCATTGGACCTCACATCAAAAGCTTCATCTCTTTCTGCATAAGCTCTAGCCCTGCCTTCATCTCTAAAAGACCTAACAGTCTTTCCAGTATTCTCGTTAAAGACTTCAAATTGCTGACCCTTCCTAGTAGCCTGCTTTCCAAAGCCATTCTTCTCCATGTCAGATACTATACCAGCATAAGCCCTAAGTTTATCGGCCTCGAATATTTTGGCAAGATGTTGATCTATGACATTGCCAGGCGCTTGTAGATCCTCCACATAATTTCGAGCGTTGTCTGGCATATCTGCTATACGATCTTGTAGAACCTGTTTTAACGCATCAATAGTTCTTTGAATCCCTGGTGTTACTTGCTTTGTCTTATCCAGCTCAGCGGATTGCCTCTGAAATATATCCTTCATCTGCTGGCGCTTCATGTCAAGGTCTGATAGGCCTTGCCGCATCAAGAGCGAGGTTTTCTTGGATTCTTCGCTCAACGAGGCCGGATTAAATAGAGATTTAACCCCCCTAGCCAACTTCGCAGGCGTGCTGGTATCTGGAACTAAATCACCAAAACTCTTTATAGCGCCGCGTTTAGCGCTCATCTCTCCGCCACGAAATGCAGCCTGAGACATAGCTAAGTTTATGGCAGCGTTAGTAGCATGATACCAACGCTCTGGCCCTTGCGCGTTCCACGCTTCCTTGCCCTCCTGCCACATATTATACATGGAGTAAGCACCGAAGCCCAATCCTGCAAGGACACCAACAGCCGGAACCGCCGCTGATGCTACCCCAAGAGCAGCCATAGAGCCAAGGCTGAGAGGGGTTGTAAACTCGGAACCTGTCTCCTTAACCGCCTGCCATATTCCACCGAGGGCAGAGGTGGGCCTGTCACGATTCACATCCAACAATGGAGTCGTCGCCCACTTAGACCAGGGAGTAAAGCCTTGGTCAGATACATCTGCCTGAACCGGTTGAGTAGCTCCGACCGGGTCAGTACCGGAACTTTGATACGCCTCCCACGGCGGACGCGCACTGCCGGTAGGTGCTGAGGGCTCTATAACTTGTGGTGTAAAAAGTTCCCACGGAGGAACTTGGGCTTGGGGCATTATTTGGGTTGAACTGGTTGCCAACTAGTTTGCTGGCTGGGGTCGCCGCCCATATAGCGGTAGCCGCTTACGATATCGCCGACTTTGGGTGGTGCCTGCGCGCCCTTGAGCAGGGAACTGCCCAGGATATTCTGAAGCAACTGACCAGTGACTCCGTTGCGAATGGCAATCTCGTTGTAGATCTGTTCACGATTGGGCTCGGGCTTGCGGCGGAGCATAGCGGGGCCTTTAGCCCCCGGCACGAATTCGGTTGGGCTCTTGGTGTATTCGGCCATCCTTTTGTTGTATTCGGATTCGGCCTCGGACTGAATCTTCTCGGCCAATCGCACTAGCGGCTGCTGCTTGCGAGCGTCGATGAGCGATTTGACATTCTCCTCATAAAGCTTCTTAAGGCTAATGTTGGCCTCCATTTGCATCTTTTGCGTCTGAAGCTTCAACTCCTGATCCGTATACCTCTTGAATTGGAGGGATGCCCTGATGTCCTTAAGATCCATGCCCTTAAAAGCCTTACCCATGTCGCTGTCAGGATTAGCATCCACGGCATTTTTGAGACCCATAGCATCCTCACTCATCTGCTGCATTTCCGCTGTTGGGGGCCCGGGTATTGTATCTACCAGCACTGGTCCCTGCGCCGTCTCCTTATATATCTTGGTCGTGGCCAGGCCTGTGTTTGGATCAGTTGATGGAATATGAGTCAAAGTAGGCACTGGTTGAGGGGTCATCTGCGCCCCCCGCAGCGATGCCTGTATCTGGGCCTTCTGCTGATCTGTGGTGCCGGGCGGCAAATTGGGCTCAATCCTCTTCCAGGCCTCGTCGCCGTACTGAAGCCTTGCCTCATTTTCTATCTGGGCCTTCTGCCGCTCCTGCGCTGCCTGGACATCCAATGGAGACGCAAAACCCCCCACTGTTGGCACGTTCGTGCCAACGCCTGCTTGGCCTGGAGATGGAGGTAAACCCCCACTTGACCCGGTCGGAGCAACCGGGGGACCTGGAGGTGGGGCTGGAACACTGGGCTGTTGCGGCGTCGTAGACGCCCCAACTTGGGTAGTTGCCCTACCGCGACCAACTCCTGGCTGGCCTCCCGGTCCTCCAAACGCTGTCTGGACGGCTCCGGCCATTGCTGGTCCGGTCTGTTGCTGACCTACAAATTTATCTACGAGGCTGCGAACACTATTCTTCTTATCCCCTTTGAATTGATCTGGGAACAGGTGTTCCATGACAACATCGCGCCACGCATGCTGGGCCTGGGCTTTAATGTTGGGATCAAGGATGTTTGGGTTCTCAATAATATGCTGGAGCATGCTGGTTGTGAGGTTGACATCGGCTTGCTCCTTTTGGAAGCGCTCCTGCTTGATGCGGCCAGCTTCCTCGGTTGCGCCCCCAAGTAGTGCTCCTATGCCTGTAAGAAATGCCATTAAACGTTACCTGTCGTTGGATAATAGCTAAAGGGAGGATTCATAATATCCGTCTGGTATGATTTTGGTAAGAACTGCACTGGGGATAATCCAGTATTAGCTGGAAGCAATGATGGTCCAAGTATACCCATCCCTTGGAGATTTACATTTGTGGTATTTTGGTTGCTGTTGAACATATTTGGATTACTCAACAGGCGCGTGATAAACGCGCCTATGCCGCCCATAGCCTGCTGCTGGAGCAGAGCATTCTGGTATTGGCTGGCCTGAGCCCCTGCAAGTGCGCTAAGTGCCTGCGTTTGTTGCCCACTCGCCAGATTGGCGAGTGCGGCCGGTGCTCCTGCCCTGGCGGTTCCAATTAGATTAGACAATGTAGATGCTCTCTGACCTTCAAGGTTGGCTAATCCGGCCGTTAGGCCGCCGCCTCGGCCCATAGAACTTCCAATCATGTTTCGCTGGGCCTGCTGAAACAATAGGTTGGTGTTTGTGATGTCTGGGCCAACAGCCTGCATAAGTAGGCTGGGGTCGTTGCCAAGTAGGCTAGAGTAGTAGCCATAGGCCTGTTTAAAGGCCGGTTCTGTCAACTGTCTAATAGATTGGAACTGCTGCTGTTGCTGGTTTGCTATTGAGTTACCGGCTCCTCTAGAGAGGAGCCCACCGGCTAAGGCGCCACCGCCTCCGATGAGGCCACCGAGGATGGCTGGTGCTGCGAGAAAGGGCATTCTGGGACAACTCCTCTATAAACTGAAAATGGTGTGATCTTGAGACCTAGGCGTTGAAGATAATTATCAATCTCGTCCCGGTCTGCGAAGGAATAAAACTCTTTGATTCCAAGGCCTTGCAACGCTGCGAGCAGCGCTGCGTACATCTTGACTCCAGTAAAACCTGAGCGTAGCTCAGGGTCTATCCATACTGGCTCTGTATGGACCACAAGCTGGGCCATCCAATAGGCTCGGATCTTCTTGTTGTCGTCTTCGACCACAACAACGATAGAGGTATTGGGATTGGCCTCAATTGGAAGTTCATGATAACGTTCGGCTTCTAAAAGCTTTATTTGCATTACTTTAAGTATAACATACTAATTGGGAATAATCAACTGTCTAAATCCTGTGCCACCGCTGTCTGTTGCGCCTAGTGTTACTCGCTGGAGGGTACCGTTGTGGTTGAGCAATAATGGAGTTGTTGCTGTGCCAGAGGTGGTATCAAGCTGTAATTGTGCGACATTGTTCACATAACATTGCATACTAGCATTGGTATTAGCAGTTATGGCTTCATTACCGCTGTTCCAAATCACGCCTTGGCCACTAATTAGACCTTTAAGATGCCCGGTGAAAATGTTGTTCCACCGTAGAGATGAAGTCCCAGAATCGCTCGCGGTATCGGCCTGTGGGGTAAATAAATTTGGGGTAAAGGCAAACTGAGAAGTACTGCTTCCACGACTTGTACCAAATTCTATAGACAATTGTCCTGTTGATAATACACCTGCATTTAATTTAAAGATTATCCCTTTGGAGGTATTATTATGAAAGCAGCTCATTAAAATAGTTGAAGCGTTGGTCGCGCCATAACAAAATACTTCGAAGTTAAGTGGGTCGGCGACGCCAGAACCTACCTCAACGTTGCCAACCCCATCGGAGAGTGATTCTATTTGTAGTCCAGCAGCAGCGTTGACTGCACTATACATTTTGAAAGAGGTCCCAAAATTAAGTTTGGCTGGTGTGGAATCACTCTGCGTTAGAGTAATAGCAACGCTAGCGGCGAGAGTACCGGTTGAGATCTTGTCTGCACTTAGATCACTAATTTGAGCATTTCCTACGGCTAGGAGAGCAATATTGGCGGTTTTTACTTCTAAATTGCCTATTTTAGCGCTTGATATGGCTGCGTTTTGAATTAGAGCATTGGTAATGGCAGCATCCTGTATTAAAGCCGTACTTATAAATGCTGGTGCTAATTTAGCACTCCAGAAGGGATACAATTTACCATCACTACTATTCCATACAGCAACTAACCCAGAGGCTACACTGTTGTCTATCGGATTGACAAAGCTAAGATCCGGGAATTGAGGATTACCACCGCCATCGACGGCAGCAAGTGTCTGATAACTGTTAGCATTTGCCAGTGTCCAATATATCCATTTATTGGTTGTTGGGCCTCCTGCTGCAATCTGATAAGCTACTCCATTGTATGTTAAAGTATGAGCGTTCCAGCTTACCCCAGATGTACTGGAGTTCCAATTCTCTCCAGACAGAAAGAAAATATTGTTGGCAAGATTCACTGTAAAGGCATCAACAAAACCAAATGTATCCAACACAGAACTCTTCTGCCTAGAGCCGGGGGGAGGATTGATCTTGTAAAGCATATCAAAGACACGCCTAAATGTGTCTTGTACCTTTCCAGCATCAATATCCAATGTAGGCGTTAAGACATTAGGATAGAACAAGTCCCTGGGGCTGGTCGTGCCAAAGGTTGTAGTAAAGGTTGACATTACTTGATCTTCAAGTTTTGCAACTTGACTTGGGTGACTGACAGGTCGTTCCCAGTGGCGTTGCCCTCGAATATCATACTAAAGGATAGGTTAGCCCCTGTTGCTGGCTGAGTGAGCGTGAGAGGGGACCAATCAGGAAGTATCTCCTTATAGAGCTTATACTCAGAGGCTAGCTGCCTAGTACCATCAGGAAAATATTGTTGCCCCGGAGGCTTTGGAGCAAGCGATAACCTGATTAGGGGAGTCCAGCCAAGCCACCATGTATCCTGGGCGGCATGCCCCGACACTCTAGGGAAGAGCATTGGGTCCGGCCAATATTGTTGCCCGCCTGGAACCATCTCTGGCAGACCCGGTAGCCAGCTTCCCAGTCTTGTGGCATTGTCGTCATTGACATATGAGTCGCGCGAGCGCCAGATGCGCTCTGGAAAATACTGCTGCCCATACGGAAATATAGGCGGTGGCAACAGCGGCTGCCAAGTCCCTAGGGTTAGGCTATCAAATACATAGGCATTGCTGTGTTTTCTTGGGAAGAAATCGGGTAGGGATTGTCCACCCGCCTGGCCTAGGGTCAACGGTACTGAGGATATTAATTCTGCGAAATGCCTAGTAATGTCAGACATTATGCCGATATACAAATGCTGGTCAAGAGATAGGTAAAGCTCTGGCCAATCAGGATGGTTCCTGGAGTGTTAGACGGTAAAGGAATGGCGGCTATGAACTTACCGCCAGTTCCAGATGCCGTTGTAACAACGGCAACGTAGGTTATTCCAGTCCAGTTAGCTCCAGAGGCCGGGCCAAAAGTCTTTATCCCAGAGTTAGATTGATAGTTGCCACTTTGTAAGAGCGGCGTCGTCCAATCTCCGCTGTTTATCTGAACCCTATTATATCCATTGCTGCCCGGTGTAAGGAACTCAGACATCGTAGCCATGGTAGTGGATGTGGTAGGAGTGGCATTCAATAGGGCTAAGTATTTGCTAGGATTAGACTGTCCCAGTAAATATGTATTAAGGATAGATTGCTCTCCCTCTTGGGCGAGGAAATTGGGCTCATCATATTCCTGCTCATACATTTTACCATCCTTATCAAGGACGGCACACCTACCCATGAAAAGATGCTTCATTACAATGTAGTCTTAGTCGTATCAGGGCCTCTACCACCGCCAACCTGATTGCCGGGGGCTATTCCCCCTGGTGGAACTCCCCCTGGATCAGGCCCTGGTTCCTCAGGGGCCTGGCCTGGACCAATACCAATACCACCACCGAGTCCGCTAAAATCAAAGCCTGGTATAATACCTCCAGCCGAAAATGGCGCATTAGCCCCAGCGCCACCACCATCCCCCACAAGCGTTTGAGAGCCCTGCCCAGCTCCTTGCCCAATAAAATTGGGCACTTCTCCGCCGCCTCTGAATGGGTTCGCTGATGCATAACCGGTGCTGGAAATCCAGGGCTTAACGTGAACTTCTGATTCCTCTGGGTAGAAGCTAAAATATGTGGCCGTTCCGACTAGGATTTTATAGGTGAACAATTTAGCCTTTATGGGATCAAATGGTACAAATATCTTTCTTTTTTGATTTGATGTACTGGGCAATGTATATACAAAGGTAAGGCCCTGACCCTCTAGGGTCACATTGAGAGTTAGAGTACCATCACTCCTATACGTAAAATACCCAGAACGAAGTATCTGCCACCCTAAAATGCCATGATCCACTCCAATCTGTCTATAGTTGGTCAGGGTAGTGACATCCATTTTATATAGGATTTCATACCCATACATGATGGGTGGCGCCCCCGTAGTGGCCCAAGAGAACTGAAGAGTAAGATCCTCTGTAAAGGTATTGCCTAAATTAATATCAGCCAGGTCTATAGAAACCCTCTGCCGCCCAGTGCCGCTTGCGCGACCCGTGAAGCCTTGTTGATTAGCATCTATAAGAGTGACCCCCTTATCCTTGTAGGCCTTCAGTGTAACAACTGTATTACTAGGATCAACATCAAATATAAAAGAGTTGAATTCCTTGACTATGAGTGGAGCCCCGAACGTCATCTGGCCGGTTTGAACAACGACCGGCAAGGCAACTCCTCCATCCGATGTTCCTAGATCATTATAGATATTACCATCATTGCCACCAGCAATAAGATTGGCCGTAGATTGTTCATCGGCATAGAGTGACCTGAAGGTTACTCCTGCTAAAATCCCCTGAACATGCCGCCAGCGGTGATACCTCACATCAAAAACCAAAGCATGGGTATTACCATCCTTGCCCTTATACTGAAACCAAACCTCGTTCTTATAGAAGTTCATGAACATATAATCAGTGCTGGCATAGTCTACTACGCCAATACCGTTTATGGTTGTGGCCGTCTGCTTGGGATCAAATATAGGCCTCAACTCATTATCTGTCATGGCCTGTTCCAAGCCCCCGCTTGTAGCAAAGATGCCATCCTTAGAAAGAAAATATAGCTGAGGGCCTACGCAGAAAGCCTGAGGAGTCCAAAGGCCACGAGCACAGCTTGTCTTGGATGGAGTAAAGGTTGTCTCCGACAGGCCCGGATAAATAGCATAAAGCGCTTCTCTGCTAAACACATACCCCAATCCATTATAAACAGTCCCGTTTTGCAGTGGATCTTGTGGACTAGATACCTCAATGTTGTTGGCCGGGTTCTGAGAATCCGGATTATATTTGTTGCACCAATACAACAGTCCAGGATTAATCGGATCTCCGCAGCCCAATACATAGCCTAGGTATGGACCAAACAGTCTTGGTAGAGGCTGTCCTGGCAGCACCGTGGTGCTGGTTTGTGTTATACTAAAGGGCTGGTCGCTAATAGTATCCAACAGGGTACTAGCAGCTATGCTAAGATCACTGCCAGAGTCCACGAAGTTTATCGTAGAGCCGGTATAGGCATAGGTAGCACCATCATCGCTAATACGGTTCCAGGTAGATAGAGTTCCGCCCTGCCTATAAACTCGTACATGTGTGACAGCGCTATTTATTGTTTCTGTAGGAATGGTTACCTGGATTTGCTTATTGCTGGCAGTTGTATTAGCAGCAGTTGCCTCTGTAGAGTTAAAGAGGGACTCTGTTCCTGTATTCTTATCATAGAGGGTATAACGATAATTATATTGTGAAGAAGCTGTCAAGCTTCCTCCTGCCTGAACGACAAAAGTTGGGGGTCCTGTTGGGCGTTTTATTCCCAGGGTCTTAGTGACAACATGTCCGCCATTATCTAGACTCAACTTCCAATTAGCTGCTGAGTCCCCAAGATAAAGCCACACACTTGCTGAGAGGGAAGGCCTCTCAATAATAAAGGAGCCAAAGGTCGAGCTGATGCCGGTTATGCCCGTATTGACGAAGGAGAAGGGAGTATTGATGGTTGCTTGCCCGCTCGGACTAGTGTATGTAACATATACCTTGCCATCGGAGGCCTTGGCAAAATAGGCTACTTGACTATTGACAGAGTTATTGAGTTTCCGAAGCCCAAGGATAGCTCCGCCAGCAGCATTCTGGCTGGACATGTTCGTAAATCCAAGGCGCGCGGTTACCTGGCCTTCATATTCCGAGCGCGCGTTCTTGAACTGAGTCCATTGGCCAAAGTCCAGGCTGCCAGCAGTATGAGCTACATTCAAGCCCATGTTCGAAAACCTAATATTGAGCTTACTGAAGTCGCTCATCCTAGTTGCTCCGACCGGGTCAGTAGCTTACAGCGCTTCGTAAATTACATGGGCGCCCATAGCGCCGGGCGTACCGCCGGTAAAGGCGCTAAAACTAACCTCGCCCAGGGAGGCCGTGTTGCCGACGATGCTCATTTCTTCGCCGGGAGCAGCAACCCAGCGCACGACTCCGCCGAAGGCATTGAAGCTGAGGTTGAGCAAATGGAGGGTGCTGGAGCGCTGAGGCTTCGTGCCGCTAGTCGTATTGCCCACAACAGGGGGCGCAGCAAGGGCGGCAGTAGCCGCATCCATGGCGGCATCGGTTTCTCCAGTGCCTAAGCTGACAGTAGCTCCAGCAACTGTGCTGTCTCTGGAGAGCAACATGAAGGTGGGGCTGGAAGCGCCAGCCTGCCCGCCCTCGAACACCTCTAGGATGTTGACGCGCTGGGTCGCGCTGCCGCCCTGGATGATGCCCATGTAGGTAGCATCAACCAGGTTGGCGGTATCGGCCGTGGCGGTTGGGGTAATTGTAGTAATAGCAGTAATTCTTTTTGCCATTTAAAGTTCCTTTGTATTTTGTGAGCGGCCTTCCCGCTCCTGAAACTCCTCTATAATTTGATTGAAGGTAACACATGACCCGGTCTGGAGCCTCACAAGATTGCATACGTCGCAGACGCAGTGGTCGCACTTGGGACAGTAGCCGCGCTCGCGGCTGCGCAGGGGGTTCATAACCACCACGGTCTGGCAGTGGCTACAGGTAAAGGTAGGGGCCTCTAGTAGGCCAATCATTCCTGGCAGCCCGGGGCTGTTGCGATGGTCGATGAAGAGCCATCCTTCTTGTGATCTTTTTGATAACATTATCCGTTAATTGGGGCTATGAAGGGCTGCTGAGCCTGCAAGGGCTCAACGACTGTGCCGCTGATCCAGGCCCTGGCCATCTCCACTCCCAGCAGAAAGAGTCCCTCGCATATCTGCGATCTGAGTGGATCATAAGTTTCGCCTGATTTGCTCAGCAAGTCCGCCATTGCCCCGTACTTGATGAAGGGCGTCAAGTCGTCGGGGAAGCCCGTTGGAAATGCCGTACCGTTAGGTACAGCCGGGAACACCCCGAGGCGCGGTATGTAGAACACCAGCAACTGCCCATTGGTTCCGTTGAAGGTTGGCGCCGGGAATAGATTGATCTGCAATGGCTTAGCACTATCTACCACCCATAGATTAGGCAACGATTGTGGAGTTTGGGTGGCTATTAGTTCATCCCCCTCCAACGATGACCCGGTCGGGAGTTGGGTATAGGTGCCGCCTCCAGCCATTGTTCCATTCTGGGAATAATGGACATCCAGGATGTCCATCAGGTCTGCAAAGGTGGTGCTCAAGTCTTGTAGCTTGGAGCCGCTTGTAGCTGTCTGCTCATGAAAGTTGACCCAACTATTTGTCAATAAATTGAACAAGTTCAATCTATAATTGAGCCGAGCAGCAACCTCTGAGGTTGTATAGAGTCCACTGTTGTAGCTGGCTCCATTGTTGGCTGGCTCTAACAAATGGAACTGCATCTCGTTGGTAACGTTCTGGTCGGTAACTGCCATTATCGGACGGTTTCGTGTTCAAGTTTTGTGCGGCGAGTCTGCTCTCTGGTGGTTGCGCCAAGGAATCTCTTATAGAGCGAGGTATCTAGGATCTTAGCATTGTACTTTGCGGCCTGCCGCAAGAAGCCCTGAAGCAGGGGTACAGCCTCTGAAGCTTCTTTACCACCTTCCTTGAGCCTGGCTACAAATACTGCATAATCTACAATATATTGAATATCTTCCTCGCCTAATTGGATAAAGTCTGAATCCCCTGAGGGGAGGGTAAATATGTCGAGGGTGTAGATATTGTAGAATTGCGTGCCTGTTGGCTGTGGATAGAGGAAGAACTTATTAGTCCCAACCTGCATCCAGTGGGTGGGTGAGGATGAAGTTCTCGATGCCCAGTTTAGATCCATGTTCCCGAGGTCCTTGAGCGTTATGGGATCAAGATGGGTGTTATCTGTTCGCTCTACTCGCAGAACAAACATTTGTGGCGCAGCCACAGCATAGCCAAAGGTATTAGCTGCGTAACTTTGGCTAGTGGTATAGTTACGGTTGTAGCCTGTGCAGATGTTCCAGACACGGAGCGCCTCGTTGATGTAGGCGTTAAGCTCGGAGTCGGACCAGAATGTGCTTAGGAGGCGCTCACGGACGCGGCCCCGAAGGGTCGCCAGGGTTGTTTGTTGGAAGGCCATCTTTTGGTATCACTAATCGAGGCCCTAAGGCTCTCGATTCGAGAGCCTTGATTTCCTCTTCAAGCTCGGTTATACGAGCTTGAGCAGCACTATGCTGCTCTTGAAGCTGGTTTAGGGCCGTCTGATGCTGAATAAGCTGCATAACATAGTTGCCGATGACCTCACGAATGTTCTCCTCAAAATTTGTCTTAGGCATTAAGGAATTCCTCTCGTTCCTTTTTTGTCAAAGTTCTTGTTTCATACCCCCCACAATGGACGCATTTCATAGTTATCTTTGGGTATTTGTCGGCTGTGTAGTATATCTTATTCTTAATCAGCCCGGCGCCGCATTTGTTGCATGCTCCATAGCCTTCTAGCCGGGGGTGGGATAACATCAGCGGGCGAAGTTCTAAATATGCATCCTCCAGAACAAGAACATCTTGACGGCAATGAGTTAATATCTCTTGCTGTGCTGCCTTGTTCCCTATTAAAGCTTTTAACCATTGTAGAAGATCAACTGGCGTTTTCTTGTTTTTAAACCCAAGAAATGTTTGAACATCATACAGTCTATTTCTTGATAGTTTTAATTTGAACTTTGCCGTATAGTAGACATCCTTATGGGCAATTGGTTTTAGAGCACCTAATCTATGGTGGATAAGTCGAGTCTGCAAGAATGGAACATCACACTTTATTCCATTGAATGTTACAAGCATATCGGCAGTTTCTAGAATTTCTTTCAGCCTTTTGCACAATTTTTTGTCGTCGAGAGGATCTCTTTGTTTAGTGTCCCATACAGATTCTAAGTGTATTTGTTTCTCCCCTAGAACCTTCCAACCCATACAATAGATAAGACCTAAGTCCGCCCCCCAATTTAGGTGCATAAATTCCAAGTCAAATAGTATGATGCGAGGTTTGTGCATTAATCTCCTTGTATAGAGATTATAGCACGATGTTGCTCATATGAGCAACACCTTCCAATCAAAACTGCGCCCGGTTCCGGCGGTTTGCTTGAGGGTAAAGGCCGCTTGAATATCCGAAGGGATCGGCACAGAAACAGCAACATTGTTGTCGCTATTTTGGGCGTCCTTATAGGTCCATATGTAGGCCCCATGCTGAGTACTTCCACTCAATACTTTGGTCTTGATCCTCAATTCTAAAATATCCCCAGACGCCATATTGACCAGATCGACTATGAAGCAGAATGTACCATTCGCTGTGCTGGTACGAAGCGTGTGCTCTGTATTAATTGAAGCAGTTTGAGTGCCAGATGCATCAAGTGTCCACGACATTTATGTTAGCCTTGTGGCTATAACAAGACAATAGCCAGAGCCACCATTGCCACCAGCTTTACTCACGCCAGTAGTCCCGCCACCAGCGCCACCACCACCGGAATTTGCTGCGGCCGCTCCACCATCTCCCGCCACGCTTGGGGCATCGCCACCATTTCCCCACGAACCTCCACCGCCACCACCATTTATGTTAGCGCCGCCAATGGTACCCCCTTTACCGCCTCTGCCTAAGCCGGGGAATGTGCCTCCAGGAGTTCCAATTGCACTTACACCACCTTTTCCTCCGTAGGTACATCCACCAAAAGATGAAAAGAATGGATTGTTGGTAGTAAAAACAGTTCCGCCATTATCGAGTTGATTGTTGTTTCCTCCAGCATCAACACTATTGGCTAGTCTACCACCATTGGGTGCTGTCGCACTATTAGTGCCTCCAAATCCATGCTGAGCTGTAAGTAATGAGCCGAATGTTGAATTAGTACCATCGGCGCCACTGTTATTACCGGCCGCGCCCCCATTGCCTCCACTGCCTACAGTAACAGTTTGGTTGGCTGTAAGTTTAAGCTGAACGGTACATACTTCTCCTCCAGAACCGCCACCGCCAGCATTAGTGGCGCTAACGCCACTCCCACCACCACCACCCGCAACAAGCGTTATTTGTGCGAGAGCGGATTGCCATCCAGAGGGAAGAGTCCAGGTGCCGTTAGCGGTAAATTCCTGAACGTCAATCTCCTGCGATCTTGGGAAGTCGCTCATCAGGCCTCTGTATAGGCAATGTAGATCTTAGCAGTAGCTGAAGTAGATGCTATATATACCTGCTTGAGATTGAATCCATCAGGGCTGGATTCCTCTGTTAATGTTGCTGAGCCGCCTGAGGCAATGAATGCTCCACGCTCAGCTCCAGGCGTTGAACTGACATTAGAGTCCCCGTAAAAGATGGGAGCAGTATTGCCGCCCGTGGAACTCAGAATGATGCTGTGACAGGGAACGGAGGTAGCCGAGAGAGCAGTAGCGGTGTTTGCGCCTGTAACCGTAATAGAAGGGGCTGTTCTAATAGCCATTTATCCTTCTTCGCCCTCGGGTGTTCCAAAGTTGAGCTTGCCTGGAAAAGGCGGGGTCTCCACAGTTGCATCGTTATGGGTGACAAAAGCGTCACTCGAATCAACTTTCTGGTTGGGGGCAATGTCGAGGGTCGGCACCTGCCTAAATTGCGCCTTCGGCACAACGTAGTCGTCGAAGAATGTAGTAAAACCTTTTGTATCGGGCATTAAATTTCCTTAATTTTCTAGGTAACTGACAATTACCTTTTCTCCATTGTTCTGAGCATCTATCCATAGATCGGACAGATTCAGTCCGTTGGGCGCCGATGGTATACCTGCGCTCACAGAGGGAAACACATTGGTAGTTGGGGGCGGCAGGGCATTCATCAGGCCCGTATTAGTGCTCACGTTGAGAGTGGAGTCGCCGACGTACATCCTTCCGGAATTTGTCCAGTAGGTTTCTATCAGAACGGCATGAACCGGCTTCCTAGTGGCGGTGACTTGAACCGGCGTTCCGGCATTTGTTACTGTAACTACAGCAAACGGTTTCCAGGCCATTAAAAATTAAACGTTCCTCCAATACGATTGCTGCCGCCTAGCTCAAAGAATGTAACAGCATCTGTACCTAGTACTTCTCTAGCATCCAAAACTGAGACCACCGAATCTGGATTGTTCCTGTTGAAGTGAGACCAGCTTACCCCTATCTTATATCGTTGGGGCAGAAGATAAATGCTCGCCCTGTGAGCGCTGAGGAGTTCGACTTCCTCGAAGTTTAGCGGAGGACGCCCTTGCCAGATCCATGAGGCTCCTGGGTTGTAGGACTTCTTAGCAGGCGGCCAATACGTCCTATGGGCGCTAAGAAGCTCGTCTTCTTCCTGGCTTTGAGTATTGAAAGTCCAGACCCAAACTACCCCTTTGGGGTAGGGAAGCGGTACGACTGCTCCCTGCTGTCTATGGGCAGTTAGGTCGGCTGCATCATCGGGCGGAGGAACTTTCGCAGTCCACGCTACCCCAACCTTATAAGGTTGGGGAACAACAGCTAATTGACTTCTATGGGCAGATAATAATTCATTCTCGCTAGCGCCTGCCGCATATAGGGTAGTAGTGATACCAACAAACCCTACCCCCGGAGGGTAGGGTTGTGGGACAATAGGTCCCTGCCTTCTATGGGCGGTCAGATCAGCCCCATCATCGGGTGGTGGTACTTTGACGCCAACAAACCCTACCCCAACCTTATAAGGTTGGGGTACGACCTTTTCCTGCCGCCTGTGAATAGGAAGCTCTGCGTCGTTGGTTTCTGGAGGCGGTACTTTCGCAGTCCAAGTCTTTTGAAAGTACTTCCAGAATTGATATTGTATAGCCACCTAAGGCTCTCAGATTAGTCTTCGGCCCAAGTCACTGTATAGGATGATGTACCGGTGCCAACCGTGTTCCGGCAGGAGATATTGACCTGCGTAGCAGCCCCGATACGAATCCATTCCTCGTCCGGTCCGCCCGCGTGCCAATAGAAGATCCCACCGTGGTCGTTCCACGATAAGGCAAGAAGATCTCCAGTATTCAGGGTTGGCTGAGTCGTTGCATAAGACACATTGAACACCGTGCTATTGGCAGGAGTTGTATTATCCTGTGTCTTTTCAACGTTTCCGGCCGTTGCAGTCCCTGTTTGACCAGAACTCTTTGCATATCGAGTATGCATGGCCGTAGTTGCCGTAGCTTCGCCAGAGTGGCTGATAGACTTAACACGGCAAACTATGTTGGCGCCCACCCCAAGAGTCCAGTTATCTGTGCTAAGGTTAGGAGTAATTGATCTCCTAACCCCGTTCCATGTAGGCATTATTACCCTCTATCAAAAGTGTTATTGAGAATCATTGCACGCTGAATCTGTAAGGAATGGACAAGGCGCGCATGCTCAACCCATTCTTCAACAGTCTTACACCTATGCTTGCAGGTGCATACAAATTCGCCCTTTTCTTCTACAAGCTCGTGTTCAACGGGCGGCCAGTTCATATCTTTGTCTCCTCTCATAGTCGAGAGACGCAGCATCTTCCACGGCCAAATCGTGGGCAAAGTCCGCTGGCATTACTATGCCAGCCCCATGACCCATGTTGAACTCCAGCTTCCATTTTCCGTCCTTGACAACCGGCCTGACAGATACCTTAGAGTAGTGTTCCATGCTATGATCGAGATCTATCCAGCATGAAAAGCCAAGCTTTTTAGCCTTCTTGCAGAAGAACAAGTCCTCACCAATAGCCTCAGCGGTGGTTTTTCCTTCTTCAAACCACGGATAACCTACCTGCTCCAGGACTTCCCTCTGGATAAGCATCCCACCTGTCCCGACTGCATCGCACTCAAGCAGCCCAGAGGTGGGAAGATCATCCCAGCTATCAGTAACATAGCCAGGGCGTCCATCCGTACATGTCTTGTATGTGTACGGATAATAGGGAGGTTTGCGGGTACAAACCATAGGCTGAAGAATGGGCTTGGACGCTTTCAGCATCCACCGCAGAATGTCGGCATCGAAGTCGTGGTCGTCATCAATGAACCATAGCCACTCAAGTCTAGGCTCGTTATTAATGAACTTATCCACTATAACGTTGCGATTCAACGCAAGGCCGTTCCCTTGAATCCAAGACCACACAGTTCCCTCAGGGACCTGCAAACGCAGGAGCGCTTGAGAGAATTCCGGGAATCTGGACATATCTGAGGATACAACGCCTATCATTCCAGGCGGAAACGATGACTTAACAGGAATCATATATTCACCGCTTTCAGTTCTCTTTCTGCTTTTGCTTGCCACGGATCACATACAAAGTTTCCGTCCTGGCCCACTACAGCCACGCATGAGGAACACACAGGACCATCGCACTTAGAGCACCACCAGTGCCCCAGGCTCTCTTTCCACTTTTTTATATCCAAAACCCGCTGACAATGACGACAACCGGTTGTATCATATTCGTGTAGTTCCCCTCCACTTGCTCTATTGTCTATCATGAGGTATCCCATTAAAATGCTCTTATTGAAAGGTTAATCGACTGGCGCATGGCTATTTGTTCCGAACTTTCACCACCAGCGGGTGCGGCCTTCCAAAGCGTGGCAATGGCCGCAAAATCACCCAGGGCATGGGCCTGCTTTTTGGTCCAGGTTGTATTGCCGGGATTATTGGCATTCGGTAAATAATAAACGGCCGCGGGGTCGGCCTCATCAACTGGAGTAGTACCAATATCAGGAGTAGTATCTGAAGATGTTAACAAAAACCCAGGAGAAGCCGCCGTAAATGCTGTTACACCAGTAGCCACCGAATTATCGAAAGTGGCCCCCACTTGAATCATAAGTTCGCCCGTACCAGCAGGAGTGCCTAGCGGTGTGCCACTTCCGCCCGAGGAGCCAGAGTCGTGAGTGATAAGAGCGGTGGTTAGAGTGTCCGTTCCCCAATCCGTGCCGCGCTTATCGAATGGCGCGGCGTCGGCACTACTAATATCATATATAAAAGACGGCTCACCGCCAGACACTGAATTGCCATAAGTCCATGTGATTACGCGTGAAGAAGATGCGGATATATTAACCGCCTTCCATTGATCACAGGTGACACCGGTCTGACTAGAGGGACCTACAGGTCCGCCACCAGCATTATTCCAAGTTGAACCAACAGTATCACTGATCGTCGATATTCCAGGATTCGAGGCAAAAGGCTCCGTCGCGAACCCGGCAACCAGCAGGTTGCCCGTATTTGGTACTTGCTGCTTGGCAGTCGTTGCAGCCCAGCCACCGGATATATTCGTATGAATAACCCCATCAATATGAATGCCTGCGGCCGGTGCCGTTCCAGCAGCCGCGTTTTTGTAAGCAACTGTTGCCGAAATCCAGCCAGCCCCGTTTCCACTCTGCGTTGCCACATTCAACGTGTTTGTGCCATGCGTAGCTTGAATTTGATACGCACCACAATGAAAACGAGCAATATCTGCATGAAGTAATGTGACGCTTGCCTGCGGAACCCACGACGTTTGCTCACCAGCTACAGAAGTCGCTGTCGAAGTATCATCCTGAACAACAAACGTCAAAATGAGATCACCGTCCACCGCCGTCGTCAAACTCCCGGTCGTCATCGTTGTCCCATTAGCGCCAGTCGTCCCACTCGTTCCATCCGTCGGCGTGGCACTCGTATCAATATTACGGAATTCACAAGCTGCAACCCGGTCAACATTGGCATTGCTTCCCCAGTTAATTGTGATCGTCTGTTGAGAGTCGGTGATATTATTCCGATCAAAAATGTAGATCGTATTGTTCGTTCCAGCCTGCTTAACGCGTTGGGTGTAGTTAGTGATTGTGGGGTCTGGCCCAGAATATTGCCCGATCATGATCATCGCGCAATTACCGCTCAAAATTGCATTGGCCAATCGAATCTTATAGACAGTGATCAACTGCCCTTCGGTGCCGCAACCGGCCCATCTTTGAACTACTGTTGGTGTAGCCATCCAGAATCGCTAATGCCGACATAAATATCGGCCGTAAACCAGGCCCACAGACGCTGGTGCCACTTAAGTGGCATTTTAATATAGGCAACAGGCACTGCAAGTGCCTGGGAATCCCCCTGAAACATAACAATATAGGGCTCTTCCTTGAGAAACCTGGGATTAGTCTGGTTCAAATCGAACATAGTTGCTCCGACCGGGTCAACGAGGACTCTTGCGCCCAGCAGTAATATCACGGCCAATCTTGCGGCCTTGGGGGCGCATCTTGGGAATCTTGGGCATGACGGCCTTGCTGCCATCGCCGGAAGCGCGGACGGTACCATTCATGGTACCAAAGGTATCTTGAGGTGCTGTTTTTGCCATTGGTTTACTTCGTAAACCAGCTTCGCTAGAAGCTGGGGAATGAATGTGAGCGCATGAAGTTAGCGTCGATTGGGTAGTACCGCAACTGTGACCCGGTCGAGAGATCGTTCTGCATGATGCTCTGGTCCTCGACGATCGCCTTTTGAAGCTCTTCTTCCCACTCGGCTTCGCGGGCCTTGAAGTGGGTAAAGTAGGGGTCATACATCGGGTTACGACGTTCGGGGGTGCCAGGCCAGCGTGTCAAATCGGCTAGAGCGCCCTTTATCAGGATATCCGATCTTACGATCGGAGGGGGAGTATCGGTATCGGCCAGATCCGGCACTCTGCGCTCATACGTGTACATATACATCTTGCGCGAGGAGGTATGAGGCCAAAGCTCAAAGGCAGGCACCTGGCTGGCATTGTAGACACCATTAGCCAGGATATAGGCGATGCCGGTCGCCGCGCGGCGGGCATCTATTCGGTCTAGATCTTTGACATTGTAGGCCAGGTGGAGGCGCCAGCTATTGGTCGGATCAACCACAGAGAAGAAAGCATGAAAGTCCGACGGAGTCGGAGTAATATAGGCTTGGAGGATCGAGTAGGTAGAGGCGCTGACATTATCGCCCAGCCAGGTTTGATCTATTGTCAGGGAAGTATCGCTATTTACAGCAGTTATGGTAAATACAAAGCCGTTGTTTACCTTTAGCTGTTGACCGACGGCAGTTGGATTGAGGCCCAACCAAGCCGTTCCTGACCCGGTCACGGAGTTGCTATTGAATGTTAGAGAGACATTCCCAGTAGTATACTGGTTAGTAGTGCCAAAGGCACTACGCTGGAGTTTAAAGCTCCATATGTTCTTTTCGCAGAGCTTACGATAACGGTCACGAACCCATCTTTTACAAAGCAAAATGGGCGCGACCTCCCCGCTATAGAGGTGTACTTCGCGAGCCATCTCTTGCAGGGAGGCCTGAGCCATTAGTTACCGGCTGCTCTACAAGTCAGTTTGGGGGTACCAGAACTGACTCTGATGGTTACAACACCGCTGGACTGGGTAAAACCAGTACCGGCGGATGAATCTGGAACAGCCTCGAACATAACGATGTTTTTGAAGAACCCGGAGATGTCAACAGTATCGTTGTCGGCGACGGAACTCAAAGTAAAATAAACAATCTGAAGATCGCCTTCCGTTTCGACTTTGATGTTGGACATGGTTTTTGCAGCCATTAGTTCTCCTTACCAGCCATTATGTGGAGCAACGATAGTAGCAGCTACAGTTGCTGCGGATTCCGCAGCAGTTGCATTGGCCAACACAATATAAGTAGGTGCTGTGCCTGCTGCAACCTGAAGACACGTTCCGTCCGTGGAGTTCATAACCAACGTGTCGCCATTGGCCGCTCCAGTTCCTGCCGTAAGCAGAGCATTATCCGAAGGACCAGCAACCTGGATGAATCCATAGTTGCCCGCTGTTGATGCCAACAGCGCTGCACCAGCGGGCTGATTGCGCTTTCCATCCGCAATCTTTGCGCTAACCACGAAGTTAGCCGGATCGGTCCAGAGAACCGGAGTCCCGGCCGCCAGCGTGGTGCTACTGGATTTGAACTGAACAAGCTGATACGCTTTTCCGCCCGGTTTGATGATAACCATACCGAGTTGTCCCTTAAGATAAAGGGCGGTATCATCCATGGAACTTAGACCAGCGCCAATCCAAAGGCCCTGATTTTGTATTCTATTACTAGTTTGTGCCATTTGATTTTACCTCCTTTCCGCTATGCGGTAATGTTATATAACTGGGACATGAGTCGCGGCGCCTGAACAGTGATGTTGCAGCTTGCGAAGTACTGACCAGCCACAACGGTTGAATCGTTTGCCCACTTGAATCCAGAGAATCCGAATCCAAACAGCGAGCTTGCAGAGACCCAGAAACGGATATAATCCGTCACGAGCCACCAGAATACTTCACCGCTAGAGTTCAGATAGTTGCCAAGGTCGGCATCGTTGACGCCCTTGGTGCCGGGGCAATATTGCGATTGGAGAATGGTTGCGTCATTGAACTGAATACCGGTGAATCCAATCTTTGGATCAGTGACGGTGACGCGATACTGCGGATGAAACTTCTGCTTGATGAAGCTCATACCCAGGTTAGTCGTAACGCCAAGGTTAGGCTTAATGCCGCCGATTACCGTCTGGTTCCAGTTCTCTTCCAGAACTTTGTAGGTGATAGCGCCGTTGACGTTGACAACATTGGTATCAAGTGCGGGCGTGATCGCGGAGCGAGTCACATTGCCATAAGAGGTATAAGTTGTGCCATCTTGGCTGGCAGTACTCGTTGAGCCAAGAGCCTCGGAGAGTCCGTTCATCTTTAGGACGTTGGCACTCTGGCCTGCCCCATACAGTTCGATTGCAAGAATAGCGCTCATAGTGAGCGCGGCATTCGTAAGATCCGCCTCGACCAGGCTGAACACAGCCTCGGGGCCTCGGTTATAGATCTCGATATGCTCTAAGAACTCAGTGACGTTGACTTCATGGTGTTTGAGATCGAATGTCAATCCTTCAAGGGTACGGCGCTTGGAGATATTGAACGTATCTCCTATTGCGTATGCGTTACCAACCATAGGCTTATAGCAAGTTGTTACTCTCGCTTATAGCGAGGACACAGTCATTTCTGCTGTGTTCTCATGCTTGTCATTCGCATGAGATCGGACTATCGCATCACCCGCACTACGCGGGGCTTCTTCACTTAGTCTCTCAGCGTTTAAAGGCCTTCGAGGATTCAACTTTTTAACTGCTAGATAAAGTTGTGCTCTAAAGGCATAAGTCTCAGGCGAAACGAATGCTCCATTATCACCTTTTGTTTCTTGAAAAGTGATAAGCATACGCGCTTGTTCTTGTTTGTTGACAAGATAAGGAAGTAATTCCTTACAAGCATCAGAGGCGCGACGAGCGTAAACTCGCCACTGCCAGTGACCACCACGAGGACTTTCGGCAAATCTAAGTAAACCGCCAAAAAGTTCCCGAAGAACTTCAAGAGGAGGTTTATTAACTTGAGCAGCATCAACAAGACATTGAAAGTTATTCCTATCTCGTATGATAGAAATGCAACCTTCTCCATCTAGAAATCCCGCAGCCCAAATTATTTTTTCTTGCCGATTCATTAATTCGCCCTTGTTGCCATTTCAGGGTTCAAGTCAATCAGAAGAAATTTTCTTATCGACATTACTGTCGTAAGTCCCCTAAATGAGGACGTTCTCCTGGATCATAGTGCCGCCATAGGCACCGCCCTGGATACGCTTGATTCCGTTGAGCTTGAGGTAAGCAAGCGTCGGATCGTTTTTAAACACGCCCTAACTTGTTGTCCTGCAATGATTTGCAGGAGACCAGACATTTCTGCTGGCCTCTCTGTCTTTGCTATTGAACAGAGATCGGACTATCGCATACCATTTCTGGCCCACTAGACTTAGTCTCTGCGGCTATCCAACGGCCTGTGTTTAACCATTACTTGCCTCTGGTTATCCTTGTTTTCCATTCCCACCTTCAACAATATTATAGCACAGTGTTGTTGACGATGTAAACAGAAATTAGCGGACTTTCCAAGTAATCACTAGTAGTTTAATGTGGACAGCTAGTTTTTATCCACAACCCCTGGCACAATGTGTGTAAGGGTAAAGACATTGACCTCTTGTACGATATTATTTGCCATTTTCTAAATACAAAAGGTGCGAACTTTGTTCGCGGGTTGAACGAAACTAGAAGGGGAGAGGATTGATCTTCGTGCGGTTTTCTTTCCAGGCCTTGACGGCTGCCATACTTCCAAATTCGCTGGCCCTATCTTCGGGTTTCTTGGATAGAGTCTCCACGGAATGGGGAATGGAGTTCGAGAAAGGTTGTTCCGACGAAGGAATCGCTACATTCTTAAGAGCCTCTTGCTTGCCCTCTTCACGGGCCCTAGCAAGTTGCTTTTCAAAATCCGCTCTCTGAATTTCATCTCTCTTTGGTTGAATCAATTGACTATAAGCAATGTTGATGTTCACGCCATCGCGAGTGGCCTGCTCAACAAGCTTATCGACATCCAGAACTTCCCCGAATTCCTTCAGGTGCTGCATGCCCAGTTTAGTCACCGCATTCATGTATGAAAGCGATTCCTGGGCAAGCTTTTTCAGCTCATCTTTACCGATAAAGTCTGTTTTGTTTTTACCGTCGAGATCATCCAAGCTGGGGTCCGCCCCAGCCAGCTTTTGTTTCAGGGTTGCTACTTCTTGTTCTAGCTTGACTCTATTGTCGTTGTTCCACAGATTAAGACCATCCCAATAGTCCTGGGCCTTCTTAACCATAACTTTGTACTCGTCCATCTTCTTGCTAAATTCACCCTGCCGAAGAGTAGACTCTTCAAGCCGTTTGGCGACTTGGGGATTAGTAAACGCAGCCTGTAAGGCTGCGGTAGTAGCTTGGTCAAGCTGAGCGTCTTTAATGAGTTCTTGAGTAAATGCTGTTGGATCGAATGCCATTACGCCTCCGTGCTACGGTAGTTCTTCCTACTGGCCCATTCCGCTTTGTAAAGCGGGTAGCGGCGCTTGTGCCGCCCCAGGCCCTGGCTGTCCTTGTGGCATAGCCATTGCCATTTGTGGTAATCCTGGGCCAGAAGGCTCCGAAGTTCCCGTGCCTTGCTGTAATGAGGATTTGAGTCCGTTCCTGAGTTGCTCAATCAACATCTGAGCAACAGGAGCGAACGAGGGGACTGTTTGACCAATAAGATCAATCAGTTTAGCGGCTTGAGCAGCCGCCTGAAGAGAAACTTGTATAACTTGCATGCTTCCGCCAAATTGGGCGGAAGGGCTAAGTTGAGAAATTTGGGGATTAGGCCCACCCCCTGGGCTTAGGCCCGGTGGTGATGGCGGAACGCCATCAAGGGGAGGAGCCGGAACTGGATCAGGCACTTATTTACCTTTTAGAGGAAATGGGGCCTTAGGCCCCTCTGGAGCCTTTGGTTCCTGAGCGCCCTTGGCGACAGGTTGAACCATGTCATAGAAAAAACAGCGAACCTCGCCCTCGTCTTTCATTAGGGCTTGGGAATGACGGAACCAGTCGGCTGACCGGTCCTAGGGACCTGAGTCACGACAGAATCCTTAAAAGGAGTAATAAAGCCAATATTGCCATCATATGGGGAGCGAACTCCATCTGTCTGTCCATCAGTTATTTTTTCGTAGGGAGTAGAAGGAAGCTTTCCAGGAGCATTGGTTGCGGCATCAGTTGCCATTATTTATAACCTCGGCGAGAATTACGGCCAGATGGCCGTGATTGGGACCGGCCGCCTGCCTTAGGGACAGTAGCAGCCTTGAAGGGACTTCTCATTTTTCCAGCGGGAATAGTAGAATATTTTGCCATTATCTGCGACCGGCGTCGCGTGTATGTTTACGTTCGGCGGCTCTGCCCTTTGCGGTTTCCTTGTTGCCTCTCATGTAGCCCCTTGCATTCATAATCTTGTAGGGAATAGAGGAGTCCGAACCGTATTCTTTTTTGAGTTTGGCTTCAAGGAATTTGGGCATATTGCTTAGTATGACACAAAGCCTACGGCTTTGTCAAGAGGAATCTTAACCAGACTCAGACATCTTACCATCACTACGTAATTGGGGCATCTCCTGCCCTGTAGCCTTACGGCCAGCAGCACTTACAGCGCCTACAAGGCCCTGCTGGGCTGCAAACATGAGCCTTTCTAGGATAGTCTTGGGCATCCCAGGGACTTCACCAATATTGGGCACATCCAGTTTCTCCAGGAGAGTAACCACATCTAGAATTCCCATTCTAAATAGTTGAAGATAAAGGAGTTTATCCTGGGTTTTAGCCAGGCTTAGCAGGGAATTGGGCGTTATGTAGTAGGTAAAACTGAAAATATGCTCTTGCGCTCGCTCTGCCCGGCTCTTGGGAGAGCCGTCTTGATTGTAGAAACGGCCCTGTTCGGCTCCAGCCCCAGCGCCAAAAGAGCCCTGAAACTGTCCAGCGCTAAATGCTGGGATCAACGATCCTGGGTCGAAGTCATAATCCTCAAATTCTAGCCCATCCGGCCCAAGAATCTGTACCCGGCGCTCTACCGTGTAGAATTGAAAGAAGTTGGCCCTCATCATCATGCCGAGTTCTCTAAGAAATACTTCGAGAACTCTACCCTTAGTCCTAATGGAGGGGCCAAGATTCTCTAGTAATGTCTCAATATCGGTATCTACATTGGCCGTTTTGAGTTGAGCAAGAGCCCTCATGTCGAGGATACCCATGACATGATCTATCTGCTGCTCTGCCTTATTCATCACATCGCCCACAAAGGCAGGCAACTCGGGAGCTGGTACCATAACAATGCCTTGACCAGCCGAGGGATTCGTTCTAAGCTTAAATCCAGGCTCGGATGAATCGAACTTATCGAGGACCTGCCGATTGACCGCCTGGCGATCAATGATAAGACCGGGCTTCAGGGCCTTGCGGCAGTTGTCTACCATGCCCTGTAGAAGCTCCTGATATAGCTTATGGGCGGATTTTGCATCCGCTATCGCGGATTTGCCGAGGAAAGTATTGCCCCAAGGGTCAGGAGTAAGTTTAATGACTGGAAACATACAGTGCCAATAGGGGCTACCACCATCATAAAGGACCACATTTAAGTTAGCAATAACTATCAACCGGAGTCTTGGGTAAAGAGGCTTACCCGGAGATACCCAATAACCCCAGGGATTCTCTCCCTCAGGCCCCGGACCGACCCACTTTCTAGTGTCGCTCTTATTGATAGAGCCATCCTTGACATATATTTCGTAGTGGTCATAGGTGGGGATGGCAAAATCAGTCTTCTTCTTTGGATTGGACCTATCGAGATAGTCCAAAGTAGGCGAACTAACCTGCCCGCGCTGAGCCCAGGCAGATCCTAATCCACCTTCATTATTGGCCTGGATCTTATTGGCCTTCTCGGGGTAGCGAGCACGGCCCCAGTTTACGGTGTTCTTGGACTTAATGATAACGCCTAGGGCGTCCTGAATGCTGAATTTACTATTAGGCCTTATCGGGACTACGTCCCGATAATCCTTGATTACAATATCAAGGTCACCGATTCCATTATGAAGAGTAGGGTTGAAGACCACCTGTGCATATGCAGTGCGCGCAGTAAGGGCCTGCTTGGCAATAAGCTGGATCTTGAGGTCAATATCCATATTGTACCACCAGGCAGTCATCAGCTTATCTAGGATCTGGCCCTGTGACTCATACAATGAATTGTAGGTCTTAAATTGACCTATGGGCCTAAAGTCCGTAATGGAAGAGGCAAGATCATTGATGTTCTTACCAATGCGACTCATCTGATAGCTATTGCGGTAGAACGGCGTATTATCCATAACGGTAGGATTCTTGCCAGTGCCGCGCACGTCACCTATGGCTATACGTATATTGTCGTCAACATCTTCGGTTTCACTCTCAAGATGAAGTAATGCATCGCCTTCTCGCAGAGCGAGATTGACCCAAGTCAGAAGCTCCTGCTCATAAGCCGTCTCAGGTACTCCTGAGACGATAGCAGGACCGCGAGCAGGCTTATTAGGATTGGTTGGATTAACGTTGGGAGGAGGCCCAGAGGCTCCAGTACGAAATAATTCGTTAGGCATTAGATTGAAGGAAGACTGACAATGGTCTTACCAGTAGCATTTTTAGAACCATCATGATATTCAGGACCAAAACCATCTACAGGATCGGGATTAGATGGGTTAGCAGACCAGGCATCAAAGCGAATGTTATGGCCGCTCTCCTGATAGGCGTGTTCTACCTGGCGCATCTTGTGAAGAGTATCTATGTGCCACACCCTGCCATCAGGCCCCTTATAGTCCTGAACGCCACTAAAGGAGTCAGAGCTATCCACATACACCCGAGAATAGTCTACAAGCTCCATCTCTTGCCCACATAATGGACAACTTGGAATAGGAACTCGGACCGGGTCAGTAGAGGGATGGTACCTCTCGCCGATTGCATTGCATGGATTACATACGAATTCTCTAAGAGGCATTACTTAGAAGGGCCACAAGAAGAAGTATAAGTATAGGTCACACTGCCACTCCCACCAATGGCATCACCAATGTAGGGAGTAAGTGGCTTAGGTTGATAGGGAGGACGGCCACAAACTGGGCAATAGCCACAGCAAGGACAAGGTTTAGGTTCCATTATTTATAGGCCAAAGTACCGCGCGTAGAGCCCCAAAGGTATTGGGAGAGGGCCTCGCGGATACTATCACGAACAAATTCATCGTAGGACATAAAGTTGGAGAAACCGCTATACTGATCTTTGAGGGCATGAGCGTCCTCAACATCAAGATCGTACTCGACCCCTCCGAGTTTCACTCGGAAGTTGGTCTGGAATAGCTTTACAACGTCGTCCGCAGAGCGGAGGGTTTTGCCTCCTACAGTGGCCGCTATCGCGGCAACAGCGGCCCCATCGAGGAGGATCTGGTTCTCACGCGAGTTGTGAGCCGCGACCAGATCAAGACCGTCAACGATTAGCGCATCAACGGTCTTATTGCGCTTGGAGGCTAACGCCTCCAATTCGTCATACTTCTTATCGTCAATATAGAGTGTTAATTTCATTAGTAATTTAGATGGAAAGCAGCAATCATAGAGCCTTCAAGGTTATTCTCGTACATATCTTCCAGGCTCGTTGCCGTATTTATAAAGTCTCTTCGTTTATCTAAGGGTACTTTCTCGCCAGGATTATAGGTCAGGATCATTTCCGTGGAGCTACGCTCCCGCTGCTTCGCAGTCTCTTCTATTGCGCCATAATCATTGAACTCAAGATCGTGAGCGCTCCAAAGCGCAATGGCTGCCGCCATAAAGAGATCATCATGCTGACCAGCAGCAGCAGCAACTCTAGCCTTATCTTCGAGCTTCTCTATGGTCTGCATCTCCGTTAGGAGCCACGGAGAAGGAATATCCCACCAACCCTGCTTGATATAGTGGACGGCCTTCATGATAATCTTAGGCCTATTGCGGGTATTTGTCCACCAACCAAGCTTGTTGGACATAACTCTTCTTATATTATCATAACTTTTCCAAATAAACAAGTTGGAATAGTTATAATTATTCCGAAGCTGATGAACGATGTCGTCGGAGATATTGCACTCCACCGACATCAGTGCCTCCATATCCTCCACAGTGTTCTTATACAAATGGCCGAGCATGTAGCATATGGGAACAAGGTCATGCACGTTGATGTCATCTGCTGCAAATTCAGCAACTTGCATATCCTTCTGATGAACAGTGCCATTCTTGAGCACATGAATGGCTGCCCTATCCTCGCCAACGCCCCAACTAGGATCTACCCCAATAGTATAGTCAGTGCCGGGCATCGGCGGCTCCCACATAACCAAGGCCCCAAGCGGGAATTCATCGAAATCCAGCTCGAACTCATTGAGCCTGCTCAACTTATAGTTCTTGCCAATTGTGAAAGCCTCAGGATATTTCACTTAAGTACCATCTTTTCCTGCAACTCATATATCGCCGAGGTACGATTCTTGGCCAGCCTCAGCAAATCATTGAGCTTTTCCGTGTCGAACACAGTTCGACCGGCAAGTTGAAAAGCTTCCTGGTCATCAGAGGCATACTCGGCGAAGAAGTCGTTAAGCTTATTCTGAGCTTTGTAGCTGCTATAGTTCGTATCCCACCAATACATCTGCTTTCGGGTTAGCTCTCGGCCCTTCGTCATTTTGATTTGGGCTGCCAATTTGATGACCCGGTCGGAGGGTCCCCACCCAGTCTCAGGCTCCGAGGCATACTTTTCGGTCATAACCCACCATGGTATGAAGACTGGGACAAATCCATAGAATTGCTTACGTCGGGCCGAGCGCCAAAACTGATATGCACTTCCGTGTTTACCATTAGCTGTAAACTCGACGATAAAGAAGGTTTTTGGACTTTCACCAGATAAAATGGCCGGAATAATGTCCGCTGTTATTTGGTCGGTGTTGTTCCAGGTGGCAAGCTCGGAGATATGACCGTTGTGGATAGTAAGGCCTTGGCCGATTCCTCCCACTCGTTTATTACCGGAATCAACGTCAATGAGGGAGTCAAGTTGATCGAAGTAGAGTTGAGACCCCTTGACTCTATATTTTCGTCTTGGTTTAAGATAAAATGGTAAGTTGTCATAAATCCTCTCCATCATGTTAAACAGGAATTCCGATTTATCCGGCTCATCCGAAGCCACTACAGAGGTTATCCCCGAGGTCATCATAGACTTATGGGTCAAGACTGACTCACTAAAAGTTGAACTGTAGACCTGTCGAGCTTTCAAATTTATGATCTTAGCTGGAGTCCCCGCCTCTTCCAGCTTACCCAGGACACTCAAAAGCATCTCCTGGGATTCCTTGAACACTAGACGATCTACCCCGCCCTTGTCCAGCTTAATAAAGCAATAGCGCGGGCACCAATAAGGGTATGAGATCTTGCACATAGCGATCTCATTCGCCACAAAAGTCTTCTCGTCCGGTTGAAGATTGCGTACCAACCTGGGCTTAATATCAGTAGAATCAGGATGTATGAGCTTATTAAGGCGATCTACCCATTCCACAATCTCGCCTATGCCGTATTCCTTAAGCTTAAGCTTGTGGTTTGATTCTAGCTGACTCGCTTTCTGGGCTATGATCTTTGGGCTGTAAATTAGCTCTCCAGGCGTTAATATCTATTTTTGACTCTTCCCAGTATTCATACTCGTCTTCTGAAGAAAGAAACATGAAAGGCCCTATAGGCATATAGGCAAACATTGGCTCCTTTGGAGCCGGAAATAGGACCGCACCGTAGGTCCGGCGAAACCTACAGATTATGGCTCATTGTCGTATTGAACTATCTCAGTGTCTATAGGCTCTTCCTTAGGACTTGTAACGGTAACTGCGTCTATACTACCTATTAGGCGCTCAAAGCTACCGTCTCCCGGCAGGAAATCGTTCTTAAGGATAGCCATTTGATTACTTATGTTGACAGGCGCCCTGTCATGCAGGAATCCTGCCATTTTCAAAAAATTCGTGCGAGTAGCAGTATCGTGTTCTTTGAAGGTTTTGCCTGTTCCACGGCAGTTATAGCACAATTGTGTTACCGGCGCTCCAGCGCCGTCCAATTGCCACTCCCCATAATCGTTCATCTTGCGTACACGGGCCGTTCCCTCGCATACATGACACTCTATGAAGCGGTTTAGAGCATCCCCACCGACCTGCTCAACCACATCGGGGGCATAGTTGGACACTTTAACAATGGTGTTTAGGGCCATTTCAGCCATTTTGGCGTCCCTGAAGGCTGTTACAAGCGCCCAGAGAGGTATTTGGTGCCTTTTTGCGATAGCCATAAGGCTATAACGACGTTCAGTATCAAAATCGCGGTCGGCCATGAGCTTTTGAACCGATTTATATCCAGCAGAAGCCTCTGGACAATGATGGAGAGTGCTAGCAAGCACTCTCCGGCCCCCAGCAGCCTTCTCGAAGTTCTTAAAAGCAGCCCCCATGACCAATTTATTGCTTATTCGCCTCTCATCCCGCGTCGCAGGGACATTAGCAGGACCTAAGTCCCGCCCTTTGGCAGTCTCGATTGCCTCGTCGAGTACCTGGTCCGCTTCCAGTTGCTCCGACCGGGTCAGTAAGGTTCCCTCGGATGGTGTTGGCGCGCGCTTTATGCCGCGCACTTCGGCGCCGCGCTTAACCAGAGCCATGGTCTCGGGGCTGATTTCAGTTGTCTTGGGCATCTAGGGCCTCCAACGCTGGATAACCGCGCTGGTCAAAGATCATATCCTCCTCCGCGCGCAGCGCCTGGACAGCTTCGCTGTCAGTGTGGAGTAGCTCAGACTGATCAACGAGGGCTCTGAGCCCTCGCCGCGCAGGCAGAAACATGCGATTATGGTCACGGGCGTCTACTTGGGCGAAATATTCTAGGACATCGGCTATTCGCCGCAGCTCGGAGGCTATACGCAGCATGGGCCTAAAGGCCCCGAAGATGTTCATTGGCCCAGCCCATCCCCAAATATCCATCCATGGGCTACCTGGTCCTTGAAATATTGGTGCCACTCATCGATGGAACGGCACTGCAAGTGCCAGTCATCCTGATGGCGCCAGGCCCAAATTAGTTTCCAAAACAGGAATAGATCAATTAGGGCGCATAGCGCCCTAGGATACCAGACCATGGCGCTCGGCCTCCTCGCGAAAGATAGTGGTGAAGACGGATTCCGGCATGAGCAGCCGTTTGTCCTTGAGTTGCTCCTGCAACTGATCTAAGATCAATTGGTGGATGCGCCCTATGCGGATAATTTTGCCGCTTTCCCAGCGATGAACAGTTATATGACTAACGCCGAAACGCTCAGCAAATTCTTTCTGCGTCTCACGCAGGCTGAGCCTACAACGCAGGCATTGCTGACCCGGTCCGGTGTTCTTAATCGGGTGTCTCAGATACGACTTTTTTCCAAAGCCCATTGAGTTAAAAGAAAAACCGGTAAAAAGCGCTTTCTACCGGTTTTGGAGGAAGGAGAGAGGAGATGGATGTGAGGTCCATCCTTCATAGTATAGCGCGGCCGTAGGCCACATGTCAAGCTTTTTTGTAAGGAATCATGACTTCTCGACCGTGAATAGGTGAAAGGCCCATATGTTGGTCATTCTGGTATAGATAACGTCCAGAGCAACACGCGGCATTTAGCCGCGTTTTTCGCCGACACAGTCGGCAGCGCTTCATTTTGAAGGATTTGGCGCCCCAATATGCTAGTTTACGAGCATCCTCGGCATTTCCTAAGATGTAGACTCTATTGGGATTAACTATCATTTCTGTAGGATTTCTTATCTTTATTTATTATTGCCATTATTGCCGCTAACTCCATCAATTATCAGGGCTGTCAGAATGCCCACTATAATAACTATGAGAAGATCGTTGAACATTTTCAATCTCTGCTTGACTAATTGCCCCCGAGGAGCAAAGCTCCTCGAAGAGGGAATCGAGCATTGCTCGATGCTGACGGCCAGGCTTAGTCCTGGCCCGCTCCCAATTGAGGATTGTAGCCCACGATACAAGAAAAAGGTCCCCAAATTGCTCTAAAGTAAGTTTTCTTGCCCTACGAGCGCAGCGGACCTTAGTTGAGATGTGGATTTCCATTGAACATAGATAGATTTTAGCATCTTTAAGGGGGCTTTGTCAAGCCCGTTTTTTGTGCGAATTGTCTAGCCTTCAGCACGCCAAGTTCCAAACGTAACCTATTGACGACAATAGACATCGGGGGTTTGGTACTTAAATTGCTAGGGGTAATGGTCGTTAGACCACTCGGCCTAGCCTGTAAGGGAAAATTTACCTGGTAGTGTAAGTAAGTACTTACTTATTTGGCGGCCTAACTGCTAGGCATAATGGTACTGGGTGGCTTATGACCGCCCGCCCTTTGCCCGGGCTCCATGCCCCGAACTTAAACTCAGGATGCTCCCGACGAGCAGCCAACCGTGCACCAAGCGGCACTTCACGCGTCCAATCCCTGTCTACCGCTGAAGGGATCACTCAAGTTCCGCCCTTGCGAGACGATCTGCGATGACTCTCCCCGCTACGTTTCCTTTATATAACGTGGTGGACAGATCCTACCCTAATTCATTCATAACAGGGCACTTCGTGCCTGCCTTACTGAATAGTCTAAGTGCTACCGATAGAACACCTTACCGGCCAACAAGCACATACGAGTAGTACTGGGGCTTCGCATTCGTCAAGCCCCGCTACGCTCCAGAAGTGCGACATATCCCCTTGAATTCAAGGGGTTTAGCCGTAAGCACTATTGCAGGCACTTAGGCTATTCCGCCTATCCCACTTATTTCACTTTCAACTCCGGTCCCCTACACGTAGGGGACCGCATCAAACGAGCGCGGGCGCGATACTCGCGCTTAACAGGACTACACAAAATGACTCCAGGATACGATGGACAAGTAATCAGTCAAGACTGTGATTGCGAGGATTTTCCTTGCTGTAGTCACGGACTGACTCAGAGTGATTACGATGACGAGTTTTACGATCCGTATTACTCTGATGAGAATGATGACTACTCCGATTAACAACAATCGAAACAATCGAAAAGAGGTTAAATAGTTATGAATGAAACAATTGGAACACTCGCCGAACTAGTTGGCGAGCAAACAATTGCGGATCTACAATCCGCAATAAAGAATGATGAACAGGCCGCAATCGCGACCTTACCGGAACCAGCCGAAATCAAAGATGCTCAAGTGACTGTCCACGAGAACTTAAATCGCGGCACTATCCGCAAAGCCAAGGATGGCTTCCATGTTGGGCCTTTAGCTCCAAAGCACATTCGGGATATCGTTTCGGCAAGCTCGGTTGAACGCGACAGGCTCATTGAGCAGCCTTTCGTAGATGGCGTGCTGGCCATGGTCGAAGCCGACTTGGCCAATGACATCAGCCTGACCACACTCGGCGCCTACTACACCTACGTCGAAGCGCTTGCCGAAAGCAAGCGCAACGATGAAACAGACGAACAATTCTCTCAACGCAACGATATCTTTGAATCCGTGCTCTGTTCGCTCTGCCAGTCACCACTTCCAGCCGAGTATGAGGAAGCTTCCAAAGACAGCAAAACGGGGGAAATCAGTTCCATCAAGGTGTTTCCAACGGCGCGACAGCGACTCGCGCACGCTATTTACTTCGAACGATTTCCTGATCTTTGGAATACCTTCACATCTGGGAACATGCGGCTTGCCACGAAGCGCGTCGAAAACGCCATTGGCAAATACACCAAGGTCCAAAAGGCCCAAACAGAAATCGCCCGTTCGACTATGGCAAATATGTACAACGCAATCCTGCCTGATCTGGAATTGACCGATGCGGCCAAGGCTGAGGTAGCCAAAGCTGCCGCCGATAAAGCGGCAGAAAAGGCAACCAAGTCTACGCTACCCAATAGTCCGGGCAAGGTTTTTGCCGGTCTCTACAAAATCAGATTTGCGACGCCCGAATTAACAAAGGCGCATCGCGACCAAGTTCAGCGAGACTTTATCTCGCTGGGTTTTCCGCTCGATAAGATCCGCGAATGGCATGCGAACTTTATGAAAGATGGCAACGCCAAGCTGGAATTGGAGCACTTTCAAAAACTCGGCCTACTGCCCGCTGCGGAGACCGCAGCAAACTGAATAGGAGTGAATTAGGGTAGGATCACGGGAGTAAACTTCAAAATTGGACAGGATACCTCTGTCCTTTTTTTTTGTTTGGGCTCCCCAAACGTTAAACGTGCGTTCCCCTATGTGTAGGGGAACATGGAGGAGACGTGTCTCTAAACAATCCAACCTATCGCTACATCAAGATTGCTGGTATTCCATACCGCCAGCAGTCCTACGACGAAGGCAAAAGCTGGCATACCGTAGTCGCCCAGTCGG
>JACXTT010000739.1_pt1 | contig 55938 bp, 62 predicted proteins | sample 9270951 | NCBI WGS metagenome assembly JACXTT01 (sample SAMN15532306, study PRJNA645909) | rock metagenome | isolation source: weathered quartz diorite | place: Puerto Rico | collected 2017-06-21
CCGCCGACCTTCTCGACCGCCGCGGCATTGATGAGCGGACCGACGTCGACGGTCTCGTCCAGCCCGGAGCCCAGCTTCAGGCTGCGAGCCCTCGACTCGAGCCGCTGCAGCAGCGGCTCGACTGCCGGCTTGTCGACGATCACCCGCGAACAGGCCGTGCAGCGCTGGCCTGTCGTGCCGAACGCCGACCACAGGATGCCGTCCGTCGCGAGGTCGAGGTCGGCGTCGGCCATGACGACGACCGCGTTCTTGCCGCCGAGCTCGAGGGAGACTCGCTTGAGACGATGCGCCGCCCGCGCTGAGATCGACTTGCCGGTCGACGAGTGACCCGTGAACGAGATGACGCGGACGTCCGGCGACTCGACGATGGCGTCGCCCACCTCGCCCCCCGAGCCCGTCACGAGGTTGACGACACCCGCAGGAAAGCCGGCCTCGGCCATCAGCTCCACGAGGAGCGTTGCGCAATGCGGCGTGTCGCTCGCCGGCTTGAACACGACCGTGTTGCCGGTCACGAGCGCCGGCATGATCTTCCAGCACGGGATCGCCATCGGGAAGTTCCAGGGCGTGATGATCCCGGTGATCCCGATCGGCTGGCGGATGCTCATCGCCCACTTGTCGGGCAGCTCCGACGGCACGGTGTCGCCGAACATGCGGCGGCCCTCGCCCGCCATGAGGTAGGCGATGTCGATGCCTTCCTGGACGTCCCCGCGGGCCTCGGCGAGAACCTTGCCCATCTCGCGCGTCATCGCCCGCGCGAGCCGCTCCTTGTTGTCGCGCATGAGTTCGCCGAACGCGTACAGGATCTCGCCGCGCTTTGGCGCGGGCATCGCCTTCCAGCGTGGCCCGGCCATCTCGGCGGCCTTCACCGCCATCGCGACGTCCGCGGCAGTCCCTGCCTGGAAGTGGCCGATGACGTCACGCCGATCGGCCGGGTTGACGCTGTCGAAGGTTCGCCCCGAGACGGAGTCGACCCACTCGCCGGCGATGAACAGCTGGAACGTCGGAACGTTGCCAGGCAGCGCGGCGCCTGCCTTCTCGAGGAGACCGGTCATGCGCGGAGGATAAAGCGCCAGCGGGTGGCGGTCGGCATTGCCTTCCAGGCGAGGACGGACTCTGGCTCGATGCGCCACATGCCGCCGTTGTCCCAGGAATTGGGCGTTGGGTCATACCCCTCGTACTTGCCGCCCATCGCGGCCGCGAGGGCGTCGCCCAGGTCGCGATCAGGACGGATCTCGACGCCGCGGCCGCGGACGATCACGACGTCGTTCGCGTCGTCGAGGTGGATGAACACGTTCGGGTTGGCGACGAGGTTGCGGTTCTTGACGGTGTTTGGGTCGCCCGTCTCGAGATACAGGTCGTCCCCGACGAAGCAGCCCCAGATCGGCACGACGTGCGGCCGCCCATCGGGCGTGACCGTCCCGATCCAGTACCCATCGGCGGACGTCAACCGTTCGATCACGTGTGCCCACTCGATGAAGGAGCCACCCCTCCGCGGAACGCCATAGCCCTCGGGTGGGCTGTCCGGGCGCTCACAAGGTGGCTCCGACGCAAAGCGGCCCGGACCCAGCGCCATCAGGCCGTGCTGCCTGCCGCGGCCGCCGACCTTTCCGAGGCCGCGGCCGCCCATGCGCGGCGCTCGTTCCGGTGCGCCCACGGCTCCAGCACGGCGTAGGCCGCACCGGTCCAGGGCGTCGCGATGCCCGTCTCGCGCCCGAGCAGGACCAGCGTGCCCTGGAGCGCCTCGAGCTCCATCCGGTGCCCCGTCAGGAGATCGTGCCGCAGCGACGTCCCCTCGTTGTCATTCTGGGCGAGCACCAGCCTGTGGGCGCGCTCGACGAGGTCTGTAGCCAGTGGCACTCCGAGCGCCCGGCCGACCGACCACGCCTCCGTCATGATCGATCGCAACATCCCCGTTGCCGCCGCGGAAGCGCGGATGTCGCCGACCGTGAGCTGGGTCGCCGCGGTCACCGCCGAGAAGGCGACGAGCAGCACGTACTTGTCCCACTTCGCCAGGCGCACGTCGTGGGTGGCGGAGGCATCGATGCCGCCGCCGCGCAGCAGCTCGACGATCCCTTTGACCCGCTCGGTCGGCGGACCCTGGCGCAGCTCGCCGAGGACGATCCGCGCCGATCCGCTGCGGACCACGCCGGGCGCCTCGATCGCAGCGAGGATGTATGTCGCGGCGCCGAGGACATGCTCCGCGCCCAGCTTCGCCGCGATCCTGGCCTCATTGTCGATGCCGTTCTGGATCGAGATGACGGCGGTGTTCGGGCCGACCAGCGGAGGGAGCAGCTCGACCGCCGCATCGGTGTCGTACGACTTCACGCAGAACAGGACGATGTCGACTTTGCCGATCGATGCTGGGTTGTCGGTGGCCCACACCGGGGTGGTCGACACGCCGTCCGGGGTGATGAGGGTCAACCCGCGTTCGCGCAACGCCCGGAGGTGGGCGCCACGGGCGATGAGATGCACGTCGGCCCGGTTCGCGGCGAGGCGGCTGCCCAGGTACGAGCCGACCGCGCCCGCACCGAGGACCGCGATTCTCATGACGCCCGGCGATCCAGCCGCGGCGGACGGCGAGCCGCACGGAGCACCCCGGGTTCCTCCAGGAAGTCGAGCCAGAGCTCGGGCGCATCCAGGGAGACGGTCAGACCGTCGCCGAGTGGACGCCAGCTCCGGTCGATAGTCAGCCGGGTACGTTCCAGCAAGGGCAGCAGCCGAGGGCTGGCGAGGACCGGAACGCCTTCGAGGTCGGGCAGGCGGGCGAGCCCAGGATCGGCGGCCGGTTCCCTGAAGCGGGCCGTGATGTCGCCGACGACGACCCCGCAGCGAGCGCTGGCGAAGTAGTCAACCGCGATCACCCGGCCTCGCGCGAGCTTCGGCAGCGCTTCGCGGAGCCGCGGCGAGGCGCCGACCGAGATCAAGTCGCCCTCAGACGCGCTCGAACGCGGCCGCCACGGAGCCGCCGCCGCCGAGGCACAGCGTCGCCAGCCCGTAATGGCCCTGGCGCCGGCGCAGCTCGTGGAGCAGGGTCGCGACGATCCTCGCTCCGCTCGCCCCGATCGGATGGCCGAGCGCGATCGCGCCGCCGTTGACGTTGACCTTGTCCCAGTCGAAGCCGAGCTCACGCCCATCGGCGACGGTCTGTGCGGCGAAGGCTTCGTTGATTTCGATGAGGTCGAAGTCGCCGATCGTCATGTCGAGCTGCCCGAGGAGCCTGCCGACACCCTTGACGGGAGCGAGGAACAGCCACTTCGGCGCGACCTCGGCCTGCGCGTAGCCGATCAGGCGAGCCAGCGGCTTCAGCCCGAGCTTCTCGACCGCGCGCTCGCTGGCCACGACGGTCGCCGCGGCACCGTCCGTGATACCGGGCGAGTTCCCGGCAGTCACGGTGCCATCTGTCGCGTCGCCGCGGTCCTCACCCGTTGGCAGCTCGAAGACCGGCTTCAGCCTGGCCAGCGCCTCGAGGCTGGTGTCCCGCCGAGGGCCCTCGTCGGTGTCGACCACGATCTCCTGGCCCTTCGGGCCGGCCACGGTCACCGGCGCCATCTCGTCGGCGAAGCGCCCGGCGTCGATGGCGGCGATCGCGCGCTCGTGGCTCGCGAGCGCGAATCGGTCCTGGTCCTCGCGCGAGACGTGGTCCTTGATGGCGACGCGCTCGGCGTGGGTGCCCATGTGGCAGTTCTCGATCGTGCACCACAGGCCGTCCTGGATGGCCGCGTCGACGAGCTGCCCGTTGCCCAACCGATAGCCGAAACGCGCCTTGGGCAGCAGATACGGCGCCAGGTTCATCGACTCCATGCCGCCCGCGACCACCACCTCGGCGTCGCCCGCCTTGATCTCGGCGGCGGCGAGCATGATCGACTTCAGGCCGGATCCACAGACACGGTTGACGGTTGTCGCGCTGGTCGTATCCGGCAGGCCGGCCAGCAGGGCGGCCTTGCGCGCCGGCGCCTGGCCGACGCCGGCCTGGAGAACCTGGCCCATCAGGACCTCGTCGACGGTCGCCTCGGGCGGCAGGCCGCGCTCGACGGCAGCCGCGATCGCGACGCCGCCCAGCTCGACGGCCGGGGTGTTCGAGAGCGCGCCGCCGAGCTTGCCGATCGGCGTTCGCGCGGCGCTGACGATGTAGACGCGCCCGTTGGGCCCTGGATTCGAGGGAGTCACCCGTTCAATCTACATCGGCTCAGTCGGAGTCCTCGGCGAGGGCGAGGATGTTGCCCTCCGAATCGACGAACCACGCGTTCACGTCGGACTCGCCCTCGGCGAGGATGCCGTCGACGGTGTGGCCCTCGGGCCCGAAGTCGTACTCCTCGAACGTCACGCCATGGCCCCGCAGCCGGCCGACCTCGTCCCGGATCCCGGCGAGTCGCCAAACCGCGACGGTGTTCTTCGCCGTCCCGGCGTAGTCGGTCTTGTAGACCTCGAAACGAGTTCCGCCGGAGCGGTAGTCGAGGACGAAGCCGGCCACCTCGCTCGTCGGCTCGAAACCGAGCGCCTCGGCGTACCACGCCTTCGCCCGGTCCAGGTCGGCGGCCGGGAGCATCGTGGTAATCGCCCCTGCGTCCGGAGCCGCGGCGTCCTGGACGAGCCCGACGATGTTCGCGTCGGGGTCCTTGAACCAGGCGTTGGCGTTGCCGTCGGGCGACTCCATGATCCCGTCGACCGTCTTGAATTCGCCGAAGTCGTACTCCTCGAACGTCACGCCCCGGTCGCGAAGACGCGCCACCGCGTCGCCGACGCTCGGCACGACCCAGTTCATGACGGTGTTCTTCGCCGTACCCGCGAAGGGCGTCTCGAAGATCGTGAACGCCGAACCGGGCGCGAGCTCGTACACGAGCACGCCGGGCGGCTCGATCGTTGGCTCCCAGCCGAGCCTGTCGGCGTACCACCGCCGCGCTCGCGCGAGGTCGCTGGTCGCGAGGCTCGGGTGGATCGGCGCGTCGGTGATCACGGATGGCTTGGTCGCGATTGCCTGTGTCATGGCTGCCTCCAGTTCCCCGCCAGTATCGCCCCGGCGCTGGTTTCGGGGGGCCGTCAGCCGCGCGGGTAGGTGTGAAACCCGCGTCCCGTCTTCTGGCCGAGATGGCCCTCGGCGACCAGGCGCTCCAGCACCGGCGGTGGCTTGAAGTGCTCGCCGCCGATCCCTTCGTACAGGACGTTCATGACGTTGAGGCAGACGTCGAGCCCGATGAAGTCCGCCAGCTCGAGCGGGCCCATCGGATGGTTCAGCCCGACTCTCGCCCCCGTGTCGATGTCCTCCGCCGACCCGGTGCCCTCCTCGCAGGTCCGCATCGCCTCGGCGAGGAACGGCATCAGGATGCGGTTGACGATGAACCCCGGGCGGTCGGCGGAGACGATCAGCTTCTTGCCGAGCGCCTCGCTGAGGTCGCGGATCGTCGACTCCGTTTCGTCTTTCGTGGCGGAGCCGCGAATGAGCTCCACGAGCGGCATCACCGGGACCGGGCTGAAGAAGTGCATGCCGACGAAGCGCCTGCGGCGGTCCGGCGAGACGCCCTCGGCAAGAGCGTCGATCGAGATCGAGCTCGTGTTCGAGGCGAAGATCGTCCGCTCCGGCGCGACCTCGTCGAGCCTCGACCACAGGCGCCGCTTGACGTCGAAGTCCTCGAACACCGCCTCGATCACCAGGTCCGCGGTTCGGGCCGTGGCGATGTCGGACGACGTCGCCACGCGAGCGAGAATCAAATCTCGCTCAGCGGCCGTCAGCTTGCCCTTGGCGACCGCCCGGTCGAGGTTGCCGGCGATCCGGGCCTTGCCGGCCTCGGCGCGGGCCACGTCCGGCTCGTAGAGCATGACCTGCTTGCCGATCGCGGCGTGGACCTGACCGATGCCATGGCCCATGAGGCCCGCACCGGCGACGAACACGTGGTCGATCGGCATCGCACCGAGCCTACCAGTGGCTCGGGCGCGCCGGCGATCGGGCCGATTCCGTTACCGCCCGGAGGTACGTCGCGGGCTCGGTCAACGCCAGTCCGCGAGGAGCCGGTCCGCGGCGGCAAACGGATCGAGCCGGTGCGCCGCGACCTCGCGGATCGTGGCCTCGGTCGCCTTCCGGTTCGCGGGCTCGTGCAGCTCGGATCGGAGCCGGTCAGCGAGGATGGCCCACACCTGCGCCTCGGCGCGCGCGAGCCGCGCCGGCGAGTCACCCGCTTCGCGACCGCGCGCGCGATACCGGTCCAGCGCGGCCAGCAGCTGCGGCACGCCGGCACCGTTGGTCGCCGTCGTGACCAGGACCTCGGGCTCCTTCGGCCGCGGCCGCCCCGCAGCCTCCTCGTCGTGCGATGGCGCCGGGCGGGCTCGACCGCTTGCGCGCACCCCGACCCGCCCGACCGCGACAAGCATCGCCCGCAGCTGCGAGGCGGTGCGCTGGGCCCCTGGTCGATCGCCCTTGTTGACGACGACGATGTCAGCCACCTCGAGAAGCCCGGCCTTGATGGCCTGGACCTCGTCGCCCATCTCCGGCGCCTCCAGGACGACCGTCGTGTCCGCAGCAGCGGCGACCTCGACCTCCGACTGGCCGGTGCCGACCGTCTCGAGCAGGATCAGGTCGAAGCCCGCGGCGTCGAGCACGGCGGCGGCGGCGGTCGAGGTGGAGGCGAGACCGCCGGCGTGGCCGCGGGCGGCCATCGATCGGATGAAGACGTCGCGGTCGCTCGCGTACGACTGCATCCGCACGCGATCGCCCAGCAATGCCCCGCCGGTGATCGGGCTCGACGGATCGACGGCGATCACTGCGACCGAGCGGCCGGCCGCGCGAACGGCGCCGATCAGCGCCGCGACGAGGGTCGACTTGCCCGAGCCCGGCGCTCCGGTGATCCCGACGAGGTGGGCGCTGCCCGCCAGCGGATACAGGCGGCGCAGCGCCGATTCCGCCACGGGCGTTCGATTCTCGACGGCGGTCAGGATCCGGGCCAGCGCGCGCCGATCGCCGGCCAGGCCCGCGTCGACGAGCACGTCGGGGTCTGTGGCTCGAGGCTCCGCCGGCACCTCAGACGTGGGCGCGCGCGTTCTCGCGCAGGTACGCCGCAACCTCGGCGATCGTGGTGCCCGGCCCGAACGTCGCTGCGACGCCGGCCGCCTTGAGGGCCGCGACATCGTCGTCCGGGATGATCCCGCCGACCACGACGAGCACGTCGTCCATACCCGCTTCCTTCAGCTTCGCGGTAACCTTCGGGACGAGGGTCATGTGAGCGCCGGACAGGATCGAGAGCCCGACGACGTCGACGTCCTCCTGGAGCGCGGCGGTGACCACCATGTCGGGTGTCTGGCGGAGCCCGGTGTAGACGACCTCGAAACCCTTGTCACGGAGCCCGCGGGCGAGCACCTTGGCCCCGCGGTCGTGGCCGTCGAGGCCCGGCTTCGCGATCAGCACCTTCAGGGGGCGGTCGGGCATGGCCGGGATTGTAGGCTTCGGTCGATGGCGTAAACCCCGGGCGAGAAGCTAGCCAGGGCGCTAGCGCCGATCGCCCTCGAGGTCGGGCAGGTGCTCGACGTAGTGGCCGAACGAGTTGCCGGCGATGACGGCCGCGGCCCAGCCGTCGTGCGCGCCGAGCTGGTCATCGGTCAGCATGCCGACCGCGCGCCGCAGGCGGCGGTAGGAGTCGGCCATGGTCAGGACGATCTCGCCGATCGTCCTCCCCTCGGCGGCGCGGGCGGCGCGGCCGTTGATCGCGTCCTCCGTCTCGCCGAGCTGGGCTGGCTCGCCCGAATCGGCGAACTTCGTCAGCCGTCCGACCGTCAGGTCGTGCCAGGTGCCGATGTGGGCCAGCATCTGCTTGCGCGTCCAGCCGTCGCCCCCGATGCGTGCCGCCAGTCGCTCGGTTGGCAGGGACGTGACCCGGCGGTTGAAGGTGGCCCAGCCCTCGTCCATCCGAGCGAGCGTCTCGCTGACGGTCAGCCGGTCGACCATGGCGCTCCTTCCAGCCGCAGTTCGGCCTACTCGCCCGGCGGGCGGCGCTCCAGGTGGCTGAAGAACTCGGCACGGGTCCGGTCCCGCGTTCGGAACAAGCCCAGCACGGCCGACGTGGTCATGATCGTGCCCGGCTTGCGAATGCCGCGCATGACCGCGCAGAGGTGGTTGGCCTCGACGACGACGCCGACACCCTGCGGCGCGAGCCGCTCGTTGAGGAAGTCCGCAATCTGCTGGGTCAGGCGCTCCTGGACCTGCAACCGCCGCGCGTACATCTCGACGATGCGGGGGATCTTGGACAGCCCGATGACCTTGCCCCGGGGGATGTAGGCGACCGCCGCCGTGCCGAAGAACGGCAGCAGGTGGTGCTCACACAGTGAGTAGAAGGGGATGTCCTTGACCACGACCATCTCCGAGTAGTCGACGTCGAAGATCGCTCCATTCACCAGGCGCGTCGGGTCGACGTGGTAGCCGGCGGTCAGCTCTGCGTACATCCGGTGCACTCGATCGGGGGTGTTGCGAAGGCCCTGCCGATCGGGATCCTCGCCGATCTCGACGAGGATCTCGCGCACCGCCTCCTCGACCCGGCCGTCCGGTGTCGCGAGCGACCCGGACCCGACGATGGGCCGGGTCAGCTCCGCCTCCGCAGCATCCCCGCTGCGGGCGTGGCCATTCATCGCGTCGTCGTCCTCGCCGATCTCGCGCTCGATCTCGGCGACGAGCGCGCGAACGTGCTCCGGCAGGTGAGGATTGCTCATGGCTTGGTGATCGTACCCCCGACGGCGGGTTCCGACGCTCCTCAGCCGGCAGATCGACCCTCGGCACCGCGCAGCCATGCGCGCGCGTTCTCCCCGAGGGCGCCGAGGTGGTAGCCGCCCTCTTGCAGGATCACCAGCCGCCGTCCGAGCGCGGCAACTCGGCGGCCCATCTCGTGGTAGCCCGCGGTGGTGAGAGCAAGGTCGCCGATCGGGTCGAGGTGGAAGGTGTCGAAGCCGAGCGACACGACGACGATCGAGCCCGGCTCGTCGTCGATGCGCTCGAGCGCACTGTCCAGCGCGGCGAGATAGGTCTCGTCGTCTGCGCGAAGCGGCATCGGGTAGTTGCGGTTCGCGCCCCGGCCGGGGCCCTCCCCAACCTCATCGGCATGGCCGAGATAGAACGGGTACAGGCGCTTCGGGTCAGCGTGGAGCGAGACATAGAGCACGTCGCCGCGGCGCCAGAAGATCTGCTGGGTGCCGTTACCGTGGTGCACGTCGACGTCGAGGATCGCGACCCGTTCCCCCGTCGCCGCCACGATCGCCTGGGCCGCGATGGCGGCGTTGTTGAAGAAGCAGTAACCACCGGCCATGGCCGCCGCCGCGTGGTGCCCCGGCGGGCGGCACAGGCCGTACGCGGCGGTCTCGCCGGCGAGGACGAGATCGACCGTCGACAGCGCCACGTCGACCGCCCAGCGCGCCGCATCGTACGAGCCGGGCCGGATCGGATTGGACGAGTCGAGGCCCCACCAACCGGTTCGGCCGCCGACGGCCACCGGCTCCGGCCGCGCAGCCACAAAGGCGTCGCTCATGCCGCTGAACATGCCGCGGGTCGGGTACGTGTCGGCGACGAGGAAGTCGCGCTCGATCCGCTGCTTGACGGCCGCTGGCCAGGCCTCCTCCAGGAACCGGACCAGGCCCGCATCGTGGACGGCGAGGATCGGCTCCGTGCCGTGCTCGGTCGGCGCCGTGATCTCGAAGCCGCCGTCGCCGGCGAGCGCATCGCGGATGACCTCGGCGCGCTGCACGACCTCGCACGCCGGGACGGGCACGCCGAGGTAGGTCTCGACCTGGGGGTCGTGGCCGCGATGGCGGTCGGTGTGGACGACCTTCATTGCCGGATCGTACGGCGACGGACGGTCCGGGTTCCGTCGATCGCTACGATTCGGCGATGGCCAAGCGCCCTCGCGGCTCGCCCCGCGGCATCGCCCGGTCCGCCGCGCGGGCGCGGGCGTTCGACCAGCTCGTCGATCGAGCCCTGGCGGCGATCCCCGACCCGTATCGCCAGGCGCTGCGAGAGATCGCCGTGATCGTCGAGGACGAGCCCTCGGCCGAGCAGCTGCGCGACAACGACCTCGAATTGTCGGACACCATGTACGGCCTGTACGAGGGCGTGCCCCGGACCGACTATGGCGCCGACTGGGCCGCCTCGCCGAACCGGATCACGCTGTTTCGGCTGCCCCTCCAGGAGGACTTCCCGCATCTGCGTGACCTTGAGGCGGAGGTACGGCTGACGGTGCTGCACGAGCTCGCCCACCACCTCGGCATCGACGACGACCGGCTCGAGGAGCTCGGCGCCGGCTGATCAGCGGGATGCCCCGGGATCGAAGATATCGATCCAGGGCAGAACCTCGAGCTCGAGCACCTCACCGGCGGCGTCGCGGATGTCGTCCGAGGCGGGCGACTGGCCTCCGCCAACCAGCGAATACACGTCCCACGCGGTCGGCTCGGCCGGCAGATCCTCGAAAGGAACGAGCGTGACGAGGAGGTCGCCGCGCCAGGCCGACCTGGACGTGGTGCCGACGTCCGACCAGGCCCCATCGGCATACAGGAGCTCGCGCAGCCGCAGCTTGCCCCGATCCAGCTCGGTCACGAAGCGGACATCGGCGCCCTCGAACTGCGCGCCGGCGCGCGCGGGGGCCGCGATCGCGCCCGAGGTCCGCACCAGCTGGCCCCACTCGGCGTGTGGCAGGGCGGGGTCCCATGACGGCGGGGCGGCCATCCGCTGGGTGATCAGGAGCGCCCCCGCGTCGAGCGGGATCGCCGACTCGGGCGAATCCCCGCAGGCCACGGCCTCCGCGCCACAGCTGAAGACCTCTTCGAGCATCCAATCGGGAATGGAGCCCAGCCCGGAGATGTCGGCGACCACGATGTCGGCCGCGGCCGACTCGCTTGGTTGCTCGTCGCCGGCGGGATCGTTGATCACGACCGGCACGCCGTGGGGCAGCACCAGGGCTCCGTGCGGCGTGGCGGCGTCGCGCAGGAATGCGACCAAGTCGCTGCCCGGCCTCGGCTGGAACGACGCGATCGAGGGGATCCCGGCGAGCGCCACCACCGCGAGGCAGGCGATCGCGATCGTCATCGGAACGCTGACCCAGCGGACCTTCGCAGGGGTGGCATTCGGCGCCCGAGCCTTGTCGAGCCCTGCCGAGTAGAACGTGAGGCCGAGGAATGCCGCGACCTGGGGGGCGGCGAGGATGGCCGCGATCGTAAACGTGAGACTACCGAACGCGACGATGAACCCGAGGACGAGGATCCCGGGCAGGATCAGCGACGTCGCGCCATCCCCAATGTGGAAGAAGCCGGCGAACCGCGCGATGACGTCGGCGCCGCTGCCGAATGCCAAGGTCTGGATCGCGGCCGCGACGAGGGTGAACAGCGTGACCACGAGCGCGATCCTCGGCCTGGCGCGGAAGAGCCGGACCGAGCGGCGCAGCGTCTCGAGCGCGCCGGCATCGCCGAGGACGATCCCGGTGGCGGCAAAGGCGAACGGCGTGACCACGAGGGTCGCCAACATCGAGGCGATGAACGACACGCCCTGGTTCGATTCGAACGGGCGCATGAACGGCCACTGGAGCACGAGCGCCAGCACGCCCGAGGTGACGTTCACGAGCAACGCAGACGCGAGCAGCCGCCAGAACGTCTGGCGCGCGCGGCGTAGCGCCTGCTGCACGCCCAAGGGCTGCTCGGAGGCGACCCCGCCAAGGACCGCGATCGCCATCGCCTCGGCATCGATCGAGATGGCGATGAGCAGGAACACCCCGACCGCGCCGACTGCGTAGACGAGCAGCAGCGGCCCGCTGAGCTCCGGCTGGTCGACCAGCACCAGGAACGGGTTGGCGCTGGTGAGGGTGGCCGCGGTCCCCGGATCGCTGAGCAACCGCGCGATGCCGACCAGCAGGAGGATCGCCGCCGGCCCGAAGGCGCCCAGCGACAGAAGGCCGATGTAGACCGAGGCGCGGCGGATGACGCGGTTCGAGCTCTGTGCCAGCTGCAGACCGGCGTAGACCACCTGCCGCGCCGAGGGCAGCTCGTAGGCGCGCGTCCAGGTGGGTCTCGCGGGCGCGATCACGCTCGGGGGCGCGTACGCCCCGAACGGCATGTAGGCAGGCGTCGGGGCATCCGACGCGGGCTCGGTCGCGGGATCGGGCACTGGCTCGGGCACTGGCTCGGGAAAGGCCGGTGGCGGGAGCTCGCTGCCCGGATCGGTCATCGGCGCGAGCATACAGGCGGCTTGCCGCCGCCCTCCGTAACTTGCGAGATTGCGCAAGTCGTGCAATAGTGTTGATCGTGGCAATCGAGCTTGCTGCCCGCTCGGCGGGCAGTCGAAACCGTGAGACGGAGTACGAGCGGACCGCGGTCGTCGGTCGAGCGCTCGCCGACCCGAAGCGGTTGTGCGTGCTCGAGTCGCTGTCTGCGGGTGAGCTGTCGGTCAGCGAGCTGGCCGGCCGGGTCGCCTGCCAGGTACCCAACATGAGCCAGCACCTCGCGGTGCTGCGCGCCGCCGGTCTCGTGACCACGCGACGCGAGGGCAGCACCGTGTTCTACCGCCTCACCGACCCCCGGGTCATCGAGGCGTTCCAACTCCTCCAGTCGATCGCCCGGTAGGACGAACGAGTCGAGGCCCGTTTCGACGGGCAGCCCGCCCAGCGGGAGAAAGGATCACCAGTCGATGGCGATCAAAGTCGCAACCGACGCAACCTTCGAGCAGGAAGTCCTGCACAACGACAAGCCCGTGGTTGTCGACTTCTGGGCCGCATGGTGCGGGCCGTGCAAGCTCGTCGCTCCCGAGATGGAGAAGATCGCGGCCAAGTACGAGGGCGCGATCGACGTCGTGAAGGTCGACGTGGACGCTAACCCGGGCCTGTCCCGCGCCTTCAACATCATGTCGATCCCCACGATCGCCTTCTTCGCCCCCGGCAAGCAGCCGATGGGCGTGGTCGGCTTCCGGCCGATGGAGCAGCTCGAGGCGCAGTTCAACCTGTCCTCGTTCCCCAAGATCGCCGAGGCCGCCGCGGCCGAGGCGGCGTCCGAGGCCGTCACCACCGCCGCCAGCGACGCCGCGTAGGCACCGCAGCTCGAGAGACTCGAACCGCCGGGCAAATCGCCCGGCGGTTTTCGTTTTGCGAGAGCCCACTTCCCGAGCCGATCGGCTATCGAGCCAAGTGAACATCGCCGGGACGGTAGACGAGTCGGAAGCCCTCGAAGGCATGTCGGCGTCGCCGACCGGAACGTGGCACACGTCTGCGACGACACCAGCGAGGCTCCTTCACAGGCTTGGCACGTACCTATTGTCCCCGGCATGTGCAGCTGGCCGGAAACCTCAGCGCCTAGTCCTCGACAAAGACCGGCTGCGTTCGGAGCGGCGGGAAGTCGCTGTCCAGATCCGGAGCGACCGCCTGGTACAGCATCTCCGGCGAGAGGCCGCGAAGGTGGTGGACACCCAGCTCGCGCAGCGTGAACTCGGCCGGCGGCGGATCACCGAGCGCGCGAACGGCCGCCTCGGAGAGCAGGATCTGGCCACCGTGGCCGGCAGCCATGATCCGGGCCGCCGCGTGGACGGCGAGGCCGACGTAGTTCTGGTCCGCGAGGGTCGGGCGGCCGGCGTGCAGCCCGATGCGCATCCGCACTGACGCACCCCTCGGCCAGGCGCCGTCGCGCAGCTCCCGATGGATGGCGAGGGCCGCGAGCAGCGCGTCCGAGGCGTGCCGGAAGACGGCGAAGAACTCGTCGCCGTGGACGTCGACCTCGTGTCCGCCGAGGCGCCCGGCGGCCGCGCGCAGGACCCGGCGGACGTCGCCCAGCAGCGGCGGGTAGTCATCCTCGAGCTCGCGGACGAGAGCGGTGGAGCCCTCGATGTCCGCCAGCATGAGCGTCAGATGGCCGGTCGGAAGTGGGGCACGCTTGCCCATGCGCAGCTGTCCGGCGATGAACCCGACCGGGACGATGCCGTAGCGGCGGGCCGCGTTGAGGAGCCGGGTCCGCGCCCGGTCACGGGCCTCCACGTCCTCGAACGTGACCTGGTTGAAGCGCGCCAGGGCGTTGCGGACGTGGGCCGCGTCGTTGATCGGCAGCCGACGCCTGCCGCGCGAATCGACGTAGGCGAAGGCGCGATCGGGGAGCTTCGACCGGTCGCTGGCGCGAAGGGTTGGCATACGACTGTCATTCTCACCCCGTCGGGCGGTGGCTACTCCCCGGCTCGGCGGTAGCCGAGCTCCAGCCACGCCCGCAGCCGGTCGAGGGCGTGGCCGTCGAGCTCCTGGGGGTTGAAGCGGATCCAGTCGGCGCCGCGGGCCGATGGCGCCGTGCCGGGCGTCCGCGCCGCCGCCGCCGCGATCAGGCGGTCGAGGCGGATCTCGATGCCGTTCGGCCCGAGGGCGGCGTAGGGCGTGCCGCGGCGCGACCAGGTGATCACGCCGTCGACGGACTGGCTGCGGGATTCGGGCAGGTCGACGATCACCTCGGCGACCTGCGCCGGCAGCGACGAATCCACGGGCCGCGGGGCTCGGGCCGGCTAGGTCGTGGCGGTTGATGCCGCCGCGTCGAGGATCGCCTCGAGATCGGCCGAGTGGTCGGCGTAGTGGTCGATCGTCTCGTCGCTGAAGAAGCGGAGGTGGTCGGCGTGCTTGATCCAACGCGTCTCGGGCACGACCGTGAGGTAGCCGCGCAGCTCGCCGGGCACCTCGCGCAGGCGGCGCCGGACCTCGGCCATCGGCAGCGCCCGCCACTCGATCTGGATGTCGGCGTTGATCGCGTCGCCACGCTCGTCCCACTCGCGGTCGGAGCGCTCCTTCGTGGCGCTGCTCTCGCCGACGGCGAGCTCCCTCGCCACGTCGAGCGCGTTCGACTGCCAGGCAACGAGGTGCCCGATCAGGTCGCGACCGGACCAGTCGTGAGCAGCGTCGATCGGGACGTCGAGCTGCTCGTCCGAGAGGCCGTCGAGCGCCTCGAACGGGCGCCATGCATCGCGCTCTTCCTCGAGGAACTCGAGCGCGTTGAGGTACATGGCGCGATCCTAGACGCCCGGTGCAAAAGGCGGCGCCTCGCGACCGGCGCCGGCTCGCTCGAAAGCACCAGGCGTGGCGCGTCAGACTCCGACCGGCTCCCGATACTCGCCGAAGACGCCGCGCAGGACGCCGCACATCTCGCCGAGCGTCGCGTAGGCCGCGGCACAGCGGATGAAGTGCGGCATCAGGTTCGTGTCGCTGGAGCCGGGCCGGCTCGCCGCCGCGCGGAGGCCGCGAAGCGCGCTCTCAACGGCCGCGGCGTCTCGCTCCCGGCGCGTTCGCTCCAGCCGGGCCATGTGGTTCTCGAGCGAGCCCGCCGGGACCTCGAGGACCGGGATGGTCGTGTCCTCGCGCTGGTCGACGTAGGCATTCACCCCGACGATCCGCCGCTCGCGCTCGTCGACCTCGCGCTGGAACCGGTAGGCGGCCTCGGCGATCTCGCGCTGCGGATAACCGTCGACGACGGCCTTGACCATACCGCCCCGCCGATTGATCTCGTCGAGGTAGGCCCACGCCTGGCGCTCGACCTCGTCTGTCAGCGACTCAACGAACCACGACCCGCCGAGCGGGTCGACCGTGCCGGTGACGCCCGTCTCCTCGGCGATGACCTGCTGCTGGCGCAGGGCGAGCAGCGCCGCCTCGGCGGTGGGCACCGCGAGGGCCTCGTCGTAGGCGTCGGTGTGCAGCGACTGGGTGCCGCCGAGGACGGCGGCGAGCGCCTGGATCGCGACGCGGGTCAGGTTGTTGAGCGGCTGCTGCGGCGTGAGCGAGACGCCCGCGGTCTGGGTGTGGAAGCGCATCCACGTCGAGCGCTCGTTCTCGGCCTGGTAGCGCTCGGTCATGAGCCGGTACCAGATCCGGCGCGACGCGCGGAACTTGGCGATCTCCTCGAAGAAGTCGCTGTGGGAGTTGAAGAAGAAGCTCAGGCGCGGCGCGAAGTCGTCGACGCGCAGCCCACGCTCGATGGCGGCGTCGACGTAGGCCACCCCGTCGGCGATCGTGAAGGCGAGCTCCTGGACCGCGGTCGAGCCGGCTTCGCGGATGTGATAGCCCGAGATCGAGACCGTGTTCCAGCGCGGCAGCTCCCGCGTCCCGAACTCGATCGTGTCGGTCACGAGGCGCATCGAAGGCTCGGGCGGGAACAGGAACTCCTTCTGGGCGATGAACTCCTTGAGGATGTCGTTCTGGGTCGTGCCCTCGAGCATCGCCCGGTGGAAGCCGGCCTTCTCGGCGGCGACGATGTACATCGCCCAGATCGGCGCGGCGGGCGAGTTGATCGTCATCGACGTCGAGACACGGTCCAGCGGCAACCCGTTGAGAAGGACCTCCATGTCGGCGAGGCTGCTCACGCCGACGCCACAGGTGCCGAACTCGCCCTCGGCCTCCTCCTGGTCGGTGTCGTAGCCGTAGAGGGTCGGCATGTCGTAGGCGATCGACAGCCCGGTCTGGCCGGCAGCGAGGAGGTCCTTGAACCGGGCGTTGGTGTCCTCCGCGGCGCCGAAGCCCGCGAACATCCGCATCGTCCAGAGGCGCGACCGGTAGCCGGTCGGGTGGATGCCACGGGTGAACGGCGCCGCACCCGGCAGGCCGACACGGTCGAGATCCTCGTCGAGCCACGGCCCATAGACGGGCTTCAGCTCGATCTCACCGAGCGTCCGGAAGCTCGACTGGCGCTCCGGCGCGCGGGCGAGGGACGGGTCGAACCGCTCGACCCTCCAGCGCTTCCGCCGGGCCTCCCACTCGGACCGATCGGTCATGCGCCGGACCTTAGCACGGGCGAATTCGACGGCCGGGACTCAGCTCTTCGGGCCGCCCGCCGCCCACAGCACGGCGATTCGAACCGAGCCGTCGTGATCCGCCCGGGTCTCGCCACCCGGGGTGAGCTGCGTCGCCACGATCACGACGTGGATGACCCCGTCGCCGGGCCAGACGACGACCGACTGGAACGACAGGTCGTTCAGCGTGTTCAGCTGGTACACGGTGCCGGCGCGGTCGTACGTCGGGTGCTGGACCTCGATGTTCTCGGTCTTGGTGCTGGCGCGGGCGCCGGTCTCGTAGAACTCCTCCATCCAGGCGGCCTGCAGCGGCGGCCTGGACGGCGGCGTCATGAACACGGCGATCACCGTCGACGACCCGCCCTCCGGCGTCCACGTCGCCCCGGCATAGCGGAGGTCGGTGACGCCATGACCCTTGAGCGTCGACAGCCGCTGGTCGGAGCAGCTCCGGCCCGAATCGACGCTCGTCGGCCCTTCCTCGCCGAGCCCACCCGGCAGGAGGCGCTCGAGATCGGGGTAGATGCCCGGTGCTCGCCCATCGGCCACGCAGGCGCCCTCGGGCTGGAATGAGGCCAGGGGCGAGGCCGAGAGCTGGCAGCCAATCGAGCACAGCGCGATCGCCAGGCCGAAGAGCGCGCGCCTCAAGTTGCGATGGGTCGAGGCTCGCGAAGCACGCCGCGCTCGTCGAGCTCCACCTGGATCACCCGCGCGGCGGCGACCAGGTCGGGGTCGCGCGAGATCGTCCGCGCGAGCCAGTCGATGTACGTCGGCTCGAAGTCGGCGATCTGGCCGAGCGAGTGGCCGTGGAACTTGCCGAACTCGATGGTGCGGGCCCGGGCGTCCCCCAGCGACGGGGGCGGCGGCGGCCGGAAGTTGCGTTGGCGACGCCGGTTCAGCGGGCCCGTCGGCTGCGAGGCGCGGAGCGGCTCGCGCTGGAGACGGTCCGCTCGCAGCGGCTGCTGGCCGAGCGGCCTTGCCCCTGGTCCGGTGGTCGTGTTCCGCGGCCGAAACGTGGCGGTGGTGTCGACGCGGCCGGTGACGGGACGCGTCGGTCGGGGCGGCGGCGGTCCGTGGCGGCCATTGCGCTCCCCGTCCGCCGCGGCCGGCGTCGACGCGCCCGCCCGCAGCTCGGCGTAGGCGCGATTGATCTCGGCCATTCGCCGGGTGGCTCGCTCCGAGGCGGCGGGATCGTTGGCCGTCAGGTCGGGATGGTGCTCGCGGGCGAGACGGCGCCAGGCAGCCTTGATCGTCGACTGGCCGGCGTCGCGAGGGACGCCGAGGATGTCGTGGGGGTCGCGCTTGGCCACGCTCGAAGTGTATCGACGGCGTCTCCGGGGCCTGCCCGGACGACGGGTACGCGGCGGCGACGACCTACCATCTCGGGCATGATCAGCCGCCGCCTGGGCATCGCCGCCGCGCTCGCCGTCGGGCCGGTCGCGGCGTGGCGATTCGCGCAGGCGTACCGGGCTCGGGCGGGCTACCCGCACCGCCACCCACCGACCCACGACCCGAGCTTCGTCGGGCTGACGTTCGAAACGATCGGGGTGCCGACGGTCGGGGGCGTCGAGCTGCCGGCGTGGTGGATCCCGGCTCGCGACGGGGCGCCGGGGCCTGCCGTTCTGCTCGTCCATGGCTGGGAATCCGCGCGCGATCGCACCCTGCCGAACGCCCAGGTGCTCAACGCCGCGGGCTACCACATCCTGACCCTCGACATCCGCGGCCACGGCTCGAACCCGGCCGAGGAGCTGCCGCTCACCGCCGGCGAGTTCGGAGCCGACGCGCTGGCAGGTGTCCACGCGCTGCTGGCTCGCAAGGACGTGACCGCCGTCGGCATCCTGGGCCACTCGATGGGCGGCATCGGTGCGCTCCTCGCCGCGGCCGCCGAACCGCGCGTCGGCGCGGTCATCGCCGCGTCGACCCCGGCGGATCCGTATCGCCTCACCCGCCAAACGTTCCGCCTCGCCCGCCTACCACTGCCTGGCCCGCTCGCCTACCCCCTGGCCTGGCTGACGACCTACGTCTTCGTGATCCCGCGGGGCCATACCGTCGAGTCGGTCAGCGCAGCGCACGCCATCGAGACGTATCGCGGGCCGGTGCTCCTCATCCACGGTGACGCCGACCGCGTCGTCCCGATCTCGCACCTGGATCGGCTGGAGCGCGCGGCCGAGAAGGCCCGGCGAGACGAGCCGGACCCCGCGCCGGTCGAGATCCTGGTCATCCCGGGCGGCGAGCACAGCTGGCTGTACGAGTACGCCGTGTATCGCGGGGCGATCGCCCGGTTCCTGGCGACGGCGCTCGGCGGCCCGCTGGCGCCGGCGGTAGCGGAAGCCGCGGCTCGCGCGGTACCGGCCGCTCGTCTGCCCCGGCGGGAGCACGCCTTCTCCGCGATCGAGGCTGAGCCCGGCGGCTTCCGGACCCTGCTCGGCGCGATCCGAAAGGCCGGCGCGGGACGGGTGCGCGAGCAGCGGCCGGGAGCCGATCGATGACGGACGCATGGAGCGCGATCCGAACCAAGCGCATGGTTCGCACCTTCCAGCGGCGGCCGCTCGATCCCGAGCACCTCACCCGAATCGTCGACGCCGGCAGGCACTCGGCCAGCTCGAAGAATCAGCAGCGCTGGGACTTCGTGGTCGTCGAGGACAGGACCCGCCTCGAGGCGTTGTCGAAGAGCGGGCGGTATGCCGACCACGTTTCCGGTGCGGCCGCGGCGGTCGCGCTCGTCACCCCCGACCCTCGCGGCGCGGGCGCCTCGCTGTCCGTGATCTGGGACGTCGGCATGGCGGCCGAGAACATGATGCTGGCCGCGTGGGAGCTCGGGGTGGGCAGCTGTCCGGCGACGGTGTATGACCAGGCGGTCGCGCAGAAGGTCCTCGGATTCCCGGACGGGCGGCTCTGCGGCTGGATCCTGTCGTTCGGCTACCCGGCCCACGCCGACGACCTGACGCGCCCACCGATGGCCGGCGGTCGCAAGTCCCTCGAGGAGGTCGTCCATCGCGAGACCTGGTGAGGTCGCGCGAGGCGGGCTGGCGGCGAGGCCTCAGGCGATGCGGCGGCGAGGTCCGCGGCGAGGCATCAGGCGATGGGCAGGTCCGGCGGCGCCTGCTCCGGCGCCGGCGCGCCCTCGGCCAGGTAGGCCTTGATTGCCACCTTGAGGCCGATGTCCCTGCCGGCGCGCTCGGACAGGAGCCACTTGTGCTCGAGCACGTCGCTGTAGGCCTGGATCACGTCGCGATCACCCACGACCGGCCGGAGCAGGCGTAGCGAGGGATCCAGCACGTGGCGGCGCCAGCGCCGCGCGCCCACCTCCTCCGGGGTCGTGCGGCCGGTGCGGTGCCGGAGCCAGGCCATGTGCTCGCGCATGTCGTTGAGGAGCAGGCGGGCCTGCCCCTCGAGCGCGCGGATGCCCGTCAAGCGCTCGAGCTCGTGGGCGTGGAAGGCGCGGTTCGTCGTGGTGGCGCGGAGCTGAACGGTGCCGCCGCCGGCGGCGGGGACGACCTCGATCTCGTCGACGGCGAAACCGAGGTCGTTGAGCCGTCGGATCTGGCTTCGGATCGCGTGCCGATCGCCGGCGGGGAGTCGCGGTTGGAGATGCAGCTCGCGCCAGATCGCGAGGTACCGATCGCGAACCTTCTCCGCCGCCTCGACCGCGCCATCGAGGTCCTCGGGCCGGTCCTGGAGCATGGCCACGTCGGCGAGCCCGTAGCCCAGGTTCTCGACCAGGATCTCGAGGTCGTAGGCCCGCTGGCCGTCGGACAGCGACGGGTGGACCTCGCTCGTCTCCGCGTCGACCAGGAACGCCTGGATCCGGTCGCCGTCGCGCCGGAACAGAGTATTGGCGAGGGAGCAGTCGCCCCAGAAGACGCCGCCGCGATGGAGGTCGACGAGGAGCCAGGCCATGGCGTCGAGCAGGCGCTCGCGGTATGGCCCGGGACCCAGCGGGAAGCGCGACAGCAGCCGCCGGAACTGGAGCGAGTGGGCCAGGTACTCGGTGACCAGGATCGCCGAACCGCTGGCCGCCTGCTCCGCGATGCCGATCGGCGTCACCGCCGGCAGCCCGACCCGCTCGAGATGGGTGAGGACGTCGTACTCGCGCCCGGCGACGTCGATCGGCTCCTCCTTGAGGGCGTACAGGTCGTCCTCGACGACGAGAAAGCGGACGAGGTGGCGTGACGGGCCGACCGGCAGAGCGCGGAACTTCAGGCTGGCCGGCCACGCCTCGAGCGGGAGCTCCCACGGGAGGTCGAGGAGCGCGCCGGACCGGCGGAGGCGGAGCATGGGAAAGCGCGGCCGCGCCCCCGTTGCGCTGAGTCCGGTCGCGCTGGGTGTGCGACGCTCAACCAACGCGACGCCTCGGGGCGGCGCCGGCGAGGACGAGCGCATGCGGCCCCCAGGGTGGCCGCCCGATCACGAGCCGTGTCGGACCGAGCGGCCCCGGCCGTGCCGGACCGAGGCCGGGCGTGTCGTCGACGTCCGCCCGATCGAGCGGGCCGAGGTAGATGGCGCGGACACCCTCGCCGAAGCGCGCCAGCGCCGCGGCGAGGAGCCCCTCCTCGTTGGGCTCCAGGAGGATCAGCGCCGGCCGTAGGGGACCGTCGCGCCGGGACCGCCGCGCGGTCCCCCCAAGTGTCGCGTCGCGCGGCGCGGTCTCGACCGGGCCGAGCACGGCGAGCTCGCACGCCGCGCGATCGAGCTCCACGGTCGCCCAACAGACGCCGACAACGGGCAGCTCCAGGAGCCATGGATCGCGTTCCGCGACCGTGGCGCGGATCGCTTCGGCCGCCGCCACGAGCTCCGGCCACGAGGCCGACGTGGTCAACGGAGGAGCAGGTCCGGCGCCGGCTCCCCGACGACCGCGAAGCCGAGGCCTCCGTAGAGCAGCCGTCCAGCCTCGTTGTCGGCCTCGACCGCAAGGTGGATGGTCGGGCCGCCCTCCGACAGGGCGTCTTCGAGCAGCAAGAGCGTCGCCAGGGCGCCGAGGCCCCGCCGGCGAAGCGCCGGGCGCGTGCCGATCGACGACAGGTAGCTCCCCTCGGCGTTCGTGGCACGCCGGGCGATCGCGGCCGGCTCGCCGCCCACCCGCACGAGCAGCATCGCGCAGCCCGGCCGCGAGATGCACGCGAGGACGTCGTTCTCGAGCGCGACCCGCCGTTCGAATTCGACACCGAACGCGTCGGCCAGGACGAGCGCGGCATCGGCGGCCCAGCGCCGGCGCTCGCGCCACCGTCGGTCGCGTCCTCGTGCTGCGCCGAGGTCCTGCCTGCTCACGGTCACCGCCGCAGGCCCGAAGGCAGCGGCCACTCTCGCCTCGGCGGCGGTTCGTCGCTCCCCCACCCGGTCTGCCTCGATGAGGACCATCCGCCGGTCGGCGCCCATCGACACGAAACCCGCGGACTGCAACCGGCTGGCCATGTCCTGCGGCTCGCCGCCGAGCGGCAGGGGCCGGATGTGCGGCTGGCGGGCGAGCGTCGCGAAGAGAGTGATGATCTCGTCGAGACGGCGGTCGAAGGCGGCGGCATCGTCCGGCCAGCGCGGCGCGATCAGCCGGTTCCAGAATGGCTCCGCGTCGCTGGGGTCGTGCAGCAGCCAGCCATCCCCGAGGTCGCGCAATTCGCGAGCCGGTGTCTGCTGCGCGCGGGCCTCGTGGACCACGAGCCGGCGGGCCAGGTCGCGGTCGAAGATCCGATCGCCGGCCACCGACGAACCATACGAGGAACGACGGCACGTCGCGCTATCGTGGCGCGAAGGATCGGCACGATCGGCGCCTGGAGGATCACATGCGTTCCATTGGACGAGGCATCGCCACCCTGGTGACGGCGGTCGCACTTGCCGCCTGCTCGGGTGCTGGCGCGACCAACGCCCCCGCCACGCAGGGGCCCGCCGCGACGACCGGCGGATCGGCGGTCTGCACCGACTCGACGGGCACGACCACGGTCCAGGCAACCGTCGGCGGGTTCAAGTGGGGTCCCGTCAGCGCGAAGGTCGGCGACGTCATCACCTGGACGAACTCCGACACGGCGCAGCACAAGGTCGCGCTCGACGATGGCTCGTGCGCGATGTCGGCCAACATCGCGGGCAGCGGCGGCAAGGCCAGCCTCGTGTTCTCGAAGGCGGGGACGTACCCGTTCCACTGCGCGATCCACTCGAGCATGAAGGGCACGATCACGATCTCCTAGGTCGCCGGCCCAGGGAGGCAGCCCGTGGCCGGCACGACGGCCGCAACGGACCGACGATCGACCGTGTTGAAGCGGTCGATGGACACCGACGTCGCCCTCGCGGGCCGGTTGGCGCGGAACCTCGAGGCCGGCTTCCCCGACCTCGTCGACCGGCACCGGGACCGGCTGTACACGATCGCCCTGCGTCTGCTCGGCGATCGATGGGACGCGGAGGAGGTAGCGCAGGACTCGCTCGTCCGCGCGTTCCGGGCGATCCAGGGCTACCGCCGAGAACGCATCGTGGCGCTGCGGCTGCGGCCGTGGCTCGCGTCGATCACGGTCAACCTCGCCCGGAACCGGCGCCGGCGGGCCGAGGATCGGCAGCCGCCGAGCCGGCTCGAGCCGCTGCTCGGCGCGGGCTTCGACGTCGCCGTCGACGGCCGGTCCGGGCCCGATATCCGCGTCGAGCGGCACGAGACCCAGCGCGAGCTGGCCGCGGCACTCCTTCGCCTGACGCCATCGGTTCGCGCCGCCGTGGTGCTGCGCCACGTCGATGGGCTGAGCGTCGCCGAGACGGCCGAGGCCCTCGGCCGACCCGAGGGCACCATCAAGGCCCAGGTCCACCGCGGCTTGCGCGACCTGCGCGCTGCCCTGGAGGCAGAGCCGGACCGGCTGCTCCCCAACGGAACCGAGAGTGGCGCCGCGCGACTGCTGCCGGCGCTGGAGGCCATTCGATGACGACCATGATCCTCACCGACGCCGCGCTCGAGACCGGCCTGCAAGACCTGCGCATCGCCGCCCCGGCGAGCGTCGGGTTCCATGCGTTGGTCGACGTCGGGCTGGCGGACGCATATGCGTCGATCGAGACGGCACTCGGCCGGGCGTACGTCGCGTGGAACGGCCGAGGCATCTCGTGGGTGGGCCAGGCGCCGGACCCGGCCAGCTTCGAAGCCCGCTTCCGCGCCGAGGTCGGCCGCGACATCGGCCTCGCTGGCGCGCTCCCGGAGCGGCTGGCGCGCGCCATCTCCCGGCGGCTCGCCGGCGATCGCCGGGTCCGCATCCCGCTCGACCTGCGCGGCCACACGCCATTCGAGGTCGCGGTCTGGACGAAGGCGCTCGAGATCCCTCGCGGCGAGGTCCGGCCGTACGGCTGGGTCGCCGCGGAGATCGGCAGGCCGCGGGCCGTCCGGGCGGTCGGCACGGCGCTCGCCCACAACCCGGTGCCGCTTGTCGTCCCTTGCCATCGCGTCGTCCGCAGCGACGGGCTAATCGGCGAGTATTCGATGGGCGGTCCGGACGCCAAGCGGCGCGTTCTCGGCACCGAGGGCCTCGACACCGGTTGGCTGGAGGCCGAGGCGACGGCGGGCCATCGCTTCACCGGCTCGGACACGACCCACATCGTCTGCAATCCGACCTGTCGCGATGCCCGCCGGGTCACGGACCGGCATCGGGTGACGTTCGCTTCGCTCGCCGCCGCGGCGAACGCCGGCTATCGGCCGTGCAAGCACTGCCGGCCGGTCTCGCTGGCAACTGCCGCCTGATCCGTTGAGGGTCAGGAGCGGGCGAGCTCCCGGAACATCGGGTTCGGGAAACGGGGAAACACTCGATCCGTTCCCAGCCAGGCGGTGAGTCGCGCGGCCTCGGCATCGAGCGCCTGCGTGGCCTCGTGGCCGACGTCCCGGAGCAGCCGATAGCCGACCTCGAGGCTCGACCGCTGCGCCCACAGGCCGACGACGCGCCCATCGACCCACGCCGTCGGACCCGCGTTGCCGGCGTTGTCGAAGAGGTCGCGCTCGAGCCCATCCAGGTACCAGTCGCGTTCCTTCCAGGCCATGATCGTCGAGTCGAGCGACGGGAGGAGGGCGACCCAGGGTCCCGGATCGGCCGTCGCGTCGAGGTCACCCGGCAAGGCCCACCCGGTCACCCTGTCGCCGAGGTCGACCTCGACCGCCCCGATGGCAGCCAGGGTCGCCTTCGTGCGGGCCACGGTCCAGCCGGTCCACCACTGGATGTCCCGCTGCGTGCCCGGCCCGAATGCCCCGAGCCAGCGCCGCACGAGCTCTGCCTGCGCCCGCTCGGGCGGCCACGGCTCGAGCCCACCGTCGAGCCAGTGGTCCATCGGCACCCAGCGGTACATGCTGCTGAGCCACGTGCCCTTCGGGCGCCCGCGGATGATGCGGCCCTCCGACGAGAGGAGGAACAAGAGCCGGGTCGAGACGCCGACCTTGCCCGCCCACGTCTTGCCACCGCCGAACGAGATCTGCTCGCGGAGCCCCGGAACACGCCGGGTCAGGTCAGCCGCGGTCGCTTCGCCAAGATCGCGGAGCGCGTCGAGCGTCTCCCCCTCGACGGCACGAACCCAGCGGACGGGATCGTTCGTGATGCCCGCCCCTTCGAGCATCCGGTAGAGTCGCCTGCGCTCGCCGACCGCGATGTCGACCGCCGTCGCCGCGTGCATCACTCCCGCAAGGGCCGGCGACACGACGAACATCGTCCGCCGCATGCCAAGGACCTTGACCAGCAGGCGGTCGTCGTAGAGCGCCCGCTCCACGTCGGCGTGGGCGAGGCCATCGGTACGCGCCCGGAGCTCGAGGTAGACCGACGCCGGGTCCGTGGCGTGGATCCCCGCCATGCCGTCGGCGAGGCCGGGCAGATCCGATTTCGAGCGTCGTCGCGCCAGGGCGTGACGAACCCCCATCCGGCGCCGGCGCTCGGCCGAATCGATCCGCTGCATCGGCGCCGAGGATATCCGGCAGCGCCGGACCGACTGCGCTAGAGTACGGACCTTGGACCAGCCGACTATGCCAAGTTCGGAGCCGGCCCGGCGGCGCGGGCCGGGCGGGTTCGCGCTCTGGGCGAACATGGCCGTCGTCTACCTCGTCTGGGGCTCGACGTACCTCGGCATCGCGCTCGCCATTCGGACCATCCCGCCGTTCCTGATGGCATCGATCCGGTTCGCGATCGCGGGCCTGATCCTCGTCGCCGTCGACGTGCTGCGGCACCCCGAGGCCCGCCATTGGCCGACCCGGCGCCAGGTCGTCGACTCGGCGATCGTCGGCGGACTGCTCCTGGGCATCGGCAACGGTTTCGTCTCTCTCGCCGAGAAGACCGTGCCGTCGGGAATTGCCGCGATCCTCATCGCGATGATGCCGCTGTGGTTCGCGCTGCTCGGCTGGCTGTACCTCCGCCAACGGCTCCCGCGGATCGTCCTCGGCGCGATCGTCCTCGGCTTCTTCGGCACGGCCCTCCTCGTCTGGCCTGCCGGCGAAGGCGCGAATCGGTTCGACCCGGCCGGGATCCTGGTCCTCTTCCTCGCCCCCCTCGGCTGGGCGCACGGGTCGATCTACGCGGTCAACCGGGCCAGGCTGCCACCGAGCCCGCTCACCGCGTCGGGGCTGCAGATGCTCGCCGGGTCGGCCGTGACGTTCATCGAGGCCCTGGTTGTCGGCGAGCCGGCCCGCTTCGACCCGAGCCGCATCTCGCTCGAGTCCGTGCTCGCGGTCGCCTACCTGGTCGCGTTCGGGAGCATGCTCGCGTACACGGCCTACGGCTGGCTTCTGCGCAACGCACCGCTCTCGCTCGTCGGCACCTACGCCTACGTGAACCCGATCGTGGCCGTGGCGCTCGGGACGGTCCTCCTCCACGAACCCGTCAGCGCCCGGACGATCGTCGCCGCGGCGATCATCCTGGTGGCCGTGGCAATCATCGTCTCGGCCCGAGGACGGCTCGCGACGAGCACAGCCGGGCAGCCTGCCGGTGACGTCGACGCGGCCGACGCCGCGCGGGGCGGGCGTAGCGGGGCCACCGCCTAGCCGGTCGGAACCGTGGGCCCAGATTCCTGACTCAGCCCGTCAGGGTCGTGCGGTAGCGTGGTTGCCGTGGCCGGGTCGATGAATCCAGGCGCTGGCACGAGCCGAGAGCGGCGCTCCGCCATTCTGTGGGCGAACCTGGCCGTGATCTACGTCGTATGGGGCTCGACGTACTTCGGCATCGCCGTCGCGATCGAGTCCATCCCGCCGTTCCTCATGGCCACGATCCGGTTCGCCCTGGCAGGCGTGATCCTCATTGGCTTCGACCTCTGGTGCCACCCTGAGGCGCGTCGACGCCCGACTCGCCGGCAGCTCGTCGACTCGGCGATCGTCGGCGGGCTGCTGCTGGGGATCGGCAATGGGTTCGTCGCCCTCGGCGAGACGACCGTCCCGTCCGGCATCGCCGCGATCCTGATCGCGATGACGCCTCTGTGGTTCGCGCTGCTGGGCAGGCTCTTCCTGCGGCAGCGCCTGCAGCGGCTCGTCGTCGGCGCGATCGGGCTGGGGTTCGTCGGCACCACGGTCCTGGTCTGGCCGGCGGGCGAGGGCGGCGCCGCGTTCGACCCGGGTGGGATCCTCGTCCTCCTCCTCGCCGACCTCGGCTGGGCGATCGGGTCGATCTACTCGGCCAGCCGCGCCAGGCTGCCGACCAGCCCGCTGACGTCCTCCGGGCTCCAGACGCTCGCCGGCGGCACACTCACGTTCGTCGAGGCCGTCGTCATCGGCGAGCCGGCGCGGTTCGCGCCGTCGGCGATGTCGACGCAGTCGATCCTCGCGGTCGCCTACCTCGTCCTGTTCGGCAGCATCCTCGCCTACACCGCCTACGGCTGGCTGCTGCGCAACGCACCGCTCTCGCTTGTGAGCACGCACGCGTACGTGAATCCGATCGTGGCCGTCGCGCTCGGGACGCTGGTCCTCCACGAAGCGATCAGCGCCCGAACGATCGTGGCCGCCGCGATCATCCTGGTTGCCGTGGCGATCATCGTCACCGCCCGCGCCGAGGGGCCGGAGGCAGCTTCCGGCTAGGCGCCAGCGCCCTCGGCCAGCACGGTCCGTGCGACGCGCCGGGCGATCGCCATCGTGGTGATCATCGGGTTCACGCCGATGCCCGTCGGGAAGGCCGAGGTGTCGGCCACGTACAGGCCGGGGACGATGCTCCCGCGAGAATCGGCACGGATCCGGCCCCGCGGATCCGCTGGATGATCCGCCGCCTCCGCACCGGCGCGGATCGTGCCCATCTGGTGCGCCGATGCGACCGTGCCGCGATGCGGCGAGAAGTCGGTGCCGGCGAGGTCGAACTCGAAGGCGGCGAAGCGGCGGCCCTCGTCTGCGGCGCCGTCGACCAGGTGGCGGCGCAGCGGCGCACCCACCGCCAGGATCTCGCGGGCGCCGCCGGCGCGGGCGAGCCGGGCCATCGAGACGAGCGCGTGGCGCAGCGTCGAGCGGCCCTCGTCGTCGAGGTCGTAGTCGATACGGACGCGCCCGGCGCGCGTGAGCCGCGTTCGGCCCTCGCCGCCGTCGCGGGTGATCGCGATCAGCGGGCTGAAGTGGCGCGCTCGAGCCATCAGCCCGGCGTGGGCCGCCCGGCCGCCCCACGGCAGGATGAGGGCGAGCAGCCCAAGGTGACCGGGCGCGGACTCGATCACGTAACGCCGCCGTCCGGGCTCGTCCTGCCCGAATTGGAGGGATCGGATCGCCTGCATCGTTCCCCGCCACATGTCGACTGGCTGGTCGTGGACCGCCCCGATGACCGGCACCGGGTGGATCCGGAGGTGGCGTCCCACGGACGGATGGTCGATGCCCGACGCCTGCAGGATCGCCGGGCTGCGCAACGCACCGGCCGCGAGCACCACCTGGTGGGCGTACACCGAGAACCAGCGCGGGCCGGCGTCGAGGTCGACGCCGTTGGTCGCGTCGGGCGCGAGGGTGCCCGCCACCCCGACGATGGGGCCCGTCCCGCCGCCCTCGCGCACGATCGAGCGCACCCGGGCGCGATCCAGGACTCGAGCACCGGCCGCGGCGGCGTCGGCGAGGTGCGCCTGGATCCCGGACTGCTTCGTGCCTCGCCGGCAGCCGAACGGGCAGGAGCCGCAGTCGCCGCAGTCCGTCGCGTTGCGGCGGATGATACCGGCCTCCCAGCCGAGCGCCGCCGCACCGCGCCGGATCAGCTCATCCTTGGCCGGGATCACGTTCGCCGGGGCGACGCGGAGCCGCCGCTCGATCTCGGCGACGTCGCCCTCCCACTCCGCGCCGTCGACGCCGTCGAGACCATGTTCGCGCGCCCACTCGGCGCGGACGTCGGCAGGCGCATCGAGGCAGGTCATCCAGTTGACGAGGGTCCCGCCGCCCACGCCCGTGGCGGCGAGCAGCGTGATCGCGCCGTCCCAGGTCGAGAGCAGGCCGTGTTCGAGGTAGAGCCGGCCGTAGGCATCGAGCTCGTCGCGGGGCATGGTCGACTCGTCGACGAACGGACCGGCCTCGACGACCAGCACCGAGCGGCCGGCGCGTGCCAGCTCGGCCGCGACGACACCGGCACCGGCGCCCGCGCCGACGATCGCGACGTCCGCCTCGAGCGCGACGTCCGTGCCGCCGGCCGAGGCGGGGCGGCGATCGACGACCAGCGGCGCGATCGCGGCGAGGTCCCTCGGGAGCGGCGGGTCGTCGGTCGCATAGCCGACGGCCTGCGGCAGCGGGTTCGGCGACTTGGAGGTGCCCGGATCCGCGTACGCGATGAACGTGAGGAGCTTCCGGAACGCGTGCACGCCGGAGCGGCGCAGCACGAGGCGCGACTCGATCCAGCGCACGAGCGTGCGCTCGCGAGCATCGGGTGACATGCCCCCGAACGCAACGAATCCCGCTCCCGTGGCGAGATTCGCGACGGGGCTCTCGAGCAGGCGCAGGACGAGTCGCAGCTGGGTGAGCTGGGCCGGATCCACCGCCCGCGCGAGCGCGTCCGAGGCGATCGACGCGACCCGCTCGGCGTCCGCAGCCGGGACGAACGTCGCGGCGAGGGTGCGGATCGTCGAAAGCTCGGCCGGCGAGAACGCGCCCATCGTGCGATCGGCCTCGGCTGGCCGGCGGCTGTGGGCTAGGCGCGCCCGGCCGCCGCCGCGGCGGACGCGGGCAGCCGCTCGAAACCCTCGGCCGGGAGCGGCTCGCAACGCAGGGGCCGGTCCTCGCGGTAGCCAAGGGCGTAGTCGGCCTGGATCAGCGTGTGCAGCTGCGAGGTGCCTTCGTAGATGACCGCCGCCTTCGAGTTGCGGAGGTAGCGCTCGACCGGGAACTCGTTCGAGTACCCGTTCGCGCCGTGGATCTGGATCGCGTCGAGCGCGCTCTGGACCGCGTGGTCGGTAGCGTGCCACTTGGCGAGCGACGTCTCGCGCGTGTTGCGGACGCCATGGTTCTTGAGGAAGCCGGCGCGCCAGACGAGCAGCCGGCCCGCCTCGATCCCGGCGAGCATCTTGGCCAGCATCTGCTTGACCAGCTGGTGCCGGCCGATCTCATCGCCGAACGTCTTGCGCTCGTGGGCATACCTGACCGACGCGTCGAGGCACGCCTGCGCAAGCCCCACGTTGCCCGCGGCGACCGTGTAGCGGCCCTGGTCGATGGCGCTCATCGCGATCAGGAAGCCCTCGCCCTCCTCGCCGATGCGGTGCTCGATCGGCACGCGGACGCCATCCATGTTGATCAGCCCGGTGTTCCCGGCGCGGATGCCGAGCTTGCCGTGGAGGGATCCCGTCGACAGGCCCGGCATGCCCCGCTCGAGCACGAACGCGGTCACGCCGCGGTGCCCCTTCGAGCGGTCGACCGAGGCGAACACGAGGAAGTGGTCGGCGATGTCGGCGATGCTGATCCAGATCTTCTGGCCGTTGAGGACGTACGAATCACCATCGCGACGGGCTGTCGAGGCGAGGTTGCCGGCGTCCGTGCCGACGCCGGGCTCGGTGAGCCCGAACGTGGCGAGCTTCTCGCCCTTCGCCTGGGGCACGAGCCAGCGCTGCTTCTGCTCGTCGGTCGCCCACTGCATGAGCGTCAGCGAGTTCAGCCCGACGTGGACGCTCTGGACAACCCGGAAGGCCGTGTCCGCCCGCTCCAGCTCCTCGCAGATCATCGCGAACGAGATGTAGTCCATTCCGCCGCCACCCCAGCCGGAGTGGATGGGCGCCCCGAGGAGCCCCTGCGCTCCCATCCGGGCTAAGACCTCTCGATGGACCTCTTCCTTCGCGTCCCACTCGCGGATGAACGGGTTGATCTCGGCCTCGCAGAACTCGCGCACGGACTGCTGGACAAGGCGATTCTCGTCGGTCGGTCGAAGGTCGATCATCGCGTCAATTGTGCGGCTCGCCGGACCACTGGACGGGCCGCGCGAGCGACGCTCCGCCGCGACCACGCGGGCCCGCCGCCGCCGCCATCCTTGGGGGCGTGACCGATTCACCCGTCCCGACCTCGGAGCCGGCCTCGTACCGCGCCTTGCTCGGGGTCCCGTCGCTGGCCCGCGCGCTGGCGGGCATGCAGACCGCGCGGATCGCCCAGGCGATGGTCGGGCTGGGCCTCGTGCTGTTCACGCTGCAGCGCTACCGGTCACCGGAGCTCGCCGGCCTCGTGACGTTCGCGGGCATCGCGCCCGGCATCCTCGTGAGCCCGATCGCGGGCGCGCTGCTCGATCGTCACGGCCGGACGCGCCTCATCACCCTCGACTTCCTCATCGCCGCCGCCTCCCTCGCGTTGATCGGGACGCTGGCGCTGCTTGACTTGCTGCCGTCCTGGCTGCTCATCGTCATCGCCGCGCTCTCGGCCCTGACCGGACCGCTGAGCGCGACCGGCCTACGCAGCCTGTTCCCGCTGATGGCACCTCGCTACCTGTGGGAGCGGCTGAACGCGATCGACTCGAACGGCTACGTCGTCGCGACGATCGTGGGTCCGCCGGTCGCCGCGTTGGCGGTGAGCTACCTCGGCGGGCCCTGGGCGCTGATCGTGCTGGCGCTCGCGTACGCCGTCGCCGCGCTGATCGTGGCCGGCGTGCCCGATCCGCCGACGGCGACGATGTCGTCGGGCAGCCTCCTGCGGGACGCCTGGGACGGCGTGCGCTACGCCTGGAGCAACCGGACCATCCGCGGCCTGGGCTTCTCGGTCACGACGCTCAACGTCGCCGGCGGCATCGGCTCGATCGCCATCCCGCTCATCATCCTCGACCGGCTGGGGCTCCCGACCGAGGCGGTCGGGCTCATCTACGCGTTCCAGGGCGTGGTCGGGCTCGTCGCCGGCCTGTTCGCGGGCCGACTCGACACGCGCGGCCGAGAGCGTCAGCTCATCGTCTGGCCGATGCTCGGGTTCGCCGTCGGGACGGCGCTGCTGCTCCCAGCCGCAGGGCTCCTTGCGGTCCTCGCGGCGATGGCGGTCATCGGCTTCGTCAACGGCCCGCTGGACGTCGCCATGTTCACCGTCCGCCAGCGCCGGACGGATCCAGCCTGGATGGGCCGGGCGTTCGCCGTGTCGATGTCGTTCAACTTCGCCGGCTTCCCGATCGGGTCGGCGATCGGCGGTCTGCTTGCCGGACGATCGATCGAGCTGGCGATCGGTGTCTCGGTGGTCGCGTGCATCGTCGCCTGCGGGCTGGCCGCCTGGCTCATCCCGGCGTCGGGACCGGAATACGGGACCCAGACATGACGAGACCGCCTCGGCGAACGCCGGGCGGCCTCAGCCAGCGGCGGGCTCGAAGCCCGCAGGTATCAGCGGTTGTTGTCGAGGAAGCGGCGGACGTCTTCGAGCAGGAAGCGACGATCACCGCGCTTGCACACGCGGTAGTACTTCAGCTCGCCGCGGTCACCGAGGCGTTTCACGGTATTGACGTGGAGATGGAGCATCTCCGCGACCTCCGCGGCGGTGAGCATCTTCCCAAGCTCGTTCAATGCCATCGAGCCCATCCAATGGTGCCTTTCGAGAGGTGGACCGTTTCTTGTATCGCCAAGTCGACACCCCGCGACGAAGCCTGCGCGGCGGTCGTCGTGGATCGGACGTTATGGGACGGTCCCGGTGGGTTCCAAGCCGTACTTGAGTCCGGTTCGGGGCAGTACCCTCCGGCAGGCATCGGTGCGGCCCAGCAACGACCGGGCGAGGCAAGTCCGGTGCGTTCGAGGTGGGTTCGAGGGAGCAGGCCTTGACCGAGACGGGCGCCTCAACGAGCCTCGACGCGATCCGAGTCGTGGTCGCGCTGCTTTCGGTCGCCGCCCTGGCCGGCGTCGTCGTGGCCCGCCTTCGAGTCCCCTACTCCGTGACCCTCGTCGTGCTCGGCCTTGTCGCGGGCAGCGTCCTGCCGCGCGGCGTGATCCAGGTGACGCCGGAGCTCGTGCTCCTGGTGCTGGTCCCGGGGCTGGTCTTCGAGGCCGCGCTGCGGCTCGACGTCGAGCACCTCCGGCGGACCTTTGCCTGGATCCTCGTATTGGCGGTTCCTGGCGTGGTGGTGTCCGCGCTCGTCGTCGCGGCGGTGCTGACGGTCGCGACCGGCCTCCGGTTCGAGCTCGGCCTCGTTGTCGGCACCATGGTCGCGGCCACGGACCCGGTTGCGGTCATCGCCACGTTCCGCCGCCTCGGGGTCCCGCGTCGCCTCGCGACCCTTGTCGAGGGCGAGAGCCTGGCCAACGACGGCACGGCACTCGTCCTGTTCTCGGCGGCCGTCGCCACGATCGCGGGCGGCCAATCAGTGGCCGACACGGCCATGGCCGTCATCGCCGCCGTCGTCGGCAGCGTCGTGATCGGGCTCTTCGGCGGCTGGCTCGTATCGCGCCTGCTGGCGCTCGTCGACGATCACCCCGTCGAGATCACGCTCTCCATCGCGGCCGCGTACGGCACGTACGTGCTCGCCGACTGGCTGCACCTGTCCGGGATCATCGCCACCGTCGTCGCAGGCCTGGTCGTTGGCACATACGGACGCGCGGTGGGACTGAGCCCACGCGCGCTCGAGACCCTCGACGTCGTCTGGGAGCTCATCGCGTTCCTGCTGACCGCGATCGCGTTCCTGCTGGTCGGCCTCGCGATCTCGCTCGGCGACCTGGTCACGGCGGCCGGCTCGATCGTGTGGGGCGTGGTCGGCGTCCTCGCGGCTCGCGTCGCGACGGTCTACGGGCTCGTCGGAGGGACGGCCCGGGTGCTCGGCGACCGGGCACACCTGCCCACGCCGCCGATCGGCTGGCTGCACGTCATGTTCTGGGCCGGCCTGCGCGGCGCGGTCGCCGTGGCGATGGCCCTGTCGCTGCCGGCGAGCTTCCCTGAGCGAGCGCTCCTCCAGCAGATCACGTTCGGCGTCGTGCTCTTCACGCTCTTCGTCCAGGGCACGACCGCTGAGCGCGTGGTGACTCGCGCGGGTGCCGGAGCACCAGCCGCGGCGGCCTGACCCGGCGCCGACCGCCGGGCGGAGGTCATTGCCGTTGCCCGCCGGCTTGACCCATGAGGCTCGTCAGAGCCACCACGTCGCGAGATCGGCGATGGCGTGCGCGATGGCGGGCGCCAGCGCTCCGCGGCTCACGATCCGGAGCCCACCCAGCGCCAGCCCGACCGCGAGGTCCAGCGGCACGACGTGCCAGCCGTACAGCGGGACGTGCATGAGGGCGAACAGGACGGTCGTCGCGGCGAGGGCAAGCAACGTCCCACCTGCCCGACGGAACAGGTCGAAGAGCAGTCCTCGGAGCACGCCCTCCTCGGCGACCGCTACCGTGACCGTGACCAGTGCCCACGGTCCGAAGGCCGGTGCCTGCCGACCCAAACCGGTGACGTGGGCGGTAGCGGCGACGCTCAGCCCCGCCAGCCCGACGATCACAAGCCCCAGCCCGACGCCGACGCCGGCGAGTGCCGCCCCCGGGAGACGCGCACCGAGCGAGGTGCGAGCGCCGCCTGCGCTTCGGAGGCCAAGCAGGGCGAGCCCGAAGGCCGCGCCGACCACGAGTGGATCGAGACCGGCGCGCGTGGCGGCAAGTCGCGCAGCCACCATCGCGCCGAGGCCAGCCGTGACGAGGCCGGCCTCGACCCACGCTCTGCGCGCCGGGGCCTGCCGCACAAGCGGAGCGTTGGCGATCGCGATCATCGTGTGAGGGGCACGAACTGGATGCTGCCGGTCGCGTAGGGCGGCGGCCAGACGAAGGCGTACGTTCGAACCGCCTGCCATTGCCAGATGACCGCGGCGGCGCGCTCGTTCTGGCCGAGGCGCGCCGGGTCGGTCGAGAAGCGCAGGCCCGCGCCGTTCGGCAGCGAGCCGGCAGGCAGGTCGACCGCCCGAGCCGCTGTGGCGACGGAAGCGGCATCGAGCGGCCCGCCATTGGCGGCGGCCGCCGGCAGGACGTGCCGGAAGAGCGCCCAGCCCGCCGAGTAGCCCGCCAGCGCTTCCTCCGACTGCTCGGCGGTTGCATCCTCGGCGGGGCCGTGGATCGCGTATTCGGCGCTGCCGTACTCGCCATCGACATTTCCATCGCCAGTGCCGGCGGTCGCATCGCCTCGGGCGGATGCGTCGCTCGACGCGGCCGCCCAGTCGCCGGCGAATCTCGCGTACGCGGCGGCCGCCTCGGGACCGAGGGCCGAGGCCTGGAACCCCGCCGTCGGCCGATCCGAGGCAAAGATCCCGACCGCCTCCTGCCCGAGCTCGCCGGCAAAGTCCGGATCGCACTCGGCCATCGTCGAGCCGATCAGCGCCCCGACCTTGAGGCCCGCGGCCAGCATCGCCTGCCGGAAGGCGATTCCGTCCGGGATGTGCGAGGCGAGAATCAGGACGTCGGGGCGGGCCGCAGCGAGGTCGGCCATCACGCCCGGCCAGTCCGGGATGCTCAGGTTGTACGTGCGCCGGATCACGACCGGCATGCCCCGCTCGCGAGCGGTCGCCTCAGCAGCGTCGGCGACCGATCGGGCGTAGTCATCGCCGGCGACCGCAATCCCGATGCGCAGCTCGGAGGCCGGCTTGCCGAGCCGGCTCGCGAGCTCCGTGGCGGCAAAGTCGGACGAGTTCGCCCCGAGGTTGCTGCCGCTCGCGCCGACGCGGAACACGCGCGGCAGTCCGCGTCCGGTCAGGCGATCGGCGACGGCGCCCGCTTCCCAGTACAGGAGGCCGGCCTTGTCGGCGGCCTCGCTGGCCGCGATCGACAGGTCCGACGAATACGCGCCGATGACGAGCTGGACGCCGCTCGCGCGGAGCTCCTGCATGACCGAGTCGGCGTCGGCGCGCGACTTCAGGTCGTGAACCACGAGCTCGATCTTCCGGCCGTCGATGCCACCGTCGGCGTTGACCTCATCCGCGGCGATTCGCACGCCCGTGAGTTCGGGGCCGGCAAGCGACGCCGCGTTGCTCGAGATCGGGAAGACCGCCCCGATCCGGATCGGGCCGCCGTGCGAGCGGGCTGCGCCGCAGCCCGAGAGCGCTACGGCGAGCACACAGGCGAGCACGCGAACGACGACGCGATTCACGATCCGGACCTCCCGCTCGGCGGCCGGCGCGGCGCCTTGCGCTTCGATGGAACGCGCCCGCGGCCGGGGCCGAGGCGCACGACGGGCACCGGCGCTGGGCGCCGGCGATACCAGAACAGGACCGCGACCGCGGCGAAGAACACGGCGAGCGCGATGCCCCCGAAGACCAGCGGGTCCAGCCCGCCGCCCCCGGAGCCGCCCCCGGAGCCGCCCCCGGAGCCGCCCCCGGAGCCGCCCAAGGAGCCGCCCAAGGAGCCGCCCCCGGAGCCGCCGCCGCTTGGGAGCGCGGCGCCGGTGATCACCGCGAAATCGCCGAGCGTATCGGCGTTGGCCTCGTACATCGCGACGGTCCCGGCTTGGAAGGTGGCGACGCCGACCCAGGCACCGTTCACAAGGTGCGCGACCGTGCCCTCGGTGACGTTCTCCGGCGCGCGGAGCACGAGCGAGCGACACGTGTCGCACGGCTTGGTCGCCAGGGGGGTCCCGCTCTGGTCGGTGACCGCGAACCGGTAGACGTTGCCCGCGATCGAGCCAGAGGTCGGCTGCACGGCGGGGTCGACCGGTGTGATCGAGATCTTGAGGTCGGTCGTTCCCGCAGCCAGCTGGAACGCGTCGTCCTGGGACACCAGCTGTGCCTGGGGCGGCTGCTCGTCGGTCGCGATCGCGAAGATCGGGCTCTTCGTGCCATCGACCGGCTCTGTTGTCGTCGCGTTCGTTGGGTCGCCCGGCTGGTTCCCCGTCGGGTGCAGGTAGCGGTACGGCTCGGCGACGACCACGCCGTCGTAGAGCGGCACGCCGACGGGCGCCCGCAGCTGGACCGCGAGGGCCAGCCCGAGTCCAACCGCGATCGCGAGCCAGCCGAGCGCCCGGCCGCGGCTCATCCGTGCACGCTGAAGATGACCTCGGACGACCAGACCCGCGGGTTGAACGGGGCGTGATCCGACGCGACGAACTCGGCCTTCAGCACGATGGTGCCCGGCTGGACCGGGATGTCCTGCTCCAGGCCGTAGTTCATCGACACGAGCTGGTTGTTGACGTACAGGTGCAGGTGGCCTTCCGTCGGCTTGATGTCCGTCGTGGTCTGCTGGACGATCGTCGCACCGGTCAGCTCCAGGACGATGTGGACGGTCGTGCCCGTCACGGTCGAGCCGGCCGTCGGCTGGAGGATTCGGACCGTCGCCGGCGAGGCGGGCCGGGGGCCAAGCGACCCGGAGGGCAGGGCCGGTTGCGTCGGCGCCCCTGGCTGCGCGCAGGCGGCGACGACGAGCGCGACCACGAGCGTGGCGATGACATTTCGGTGCAGCAAACGTGGGGTTGGACTCATGCGCTGACCTCGATGGTGACATGGAGATGGAGCTGGCCCGTTCCAGGGCTCGGCAGCGGGCTCACGACGTCCACGGTGAGATCGCCGGGCACGGCGTCGATCGCGGCGACGAAGTGACCGGGTTCGAGCTGGCGGGGTTGGAGGATCGCCGCGTCTCCGTCCGCCGCGAAGACGGCAATCGTCGCGGACTGCGTCGGCAGCTCCTTTCCCGCCGGATCGAAGAAGGTCACGTGCAGCTCGTTCTGCCCCGGCCGGCCGGGGTCGAGGTAGACCTGAGCCGAGCCGGCCTGACCCAGCTGGGACGTGTAGATCGTCGGGAGGCCCTGCGAGACCAGCTTCTCGACCGGCTGCGATGTGACCTTTGTCGCCGCGAGGAGCACCACGTCGACGGCGCCACGGCCGATCGTGATCGTGGCGGTGATCTGCCAGACGCCGTCGATGGACAGGTTCGCGCCCGCTGCGGCGAACCGTCCGGGCTCCGCGGCCTGCAGCTGCAGCGTCGATGGCGCGACGCCCGACTCTGACAGGAGCTGGAATCGGAGCTTCACGGCAGCTGCGTCGGCGGCGGCGCCCGAGTCGTAGTCGGTCAGCGCAAGGTCGAACTGGTTCTGGCCGGCCGCCCCGGGGGTCGCCACGAGCCGCGCGCGGACGCTGGTCCCGAAGTCATGCCCCGTCGCAATGATCGGCTGCGCGAACGGCTGCGGGTTCGTCCCGGCGGACGTCGGGGGCGTCTGGTTCACCAGGAGCGCCGAGAAGCCGAAGACGAGCAGCGCGAGTGTCAGCTCCGCGCCGCCGACCCGCCGGATGCCGCCGAGAACCCGGGCCGCGCTGCGCAGGTTTGTGAACCGGTTGAAGGCTCCCAGCGACGCGAGGCCGAGCAGGATCACGCTCTTCGCGAGCACGACCCGACCGAAATCCGAGGTCACGAGCGCGTCGAGCGTCCCGATCTCGACCCAGGCCCGGAGCGTTCCCGTCGCGATCACGACCACCAGGGCGATGCCGGCCCAGAATGAGAACCGGCGCGCGGTGTCGAGGCGCTCGTCGGGGGGCGTGGTCCGCAAGACGACCAGCAGCGCGGCCAACCCGCCCATCCACCAGCCGGCGGCGAGGCCGTGGAGCCACTGCGCCGTAACCTGCACGGCCCAGCCTTCTCCCGCCGCAGCATGGCCCGTCGCGACGTCCACGCCGAGGGCGACTGCTGTCGCGATCCCGACGAGCGCCCAGCCGCGCCGCCCGCGGAGCACCACGATCGTCGCGAGCCCGGCGAGGGCAGCGCCGATCAGGCCCATGGCGCTGAGTCTCGCAAGGGCCGCGACGCCGGCGGAGCTGCCCGCCAGCGTCTCCAGCGGGGCGCCCGCCTCCACCCACTGCACCGCGATCACTCCGATCGTGCCCAGCGCGGCGAGCACCCAGCCCGCCGCCGCGAGCGTGAGCAGGTCCCGGACGTCGCGACGGGACACGGCGAGGGCCGTGAACGCGGCGCCGATGAGGGCGACGAGCCCGAGGTACAGGATCCACCGGGCGGCGATCGCGGGCGGCGACCCAGACTCGCTGACGCCGCCTCCGGCTTGGCTCGGTGGCCCGCTTGGCGGAGCCACCCCGACGCCGAAAACGAAGGAGCCGGCGGCCACGTGGCCGTCGACCGATGACACCGTCCGCCACGAGACCGTGTAGGCGCCATCGGCGAGGGGCCCGACCGGGACCTGGATCGAATCGGGCGGGTCCGAGAGGCCGGCGATCGGCCCGCTCACATGGTCCTGCCCCGCGCTGTCGAGGACCTTCACCGAGCTGAGCCTGGGGTCCGGCGTCTCACCAAAGGTCAATCTGACGAAGGACGGCGCGCTGCCAAGCGTCGCGCCTGCCGCGGGATCGGAGGACTGGAGCAGGGCGTGTCCCTCGGCCAGGGCCGGGAACGCGACGGCGCGGAGCATCGCGCCGGCGAGGATCAGGACGGAGACGGAGGACCGCGGGGTGGTGATCCTCCATCCGAAGAAGGTCACCCTCCGCTGACCGGCCGGCGAGCCCGAGACACGAGGGCGAGGGCGATCACTGCCGCGACGAGCCCGGCGCCGCCGACCAGCGCGCCTACCAGCACGGCCCGGTCTGCCGCACTCTGGGCGGCCGCCGCGGCCGATTGCGCATCGGCGATCGCGTTCTGCGCGGGGGCGGCCGACTGGAGGGCGTCGATCCGGCCATCGATCCGATCGAGCCGTGTCCCGACCTCGGTGAGCGTCGGCTGCTTCACGGGAAACTCGATGTCGGCGGCTGCAACGGCGCTATCGAACGTCGTGTCGCTTGACGCCATCGTGATGTCGATTGACTTCCCGTGGATGGTCCCGGTGAAGTGGAACGAGTAGTCGCCCGGGGCGGTCGGGATGATGTCGGCGGCGTATTCGCCGGGGGTGCCGAGGCCCTCCTCGAGGTCGAAGACGGGCGCGAGGCTGAAGCTTGGGCTGTCCTGGCCTCCGGTCGAGACCACGACACTGATGGCGTCCGCGGGGATGTCTGTGATCGGCTTTTGATCCGCGTCGTAGACGAAGAGCTGGGCTGCGTTCGGCTGGCCGACGAGGGCGGGCTCAACCGACCAGCCGATCGCGAGGTTGAAGCCCGACGCGGTGGCGTGGCCGTGGGCGGCGACGATCGGCGCCTGAATCAAGGCGAGAAGCAGCGCGACTGGAACGATCGCGAGCGGCACGGCGCGGCTGCGCCGAATGCGGGAAACCACGGGGTCCTCCTTCCATGGGTCGTCGTGCGGTCGGATCCCGACCGACGGCGCCCGGGAGGGCCGAAATGCGACGGTCGAGGGCTAGGCGGCGCCCACGATCGGTGGCGCCCGCAGGGCTGACCGGCGCCCCAGCACGGACTCGACCGGCGCCGACAAGCGGGCGACCGGTCGCGGAACCGAGGCGCGGACGCGCGGGAGCCGCGCGCGAGCTGCGCGCAGGCGAGCGAGCAGCACCTTCCGCCGCCACGCGAAGAGCGCAGCGATGAGGCTGACGGCGAGCGCGACGGCCAGGGCAATCCAGGCCCCGCCGGCGTACTCCGGGGTAAGGAGGATGCCGGGGCCGGGCATGCCCTCGCCGATGGCGGCCCGTTCGAGGTTCTCCTGGGTGGTCAGCAGGACGAGCTGCAGGACCGCAATCCTCGGAGCGAGACCAAGCCACGCCCGGAGCAGTGACATCGGGGCGAGCGCTTCGAACCGCTTGTGGTCGTCGATTCCGGTCCGACGGACCATCAGGCCGAGGCGGCCCAGGCGAGCGAGGCCGACGACGGCGAGCACGGCAGCGAGGATGAGGCTGGAAACCACGGCGGCTGTCCAGGCCTCGCCATGGCCGGCATGGACGAGCGCCTCGCCGAAGCGCGAGCCGTAACGAGCAAGGTAGACGAGCTGGTGCCCGAGCACGAGCGCAGCCAGCTGCAGCACGGCGGCGGTCGCGAGACGGGCCATTCGAGGCGCCATTCCCCTCACTCTACTCCAGGGCGATGGCGTCGCCGGTCGGTCCACGTCACTCGTCGTCCTCGAAGTCCGGCCAGGCCGCAATGTCGACCTTGTGGTTCTCGGGCGACGCAAGCGTCCACCAATGGGGCGAATGCGTCCCGTCCGCCAAGCGTCCACCGGCTTCGAGGGCTGCCGCGATTCTTGCTTCCGCCTGATCGGCCGGCACGCTGACGTCGATGTGGGTCCGGCCACGCCGCGGCTTGGGCGGGCGGAGGCCTTGGAACGACACGTGCGGGTTCCGTCGGTGCGGATCGACGACATCTTCCTTCGGCCCAAGGCTCCTGTAGCCGAGGGCTGCGGCCCAGAACGGAGCGACATCGCTGCCTGCGTCCTGGGCCACGGCGATGGCCACGACCTGGACCTGCGAGGGGTCCGGCTCGAGCCGCAACTTCCGAGCCTCCGCCGAGATCCGACGTGCGAGCTCGACATCACGCTGGCTCAGCGCTCCGTACTCCCCGGAGGCGGTCCGCACGGTGACTCCCTCTGGTCGCACGTCGACGTCGGGGAAGTGGCCCACGATTTCTGCGACTTCGGCGATCGCGGCGACAAACCTTACGGCCTCGGCAAACGACCCGACGCGGAAGTAGGCGTGGGCGCCGGAGAAGAGGACCCGCCAGTCCTCGACCCCGTCGGCGTCGTGGAACGCCCGGGCAGTCGTTCGCTTCTCGCTCATGGGTCGATGCTAAATGTCTGGCGTCCCCGGCAGGATTCGAACCTGCGACCCGCTGCTTAGAAGGCAGCCGCTCTGTCCACTGAGCTACGGGGACTCGCGCGGCCGACAGTCTACGCACGAATCGATCTGCGGAGCGGCGAATCGGCCGTGCTATGCTCCCCGGCCCGGAGGCCCGTCGGGCCCGGATTCGGGAGTGCCCATCGCCGTATGACCGCCGGCCCGGGTGGTGCGGAATCTCGGCAGCTCGATCTCGGCCTCGGCGTTCCGCGGCTGCCGATCGAGCCGGAGTGGAAGGCGCAACCGCGCCTGTGGGGCCACTCGTTCCACCCGATGTGCTCGTACCTCGCGAGCTTCCCGGCGGCCCTCGCGCACGCGTTCATCGCCCGCTACAGCCGGCCGGGCGACGTTGTGCTCGATCCGTTCTCGGGCCGCGGCACCGCGCCGGTCCAGGCATCGGCCGAAGGACGGATCGGCGTCGGCAATGACCTCAACCCGTTCGCGCACCTGCTGACCGCGGCGAAGCTCGAGGCGCCCACGCTCGGGGAGGCCCGAACGCGCGTTACCGCGCTGCGCCTCGCCTGGGCCGGCGGCACGGCCCGCTGGCAGGAGCTCGCGACCGCGATCCAGGCGGCACCCGCGACCGGCGGCCTCGAGCCCGTCCCAGCGGAGGTCGCGCTCGCCTTCCACCCGCGCACGTTCGCCCAGGTCCTGTACCTGCGCGGCACCCTCGACCTCGATCGGCCGGTCGATCGCTTCCTCGCCGCGGCGCTTTCCGGGATCCTCCATGGCAAGACGCCGTCGTACCTGTCGACCCTCATGCCGAACACCTTCAGCATGGCCCCGCGCTACGTCCGCGACTTCGCCGCACGCACGGCGTTCCAATCACCCGAGCGGGATGCCTTCGATCGGCTCGACGCCAAGGTGCTCCGGCTGTACCGCGATCCCCTCCCCCGAGCGGCCGGCGTAGCGTTGCTCGGCGACGCGCGCGACGCGGGCACGCGAGCGGGCCGCGCCCTGCGGGCCCGCGGCCTGCCGGATCGGATTCGGCTCGTGGTCACCTCGCCGCCATATCTGCGCGTCGTGAAGTACGGCTACTACAACTGGCTTCGCGCGTGGTTTCTCGGTATCGATTCGAAGGCGGTCGATGCATCGCTCGACGACGCGCACCGGCGTGCGCCGTACCTCGAGTTCCTGCGGGCGGTCCTGCACGACCTGCGGCCCACGCTCACCGACGACGGGATCGCGATCGTGATCGTCGGCGACGTCGCCACCGACCGCGGCCGCGCAAACGCGGATGGGCACGCCCTCGCCGAGCGCGTCTGGGAAGCCGCCGCCGCGCCCGAGGGCTATCACCTGGCCGGCATCGCCGACGACGACATCCACGCCCACCGCAAGATGACCAAGCTGTGGGGCCGCGAGGCCGGCCGCGCCACGCAGGTGGACCGGATCCTGATCCTCGGGGCGACGGATGCCGCTCGGCGGCGGGCCGCCTCCGGCGCGCGACTGCCGGTCGACTGGAGCTGGCCGCCGAAGCTTCGCCCTATCTAGTCGGGCCGCGGCGGACATCGCCGTCGATAGAATGCCGCCGTGAAGCAGATGTACCACCCGTCGGACCTGGCGGCGATGGACCCGCTGGTGCTGCTGAAGAACCTCGACCACGTCCGGATGACCAGCCGCCGCCTCAGCTACATCCTCCAGCAGCAGGTGCACCTGTACACACCCGAGGCGAACCAGCTGCGCGACGAGATCGACGGCTACGTCGAGGCGGAGCGCCAGATCGAGGGCGAGATGGCGAGGCGCCGCATCCGCGCGTAGCGCATAGCAATCCTCGGCGCCCCGCCCGCTGGAGCTCAGGCGATGGCCGGGCTCAGGCGGTAGCCGGGCTCCGACGACTGCCATGCGGCACCGCTGCCGCCGTCGCCCGCGCTCGGTCCTCGGCCACGATCTCGGCGACCGTCGCGGCCAGGCATGGCATCTCGAACAGGCCGAACTTGATCCCGTGCCCGGCGAGCTCATCGGGCCCCCAGCCGCGAAAGAGCCCGCGGCTCGCGACCGCGCACATCTCGTCATAGAGCTCCGGCCAGCCGACCCGGCGGCGGGCGTAGCAGAAGCGAATGAACTCGACGGCGTCGGCCGTGATGATGTGCTCAGGCGCGGAGCGCGCGACCATGAATTGGCATCCTCGATCGATCCCGTCTGGGGCGCAGCGGGACTGGCCCGACGACCACGGCGTGATGGACCGCGGCGCCGGTGGGGCTGTTCAGATGGTCCGATGACCCGCTTCCCGGCGCGGTCGATGAGTCCTACGGGATGGTACGGCCGGCGCCTGATGTCCCGGAAGACGGTTTCTCCACCTTTTCGTCCACGAACTTATCCACACCTATCCGCGCCGCTCCACACCCAGCCCTGGCGCATGGGTCAGGCGCCAGCGATGGTCCTCGCCGAGCGCCAGGCCACCGAACGGATCGTCGGCAAGAAGCAGGTTGCCGTCCAGGTCGACCCAGTCGGCGAGGGACGCAACCGCAGCCGATGCGGCGATGGCCACTGACGTCTCCTCCATGCAGCCGAGGAACGTCCGGAAGCCGAGGTCGCGCGCTCGCGCCAGCATCAGCGCGGCCGGGCCGGGCCCCCCGCACTTGGCGAGCTTGACGTTGACGCCCGCCGTGACACCGACGAGCGCATCGAGGTCCTCGATGGTGACGCACGACTCGTCGGCGACGATCGGCAGGGGCGAGGCCTGCTGCAGCTCGGCCAGCCACGCGAGCCGGGTCGCCGGGAACGGCTGCTCGATGAGCTCGACCCCCAGGTCGACCATGGGCGGGAGCAGCGCTCGCGCCGTGTCCGGCGTCCAGCCCGTGTTGGCGTCGACGCGGATCGGCTTGTCATAGACCTCGCGCACCGCCTCCAGTGTGGCGAGGTCGGCCGGCCCGCCCACCTTGATCTTGAGCGCTGGAAACGCGCTGGCCCGGCGCGCGCGCTCGGCCACCACCCTCGGCGCGTCGAGCCCGAGGGTGAAGTCTGTCGGTGGGATGTCGGTCGACAGGCCGAGGAGGCGATGGACCGGCTCGCCGGCGACCTTGCCGACAAGGTCGTGCAGCGCCGAGTCGACCGCGCACTTCGCCCCGCCGTTCCAGCGAATCGCGGCCTGGACGCGATCGCTCGCGGCTCGCAGCCCGGCGACCGTCGGCTCGACAGCGCCCGCGGCCGCCAGCAGCGTCGGGAAGACCGCGGCCATCGTGTCGACGGTCTCGCCGTAGAACCGGTCCGGGTAGCCCTCGCCGAGCCCGACCGCATCGGGAAATCGCGGGTCGCGCAGCTCGATCACGACGGTCGTAACGGCATGGCCGGCGTCGTGATCGGATCGAGCGATCCGAAATGGGTCGCGCAGCGCAAGCCGCAGCACCTCGTGCCGCAGCGACAGCGGCGTCGCCGCCGGCGCGACGCCCGCGGCCATCAGCCGGCGTGCACCGGGAGTGCGCGAGCGACCCACGGCAGCGCGTCGACGGCATCGCGGATCGCCGGCCAGAGCCGATCCGCACCGAAGCGAACCGGGTCGTCCGTCGGCAGGCCCGTCTCAGAGGCGATCTCGTCGATGACCCGCCGCGCATCATCGTCGGCTGGATAGAGCATCGTGTTGAGCGCCATTGCGACGACCTTCGACGGCGCGACGAGCCCGGCCACCCGCTCGTGGAGCTTGATGAACCCGGGCAGCTTCGCGATGGGAAAGCGGACGTCCGGCCGGTGGTCGAAGTCGTGGTTGTCGAGACCCGGCTTGTGTACCATAACCATCGCCTGCGGCGTCGAGCCATGGATGAGCCCGAGGGTGACGGACGAGTACGCCGGGTGGTCGAGCGAGCCCTGCCCCTCGACGATGAGCCAGTCGCCGCGCTCCTCGCCCTCCTCGAGCATCCACTCGACCGTGCCCTGCACGAAGTCGCTGATGACGCGGTCGACCGCCACGCCCCAGCCGTCGATCATCATCCCCGTCTGGCCGGTCGGGACGAAGACGACCCGGTCGCCCTGCGCCAGGCCGGCCTTCCGGAGCTCCAGCGCGACGGACATCTTGCCGATGGCACAGTCCGTTCCGACCGTCAGGATGACCCGCTTGCCCGGCGAGTGGGGGCGACCGACGGCTGTCTCCGTGCGCTCCGGCGGCCGCCGATAGTCGACGATCTGCGCGCCCCTGACCGACGCCGCGGCGGCGAACTCGGGGTCATCGCCGATGAACGTATGCAGGCCCGAATGGATGTCGAGGCCCGCGTCGATCGCCGCAAGGATGGTCCGCCGCCATGAGTCCGGCAGCTTGCCGCCCGTCGGGGCGATCCCGATGAGGAGCGTGTTGGGGGGCTCCGGCAGCGCGAGCGCCTCGGCGAGGGTCGCGACGGCCGGGATGTCCTTATCCGGTAGCCACTCGCGGACGTTGCGGCCTGCGATCGAGGAGTCCAGGACGGCGGCGATGGGGTCGGTGCCGTATCGAATCACGCCCATCGCGGTCTTGCCGTGATGCGGCCCGAAGTTGCCCTCGGTCAGGATCACCAGTCGGCGCATTGGCCGTCGAGGATAGGGGACCCGGCGATCGACTACGTGCGACCCGCCGCCTGCGCGACCGGCTCCGCGACCTCGCGCGCCATCGCCTCGAGCGCCGGCGGGCCGTCGCGAGCAACGATGCCGAGCGTCATGTGGTCGGCGCCCACTCGGAGGAACTCCAGCGCCGACTCGCGGGCGCGCCGCCGACCGTCCGGCCCGGCCAGCACGTTGATCTGGGCGGCGTAGGCAAACGAGCCGGGGTCACGACCCCGCGCCTCGAGGGCCCGGCGAAGCGCGTCGCGACGGTCGAGGAAATAGGCGACGTCGCCGGCCCGATTGCCGGGCATGATCCAGCCGTCGGCGAAGCTGGCCGCGAGGGCGATCCCTCGCGACCGCTGCCCGCCGAGCCAGAGTGCCGGCCCGCCCGGCCGGAACGGCGCCGGCTCGAGCGTCGCGTCTAGCAGCGGGTAGTACGGATCGTCGCGAGTCACGCCCGGCGCGCGGCGCGCCTCGTCCGAGAACAGCGCCGCGAGGGTCGCGACCGCGCTCTCGTAGCGCGCGAAGCGTTCCGGCATCGCCGGCAGGTCGATGCCGAACTCCTCGTGCTCGCCCTCGTGCCAGCCCGCGCCAAGGCCCAGGATGAATCGGCCGCCCGTCGCGTTGTCGAGCACGGTCGCCGCCTTGGCGACCACCGAGGGATGACGGAACGTGTTGGCGAGGACGGCGATCCCGATCCACTTGCCCGGCACCCGATGGGCCAGGGCGGCGGCCGTCGTCAGGGATTCGAACGCGCCGCCGCCGCGATCGACGCTGGCGTCGGTCAGGTGATCGCTCATCCAGCCTGCCGAGAACACGTCGTGCGTGCCGGCGGCAGCCCAGATCGCGTCGAGCGTCGGCCAGTCAAGGCCCTGCGACGCGATCGGCGCGGTGCGGAAGCCGAGAAGGCCGGGGCGGCTCATGTCCATGAGCCTACGGCCTGGGCGAGAATGCCCGCGTGACCTTCGACGTCGCGGCCAGCTCGTATGACCGGTTCATGGGCCGGTACTCGGTCCTGCTGTCGGCGCAGATGGCCGACCTCGCGGGCGTGCGCGCCGGGCAGCGCGCCCTCGACGTCGGCTGCGGCCCAGGGGCTCTCACCGCTGAGCTCGTCCGCCGTCTCGGTGCCGCCAATGTCGCGGCCGCCGACCCGTCGGCGTCGTTCGTCGAGGCGGTCCGGGCGCGGCAGCCCGGTGTCGACGTGCGCCTCGCCGCGGCGGAGTCGCTGCCCTTCGGCGAGGACATGTTCGACGCAGCGCTCGCCCAGCTGGTCGTTCACTTCATGACCGATCCGGTGCGCGGCAGTGCCGAGATGGCGCGTGTCGTCCGGCCCGGTGGCGTCGTCGCGGCGTGCGTCTGGGATCATGCCGGCGGCAAGGGTCCGCTGGCACTCTTCTGGAACACGGCCAGGTCGATCGATCCGACGGTCGCCGATGAATCCCACCTGCCCGGTGTTCGAGAGGGTCACCTGGCGGAGCTCTTCGCCGAGGCCGGCCTGCGTGACGTTCGTTCGAGCGTCGTGTCGGCCGACCTCGAGCACCACGATTTCGAGGCCTGGTGGGAGCCGTTCGAGGCCGGCGTGGGACCAGCCGGCGCTTATGTCGCCGGGCTGGATCCCGAGCGCCGGGCCGAGCTTCGAGAGCGCTGTCGAGCGGCGCTCCCCGACGGGCCGTTTACCGTCGTGGCGCGGGCGTGGGCTGCGCGAGGCGAAGCCTGACGGCGCGGGCGCCGACGATCATCACCACGACCAGACCGAGGCCGACCAACGCCGCCAGGGCCAGGCCGACCGGCCACTGCCCTCCGGGCGCCGCGGCTGGGAGAGCCGCGGCCGGCTTTGCCGCCCCGATCCGCGGATAGCTCGGGAACGTGACCGCGAACTGCTCGTCGAGCGGTGTCCCCTCGATGTCGCCCGACAGGTGCAGTGACCACAAGCCGCCGCCGAGCGGGTCGAAGTCGGCGCCGCCGGCGGTGCGGTCGAGGACGTAGAAGCCGACCCCGCCGAGCGGTGGTATCGCCAGGCTGACCTGCTGGCCGTGGCCCGTCGCCTCGGCCTTGACCGTCCGCTCGAGGCCGACGATCGGCTGCTGATCGCGCCGGACCCAGAACTGGAACCCGGCGTGGTTGTCCTGGAACGTTGGCTCCTCGACGAACCTAGCGGGCGTCGAGCCAACCCGACAGAGCCCGGAAGTCCTGCGCGATCGCCGCACGCATGGGCCGTGACAAACATGACAAGAGCTGGCTGGATTACCGCTACTCTGGACGCGATGCGCGCATCGCGGCTCGTCAGCATGCTGCTCCTCGTCCAGAACCGCGGGCAGCTGACGGCAGCGGCGATCGCCCGCGAGCTCGAGGTCTCGGAGCGCACCGTCTACCGCGACGTGGAGGCGCTCTCCGCGGCGGGAATCCCGATCTACGCCGAGCGCGGTCCGCACGGCGGGGTCAGGCTCGTCGAGGGCTACCGCACACGCCTTACGGGCATGACCGAGGACGAGGCGCGCGCGCTCTTCCTGTCAGGGTTGCCCGGACCGGCGGCGGAGCTTGGCCTCGGGACCGTGATGACGGCGGCTCGGCTCAAGGTCCTGGCCGCCCTCCCGACCGAGCTGCGCGCGCGGGCGACCCGACTCGTCGAACGGTTCTACCTTGACGCGGCCGCCTGGTTCGCGCCCGATGACGACGTGCCGCACCTCCCCGTCCTCGCGGAGGCCGTCTGGGAAAGCCGGCTCGTGGGCGTCACCTACGACCGCGGCGACGAGCTGTCTGCCCGCACGCTCGAGCCGCTCGGCCTCGTGCTCAAGGCGGGCACCTGGTACGTGGTCGCTCGGCGCGAGGGCGAAGTACGCACGTACCGCGTCTCACGCGTCCGGGCGGTCGAGCTGCTCGATGATCGGTTCGAGCGCCCGGCCGGCTTCGACCTCGCCGCGTACTGGCTTGAGGCGAGCGCGGCGTGGGAGCGCGACGTCCCGCGCCTTGCCGTCGACGTCCGGCTGGATCCCGAGTTCATCGACGCGCTGATCGACCAGATCGGCACGGAGGCGTATGGCGCCTCCGACCGGCTCGAGGCCGAGGATCCCGAGGGCTGGCTTCACCTCCGGCTTCGGCTCACCTACCCCCACGACGCGCCGGGCCGGTTGCTCGGCCTCGGCGCACATCTCGAGGTCCTGGGCCCGGCGGAGGTGCGTCAGCGCGTCGTGGCACTCGCTCGCGGCGTCCTGGCGCGCCACGACGGTCGCGACTGAGCCGGCGGGCAGTCCGGCTCCGGCGATTCCGGTTCGGAGGGCCGGAGGAGGTTCCTGGCCTTGATGGCCTGCTCGATCTCGCGCTCGCGTTCCTCGACGATCAGACGAAACAGTTGCTCTGACAGCATTCCCTGTCCTCCCTCGTTCTTGTCCCGAGGGACAAGCCTATCCGGAGAACACGACAGAACCTGTCAGGAATTTCAGCCACGTCAGCTGTCCCCACCGGTCGACGTGGGAGGCGGTCCCGCAGTTCTGCCCGGCGCGAAATGGGTCCGGACGGCAGCGAGGAGCTCGTCGACGTCGAGAGGCTTGGAGAGGTACCCGTCGAAACCCAGCCCCAGGAAGCGCTCGCGATCCCCCTTCATCGCCTGGGCCGTGACGGCGAGCACCGCGGTCGCACTCGTACGTGGATCGGTCCGCAGGAGGCGCAATGCTTCAACTCCGTCGATGTCCGGAAGGCGAACGTCCATCAGCACGAGCGCGGGGCGATGCTTCACTGCCAGGGTGAAGGCCTGCCGACCGGTCGATGCGCGCAGCGTTCGATAGCCCGTCGCCTGCAGCACAGCGTTGAGCAGGGTCATGTTCCGGGCGTTGTCCTCGACCACGAGGATCTGGTCGCGGGCCATGCCTAGCTCGGCGGCGCCGGCAAGGTGAACACGAACGTGCTGCCCTTGCCGAGCTCGCTGTCGACCCAGATGCGGCCCCCGTGGAGCTCGACGAGGCGCTTCGACAGCGCAAGCCCGAGTCCCGTCCCATCGCGTTGTTCCTTCCCCGCCGCCGCCTGCTGGAACTCCTCGAAGATGCGCATCTGATCCGCCGCCGCGATGCCCGGTCCGGTGTCAGTCACCGAGACATGCACCTCGCCGTCGCGGCGCACCGCGCGAACGTCGATCGCACCGCCGGCGGGCGTGAACTTGATGGCGTTGGAGAGGAGGTTGAGGGCGACCTGCCTGACCCGGCGTTCGTCGCCGGTAACCGTGTCGATTCCGGGTTCCGAGGCCAGAGAAATCCGGATGTCGCCTTTCGCGGCTTGCTCGCCGAGGACAGCGACCACGCGGTCGAGCGCCGCGGGCAGGGAGAACGGGGCAACCTCGAGCTCGACCTGGCCTGCCTCGACCTTCGACAAGTCGAGGACGTCGTCGATGAGCGTCAGGAGATCTCGGGACGCCGCAAGGATCTCGTCGAGATACTCGCCCTGCTTCGCGTTGATCTCACCGTACATGCCCTTGCGCAGGACCTGGGAGAAGCCGCTGATCGCGTTCAACGGCGTCCGCAGCTCGTGCGACATGTTGGCCAGGAACTCGGACTTGTGATGGCTCGCGGCCTCGAGCTCGCGGCTCTTCTCGTCAAGCCTGGCGAGCGCGCTCGTGAGCTCGCGGGTCCGCTCCTCGACCTCGTGCTCGAGGCCGGCATACGACTCCTGAAGCCGTGATGCCATCGTATTGAACTCCTGGGCCAGGGCGCCGAGCTCGTCGCGGCTCGAGATCTGGATGCGCTGATCGAGGGCGCCGGCCCCGATCCTCGAGGCGGCGACCTGGATGGACTCGATGGGCCTGACGAGGTTCCGCGCGAGCACGATGCTGGTCACGATCGCCACGAAGAGGAAAACGACGAGGAGCGCCACGGTACGCCAGATCGCCGACTGGATCGGCGCGAATGCCTCGCTGAGCGGTTCCTCGACGAAGACCCACCAGCCAGGTGCGTCGATGCTGTGGAACGCGCTCAGCACCTCGCGCCCGCTGGGATCGCGGCCCGTTGTGACGACATCGGCCCGTGCCGTTGCCGTCCCGGTCAGCGCCGACTGGACCTGGGGCAGGGCGGCGAAGCTCGTGTGCCCGAGGACGAGATTGATATCTGGATGGGCGATGAGCGTGCCTGTGGCGTCGACTGCGTACGCATAGCCGGAGGCGCCGATCCGCGCCCGGTCAATCGCCTCGACGACGGATCGCAGGTCGAAGTCCGCCTCGATGACGCCGCGGCCAGGCTCGTGCTCCGCGATCGCAACGGTCATGTGCGGTCGGTTGTCGCGTTGGTTGAACGTGACCGACCCGAAGTACGGCTGCCCAGTCCGCGCGCGGTTGAAGACGTTGGGGTCGCTCCGATCGGCGTCCGTGCAGCCCCACGTGTTCACCTTGTCTGCTTCGACCGAGTAGACGTGGACACACGCCCGGCCGTCGGCGTCGAAGTACGTCAGCGTGCTCAGAAGGCTCTGATGACCCAGGAGCCCGCGATAGCGCCTGACCTGCTCCATGTATGTCGGGTCGCCCGTCGGCTCCGCGACGCTGTCGAGGTCGCCGAGGATCTCCTCGACGAACTGGCCGATCGACACCGCGGCCGAGGCGGCCTTGTCCGCTTCCGCACTTGTCACGGCGTGCTTGCTGTCTTCGTAGGCGAAGTAGGACTCACTGAGGCCGACCGAGGCAACGGCCGCGGTGACGAGGAGCACGACGACGAGGGCGTATCTCCAGATCAGGCGCTGATCGGGCCGCCCCAGCCCAGCCGCTCGATCCACGTCCGCCCGTCGTGCCTACTGATAGACCTTGTCGGCGCGGTCGACCACGTCTGCGGGCACCGTGATGCCGAGCTCGCGAGCCCGCTTCAGGCTGATCGCGAACTGCGTCTTGGGGACCTCTTGGACCGGGAGCTCGGCGGGCGGTGTGCCCCGGAGGATGGCATCGACGTAGCGCGAACCGGCTGCGCCGACGGGGCCCACGTCGACGCCCAGCGAGAAGAGCGCGCCCTGCTCGACCCATTCCTTCCTGTGCGCCTGCACGGGCAGGCCCGCGGCCGTGGCAAGCTCGATCGTCACCTTCGAGAAGCTGAGCCGCAGGCTCGGCGACAGGATGAAGGCGCCATCGACCTCGCCAGGTGTGAGCGAATGGAATGCGCTTTCGAGGCCGGCTTGGTCGGACGCTTCGCGGATGTCGAGCTCGAGCCCGAGCTGGGCCGCCGCACCACGTGCCTCGTCCAGGAGGGCCGGAGTCGCGGCATCTTTGGGGTCGACCAGGGTCAGCAACCGCTTCAGGTCCGGGATGATGTCCTTGTAGTACTCGAGCTGCTTGGCCACGGGATCTCTCGCGCCGAAGACGCCCGTCAGGTTCCCGCCGGGGTGGGACAGGCTCTCCACGAGGCCCTGCCGGACCGGGTCGGACGGATGGAGGAAGACGACCGGGATCCGATTGGCGGGATCGGCCGTCGCTGCCTGCGCCGCGGCGATGGACTTGTCCTCGAACGCGACGATGACGTCGACGCGCTGGGCTACGTACTCGACAGCCTGCCTGTCCGCCTGATCTTTGCCCTCGAGGTTGTGCCAGAGCAGCTGGATCCTCGAACCATCGAAGTGTCCCTCGAGCTGCTTCATCCGGCCCTGCACCATCGTCCCGTCGCCGATCAGCTGCTGCATCACGTCGTTCGCGGAACGGTCGAACCACCCGAGGTCGCCGAGCCCTGCCACCAGCGTCGCGAGGGACGGCGGGTTGTGGTCGATGCCGACGTGCATCAGGCCGACGCGAGGGACCGACCCGGGAGTAGGGCTCCCGCCGGCCGGGGCCGAACATGCGCCGAGCAGACCGCCGACCAGGATCACGCCGGCCAGGAGGCGCAGGGCCCGTGGAGCCTTCATGGGCTTCTCACCCTTCCAGGAAGAGGTCGGATCATCTCACCGCTGGCCAGCGCCAGGCGGGCGCAGATCGGCCGCCGGCGGAGCGCCGGCGGCCGATCGAGCAACTAGAAGGGACAGTTCCCCGGCCTGGGCTCGTCTTTGCGGCTCGCCGCGCCGGCGGGCACGATCCGGGTGACCTCGAGCACGAGGTCGACCGAGCCTTCGTTTCGCCCGATGTGGACGGTCCCACCTGGATCGATGAGCACATCGCCGGTGTGATAGACGGTCGGGGTGCACGTCGGGTCATCGCCCCGATAGAACGTGAGCGTGCCTGACTTGACGATGCTGAAGCTTGGGCCGGGATGGCTGTGCCAGCCGAAGTCCCCGCCGGGGGCGACGCGACTCTCCGTCACGATGACGGTTGAGGCGCCCTTCGTGCGGAAGTCCATCTTCCAATCGCCGGTCTTGATGTTGAGGTTGGTCTCTGCAAGCGTGCCGGCACCGATCGGGGTGTTCGTCACGCCGCTTGCCGGCGTCGCCAGTGTCACGCCCGCGAAGGCCGCGACACCCAGGACTGCGACGAGGAGCGCGAGGCTGAGTCGATTCGACATCGGAAAATCTCCTTCGAGCGCTGGTGGTCGCGAGCCTCGGCCGAAGGGGCTGCGTCCGCTGCGGCGAACGTACGAGGGCGGCCGGTGCGTGCCAACCGTGCCTGCAGGCATGCCTGGGGGATGCTGGCATCCGTCGCGGTCGCGGCGGTCCGGGTCGCGACGGGCTACTCGGTCTCGCGAGCCGCAAATCGCCTGACCAGGTCTGCGAGCGTTTCGATGTCGAAGGGCTTGGCGACGGACCCGTCGAACCCCGCCTCGGTCAGCCACGCGTCATCGTCGCCGATGGGCAGCGCGGTCATGGCCAAGATGGGGATACGGGACGTGCCCGGGTCCGCCCGCAGGACGCCGACTACCTTCGCGCCGTCGAGATCGGGTAGACGCAGGTCCAGCAGGATGACATCGGGCTGATGCCGGGCCGCGGCCGCGATCCCCTCCGCGGCGGTCGACGCCTCGAGCGTCCGGAACCGCGCATGCTGCAGTACGTCGACCGCCAACTTTCGGTTCCGCGCGTTGTCGTCGACGATCAGAACGATCGGGAGGGTCGAGGTCACCGGCGTATTCTCGGCCGATGCCGATCCGCCTCGTGATCGCCGAGGACCACTACCTCGTCCGCGAGGGCCTCCGGCGCCTGCTGGAAGCGCAGCCGGACCTGGAGGTCGTCGCGGTGTCCGCGGATCTCGATTCGCTCCTCGAGGTCGTCGATCGCGAAGACCCTGACGTCGTCGTCACCGACATCCGCATGCCGCCGGGCAGCTCGGACGAGGGGATCCAGGCAGCCGTGCGTCTCCGCGAGACGAAGCCGAAGCTCGGCGTGGTCGTCCTAAGCCAGTACGCGGACCCGAGCTATGCGCTGGCGTTGCTCGACACCGGCAGCGCCGGACGCGCATACCTGCTCAAGGAGCGCGTCAACGACCTCGAGCACCTGGTCGCGGCGATCCGAACCGTCTCGCAGGGTGGCTCGCTGATCGACCCGAAGGTGGTCGAAACGCTCGTCGCGGAACGGGCACGCGCGGCCACGTCGCCGGTGCGCGAGCTCACCGCTCGGGAGCGCGAGGTGCTTCGAAAGATGGCGGAGGGCGAGAACAACGCATCGATCGCCGAGGAGCTCGTCGTCACCGAACGGTCAGTGGAGAAGGTCATCCACTCCATCTTCATGAAGCTCGGGCTGACGTGGGAGCCAGCGGTCCACAAGCGCGTCAAGGCGGTCATCCTGTACCTGGCGGAAAGCGACCGGGCTCAGGGCCGGAGTGGCAGCCAACCCTGAAGGAGCGCCTCGCCGTCCTGCCCGTCGTCGACAATGAGGCGGCCGTCGAGGGCCTCGATTCGATCGCGCAAGGGCTCGAGATATCCCTCGGCGCTGTGACCTCCGATCGTTAGCGCGAAGGCCAGTCCGCCATCGGCTTCGAGGACCTTGATCATCGCCTGTGACCCCCTCGGCGCCGACGAGATGGCGCCGACCCACGTCCAGTACAGCGTCGCGGTGACCTCGGGCGAGTAGTCGGCCACCGCCGGAACCTCGACAAGAGCCGAGACGCCAGCCTGGACGGCCGCGTACCTGAGGGCGGCGGCGAGGCCGCGATCGCCGAGGATCGGCGGGTAGATGTTCGTCGACAGCCTTGTCGCCTCGTCCAGCGCCACTCGAATGTTTGCGCGCATCTCGGCGAGCAGGATCCCGGTGGCGTTCGGGTCCCGGTCGACGAGGTCAGCCAGGCGCTGGAGGTCAACCGCGAGCGCGACGAGGTGCTGCTGGACGCCGTCATGAAGTGCGCGCTCGATCGCTCGGCGCTCCGAATGGGCGACCTCGGCGAGCCGTCTCCGCGACCGACGGAGCGCCGCAACCTCGTCCTTCAGTCGGGCGACGACCTCGTCTTGCGGGTCGGACGCGGCGCCATTCGACACGGGCCACCTCTCGGGAGATGCGGGTCCATCCCCGCCACGCGACGCAGAGTCGAGGTGGTACCGCATATCGGATTCGAACCGATGATCTCCGCCTTGAGAGGGCGGTGTCCTGGGCCTCTAGACGAATGCGGCACGGACGCCGGGCGGGAGCCGCCGCGGGCAGGCGGGCATTCTAGCAGCCCCTGATCGCCCAACCATCGGGCGACTGGCCGGGCTGGGTCAGAGCCGGTGCGCCTCCAGGAAGCCGCGGATCGAGTCCGCGACCTGGCTGAAGCCCTCTTCGCCGAGGATCAGTCCGTAGTGCGAGTGGGCGCCGAATGGCTCGAACTCGGCGTCGAGCCACGCCGCCAGCCGTTCGCTCTCCTGGAGCGACACGGACA
>JACXTT010000740.1_pt1 | contig 55833 bp, 45 predicted proteins | sample 9270951 | NCBI WGS metagenome assembly JACXTT01 (sample SAMN15532306, study PRJNA645909) | rock metagenome | isolation source: weathered quartz diorite | place: Puerto Rico | collected 2017-06-21
GGTGCAACTCACACTGTTGCTGCATGAGTCGCTAGCTGTGTAAGTCCGCGTGACGGTGTATTTGCCCGGACAGCTTCCGGGCGTAATAGTGTCCCCACTGTGCGTCACCGTCACCGGCCCGCCGCAGTTGTCGGTGGCAACCACCCCGGTATCATCCGGCGGCGGGATGTCCGACGTGCACGACACGGTCCGGTCCGCCGGGCACTGGGTAATCACCGGCGCGGTCGTGTCGTTGACCGTGATGGTCTGGGTGCAGCTCGCGCTGTTGCTGCACGCGTCGCTGGCCGTGTAAGTGCGCGTGACTGTGTATTTGCCCGGGCAGCTTCCGGGTGTGACGGTGTCTGCGGTGTGCGTTACTGTCACCGGCCCGCCGCAGTTGTCGGTGGCAACCACCCCGGCATCATCCGGTGGCGGGATGTCTGAGGCGCAAGACACGGTCCGATCCGCCGGACATTGGGTGATAACCGGCGCGGTCGTGTCGTTGACAGTGATGGTTTGGGTGCAACTCGCGCTGTTACTGCATGAGTCGCTCGCCGTGTAAGTGCGCGTGGCAGTGTATTTGCCGGCGCAGCTTCCGGGTGTGATGCTGTCCGCGGCGTGCGTTACTGTCACCGGCCCTCCGCAGTTGTCAGTCGCCACGACCCCGGCATCATCCGGTGGCGGGATGTCTGAGGCGCAAGACACGGTCCGATCCGCCGGACATTGGGTGATAACCGGCGCCGTCGTGTCGTTGACAGTGATGGTCTGCGTGCAACTCGCGCTGTTGCTGCATGAGTCACTGGCCGTCCAGGTCCGGACAATGGTCTTTTTGCAGTCCGTGCCGCTGGAAGTTTCGGCGAAGCTGACCGCGACAGTCGCGTCGCAATCATCACTGGCCGTCACCGTTGGAGCAGGGGGCACCTGGCTAAAGCACTGGTAACTGGCGGTCAAACCGGGACACCCGCTCAGCACGGGCGGCAAAGTGTCCACTTTCCAGTGATAAACGACTGTACTCGGAGCCGAAACGTTGGTGCAGATGTCAACGGCTAAGATCGTGAACGTGCGTGTGGTGACGCAGCCGGTGGTGGAGTCGGTGTGCGAGACGATAACTGTCGGCGTACCGGAGTCGTCGGTGGCAGTTGTGCCCGCTTTGACGCTGTCGTCGGTAGGGATTTTGGCCGGAGCAGGATTGCAGCCCAGGTCGCCGCCCGCAGGCGTCCCGGTGACATTTGGCGGGGTCGTGTCCACGCTAACCGTGACGGGCGTCGAGCAGGTGGCGGTGCAGTCGCCAGGATCCGAAACCGAAACCACGACCTGGTGGGCGCCCACGGCAAAAACCGCGGTAAACTGTTCGGTAGCAGTCGTAGGCGGTCCGCCAGCCGCGACGAGGTTCGTTTGATACGGGGTGCCGTCCACCGTCCAGATCACGATCAGCGGATCACCGTCAGCGTCGGCTACATTCACCGAGACCGTCGCGACTGCTCCGGTAGGGGCCTGGCAGTTCAGAGTAATGGCGGACTGACAGCTAATCGTGGGCGGGCGGTTGCTGTATTCGTAGGCGCCAATGTCAATGACTCCATCAACGATGCGCGGAAAGCCGCGCTGGTCGGTCTGAGGCGCTTCGTTGTTGTTGCCAGCGTTGATGCCGGGACTGCCGCACAACAGAGCGTGGGTGAGCGTCGGTCCACCATTGTCCTGGAGCGGGCCGAGCGCGAGCGCAGCAGCCGTGAGATTAAAGTGATCACCAGGGCCGGGCACAATCGGGCCGTTGGTCGTGCCCAACAAGTTGAAGCCCGATTCGATGTCCCCCGAGGGGCCGCTGACGAAATCCATCGCGCTAACGGAGTTCCCAGCCAGAATCGTGTTCGTGATCACAACGACACCGGCGGAATTAAAGAGCCCGCTTCCAACTCCCGTCGCACCCACAAGCGGGCCGGGAACGATATTGGCAGTGACGGTGCTGTTGGTCAGCACGGCGTAACTGGCAAGGCCACCCAGGAACATACCGCCGCCCTGAGCGATGCCGGTTCCGGCAGAACCTGAGCCGCTGACGGCTGCGTTGCTGCTTATTGTGCTGCTTGCCAGGTAGACGTCAATTGTGTTTACAATCCCGCCTCCTTGACCCGAGCCACCAACGCCACTTGTGCCGATGCCGCCCGCTGCCAGGTTTCCGTTCACCGTGCTTTTGTCCACTGTTAATGTGCCGGAGTTTCCGATCCCGCCCGCCTGGCCGACTCCGCCGACAAGGCCGTTGCCGCCGATCGCTGCGTTGAACGCGACGGTGCATTGGCTCAAAACCAAGGTTCCTAGGCTGAAAATGGCGCCACCGGAAGAATTGCCGTTCGTCCCTCCCATCGCTGAGTTTGCGTCAATGACAGAATTGGTAAGGGACAGAGTTCCGTCATTATAGATACCGCCGCCGAAAGTATTTGCATCCACGAGGACAGTAGCCGTATTGGTGCTGATGACACAGCGAATGGCGGTAAGCGTGCCCTCATTGTTGACGCCGCCGCCGTAGGCGCCTCCTGCAGCGCTCCCGCCTGTGCTGCTGGCCGCGTTTCCACTGATAACGCAGTTACTGAGGGTCAACGTGCCTGAACCTGAATTGTCAATCCCGCCCCCGCGTTGTGACGCCGAGTTGCCGACAATGGCACAGTCGCTGACCGTCATATGCGACTCATTGTGGAGGCCTCCGCCTATGACGGCACGGCCATGGTTCACCGTCATTCCGGAGAGAACGACGATCCCGGATATCCCTGATTGGATGTTAAAGATGCGAAAGTCGGGCGTGCCGCCGGCCGTGCTCCGCTCGACCGACAGTTTGTCGGCCCCGGCTCCGGTCACGGTCAGAGTTTTGTCGATAACCAACTCACCGCTGGTTAGCACGATCGTTCCGGTCACAGAAACGTCGATGGTGTCGCCAGCCACAGCACTGGCCAGGGCTTGGCGCAGCGAGCCGGGGCCGCTGTCAGCCGTGCTGGTGACCGTGATAGTGGCCGCGATTCCCGAGCCGTTAAACAGGACCGCCGTGAGAAGCAAGGCTAGACCAATGCCGTTTTTCATAATTGAGAACGAGACGAGACGAGAGCCGGCTGGAATCCGCATATTCCCCGTCAGCGGTACAAACGTTTTGCCCGTCTTTTCGGAATCAGAAAAAGGCGATGGGAAGACGGCCCAAAGGGGCTGGTGGGTCGTGCCGACGCACTATTCTACCATCGGGTTCAGGACAGACGCGCAGAAGCTTGGGCAGCGGAGCATGTCGGGCCGGCCGGAGCTCGGAAGCCGCCCGGAAACTCCGGGTTGCGATTAATGGAGCCTTACAGCTCAGTCCACGAAGTCACCACAAGCACGCCACCCCCGCTAAGCGCTTGATCATAATGGACGCCAGAGCCGCCGCTGCAGTTGAAGGTATTGCAGATCACCGCTCCAAAGACTGATGCGCCACCGCTTATCTTAACACTGGCTTGCGGGGCATTGATAGTGCCCACAAAGTCGCCCAGCCCGCTGTACATCAGGCTGGTGCTGGTCGGCAAGCCGTAGTAGGAAAAGTTGGATGGCAAGCCACTGCCGTTCACGACACCTCCACCGGAAATGCTTCCCATGCCGCCAACATACAGCTTCAAGCTGGCCCCGGGAGCGATGTAAATATAGCCCGTGCCATTCACAATGAAATCGCCGGTCACCCATAATGTAGCATTGGCCGTTACGATCATTGGCCGGTTCTGCGAATTGCTCACGAAACTGTCGGCTGTGTAAACAAAAGCCGAACTGTCGTAGCTAAGGTACGTGATGTTCGAAATCCCGACTGGCGTAGCTGTTGCCGGGATAAATTGCCCGGTTGGCGTCGAGTTATCCTGAAAGTAAACATTCATATCATCATTCGTCCAATTTTGTTGGATCCCACTGCTCTGATTGAAGTCACCCACCGATCCATCGGCCACCGAGACAGTCCCGCCTGGCCCAGTCACCGCCATCCCATAAATGTGGCCGCTTCCGACATCGATCGCCTTCGGCTGCTGCGAATCCGTGCCGACACCGCCGTTGGCATTGCGGTTGGTCGCGCTGTACGGTCCCGCGGACGAATTGTAACCATCGACGACAGCCGAGCCGCTCAGCTTGATGAAGTCGCTGGCGGCAATCGCCATATTGAAGCGGCTGGGGGGATTGGTGGTCGTCAGCATCACCTGTCGGGAGATGTACTCGTTGTCTCGCAACGGCGAGCGAACGTATCCTGCTGAGACGATGAACGGAGCGCTCGAGGCAACGTTGAAGTTGGTAACATAGTAGTAACTGCCATCCGGCAAGCTCCGGTACTTCCAATACACTTTGTGTCCTTGGACACGGTCCATAGTCCAATCATTGGCCGTGGGTTGGCTCTTATCCACCTGCAGATGCGTCAGAGCTTCCTCGAGACCGGCTTCCAGCACGGGGACAGCGCTGTTCCAGGCCAGAGCCCTCATCGCGTTGTTGTTGCGGTTGCCGACCAACACCAAGTAACTGCCCAGGACGGTGCCGATCAGAGCGCACATAACGACTGCGGTGACGAGGATACTTCCGCTTTGGGATTTTCTGATGGTCGGGTTCATAGGCATCAATTGTTTCGCAGGGCGATTTTGGCTGACTGAACGCTTTCACTGTTTGCTTGCGCCCCCAGTATTTTTCGGGAGCATTTCCAGGTCACTTGAATGAGCCTGGTATTAGTGACGTACGCCGGATCATAGGCGTCAAACGTGTTTGAGATGGCGGTGTGCTGGTATTTGGCGAACTGGAGGAAATCGCAGCCAGTCAGGAGCGTGTTGGTTTGGCCGCCACTGACGCGGACGAGGGTGCGTGCGCCGGGATCGTAGGTGAAGTTCAGTGGGTTGTTATCCACATCAAGCAAGGTGAGGCTCGTGGCCGAATAATCCATGACACGATGGGCCTGGCGGATTTCGCGCGACATCTTATCGAGGGCAAACTGGCTGGTCTGATCCAGATCGACATAATTTGCTATCGCGACAAAACTGCGGCCGCTGTACCACGAGAGTGAGCCAACCGCGACCACGGTCAGCAACGCCAGAGCTGAGGCGACCATGACCTCAATCAGCGTGAAGGCAGAGTTTCTGCCGGTACGAAGACAAGGAATGTCCCACGCCGCAGGCGCCGGCCTGGTCTGCGAGCTTCGAGCGCCATCGTCGTTGATGGTCCGCGAAAAGCCCCAGCGAACCGCACGGGAGGTTGCCGCGCTCTGGGTGACAATGTCGGTATGCTGGGGAAGCGGCCGTCCCCAAACAAAGCACTCGCACGGTTTGGTTGAAGCGCTAGTAAACATAATTTTGTAAACCGTATTTGGAGACGTAGGTAGTCATCTGGCGGGTTCGGGTGATGTTGCCGGAAGTCCAGGTCAAATCGATCTGAATTGCGCGCAGCTGACTGGCATAGGATTCGGAGAGCGGCGCGTTGGTCACGGTCACCGTTCCGGTATAGACAAAGCCACTGGTCGAGGCGTTGTTGGTGTCCGTGGGATAGAAGGGGGCCGTGAACGTTGTCGGGATGAAGCCGGGCGCTACGTTATCCCATTTGATCAAGCGGATCACTTCCATCCGCTCTTCCAGGATTTGCGTCGCGCGCAAATTCTCCCGCGCCACGCGCAACAAGGCGAAGCCGGACGAGAACCCGGCGTAAAGCGACACCACCATGAAGCTCAACAGCGATGAGGCGACCATGACCTCGACGAGTGTGTAGGCCCGTTGAGTGGTGGGCTTGCTGACGGGCACGGACTGGTCGAACTGCGGGCACTTTCCATTCTTCCAATTCATCACAGGTACTCCTGGGTTTAGGTTGAGCCTGCTAACGGGGACACGCTATTCGAAGAAGGGGGTTTATGGAAACTGGGGTAGGGCATGAACATTTCCCCGGTGTTAATTCGGATTAAAATCCAGGGGATTCTCCGGGGAGAAGAAAGATTATTGATTGACGCATGTTGGCTGGATCGGTTATGGATTGTTGGGAAGGTGGAGTAATGGAATAATGTGGCGCCGCAGCAGAATTGCTTGCTGACTCGCACTTCATCGATTAACCAAGAGCCAGTGCGAGCGAACAAGACGGCTCCCAGGCAGGCATTACAAACGAAAACGGATTCCCCCGGGGCACATTTGCGCGCGGCGCTGGCGGCGGAGCGTCCGTTACAGCTCGTGGGGGCCATCCACGCCTACGCAGCCATTCTGGCCGAGAAGGTCGGATTCAGAGCGATCTATCTCTCCGGCGCCGGCGTGGCCAACGCATCTCGGGGAATACCTGACATCGGCTTGACCACACTGGAAGATGTGTTGATCGAGGTCCGCCGGATCACCACCGCGACGCGATTGCCGCTGCTGGTCGATGCCGACACCGGCTGGGAAGACCCGAAGAAAACCGTCCGCGAGATGATTCGGGCCGGCGCAGCCGGTCTCCATCTCGAAGACCAGGTTCCCGCCAAAATATGCGGTCATCTGCCCGGCAAGCAATTGGTCAGCGCGGATGAAATGGTTGCGCGGCTCCGCGCGGCCGTGGCTGGCAAGACGGATCCAGAGTTTGTGATTATGGCCCGCACCGATGCCGCTGCCAATGAAGGTCTCGACCAAGCAATCCAGCGGGCCTGCCGCTACCGTGACGCCGGGGCCGACATGATCTTCGCGGAGGCATTGACAGAGTTGGCCCAATATCGAAAGTTTGCCGAATCCGTGAAAGTCCCTGTCCTGGCCAATATTACGGAGTTCGGCAAGACGCCGTTGTTCACAGTCCAGGAATTGGCGTCGGCAGGTGTTGGCCTGGCGTTGTATCCGCTATCGGCCTTTCGCGCGATGAACGCGGCGGCCCTGAAAGTTTATCGCGCGATTCGCACCGAGGGCACGCAAAAGAGCCTCGTCGGCGAGATGCAAACCCGGGCTGAGCTTTACGAGTTTCTAAACTACCAATAAATATGGAAAAAAAAACCGGAGGATTAGCCGGCGTCGTCGCCGGGCAAACTGCGATCAGCACCGTGGGCAAGGAAAGTTTCGGCCTGACGTATCGCGGCTATTCCATCAATGACCTCGCCGAAAAGGCGACGTTCGAGGAAGTCGCCTATCTGCTCCTCCGCGGCCATTTGCCGAATCGCGCCGAGTTGACAGGCTTCCGCGCGCAACTCAGTTCCTTGCGCGGACTGCCCGGTCCGCTCAAAGTGGTCTTGGAACAACTGCCCGGTGGGACACACCCGATGGACGTGCTGCGGACGGGGTGCTCGGCGCTGGGCTGTTGGGAACCAGAGTCCCGTGAGCGCGATCAGTTCCAGGTCGCCTATCGCTTGCTGGCGGCTTTCCCGTCCATGCTGCTCTACTGGCACCAGTACCATCGACAAGGCAAGCGCATCGAGACTCAGACAGAAGACGCCTCGATGGCCGCCCATTTTATGCATCTGCTGCTCGGCAAACCCGCCGAAGACCTGGTGGTGCGCGCGCTGGATGCGTCGCTGATTTTGTACGCAGAGCATGAGTTCAATGCTTCGACATTCGCCGCCCGGATCACGACTTCCACGCTGTCGGATTTTCATTCGGCGATCACTTCCGGCATCGGCACCTTGCGCGGTCCGCTCCACGGCGGCGCCAACGAGGAGGCCATGGCGCTGATTCAACGCTTTCAAACGCCGGACGAGGCCGAAGCCGGCTTAATGGACTTGCTCGCGCGCAAGCAACTGGTGATGGGCTTCGGTCACCGCGTCTATAAGACCTCGGATCCGCGCAACAGCGTCATCAAGGAGTGGGCGCGTCGGTTGGCCGAAGCGCGGGGAGACAAGCGTCTCTACCCGATTTCCGAACGAATCGAAGCCGTCATGTGGCGCGAAAAGAAGCTGTTTCCGAACCTCGATTTTTACAGCGCTGCCGCTTTTCATTTTTGCGGAATCCCGACGCCGATGTTCACCCCGATTTTCGTTATTTCCCGAACCTCGGGCTGGTCCGCGCACGTTATCGAGCAACGCGGCGATAACCGATTGATTCGGCCCACGGCGGATTACATCGGCCCCGAGCCTCGGCCATTCGTGCCATTAGAGAAAAGATGATGAGAGGCCCTTCATTCGCTGAAGCAAATATGAGCGCGCTGGTCGGCGCGATTGTCGGCGCCACCGGAGGATTATTTGCCGTTGGGATCGCGCCCGCGGTCATCGGCCGGAATTTGGCCTTGCTTTTCGAGACGCCGATTCTCGGCCTAATCTGTTTTTTCATTAGTGGCACGTTCGGCTGGCTCATCGGGGGACAGATCGGCCCGCGCTTGGGAGCGAAGTTTGATCCCCGCCGAGCTGAAGTCGTCGGCGGGGTTCTGGGCGGCCTGGTGCCCGTGACACTCATCGCTTTGTGGGGATGGTATATGGTCACGCCTCGCTAATTGGGCTTTCTCCTCCTCCTCCTCCTCGTCCTCGTATTCGGACTAGAGGCCCCAGAAGAGAAAGTCGAGGACCAGTCAGGGAAGACACAGCAACAAAGTTAGCGAAACCAAATGAACGCTCCCGAGGCTCCCTCGAACATTCGCCCTCCTTTCGACCCGTTGCTCGACCAGATCGCGGCTTACATTTCCGATTTTCAGATAGCGAGCGAAAAAGCATACGACACGGCGCGGTACTGCCTGATGGATTCGCTGGGCTGCGCCCTGCTCGCGCTCAACTATCCTACCTGCGCGAAATTACTCGGTCCGGTTGTCCCGGGTATGGTCGTTCCGCACGGCAGCCGCGTTCCCGGGACACGATTCGAACTCGACCCGGTGACGGCCGCCTTCAACATCGGCGCTCTGATTCGCTGGCTGGATTTCAACGATACCTGGCTCGCCGCGGAGTGGGGCCATCCCTCGGACAACCTAGGTGCGATTTTGGCAGTCGCCGACTATGTCAGCCGGAGCAGCCTGGCAGCGGCTAAACCTCCACTGAGCGTTCGCGACGTGCTGACGGCGATGATCAAGGCCCACGAGATTCAGGGAATTCTTGCGCTCGAAAATAGTTTCAACCGCGTCGGCCTGGACCATGTGCTGCTGGTACGCATCGCCTCCACCGCCGTAGCAACCGGTCTGCTAGGCGGCACGCGCCAACAGATCATGAATGCCGTCTCTAATGCCTGGCTGGATGGCGGCTCATTGCGAACCTATCGTCATGCGCCCAACACCGGTTCGCGCAAATCTTGGGCTGCCGGTGACGCGACCAGCCGCGGCGTGCAGCACGCCCTTATGGCCCTCAAGGATGAAATGGGCTATCCCTCGGCGCTTTCGGCCAAAACCTGGGGCTTCTGCCACGTTCTCTTCCGAGGCCAGCCGTTGAAGTTGGCCCGGCCGTTGGGCTCTTATGTGATGGAGAATGTCCTGTTCAAGATTTCCTCTCCCGCGGAGTTCCATGCGCAAACTGCCGTCGAGGCCGCCATCCGGCTTCATCCTCAAGTGCGCGCTCGGCTCGCCGAAATCGCGAAAGTGGTGATCACTACACAGGAATCAGCGATTCGGATCATCGACAAGACCGGACCGTTGCACAACCCGGCCGATCGCGATCACTGCCTGCAATACATGACTGCAATCGGTTTGATTTTCGGCGCACTGACTGCCGACCATTATGAGGATGCTACGGCGCAAGACCCGCGAATCGATGATTTACGCAGGAAGATGACAGTGCAAGAGGAGCCACGCTATTCGCGCGAATATCTCGAGCCCGACAAACGCTCAATAGCAAACGCCGTGCAAGTGTTCTTCAGGGACGGCAGCGCGACCGAGAAAGTCGAGGTGGAATATCCTATCGGCCACCTTCGCCGCCGGAAAGAAGGAATCCCGCTGCTCGTGAAAAAGCTCGAGGACAACCTATGGACTCGATTTGGATCGGAGCGCGTCGAGGCCATAATCTCGCTTTTAAGCGACGCAGACCGGGTGGCGAAGTTGCCGGTGAACGAATTTGTGGAGCTGTTTGTAAACCGCTGATGATTTGAGGGCTATTCTCGCCTTTTTTCGTGGATCGTGGCGGCCCTGCCTAAAGCGTCGGCCGCTTAGGCCGAACGCCATAAGCTCGGAGCAAACTCGGTTCATCCCCACCGGAGGTGGCACCCTAAGCCCCTATTTCGCGTATCGCGAAGTTCAGACCCGTGCCAGCTCGTTCGCAAGGCGTATGGAGTGCGGGCGGCTTGCTCCCGCTCTTGGTCAGAGGCGACGTGTGAAAGTGCCGGCAAGCCGGGCGGACTCCACACGCTTCGCGACGTTCGCACGACTGACCTACGACAACTAGCATGAAAAATAATCTACACCCCTTTGGTCTGTTCCGCTATGGATCACGCATGGAATCGCGATTGAATGGCAAATGGGTTTTGATCACGGGCGCGTCGAGCGGGTTTGGGGCCGCGGCGGCGCGCGCATTTGGGGCGGAAGGTTCGCGGCTGTTGCTCGGCGCACGGCGGGTCGAGCGTTTGGAACGAGTCACGGCCGAGGCGCTGAAAGCGGGCGCGGCGGAGGCGCATTTCCGTTTCCTCGATGTGAGCAAAACGTCGAGCGTCGAAGAATTCGTCGCGTGGGCGCGCGATAAAATAGTTCCAAGTTCCAAGTTCCAAGTTCAGAGTCCGTCGGCGGATGGTGGCCTTCATGTGCTGATCAATAATGCGGGCGGCGCGCTGGGCTTGGAACCCGTAGCAGATGGCAAGGACGAGGACTGGGAAATCATGATGCAAACCAACGTGCTCGGGGTGCTGCGCATGACGCGTGCCGCATTGCCGCTGTTGCCACACCACATCGGCAGCTCGATACTGAACATCGGCTCCTATGCCGGCCATGCGGTTTATGAGGGTGGAGCAGCCTATTGCGGGGCCAAAGCGGCGGAGCTTCAGATCACCCGCACGCTCCGGCTCGAACTGAGCGGCAGCGGGATCCGGGTCAGCTCGATCGATCCTGGTCTGGCTGAAACCGAGTTCTCAATCGTCCGCTTTAAAGGCGACACCACGCGCGCGAAAAAAACTTACGAAGGCACACAGCCTCTGACGGCGGAAGACGTCGCCGAGATCCTGGTCTGGGTCGCCAGCCGCCCGCCTCATGTCAATATTGATAACATGCTGATTAAATGCGTGGACCAGGCGGCGATGCACAAGGTGTTCCGTAGAAAATGACGAGGGCAGGCCGAATTCCCAAACTTCAAATCCTAAGCTCCAGACAAATCCCAAATTACAAATCTCAAAAGGTGACCAATGGTTCGACCCCGCTTGGATTTTGAGTTTTCGGATTTGTTTGGGATTTGGTGCTTGGGTTTCGGGATTTAATTCTTCTTTGCCGCGGTCGCCATCTGAAAATCGTCCGTTCGGAACGGCGTAGCAGGCAAGCCCGCTTTGTTCCACAGATTGACGACCGGAAAATCGGACCAGCCATAGCGGACGGCCAACGGCTGGGTTACTTCCGGACTGCTGACCACAATAGTGTCTCCGTTGATCTCAGCTTTTGCCCAAACGAACTTCCGGTCCAGGCCGCAGATCGCGAAGCCGGTCAAGCCGCCCCCGCGGGCTTCAAGTCCGCCGCCAGTATGGTCGAAGCTGAGGATCGCCTGGCCATTTTTCGCCTGCATCTTTTTATAGAGCGGACCGGAGAACTCGATTTTTTCGCCGTAAGCGATTGCGCGAGCCGCCAAGGCCAGCCTCGCGCCTACGGGTTCTTTTTTGGTCGGGTGGATATCGTCCTTGTCGCCCACATCGGTGATGACGGCCATGCCGACGTTCGCCAATGTTTTGGTTGCCAGCAACTGTGCCTCGCGCAATTCCGCCCAATCGCTGTCACCCGGCTTTTCGGTGATCGCCTCCAGTGACCGTTTTTTGCCTTTGTCCCACGGCGCCAATTGCACGGCCAAGAACGTGAACTTGCCCTGGTCCCAATCATGCCGCCAATTCCGAATCATATCGGCGAAGAGTGTTCGATACTGTTGCGCGCGGCCGGCATTGGACTCGCCCTGATACCAGATGGCCCCTTTGATCCCGTAAGGAATGAGCGGGGCGATCATGCCGTTGTAAAGCTCGGTCGGCTTCCATCCCGCCTGCTTCTTGCCGCCTCCGGCCTCGGCTTTGCGGACGGCTTCCGTATAGGTATCCAGGATATCGCGTTTGTATGCGGGATTCGATTCGAGAGCATCCTGGCTCATCCAGACCTCAGCGGGCGAGCCGCCCCAGTAGGTGCCGATGAGGCCGACGGGTACGTTGCGGGCCTTTTGCAAATCGCGTCCGAAATAATAGGCCACGGCCGAAAAGCCCGGCACGGTCTCGGGCTCGCATTCTTTCCACTGGGCTCTGACATTTTCGGCGGGCAGGTCCGCCTTGGCCTTCGTCACCAGAAAAAGCCGCAGGTTGTGGTTGGCGCAGCTCGCGATGTCGTTCGTCGATAAGAACGACAACTTCAGCGGCCATTCCATGTTGGATTGACCGCTGCAAACCCAAACCTCCCCCACTAGAACGTTTTTCAGCTCGATGCGGTTTTTCCCCTTCACCACCAGGTTGTCCGGACCTCCGGCGGAACATCGGCTGAGTGTCGCCTTCCATTTCCCGTGGTTGGCGGTTGCCTTCACGGTTTTGCCACGGAAGGTCACGCTCACTTCTTCGCCTTCGTCGGCCCAACCCCAAACCGGAACGCGCATGTCTTGCTGCAAGACCATGTCGTCTGAAAACATTGCGGGCAGCCGGACATCGGCGCGCGCACTCCAGACCAGCGCGAAGGCGGCGGTGGAGGTCAGGATTTTGGAAATCTGTCTCGAATTCATGCGGGTCAGTCGAGCGCAACCGGGTGGCGCCGTCAATGGTAAAGAGGACGTGTCTTGAAATTGTAGGAGCCGACGTGAGGGCGTGTTGCCGAAATGCCGGAGCGCGGGCTCTCCCGCCCGCAGCGGTCCAGACGGCAGCACGGCATTGGGATTTTCCAGGAATTCTCGAGTACTCCACGCGCTGCGACAGGGAACCGGTCGCGCTTCGTTGCACGGAGATGGTTTGGGCAACACGCCCGTGAGAAGGCTAAAACTGAAAAACGCAGAATCTAAAATTGATCAGAGCCTCCTGGCGTCGGCTCCTACAATTGAACGAATCATGTTCCTCTATTCGCCCGCCACAGAAGAACGGCACCGACTGCCTCGAAAATGAAATTCGGCAACCACACGATGAGATGCGGCGCAAACTCGGGGCGTGTGTCGAGAGACTTACCGAGCAGCACAAAGCTGTAATAAATAGCGACCAACCCCAGAGCGAGGGCGATGCCGACACTCGTCTCGCGCCGGTGCATGCGAATTCCTAAAGGAATACCGATCAGTGTGAAACCAAAACAGGCGAACGAAAATGCTACTTGTTGATGAATCTGCACGCGCACCGGCGAGGTCAAGTCCTGCCGCTGTTTCTCCCATTCGCGCTTCCTGGCCCGCAACTGCTCCGCGGAAAGCTTGCGCAGCGGTTCCGGCACCCTCATTCGCCGCTCCAAATCCCGCAGCTCATCGCTGAGCTGGAGAAAAGTCATATCGCTTATCTTAGGGCTGCCTCTTTCCTCCCGATTGAGTGGGATGGGAAGAAGAGTATCGCCGCTGGAAAGTGGCTGACCGCCGGTCAGCGTTAGCCCGCGCATGTCGTAGAGGTGAAGGTTTATGAGCTGATTGGCAACGTCCACCTCGACTTTTCCGCGAGCAGCGCGCACGGTGGTTGCCCGGGCGGCATCATAAACGATCACGTTCTGCAAGTTCCCTCGGCGGTTTTTGCCGATGTAAAACACATAGCCGGGAAAATCTTTGATTACGCGACCCTCCGGCAGTTGGGCACCCGACAATTGCGCCCGGAGGCTGAAGACCAGGTTGTTGTAGGCTACGCGGCAGCGTGGCGCGATCTCAAGGTTGACCAGCGCACTCAGGGCGCATAATGCCAGGCTGAGCAACAGGATCGGGGTGATGAGTGACAGCAAGCTCAGACCACTGGCCCGCACGGCGGTGAGTTCCTGGTCGGCGCTGAACCGTCCAAAGATCAGCAGCGTGGCGGTCAACATCCCCATCGGCAGCGCGAACACCCACACAAACGGGATCAGCAAACCCACGGCCTGCGCCACAATACCCACGCTGGCCTGACGGTTGACGAGCAAGGCCATGATTTCCTTCAGCACATTGCCCAGCAACAGCACCAGTGTGAACACCGCCACCGTCATCACCAGCGACGCCAAAACCTGGCGGGTCAGATAATTGTGCAGTGTCTTCAAGTCGTTCCGCCGCTCAAACTCACTCTGCAGGATGCGGCACGCCGCGCCAGAGTCAAGGAGGCACTCAAACACCAAGACGCGGAAGATAAAGCGAAAGCCGATCGCTGTAACCATGCTTGTAGCCGCCGACGTCAGTCGGCGCTGATCTCGCAGTCGCACAGCCCGAAATGCGCCGACTGACGTCGGCGGCTACACACCGCCAAGCTCGTTCCGGCGTGAGATTTCTTGAGCAACTAATGACGATTCCTGGTGTTGGATCGTTGATGACCAAGCGAAGATTTTTTCTGCTTTTTCCTCTCAGCCTCTTGGCAGCCACGTCCGGCAGCTCGGTGGAGAAGGCCTCCAGCAACCTGTATAAAGGAATCGTCTCAAGGAATTCCTTCGGGCTCACTCCAGCCAAGTCCGAAGTGCCGCCCCCTGCCCCGCTGCCTAAGGTTCAGCTCCTCGGGATAACGACGATATTCGGCGACAAGCGCGCCATCGTAAAAGTTTTCTGGCCCGCGAACGCAGGCAAACCAGCTCATGAGAGAACTCTTGTGCTTAGAAATCACCAAGGATACGGAGAAATTGAAGTGATAGGAATCTACGAACTGGCCAATACCTCCCGCGTGAGAATCTCCGGCACTGTCAGTACGATTGGCTTTGAATCCGATCGCGGCATTCCGCCCGGTGGTTCACTACCAGCGCCGCCTCAGCCACCCGGCTGACTTCCGTCCTCCGTACCCGGATCGCCGGCCCCGACAAGGGGCCCCATGCGGCGCAACTGGAGCACGGGCTGCCCGCGCTTCCGCGATTCCGGCAGGTCCACCTCGAACTCGGCCACCCAGTCGTTGTGCGCATCGGGATCGACCAGCATTTGTTGAACGCGCCAGGACCGTTTGTCTTCGGAAGGGAACACATATGTATGCCGAAGATTCCGCGCGTTCGGATCGAGGCAGAGGTGAGCGTGTTCGACATGATAACCATCCAGGGCATTCCGCAACCGTTCCGAGGTCCAGACCGTTCCTTCGCCATCGCTGTTCGAAGAGAGATTCGCGAGCGCCTGCTCAAAATCGCGGTTAACCAACCCGCGCAGAAAGGTGAAGATCCGATTACGGACGGTTGCAGTAAAAGCTTTCGTGTCCCGGGTGATATCCGCCGCAGCTTCTTCGGCTCCCGGCGGACGTAACCCTTTGGTCTCCGTAGGCGCGAAGTCCGGGTCGCGCATTTTTTCCCACTCTTCGAGCAGACTCGAGTCCACCTGACGGATCATCGTGCCAAGGTAGAGTTCCATTTCGCGGACGTTGTCATCCTTCGCGTTATCAGGAACAGTTTGCGCAAGCACTTTATACACACTGTTGACGTGCCGCAGCAGGAGGCCCTCCGCCCGCTGCAATTGGTAGTCGCGGATGTAATCTGAAAAAGAACGGAACGACTCGAACATCTCGCGCGCGATGGATTTGGGCCGGATATTTTCCTGGCCCAGCCAGGGATGTTTGTCCGCGAACGCATTGAAAGTGGAATAAATGAATTCTCGATTCGGCTTGGGATACTCCAGCTTTTCCAGCTCTTCCATCCGTCGCTCGTAATCGACTCCCTCCATTTTCATTTCCGCCATTTTCTGGTCTTTCAATTTGTCGAGTTGTTTGCGCAGGATGAGGTCTGGATCTTCCAGGATAGCTTCGACGAGCGAAAGGAGAACCAGCGCGTAGTCGGGCGCCTGGGGGTCAAGGAGCGGGACGGTATCAAGCAAATACAACGATAGCGTCTGGTCCATCGAAAAATCCTCTTGCAGCTGGACATTGACGCGCAATTTGGAGCGCCGCGCTGAAGCGGACGACGGAGGGATTTGAGGCAATTCGCTTTGTATTCCGTGTTCCGTGTTCCGTGTTTCGTGCTCTCTGTTCCGTGTTCCGTTATTAGGCTCGCTGCCTGTTTCGCGCGGATCGACAATTTCAATGATCCTTCGTTCGATCAGGGAACGAAACAATTGCCACGCGCGGCGAGCGTGTTCCTTCTTCAACTTGGGCGATTCGTGCGAATTACGAATCAGCTTCTGCATCGCACGGCAGCCGTCTCCTTCATGACTCAAGACGTGGAGCAGCATGCCATGCGAAACCTGGAATCGTGAGGTCAAGCGCTCCGGCAATGCGTGGATCAAGCGAAGAAACGTTTGCTTGTCCCAGTTGACAAAATTCTTCTCTGGCGCCTTTCGTTTCACGGACTTCCGCCCATCGCGGGCCGCCTTTTCCTCGAGTTTGATGTTCTCGATCACGTGCTCAGGCGCCTGAGCGACCACCCAGCCGCGGTCGTCAAATCCCTTGCGCCCGGCGCGGCCGGCGATCTGATGGAAATCGCGGGCGCTCAGGATGGCGGTTTTCTGCCCGTCGAATTTACAAAGACGCGAGAACAAAACCGTGCGCAGCGGCATGTTGATGCCAGCGCCAAGCGTATCGGTGCCGCAGATGATTTTGAGTAACCCTCTCTGTGTCAATTGCTCGACCAGCACCCGGTATTTTGGCAGCAATCCGGCGTGGTGGAGTCCGATCCCGTGCTTCAGCCAGCGTCGGATTTCCGGGCCGTATGGGCTGCTGAATCGAAAACCCTCGAGTTCATTGGCTATCGCGTTTTTCTCTTCATGTGTGGCGACGTTGATGCTGGTGAAATCCTGGGCGCTTTGCGCCGCCTCAAGCTGCGTGAAATGCACCACATAGACCGGGCTTTTTCTCTCACTCACCAGTCGCTCAATGGTCTGAGCGAGCGGAATTTCCGAAAACGCATACTCCAGCGGAACCGGCCGCTCTTCGGATCGGACCGAGACGGTGGGGCGGCGGTTGAGTCTGGTCAGCTCTTCCTCGAAGAACGTCGTGTCTCCCAGTGTGGCGGACATGAGGAGGAACCTTGCCTGGGACATTGTCAATATCGGCACTTGCCACGCTACGCCTCGCTCACGGTCGGCGTAGTAATGGAACTCGTCCATGATCACTTCCTGGAAATCCGCGCAGGAACCTCGGCGTAAGGCGATATTGGCCAGGATTTCTGCGGTGCAGCACAAAATCGGCGCTTGGCGATTGACCGAAGCATCGCCTGTGCTTAGCCCGACATTTTCCGGACCGAAGTCACGGCACAGCGCCCGCCACTTTTCGTTAACGAGTGCCTTAATGGGACAGGTATAGACCGAGCGTTTGCCCTGGGCCAGTGACTTGAATTGCGCCGCCGCTGCCACGAGCGATTTGCCCGACCCAGTCGGCGTGTTCAGAATTACATTTTTCTCCTCGAATAACTCCAGAATTGCCGCTTCCTGGGCTGGATAGAGTTGCAGCCGCTGACTCTCAGTGTATTCGAGAAAAAGCCCCAATAAGACATCGTTCGTCGGCGTGGCCGTTCGCGGCATCAAATCATAGAGCGTCGGTGGCACTGGGAATGGAGCTTAAGCCTTCCGAGGCGCCGAAGCGAGTGTGCGAAAGGCCAGGTCACGACGGCGGCGCCTCAGCGAAAGCAATGGAGCGCGGAATTCATTCCGCGCTCCGATTTCTGCACCCTCGTTAACGCATTATGTTAAAGAAGCAAAACCCCTTGCGAGCCCACCGATGCTGACGCAATTTTACTTACTGAGATGCCCACTTTCGCAACGAGGAAATGGCCGCGTTACCAGTCTCGGCGTGCCTTCACACTCATCGAGCTGCTCGTGGTGATCGCGATCATCGCCATACTCGCGGCCCTGCTGCTTCCGTCGCTATCAAAAGCCAAGAGCCGCGGCAAGCAGGCTTCCTGCGTAAATAACCTGCGCCAGATTGGGATCGCCGTCGTGATGTACACTGGAGAATATGGCCAGTACACGGCTTCTTTATCGACGGTGCACGGCATTTCCTATGTTTGGCCGCGGAGGCTGCTGAGCCTGATGGGCGGCAATCGTGGCGTCTTCTACTGTCCGGCCGCGCTTCCGGAAAGCGCCTGGGACACCAATGTGAACAAGACCCTGGGCGCGACTGGCCAGGACGGCAAGTTTGACCCGTTCGGGATTGGTGAAAAGGCACGCTTTTCCCTCGGCATCAACGACTGGGGCCTGGACATCACGCATAAGCCCCAATTGGGCTTGGGAGGCGATATCGACGGCGGCTGGTACCAGGGACCAGTCAAGGACAGCATGGTGGTCAGCCCGAGCCAAATGATCGGGTTTGGGGACGTACCCGCTCAGAGAAACGCTTCTTTGATCTCTTTCAATGCGAACATGGATCCCACTGACCCGACTCCCGGCCATACGCAGTGGCCCTCTAATCGTCATGATTATCACACCGACCTGCTCTTCACCGACGGCCACGTTGAAACACCCCGCCGCAATGACGTCATCGACCCACGCCGCGATAACCCCTGGCGCAGCCGCTGGAACAACGACAACAAACCCCACAACGAGGTCAACTGGACCGTCAATGCGCTCTGGGCCTCGCAACTCGATATGTGACGCATTTTCTCGGGAACGCCCCGGCGTGTGGCTTTGCGCCGCGATGATTTGCTGTTTTGGTCTGCTCGTGTGCAGGTGCTCTCCGTTGCAGTCTGGGAACAAATTACCGCTTCGACCCTCCTAATTTTGGTCAATTTGCGACGTGCGGTATGATGGGTTAGGCTGGCTTCGTCGTCCATAGCAGGAGGGGTACCTGCGCTTAGATTCGCGGGCACAACCAAGTAATGTGTCGAAATACTGTTATGAATAAGTTGATCCGCCCGAATCGATCCACCATTGCAGTTTGGCTCACTCTCGCGCTCGGTGCCTTTACCGCCCGTGCCTCATCCAACAACGTCGGATATGCACGGTCGGATTTGGTCTCCGACCTCACCAACACCGCGACGCATGTCGATGCGCGGCTCGTCAATCCCTGGGGCATCGTGGCCAGCCCATCATCCGTTTGGATTAACGACAATGGGATGGGGCTGACCACGGTTTACGGTCCATTCGGCGGCGTTGTCCGACAGGCTATCCACGTGCCCGCACCCGGTGGCGGCCCGGGCGCCCCGACCGGCCTGGTATTCAATGACAGCCACCGATTTACTCTCACCAGTGGAATGAATCAGGCTCCCAGCACGTTTCTCATCTCGACTGAGGACGGTACGATCGCGGCCTGGAACCGCTTCATCAGTGGGACCAACGCCGTCATCGTTGTGGACCGATCCGCCGGCGGCGCGGTGTACAAGGGACTGGCGATTGTGCGGGACACCAACAACGCGCCCAATCTTTATGCCGCGGATTTCCACAACGGCAAGGTGGATATGTTTGATGAGGAATTCCAATATGTCCGCTCTTTCACCGACCCGGATGTTCCGGAATTCTTTGCCCCCTTCAATGTGCGCAATTTTCGCGGACGCGTTTTTGTGAGTTTCGCCAAACAGCTGCTGCCCGACGCCCATGATGACCAGGCCGGACCCGGAAACGGGTTTATCGACATTTTTGACACTGACGGAACCTTACTGCGCCATTTCGCTTCCGGGGGCGCGCTCAACTCGCCGTGGGGAATGGCCATCGCTCCGGGCAATTTCGGCAGATTCAGCCGCGCGTTGCTCGTGGGAAATTTCGGCGACGGGATGATCAACGCATTTGACCTCCTGACAGGTAAGCCGCTGGGCTTTCTCACCGATGGCAGCGGGAACCCAATGCAAATCTCAGGTCTTTGGGGTCTGACCTTCGAGCGGGAGGAGATCCCGGATGAAGAAAGCGCGTTCTTTGCCACGCGACTCTATTTTACCGCCGGCATCCACCATGAGGCCGATGGTCTGCTGGGTTATCTCCGGGCCATCTCGCCTCGCGCTCCACACGCGAGGTAGGACCGGTCATCCCATACCGAGACTCATCAACGAGCCACCTGTCTAGGTCTTAATATGCCTCTCCTCGGCAGGGAGCGGTTTTAGTCGCGCGCCCTGCTTTTTCTACGTGGCCGATCGGTTTAGAACGCGAACGCGAAACGCACGAGCCAGGATTTGGGGCTTGGTGTTTGTCGTTTGGTTGCGGTAGTTTCTCCGCGCTTTGAGCGGGACCAAACAATCCAGCATCCCGGGTTTCCGGTTCGTTCCGAGGACGGGCGTGATTTACGTCATGCACGAAGCCATGGCCCATGGCTTCAGTTATGACGCGCCTCACTGGGCAAACCTCGGCCAAGGTTCGCCTGAAACCGGCTCTATTCCACAGGCGCCGCCACGGATCGACCAGATCGCGATCCGGGCTTCGCACCAACAATATGCGCCGGTGGCAGGCAACAAAGAGTTATGCCAGGCTGTGGCGGATTTTTACAACAGCGTTTATCGCAAGGGAAAAAAGTCCAAGTACACGCGCGACAACGTCAGCATCGCCAGCGGCGGGCGGCTGGCGCTAACCCGGCTGGCCAGCGCCCTGGGCAACATCAACATGGGCCATTTCATCCCGGATTATACGGCTTATGAGGAATTGCTCAGTGTATTTAAGGCCTTCAGTCCAATCCCGATCCTGCTCGATGCCGAATCCGCCTACCGAATTCCACCGGCCGCACTCAAGAAGGAAATTCTGGGTCGCGGCCTGAGCGCATTGCTCGTGAGCAATCCGTGCAATCCCACCGGCCAGTTGGTCGAAGGCGAGGAATTGCGGCAATGGTGCGAACTGGCGCGCGAGTCTCAGTGTTCGCTGATACTCGACGAATTCTATTCGCATTACATCTACACCGCGGACGATCACACTGGTGCCAAACTGGTCTCAGCGGCGGCGTTTGTGGAGGACGTCGAAAGCGATCCGATCATCGTCGTGGATGGGCTGACGAAGAACTGGCGCTACCCCGGTTGGCGGATCAGTTGGACCCTGGGTCCCAAGGCGGTCATTGAAGCGATTGCCAGTGCAGGTTCCTTTCTCGATGGCGGCGCCAACCATCCATTTCAAGATGTCGCGATAAAGCTGCTGGAACCACGGCTGGCGGCCCGGGAGACGCTCGCCATTCAGCAGCACTTTGGCAGGAAACGCGACTTCGTGGTGCGTCGTCTGAGGCAGATGGGCATCGGCGTCGAAGCCGAGCCCGCCGGCTCTTTTTACGTCTGGTCAAACCTCGCGGAGCTGCCCAAGCCGCTGAACAACGGCATGAACTTCTTTCGGGAAGGCCTCAAGGAAAAGGTGATTATCGTGCCCGGCGTTTTCTTTGATGTGAACCCGGGGAACCGCCGCCTGCACGGCCGATACGAGAATTACTGCCGCATCAGCTTCGGGCCGGAGTTGAAGAAGCTCGAGATCGGGCTGGACGCCCTGGAACGCGTGATCCGAAAATGGAAATAGGAATGGTCATGCTTTCCTGGTTGAATGAACGCTAATCCCATCCTCGGCGTCTTCTTTCACGGTCTGGGCGGTTTGGCCTCGGGCAGCTTCTACGTTCCCTATCGCGCCGTGAAGAAATGGGCATGGGAAGTGTACTGGCTCGTCGGGGGAAGCTTTTCCTGGATTATCTGCCCGTGGCTGGCGGCGGCGCTGCTGACTCAGGATCTCTCAGGTGTTCTTAAACAGCAGTCCTGGAGCACGCTTTTTTGGGCGTATTTTTTTGGCGCGATGTGGGGCCTGGGCGGGCTGACGTTCGGCCTGACGATGCGCTACCTCGGCATGTCCCTCGGGATGGGCGTCGCCATCGGTTACATCTCAGCGCTCGGCACACTCGTGCCCCCGATCGCCAAGAGTCTCTTCCACTCTGTTCCGGTTCCTACCAGCTTCGGCGACATCATCGGCTCTACTCCCGGATTGATCACACTGGGCGGCGTCGGGGTTTGCCTGTTCGGGATCTTCATTGCCGCTTTGGCCGGGCTGACCAAGGAACGCGAGATGTCGGACGCCGCGAAAAGGAAGACCATCGCCGAGTTTAGTTTCACGAAAGGCATGCTCGTCGCAACATTTTCTGGTATTCTGAGCTCCTGTTTCAATTTTGGCCTCATTGCCGGCAACCCGATGAATGAGGCTACACTCCGGGAGGGCACCACTCAACTTTGGTCGGGCCTTCCAAAACTCACGGTCGTTCTCCTCGGCGGCTTCACCACGAACGTTATCTGGTGCGTTATCCTCAATCTCAAGAACAAGACAGGAGTCCAGTACTTCAGCTCCGTCGCGAAGGGCAAATCGAGTGAGCCCGATCGTGGATTGGTTCTCGAAAATCCAATCGATGCCCCCAGCGAGGAGGTCGTCCGCATGGGCGCCACGGACAGTGGGTCAACCAACCCAACGTCCAGCCGCGTGCCCCTTGCCGCCAATTATCTCTTTTCGGCACTGGCAGGCACAAGCTGGTACCTCCAGTTTTTCTTTTATACGATGGGCGAAACGCAAATGGGGAAGTTCAGCTTTGCCAGTTGGAGCCTTCACATGGCCTGGATCATTATTTTCAGCACGCTCTGGGGCTTCTATTTCCACGAATGGAAAGGTTCCAGCAAAAAGGCCCACACACTCATCTCCACCGGGATAGCCACGTTGATCCTGTCAACCTTCATCATCGGCATCGGCACCTGGCTCAAGGGCAGGCTCAGCGCCGGGCCTTGAGCCCGGGTATCTGTTGCGCTTGGGATGGAAGCCGCGGCTCTTGCGCTCAAACAAAGCGCTCCGCCATGTTCTGCAAAGCGTTTAGCCACGAGGGATGCTCATTTAGGCAAGGAACCAGCGTCAGTTCTTCGCCGCCAGCCTCGCGGAAACTTTCCCGGCCACGGATGCCGATTTCCTCCAACGTTTCGAGACAGTCGGAAACAAAGGAGGGGCAAATCACGAGCAGCTTCTTAATCCCACGAGCGGCGAGCTTGGGTAACTCATGGTCCGTGTAAGGCGTCAGCCAGGGATGACGCCCAAGCCTTGACTGAAATGAGACGGAATACCTATCCGCAGGCAAACCGGACGAGCGGACGAAAGCCGAGACCGTCTTAAAGCATTGGGCGCGATAACAGGTGTCGAGCGCCGAGCTTGGGGTTTGGCAGCAGTCCTGCGAGTTTAAGCAGTGGCGGCTGGTGGGATCGGATTTACGAATCTGCCGCTCCGGCACACCGTGAAAGCTGAACAGCAGGTGGTCGAACTTCCGGTCGAGGAACGGCCTGGCGCTATCCTCGAGAGCGGCGATGTAATCGTGCTGGTCGAAGTAAGGCGGCTGCACTTGCACGCGCGTTCGGGGAGCGAACTTCTCCGCGACTTCTTTCACCCGCTCGACCGCGGATTCGTAGCTCGACATGGCATAATGCGGGAACAATGGAATGAGCAAAAGATCCTCCACGCCCTTTTGTGCCAGGCGGCGAACTGCCTCCGGAATTGATGGATTCTGGTACCGCATGGCCAGTTCCACCGGGATACTGATTCGCGCCTGGAGCCTGGCTTGAACGTTGCGGCTGGTGACAATGAGCGGTGAGCCCGCAGGCGTCCAGATGGACTGGTAGGCGTGGGCGGACTGTTTCGGGCGGGAAGGTAAAATCGCAAAGTGCACGATGCAAAAGCGGACAAACCAGTTCACGTCAAGCACCCGGCCATCCATCAGGAACTCGCGCAGATAACGGCGCACATGCGGGACCGATGGCGAATCTGGAGAGCCAAGATTAACGAGGAGAATGGCCTTCGAAGACGGAATCGCGCTCATGCGGCTGCGCCGGCTGGAGACAAGATCGCGTCACTCACCTTCAGGTGTTGTTCGACCCGGTCCGCCACGCGGCACCCGGACACGATCGAGTCGCTCAAGGAAACGCCGTCGCGGCAATGACCCGCCAGGAATAAGCCTGGCGCCTGGGCTTCGAGGTCGCCCATGAGCTGGCGGTAGCGGCCATAGCCGACGTTGTACTGCGGGATCGCTCTCGGATAAAAGACGGTGTGCTGGAAAGTGGGCTGGCCGCGGACGCCGAGCAGGGTCTGCAAATCTTCGCAAGTCAACGCGACGAGCTTTTCGGATGGCAGTGAGGCCAATTCCGGCGCGCGTTCGCCGCCGACATAGCTGGTGAGTGTTAGATGCCCCGCAGGCGCGCGATTGGGAAACAGCGACGAGGAGAAGATCGTACCGAGAATGTGGAACCCCTCCACTCGCGGAATCAACATGCCGAAACCTTCGCACGGGTGTGCGACGTCCTCGCGGCGGAATCCAAGCACGACGCTCGCCACCGGAGGATAACGAATCTCGGCGAAGGGAGTCAGATTGAGGGCCCTCGTCGTTTCCAGGTTAAGCTCTGCCAGCCGGAAAGCCGTTCCCGCGAAAATGACGGCGCTATACTCGGTGCGTCCCTCGCCAGCGCCCTCGCGCAATTCGAGCATCCAGCCGGTGGGAGTCAGATTCAGCCTCGTGACGGATGTGTTCCGCCGCACGCAATTTCCGAGCCGTTCCGCCAATGTGTCGGTCAACACCTGGAGACCTTCGTCGAAGGAAAACTTCGGCGCGCGATCTTTGGCGATTTCACCGCGTTTCTTGCGGGCGCGCGCGCCAAGAATCTGACCTTTGATGAGCGAGCCATACTCGGCTTCAAGCTGGGCCAGTTTAGGAAACGCCTGAGGCAGCGAAAGTTTGTAAGGATCGCCCGCATAGATACCGGCGACCAGAGCGTCGATGGCATGATCGAGAAACTCCTGGCCGAGGCGGCGCACGACAAACTCCGCAATGCTCTCCTCACGGCCATCTCTTCGCGCGGGCACAAACGGCTCGCGCAGCACCGCCCACTTCGCCTGGAGGGAAAACAGCTGCGTCGTGAAGAATCCCAGCGGGGAGCCGGGCATGGCGATCGGCCTCCGGTAGCGCACGAGGTATCGCACTTCTGCTTTGGGATCTGGATCCAATCGCCGCGATTCCAGGCCGGCGTCGCGAATGAGCTGCGCGATCCGAGGCGACGTTTCCAGGAGCGTGTTCGGCCCGAACTCGGCGAGATAGCCGTCCCGGCGCAGCGACTGGATGACACCCCCGACTCGGCCGCTGGCTTCATAGACCGTAACGGGGATGCCCTTGCGCTCAAGATAAAATGCCGCGGTCAGTCCGGTGATGCCGGCACCGATAATTGCCACCGGGTTCATCTCCAAATATCAAATCGTCCGGGAATGCTTCCGCTCACCCAGGGGAGCCAGCGTGTTGTCGAAACACATCGCAACGTTGCGGATGAATAGGCGGCCCGTATCGGTTACTTCCAAACCGGTGCTCGAGCGGCGCACCAGACCATCCGCCTCGAACGGGGAGAGCGACTCCAGCTCCCGTTCGAAATGCGAAGTAAAATCGATCCCCAATCGACGGGACATGGATGTGTAATCCAGCGATAAGTCGCACATGACGCGCATGATGGTTTCGCGGCGGATTTTGTCCTCTTCGGACACCAGGTAGCCGCGCGCCAATGGGACCTTGCCCACGTCGAGCGCCGCGTAGTATTGTGGCAGGTCTTTGTCGTTCTGCCAGTAAGCATCCGGGATTTGGGAGATGGAAGACATGCCAAAGGCGTAGATATCGGCACCGCCTCGCGTGCTGTAGCCTTGGAAATTTCTCTGAAGCTCTTTCCGCCGCTGGGCCACGGCCAACTCGTCACCCGGCCGCGCAAAATGGTCCATGCCAATATAGATGTAACGATTGTCTTGGGTCAGCCTTTCGATGACCGTTTTCAGCAATTGAAGCTTCGCCTCCGCGGTGGGCAGGATCTTGTGCTCGAGGATTTTCTGCGCGGGCTTCACCCATGGCACGTGCGCGTAGCTGAAAACGGCGAGCCGATCCGGCTCCAGGGTGAGCACAATGTCCAGCGTGCGATTGAACGATTCCACGGTCTGATGCGGCAAGCCGTAGATCAAATCAAAGTTCAGCGAAGTGAATCCCAGTTCGCGGGCCCAGTTCAACGCCTGCTGAGTCATATCACGCGGCTGAATGCGATGGACGGCTTCCTGCACTTTCGGGTCGAAATCCTGGACCCCAAACGAGGCGCGATTGAAGCCCGCTTCGCGCAGCGCCACCACGTGATCGCGCGTTAACCGGCGAGGATCAATTTCCACTCCGGCCTCCAGGTCGTCCGAAAACGTGAAGCGACGGCGAATGATGTCGCCCAGCGTTCGAATTTCGTCCGGTTGCAGAAAAGTGGGCGAGCCGCCGCCCCAATGGAGCTGGACAACCTTTCGGCGCGGGTTGAGCAGCGTGCTCATCTGGGCTACTTCCTTTTCCAAATAATCGATGTAGGTCTGTCCCTGGCGGTGATTCAGGGTGATGACCGTCGTGCAGCCGCAAAACCAGCACAGCGTCTCGCAAAAGGGAATGTGGAAGTAGAGGGAAAGGTCACGCTCGGTCCGGTTGTTCTCGAGGATCCTCTCCGCCAGCTCCGGCCAGGCGAGCATGTCGGTGAATTTCGTTGCGGGTGGATAGGAGGTGTACCGCGGGCCGGGCACGTCGTACTTCTTCACCAGCTCCAGATCGATTTTCAAGCCACTCATAAACAAACAGTTTACGGTCCCGTCTTTTCCGCCGTCGCGGTGTTTCTCACCGTTTCTACCAAGCTTCGAATGTTTTCCAGTTTGGCATTCGGCGGCACACCATGGCCGAGATTAAAAATGTGCCCGCGTCGTCCGGCCAGGGAGGCCAAAATTCGCCTGGTCTCAACCGCGACCACCTGTGGGGTCGTCGTCAACAGGAACGGATCCAAATTCCCCTGCACCGCGACGTTGTCGGGCAGTTGCTCGCGCACTCGCGCCAGGCCGACGCTCGAATCTATGCCCAGCACTTGAGCTCCCGACTGCACCAGGTCGGTCCAGTTGCCATGGGTTCCTTTAGAGAAAACAATCACCGGCACCCGCCGCTTCAAGCCGGCGATGATCTGCTGGAGCCAGCGACCTGATGCCGGGACAAAACTGCCCTCAGAGAGCGATCCGCCCAAGCTATCAAAAATCTGCAGCGCATCGACCCCGGCGTCAATTTGCAGTTGGAGGAAATCTGTAACCGCCCGCGTCAGTTTCTCGAGCAATTGCCCAAACAAAAGCGGGTTGGTATAAAACAGCGCTTTAGCCTTCGTATATTCTTTAACGCCGCCCCCCTCGAGCATAAAGTTGGCCAGTGTCCAGGGCGACCCGGCGAATCCAATCAAGGCTGTGCCGTTTCCGAGTGCCGAACGCACCGATGTCAGCGCCTTGGCGACATATTGCAGACGTTCCGTGACCGCCGGTACCTCCAACCGTTCAACGTCGGCTGCGCTCTTAAGCACGAATTCCATCACGATGCCGCCTCGGTCGCTAAATTCGTATCGCTGTCCCAAACCCTCCGCTATCACCAGTATATCGCTGAACAGGATTGCGGCATCGAAATCGAATCGGCGTATCGGTTGAAGGGTCGCTTCGGCCGCCAGCTCCGGAGTTTGCACCAGCTCAAGGAACGAGTGCTTTTCTTTCAGAGCGCGATACTCCGGCAAGGCGCGCCCAGCCTGGCGCATCAGCCAAACAGGAGCGTGATCCACCGGTCGGCAGGCGCACGCATCGAGAAATCGACGACGACGTGACAACCCCTCCTCCGCCGCCGGGCTGGAAATTCTGGCGGAGCGCGCTTGCGGCCCGGCCGGGGTCAAGCCGGCCAAATGAACTGTTGAGCTCATGAATCCTGGGCGTTCATCGGGCGCCTTGGCCGCAAACCAAAGCGCTATCGCGCGACGAACACTCTACCATTAACACAATACCAGCTTACCTCCGCTGGCGCGAACGACTATCCCTTTCTTGCTCATGGCTCAACATTTCTTGCCACCTCGCTGGCAATTCCTGCCGGGGCGGAATGATTTAGTTCAAGCACAATTCAACGATTCAGGCGCTTCAACGTTTGAACGCTTCAACGCTCCAACGGTTTCAGAGCTCACGCCAGGTTCTTGGTCTCCTCCCAACGCGCAAGCAGCCAAAGAAAATCCGACAGCCGGTTCAGATACCTCGGAATTTCGGAATGATCGGTCGGCTGTCCCTCCCTCATCTGGACGACGCGACGTTCGGCCCGCCTTCCAATCGTCCGCGCCAGGTCCAGGGCGGCTGAAACTTCGCTCGCCCCCGGAGTAGCCCAACCGCGGAACGATATGTTCTGGCTTTCAATTTCGCGTGCCAGCTTTTCCAGTTTCAGCGTCATTTCAGGTGTGACCACCGAGTAGCCATCCTTGCGATAGCGCTCCACGTCCTCCGGAAGAGTCGCCAATTCTCCCATGAGAATGACGAGGTCCTTTTGAATCGCCAGGAGGCTCTCCTGCGGGAATTCGTCGGCCGACCTGGCCCGGGCCATGCCTAGTGCGGCGTTCAATTCATCCACTGCACCGTACGCCTCGACCCGCGGGTGACACTTTGGGACGCGCCGGTTGTACATCAGCCCGGTCGTGCCGTCATCGCCGGTCTTGGTGATAATGCTCATGCCACTCGCTCAGCCATTTTGCTCCGCGGCCTTTTTATACGTCAGGATACCATCGACGATCGCTCGGGCCAATTGCCGCCGATAGCCAACATCGAATATCCGTTTGCTTTCTTCCGGGTGCGACATAAATCCTGCTTCAATCAGCACCGCCGGCATCGACGCGTCGCGCAGGACAGCGAATCGCGCCCGGCGCACGCCCCGATCTTCGACCGCCAGATTTCGAGTCAGCGCCTTCTGGATGTGATAGGCAAGCAAAAGGTTCTTTTCATTGTAACGATTGCCCGCATACGACCCTGCCCCGCCGCCCTCGCCCTTGGCGTTGGTCGAACTCGCGCCCGACGGCGTCAGGCAATAAACTTCCGCGCCGCGGACAACTGTCGGCGAACTCTCCGCCGAGTTGAAGTGCAGGCTCACAAATAAATCCGCGCCACTCCGCTTCGCTGCCGCGGGCCGGTCGCCCAGTTCGATGAACGTGTCGGACGCGCGCGTCAGCATCGCTTTCAGCCCGGCCCGCTCCAATTGACGCCCAACTTCCTGCGCCAGCATGAGTGTGTATTTTTTTTCCTGGTACGGCCCCACCTTATTGCCCGGGTCTCTGCCCCCATGGCCCGGATCAAGGCACACCGTTCTAACAGTAACCCCAAGCCGATTCTTTGGCGGCCACAGTAGCGGCTGCAATGTCGTTTGCATATCGAGCTCTGCCAGACACGGCATTCCCTCGCGCAGCGCCACCGGAAACGACAGCCAGACGCCGACGCCATCGACTTGCGCCGCGCGAGAATCGATTGCCAGCCTGATTTTCGCCGCCTTGCCGCTCAACAGGAAAGTGTGCTTGCCTTTTGCCCACTGGAACTGAAAACCATGGGATTCCGCCCACTCTGGCAAGCGGACATATCCTTTGCGAGTGCTCGCCCCGGCCGCGGCCGAGTGTGCCCACCGTGGCGGAGCGGAGCCCTGCGCCGCCGGCGCCAGCACCGCCATCGCAAACAACAACACCCAATTCATGCCCGCGCAATCTGCAAGCTGAGTGTTCTGAATTCAAGCTCAAGGCGCTGCCAGTGGGTCCGCGAACAAAAAGCTGTTTAGTTCGTCTGTTTCTGGTTGCTTGCCCAAATGGGATGACCTAATTTTACCTGCGAAACTGTTTCGGGAAGTTGCTTATGGATAAGTTTGCAGAGATTACACTAAACGGGAAGACGTCCAAACTGCCGATCATCGAAGGAACAGAGCAGGAACGGGCGATTGATATTTCAACGCTGCGAGACAGCACCGGTTTCATCACGCTGGACGACGGCTATGGCAATACCGGCTCGTGCCAAAGCCGGATTACGTTCATCGACGGCGAGCAGGGCATCCTGCGGTATCGGGGAATTCCGATTGAAGAACTGGCGGAAAAATCCACGTTCATCGAGGTCGCCCATCTCATCATCATGGGCCATCTGCCCAACCGCGCCGAGTTGCGGGCGTTCTCCGACCTCCTAACCCAAAACGAGCTGCTTCACGAATCCATGAAGCACCATTTCGAGGGCTTCCCTCCGAATGCGCATCCCATGGCGATATTGTCCTCGATGATCAACGCCACGAGCTGTTTTTATCCTGAGCTGCTGAGCTCGCAAATGCGCGACAATTTCCTGCTCGAGGCGGCGCGGCTGATTTCCCAGGTGCGCACGATTGCCGCATTCGCTTACCGGAAGTCGCGCGGGTTGCCCATCATTTATCCCAGGCCGGACCTGAAGTACACGGCGAATTTTCTGCACATGATGTTTTCGCAGCCGTACCAGGATTACGACTTGCGGCCGGAAGCGGTCAAGGCGCTGGACCTGATTTTCGTTCTGCACGCTGACCACGAACAGAACTGCTCCACAGCGACGGTGCGGATGGTCGCGTCCAGTCGCGCTAATCTCTTTGCGAGCGCGGCGGCGGGGGTCTGCGCTCTTTGGGGTCCGCTTCACGGCGGCGCCAATCAGGCGGTCATCGAGATGCTCGAAGAGATCCATCGCTCAGGCGACGATGGTTCCAAATTCATCACCGCGTCCAAGGAAAAACAGAGCGGAAAACGACTGATGGGCTTCGGTCATCGGATTTACAAGAACTACGATCCGCGCGCCGAAATTATCAAGAAGGCTTGTGACGAACTCCTCCAGAAACTCCATATTTCGGACCCTCTATTGGACATCGCGAAACGCCTGGAAGAAACTGCCCTGCGAGATTCCTATTTCATCGAGCGCAAGCTCTATCCGAACGTCGATTTTTACAGCGGCATCATCATGCGGGCGCTGGGGATTCCTCTTGAAATGTTCACGGTGATTTTCGCCATCGGCCGGATGCCCGGCTGGATTGCAAATTACAAAGAGGTCATGGAAGGCGACCATTCCCGCATCTATCGACCGCGCCAGATCTACACGGGGCCGACGCTGAACCATTACGCCCCCGCCGAAGAGCGGAAGTGATGGTTCGATGAATCTTCACGAGTTTCAGGCCAAGCAGTTGCTGGCGCAGTACGGCGTGGCGGTGCCGGCCGGCGGGGTATGCGAGACAGCCGAGGCGGCTCGCTCCATTGCCAGCCAGCTTCTGGCTGACGGCGCATTCCGGCTGGCCATCAAGTCCCAAATCCACGCAGGTGGCCGTGGCAAGGGCACGTTCAAGAGCGGCTATCAGGGCGGAGTCAAGGTACTCGACACGGCCGAAGAAGTATATGCGGCCGCCAAGGAGATGCTCGGCAATGTCCTGGTGACGAAGCAGACCGGGCCTGAGGGGCGCCTCGTATCGAAGTTGTTGATCGCAGCGGCGCCGAATATTCAGAAAGAACTCTATCTCGCGGTGCTGCTCGACCGAGTTTCCGGACGCCCGGTGATGATGGCCAGCACCGAGGGCGGCATGGATATCGAGGAGGTCGCGGCCAAATCGCCCGAGAAAATCATCAAAGAATCCATTGATCCCGCAGCGGGCATGATGCCGTATCAGGCGCGGAAGCTCGCTAGCGCTTTGGGCCTTAAGGGTGACTTAATCGGGCAAGCGGCCAAGCTGGCCCTCGGCGTTTACAAGACCTGGTGGGAATGCGACGCCGCACTCCTGGAGATCAACCCGTTGTGCATCATCAAGACCCGTGAAGGAAAGCTCGCGCCGGAGGCGGTCGATGCGAAGCTTTCTCTCGACGATAACGCACTCTATCGCCATCCCGACTTGCAAGCGATGCGCGACCTGGCCGAAGAAGCTCCGCTGGAAATCGAGGCAAGCAAGCACAGTCTCAATTACATCAAGCTCGATGGCAATATCGCCTGCCTGGTCAACGGCGCCGGCCTGGCGATGGCGACGATGGATATTATCCAGCATTTCGGCGGCCAGCCCGCCAACTTCCTCGACGTAGGCGGTGGTGCCAGCCAGGAGCAGGTCACCGCTGCCTTCAAGATCATCCTCCAGGACGCAAACGTGAAAGGAATTCTGGTGAACATTTTCGGCGGCATTATGGATTGTGATATCATTGCCAACGGCATTGTAGTGGCGGTGAAGGAAACTGGTTTGAAGTTGCCGTTGGTGGTGAGGCTCGAGGGGAACAATGTCGAAGCGGCCAAAAAGACCCTGGCTCAATCCGGGCTCAGCCTTCTGACCGGCGGATCGATGGCCGAGGCCGCGCAAAAAGTCGTGCGGGCAGTTTCTCCGAATTGAATACGGTCGGATCGGATGTCCATCCTCGTAAATTCTGACACTCGCGTTCTGGTCCAGGGCATCACGGGCTCCTTCGGCGCGCGCCACACGCAACTGAGTCTTGCTTATGGCACTCAAATTGTCGCTGGCGTCACGCCCGGCAAAGGTGGACAAATGTTCGAAAACAAAGTCCCAATTTTCGACACTGTCGCCGAAGCCATAAAGCAAACGGGCGCGACAACGTCGGCGATTTTCGTACCCCCAACATTCGCGACCGATGCGATTCTCGAAGGTGTCGATGCTGGGCTGGAGCTTGTCGTCTGCATCACCGAAGGCATTCCCGTCAACGACATGGTCAAGACCAAGCGCGCGATGGAAGGCAAACGGACGCGCCTGATTGGCCCGAATTGTCCGGGCCTCGTGACGCCCGGCAACGGCAAGGATTCCTCCGGCGGCTGCCGTATCGGCATCGCGCCCGGCTACATCCACAAGAAGGGCAATGTCGGCGTGGTTTCGCGTAGTGGGACTCTGACATACGAAGCGGTCTGGCAGTTGACCTGTCGCGGCGTTGGTCAGTCCACGTGCGTCGGCATCGGCGGCGATCCTGTTAATGGCACATCACATCTGGACGTCATCAAGCTGTTCGATGCCGATCCGGACACGCGCGGGATCATCATGATCGGGGAGATCGGCGGCTCGACAGAAGAGGAGGCGGCGGAATGGATCAAGCAACACTGCAAAAAGCCGGTCGCTGGCTTCATCGCCGGGGCAACCGCGCCACCCGGCCGGCGAATGGGTCATGCCGGCGCGATCGTCAGCGGAGGAAAAGGAACAGCCGCAGCGAAACTTGCCGCCTTCAAAGCTGCCGATATTGGCATTGCCGAGACGCCTTCGGAAATGGCGGACACGCTTTTGAAGATGATGTGAATCGGAATGCGGGAAGAAAGATTCCTTGAGGTTGGGCTTGTCATACACTGTTGGTACGAGACTAAGCGATCCCTCCAAACTATGCGGCCATGAATCTCCTTCACCTCACACTAGACCTGGTCGGGTTGCTGTTGTGGGTGAGCTGGCGGTCTCTGAGCCTTGAATCTTTCATGAAGGTCAGCCCGGCGTCGTTGGCCAGCGCCATTAAGCGAGCCACTCCACCTCGATTTGGGCGTTGGTATTTGCTGGCTGGTTTAGCCGCGCTGCTGCTTGTGCGCGCATTGCTGTACTGGCAAATCGGCCCGGCAGTCGATTGGGTGCCCCATCTGAAACTGGGGGCGATCACGATCTTCTTCCGTAGTGATCTGCTCGGGCGCATGTTGCTCTTCTCGACGTTGGGTTTCGTGGTGACGCTCGCCTTGTTCTACCTGTGGCTGCTGCTGCTGTCGCTGGTGAATGGCCGCTCAGGGGATGGAGAGCCCGTGCAGACCCTCGTGCGGCTGCATCTCGGAGCAGTCGCTCGATGGTCGTGGATGGTGCGATTGCTCCTGCCTCTGGCCGGAGCAGGTCTTGCCTGGCTGGCCTTGTACCCGCTGCTGGCCCGGCTGGAACTGATCCAACCAGCCTTGTCCGCCACGCACCGGCTCGAGCAAGCGGCCGTCATTGGACTCGGCGCCTATCTAACCTGGAAGTACCTCATCGGTGTGCTGCTTCTGCTTTCCCTGCTGGCAACCTATGTTTATCTTGGAAGCAATTCGTTCTGGTCGTTCATGCTCATGACCGGGCATAATCTACTGTTGCCCCTGCGTTGGCTGCCCTTGCGAGTAGGCCGCGTGGATCTTGCGCCGCTGGTCGCCATCACGCTGGTTTTCCTGACGGCAGAACTGGCCCAACGCGGTCTAACGGTGCTGTACAGTCGGCTTCCTCTCTAGCGGTGGAAAATGCGATTGCCGGGGGAGTGCCTGCTCCGGAATGGCGCGCCTCAAACTCCCGAACCGCCCGCTGCCTGGCCACGCGCTTTCGGCAGCTTCACCGCGACGGAAGTCCCGGATGCAGCATCGCTCTGAATGCTGAGCGTGCCTCCATGCAACTCGGTCAGGCGCTGGGCGATGCTCAAGCCAAGGCCCTGGCCTTGCTGTTCCTGCATCTTCCGATCAAACTGCATGTAGGCTCCAATCCGGGCGACGTGCTCGGTCGAAAAACCCCGGCCGCGGTCGGTTATGGTCAACACCAGGAGCTTGGGCAATTCCGACAGGGCCACTTTAACCGGTGTTCCGGATTGCGAGAACTTGAACGCGTTTTGGACGAGCTCACTCACGATGCGAGCCAGATAATCCTCCGAAATGGAAACGCAGTGGTCTTTCAATTCCAGCATGAGATCCGCGACGCGCCCAGCCGACTGCGCCTGGGCGTGCGCGCACTGCTCGACTATTTTTGCCGGGGATTGGGTTCGCTTGTGGCGCAAGGCGGCGACCTTCTGTGGGTCGCCAGCCAGCAGTTCAAGCTGAGCATAGATCAGGAAGTTCTCGATTAACCGCTCGAGCCGCTTCCCCGAATCACAGATCACCTGTCCCATCTCAGCGATTTCCCCGGGCGGCAGTGTCGCAGATTCCGCCGTGAGAATCTCGCCATAGGCAAGGATGCCGTTGAGCGGAGTACGCAGCTCGTGTGGCAGCATCAGGCTGAGGTTGTCGCGCAGCTCGGCCAGTTTGCTTTCGGCCTCCTGGCGCAACGCCTGGGCCTTTTTCAATCGCGCCTCGACGGCCGCGTGAAGCCCCTCGATGGTAAAGGGTTTGGGCAGGTAATCATCGGCTCCCAACTCCATGCCGTGGCGCATGCCGGCGTTATCCGCGCGGCCAGTCATCAGGATGAACGGAATCGCGGCGGTGGCCGGCTGGTCTCGAAGCGACGAGAGAGTTAAATACCCGTTCATCTTGTCCATGTTCACATCACACAGGATCAGGTCGGGCAACTCTTTGCGCGCGAGTTCGATACCCGTTGCGCCATTCTCTGCTTCGACCACCTCAAATCCCTTCTGGCGCAGCGCCATGTGCACCATCTCGCGCAGCGCTTCTTCGTCGTCGATCACCAGGATTTTCTTCATCGCCAATCGTCGGATATCCAATCTAACACCAATTCTTTCGGCCCGGAGCAACCAAAAAACTCATTCAGCCATTGGGGATGCAGGCGGAATCCAAGCGTCCAATATTGCCCAAGGCGTCAAGGACTTCATTGATTTCAATGTGATCCAATCCTCGCGGATGGTTCAGCAGGACCATCTTCTCGCTCGGCGGCCGCCACACCTCGGCAATGGTGTTGCCCCACAGGACCAGTCCCGGCAGTCCCAAAGCAGCGGCAAGGTGGGTGATGCCCGAGTCATGGCCGATAAATGCCCGACAAGGTTGCAGCAATTGTCCCAACTCAACCAGCGACAGGCTCTGTGCCAGTCGCACGCGCTCCGGTGGCAGCGGCGCCGCGAGCCGTTGCAACCGCCCGCCTTCAGCCTCGCCACCAACCAACAGCAACTGAGCGCTGGTGGTTTGAACCAGTTCCTGCAAAAGCCCGGCCCAGTTTGATTCCTCCCAATTCTTACGCTCGCTGCCGCTGCCCGGGTGAAGCGCCAGAGGGCCCACGATTGATTCGCCCTGGTCTGGCGTCGGCGCGGACCGCGGCTCAGGTTTCAGGGAAAGGCGTGGCACTGGGTCCGCATCAAAAATGGCCAAGCGCTCCAGCGGTTTCAAAAACACCCTAGCCGCGGGAACCGAACCTGCGTCATCTGCTCGATGCGGGCCAGCAATGTACTGAGCGGTCGTGCAGCGTCCAATGTTGCTTTGGAAAATCGCATCCGGATCGTACAGGTAGGAGAGGATTAAGTCGAACTCAGAAAAATAATCGGCTAAATCCTCCCTCAATTCTCCATTGCGAGCGAAGAATCCAGCGAGACCTCTCGCTTCGATGCCATGGACGCGATCCACCAACTCCGCGGCGTACGCCAACTGCGCGATGTGAGGATAACCAAGGAGCTCAAGATGGGCTTCCGGAAAACGGTTACGCAAAGCGGTGATCGCCGGCAGCGTCAGCACGAAGTCCCCAATCGCGCCCCCGCGAATAACGAGAATCTTGCCGAGCATCGCGAACTCGAGGCTAGAACTTCATGATCCCCAGGACAGCCACGAACAATCCGAAAGCGAGTCTGATTCCGCAGCCGACTTTGATTCGCTTCTCGTTGGCTGTGCCCCACTCCAGCAAATCGCGCAACCGCCATGGCGAAACCGTGAACCACATGCCGCACAGCACCAATATGTAAGCCCACGTCTGAATCACCAGCACCCAGGCGGTCTCCGCCAGGTGCGGCCGCCCGGTATCCACCATGAGTTTGGCCAGGAGCAACAGCACCACAGCCAGACCGCGCACGGCCAGAAAGTCCTGAACGAAAACGCATGACCCCAAACCCACAGCCGCAAAGCCGATCAGGAGGACGTTTTTATATGCCGCGAAATCGGCGATGGATTCCTGGCTCAGATTCCACAGAAACCAGGCGGTGCCTAAGAGCATAAGCGCATAGCCCCACGCTGGCGAGCGTGGAAATCTGCGCACACTGGCGGCGTATTTATTGGGGTTTAATAGCCCATAAATCTGCGGCAGCCCCAGGCCCAGGCCGAGCACCAGAGCAAGAGAGGAAAGCTTGGGTTGGAGCATAAAAACTAAATGACGAAGGTCCAAGGCCGAAGGCCGAAGGAATGACGAAGGCCAAAGCCCGAAAAGTTAGGGCAGCGTAAGTCAGACATAGATTCTGTCATTTGGGCTTCTTTCGTCATTCGTCATTCAAAATATCGGCATTTCCGTACAGAGTAAACGAGCCCGCGCGGGTGATTTTTACCCTCAGCAGCGCGGCTCGATGCCGTTCCGAGCCGTCGAAAACAACAATTTTATTGCAACGGGTGCGGCCCATCCAACGTTCTGGCCGTTTGCTCGGACCCTCAACAAGGATTTCGACCTGCTGGCCGACCAGATTCTGGTACCGTCGTGCGCCAATTTCGTTGATCAGGGTCAGCAATCGCTGGTGACGCTCCTCCTTTACCATATGGGGAACCTGCTCGGGCATCGTCGCCGCCGGCGTGTCCCGCCGCGGTGAGTATTTGAAAATAAAAGCTTGATCGAATTCGACTTCTCGGGCGAGCGAAAGTGTCTCCTCGAAATCATTCTCCGTTTCGCCGGGAAAGCCGACGATGAAATCGGTGCTGATGCCCATGTGTGGCTGAACGCGGCGGAGTTTGCCGATGATGTCGAGAAACCGGGCGCGTGTGTAAACGCGATGCATCAGCTTCAGCACGCGGTCGCTGCCGCTCTGCACTGGGATATGGGCGCTCTCCACGAGTTTTGGCATACGCCCGTAAGCCTCCACCAAATCATCGCCGTAGCCCTTCGGATGCGGCGACGTAAAGCGAATGCGCTCGAGCCCTTCGATTTCATGAACGGCCTCCAACAACCGCACGAACGGACTGCTGCTGCTAAGGTCGCGCGAAGCTATCTTCGTGCCTCCAGCCTTTCGGAGAGCCTGTTCCCCCTCACCCCGACCCTCTCCCTTAGGGAGAGGGAGCTGCAAGGCGCAACCGTCGAAAGTTCCAACGGTTTCCGATTCGCCGGCCGACTGGCGACGATTCTCCCTCTCCCCAAGGGAGAGGGTCGGGGTGAGGGGCAGGGGATTATTCGTTGCAGTCTTGTACTGAAAATTCCCTGCCCCGCCACTATTAGGCTCGGTCTGGCCATGCGCTGGGCTGCGGCCAAAGCTGGTAACGATCTGCCCCAGCAACGTAATCTCTTTGACGCCGTTGGAAACCAGCTCGCGGCACTCGGCGACAATATCGGCAATCGTGCGGCTGCGTTCCTGTCCTCGCGTATGCGGCACGATGCAGAACGTGCAATACTGGTTGCACCCTTGCATAATGCTGACATAAGCCGTCACCGACTTCTTCGCATTGCCATTGAGCAAGTGCTCGCGAATCGTCGCCTCGCTGCCACCTTCCTGGGCGATATCCACGACCTTGTCCCGGCGGCCCTGGAGGATATCGTCAAGGTAATCCGCCGCGCGGTGGAACTTTTGCGTTCCCACCACTAGATCCACGTCCGGCAGCCGGTCGATCAACTCCTGTCCCCTGCTCTGCGCCATGCAGCCCAGGAAGCCGAGCACAACGTTGGGGCGGTGCCTGCGGGTCTCCGCGACGAGGTTTTCCATTTTGTTGAGCGCCTTTTGCTCTGCCGCGTCGCGGACGCTGCATGTGTTGAGCAGGATTACGTCCGCCGTGGCCTCGGACGGAGCGAGGGAGTAGCCCTTGGCTAGGAGCTGGGCGACGACCGCTTCGCTGTCGCGCTCGTTCATCTGGCAACCGTAGGTCTTGATATAAACACTGGCCATGGCTGATCCACAAGGTTGAACAGCTTAGTTCGGCAACAGCGCCTTGAAAAGGCTGATTTGAATGTGACCGCGTTTTCGCGCTCGGGTTGACGCTTGACGCACCGTCCGCCCGTGATAGCGTGATACTTGATGGGCGTGGTTAGAACCCAAAGCTCGGCGGCCTGCACGGCACCAAGAACTCATGTCTCCATCAACTATTTCTGTCCAAATCTGAGCGGTGACGCAGTCGGAGCGGTGGTGGATTAACCAATGCAATGGTAAACGCGGTTGTTGTCGGGCGGTTTTCACCAAATGGTCTCTTCGGAACTTGCAGCGCTGAAAAAACATTGACGGATTGCGCATGGCTGACCCCGAGCACACAGCTTCCGCACCGGCTTCCCTGGAGGAAATCCAACAGGGATGGCAGGAACTGAAGTTGCGGGTCGAACAACTGGGGGCCGAAAAATCTGCACTCGAACAGGAGAATAAATCCCTTCGCTTCCTGATGGAGCGAGTCATTGATCACCGTCAAAAATCGCACAACGAGCTTGTTCTAATTCTGACGAATCTGGTCAGCAAGCTGCCGCTCAATGACCTTGGCGCTGTGATTGCCCGGTTGGTGGAGCACAATACCAACGTGAGCCAATATCTTGCGGCTCTGATTAAAGGAACTGTCGAGGCGCATTTGCCCGCGCCAACGATTTTGAAAACCCTGGAACAGACGAAGCGCGATCTGCTGGCGGCGCTGAAACCTGTCATTGAAGATTTGATCCGGTTGGATACCCCACTCGAACTCGAAATGCTCCAGTCGCTGCTGGCCCAGCCGGAATTGTTCTTCTCGCCGCGCGTCGTGCGCTCCACTCGCTGCTTTGTCAAAGGCTACATCCCGAGGGAACGCGTGATTAAGGAATTCGGCAAAGAGGCTCTGGTATTTTTCAATGATACGACCACCGATCCCAAACTGAATCCAAATCCGAAACCGGAGGAGATCGCGTTGGCCTTCAAGGGCGACTTCGAGGCGGTGTCACAGCAATACCCCGCCGTCCAGCCCGACAAACGCCAGGAGTTGATCGCCCTGCACAAACGAGTGCAACGAAGCAAGGCCGCTACAGAAGAGGCCCGCAAGCAGAAGGTGGCGTTCCTGAAGATGTCGTTTCTGCTCGATATGGTCCATTTTTATGAGAATCAGGGCACCGAAGCGCCGGATGCGATTTTTGCGCAGCGCTTGCCAGGTCTCATCGAACAATTCGTGCCGTCCGGTGTGCAGGATAGCCTGGATGAAAAACTGCTAGTCGAGGCCGAAGCTTTGTTGGCCTTCGTGATCAGTCACGACCATCGGCAGATGATCGTCAACAACATTGGCAAGGCCGGTGCCGGAGGCAAAATGCTGAAATTCGTGCTGCGGTTTCGCACGGAAAAGCCGCCAGGCCCGGAATTGGACCAGGAAATCGTGGAGTTCGTCAAGCATCTGGTGCCTTCACAGAAAGCGCCGCCTGCGGATGCCTTAGCGCCTGTCCTGCGCTTGATTCGCCCGGAAGTTCAACGTTTGGTTATCCGATCCATCAAACGCTCCGATCGCCTTCGCAAAGGCGATGCCGAAGCGCTGAGCCGCGCCCTGGCAGCGGCCCTGGATTTGAAAGGTCTCGAAGAGCAGCTCAAGGTCGAGGAAGTCATCCCGCCGGAAATCGAACGGCAGCGGGCCTGGGCGAAAATCAAGGATCTCATCGGCCGTCGAGGCGAACCCGGCACGGTCGCCGCCGCCATTCGCGAGCGGCTCAATGCAAAATATGACGCCGAAGAGATCAAGCAGAGCTGGATTACCCTCATCGAAGCAGATCCGATATCTCTGATCCGTGTCTTCTGTCAGTTGCCCTACCGCTCGGAGGGAGGCACGGATTCCATTGCCCGGCCCGTAATGGAAACGTATGTCAGCCGTCTGCTCCATGAGAAGTACGCCGGAACCTACACCAAAGTCGTCAACAGTTTGCGAACGATGTTTAATGCCAAACCGGACAGCCCGACACTGGTGAATTTTCTGGCGCTGGTGCGCTGGGTAAGCCCGGAGGCAGCCGCCAAATTGTGCACCGACATCGGCATGGCGGTCGCGGCTTAGGCCTGCTTCCTGGTAGCCACCGACGTCCGTCGGTGGGTGATCTAATTCGATCATAAAATGTGCCGAATTACGTCGGCGGCTACGCCCACTGGGTTCACCGGCACAGGCTGTTCAAATATTTATCGAGGTTGGTGTAGCCATCGCCATCGCGAACACCATTGCGGTCGGTGGGATTGTTGGGATTCAAGCCGTGCGCACGCTCCCAGTCGTCGGGCATGCCGTCATGATCGCTGTCCAGGGGCGCGGGCAGGCTGCGGAGCTCCGGCCAGCCGCCGACCTCAGCTTGTGAATCAATCACTCTGCCCTTGCGCCTGCGCACGTTTTCAATGACGCGCAAATCCACTGCGTCGCGCCGCAACGACGCGCCAGCGTGCGCCAGGACAAATTCCACGGCTTCAGCGGCCGGCTGGGTGCGCGGCATGTCAGCACCGATATCTCGTGGCTGGTCCTCCTTCCAATCGGCGGGCGTGCCGCAATACTTGTAGTTGGTATCAGGCCGTAACCAGCGGTGAAAATCCAGGGCGGCGTAGTTGTCGCGCGTCAGGTCGTCGCGGCCCTCGAAAATATTGCCCTCCATGTGACCTCGCGCCATGTCAGGCAGGCTGCCTTTCATCGCGATCGAGAGCTCAGCCACATCGGTCATTGGACCAGGTCGCCAAACGTTGTTGATACAGTTGATGAAATGATCGCAGAAGTTGGCAGTGCCGCCGGCGCTCCAGTTGTAGATGACGTTGTTGCGAAAATCGACGACGTATTGGGGCGGCTCATTGGCGCTGCCGAGGGTCGGGTGCCGTTCCCGGCAGGTCGAGTAGACGTTGTGGTGCAGCGAAATGTTGCCTGAAGGACTGCGATACGACGCGCCCATGGCGTGAGCGCCTTTGTTATGGAGGCTGTTGTTCAGAGCCTCGCTGATGATGCACCATTGCATCGTGAAGTTGCCGCCGTAACGGAGGTCATGCGTGCCATCAATGGCCCAACTCAACGAGCAATGATCGACTATGACCCGATCGATGTGCTCGGTGTTGAGCGTATCATCGCCGCCTTTGGCGCCTTTGGGTTTGTTTTGGTCACCAAGCCGGAAGCGCAAGTAGCGCACGATGATATTCGTAGCCTGCCGGATCTGAAATGTGTAATCCCGAAGGGTGATGCCATCGCCAGGAGCGGTCTGGCCGGCGATGCTGATGTTCGACTTGTCCAACACCAGCTTGCTTTTGAATTGAATAGTGCCGGAAGTCCTGAAGACGATAGTCCGCGGGCCCTTGGCCGAGGTGAACCCTTCCCGCAAGGAGCCGGGTCCGGAGTCTTCGAGGCTGGTGACTTCGTAAACGTCCCCGCCGCGGCCGCCGGAAGCGAGCCGGCCGAAACCTTCAGCTCCAGGGAAGGCCACAATTTCCCCACCGGCGACCGAGGAGGCTGCGAAGAGCGATGCAAGCGAGGCCAAAGTTCCCGCATAATTGACTGGGAACAAATGACGAGAGTGTACGCGGACCATGAAGGAGGAAACGCAACGCCCGAGAAATGAGCCTCCTCTCATTGAACCATTCGACAATCCGGATGGTTTTGGAGTACGGCAGCCCTCTGCCGCTTTCGATTTGAGCAACGCTGCAAAGCATGGCGAACCCGTTCGCAACCGGAAATTCCTTCCGAAAGCGGCAGAGAGCTGTCGCACTCCAAGACGCTGCCGCGCGGTTCGGTTCATGATTCCATTGCCTGGGCGAAAGCGCATCGAGGCGCTTCACGAACCTGCGAGGAAGCGCAACAGGCTCTGCCACGATTCGCCAAGTGTGCGCAGGCTCATTGAAGCCGGATGGTCCAATCATTCCACGGTCGAATCAATCTGAAAGGAAAGAAATTGCGGACCTCGTTTGATTTGTGGAACTCTCGCGCGCATGTGGTGCCTCGTAATCACATCGTTCCCGCTACTGGCGCTTTGGGGCGCTCTTCCAGGCCAAAGCGCCACCGAGGCCTCCTGGCAATCCAGCGGCGAACGAATGGTCTTCGAGGTGAACGACCACGAAGTCCTTAAGCCGGTTACTTCGGGACACTGGCGCTTGTCGGGAACATTGGAGCTGAAGTTTGTCGGCCAGATCGAGCCACACGAGAATTCGGTGTTTTCGGTGTTTGGCCCGGGCGTCGAGGCGCTGGACGGACGCTTTGACCGTGTCATGCTCCCGTCCGGGTGGCACCACGATCTGAAATACGATGACAAAGCTCGAACTGTGACCCTTTCGAACCTCCATCCCGACTGCGCGCCGGCGTTTCCCGGCGCCGAAGGGTTTGGCAAATACACTATCGGCGGTCGCGGCGGCCGAGTGATCGAAGTGACCAATCTCAACGACCATGGCCCGGGCAGTTTCCGCGCCGCCTGTGAGGCTGCGGGTCCGCGGACAGTCGTGTTTCGCGTCTCCGGCACGATTGCACTGGAGTCCAAATTCAAGATCGTTAACCCGTTCCTAACCATCGCGGGCCAAACGGCGCCCGGCGATGGCATTTGCATCAAGAATTACCAGGTGAATTTCGACACGAAACATTTAATCATTCGCTACCTGCGCTTTCGGCCAGGGGACGAATCCGAAAAAGAGCAGGATGGGTTCGGGGGCAAGGGTGACCACATTATCATCGATCACTGCACGGCCAGTTGGGGAATCGATGAGGTTTTCTCTATCAACAAAGGCTCGAATTTGACCGTGCAATGGTGCCTGGTGAGCGAAAGTCTTACACGCTCGCTTCATCACAAGGGCGACCACGGCTACGGAGGGCTCTGGGGCGGCCCTGGCGGTTCCTGGCATCATAACATCCTGGCGCATCATACCAGCCGGAACCCACGCGCCTCGGGCAACGCCGAATCAGGGCTGATGGATTACCGCAACAACGTCATTTACAACTGGGGCTTTAACAGCGCTTACGGCGGAGAGCGCTGGCCCAGAAACTGGATCAACAATTACTACAAGTACGGCCCGGCGACTTCGCCAAGCGTCCGCCACCGGATTTTTTTGCAAAAGGACCCGCGAGGGAAAATGTTTGCGAGCGGCAATTTCGTTTGGGGTTACCCGGCCGTTACTCAGGACAACTGGAAAGGCGGCATCGACTTTGCTCCCGACGGAGAAGCGACCGAAGCGACGCTGCGTGTGAGCGAGCCGTTTGTCGTTGCCCCGGTCACGACGCAATCAGCGGAATCGGCCTATGAGCTCGTGCTGGCGCAGGCCGGTTGTTCGCTGGTCCGCGACTCGGTCGATCAGCGCGTCATCAAGGAGATTCGAACTGGAACAGCTACTTTCGGCGAGCGCTACGGCGGCGGCCACAAAGGCATCATTGATTCACAAAAAGAGGTCGGCGGCTGGCCTGAGCTGCGCTCCGTACCCGCGCCGCTTGACTCGGATCACGACGGGATTCCGGACGATTGGGAACTCGCGCACGGACTCGATCCAACCGATTCCTCCGATGGCGCCAGGCTGGCCAAAGGCAGCGCCTACACCAACCTCGAGGAGTATTTGAACTCGCTGGTCAGGTAGCAGCACAAGGAGGGCACCTGGGTACGAGGGCCTCCTCTCCCCAACCTTCTCCTCCACTGGAGGAGAGGGAGAACCTTCGGCAACAGCGAGCCATAGATACGATAGCTTTTTGTCTAGACAAGGAGTCGCTCCTTACCGACAACATCTTTCATGACAAAACGCTCACCACTCTTTTCACGCCTTCTATCGGCCACCGCCGTCCTGACTCTATTCTTGTGCGGAACAACCCACAGCATCGCCGCGGACTCGAAGCCGCTGAAGGTCCTGTTGATTACCGGCGGCTGCTGCCATGATTACGCCAAACAAAAGGACATCCTCAAAAAGGGCATCGAGGAGAGGGCAAATGTTGCGATAACGCAAATCCACACCGATGATAAGAGTACTCATCCCCCGCTCGCGATCCTGGGCAATCCGGATTACGCCAAAGGTTACGATTTGGTCATCCACGACGAGTGCGCATCCGATGTCTCCGACCCGGCAACAGTCGAGGCCGTTCTCAAGCCGCATCGTGATGGCCTGCCCGGCGTCAACCTCCACTGCGGCATGCACTCCTATCGCATGGGCGATCCCAAAGAACCGGCCACGCTCGGCACTCCCCACGGACTCTGGTTCGAATACCTCGGACTCCAATCCAGCGCGCATGGACCGCAAACCCCAATCGCGATCCACTTCATAGACAAAGAAAGCCCGATTGCAAAAGGCCTGGCCGATTGGACCACGGTGAATGAGGAGCACTACAACAATATCCGCGTGTTTGAGAGTACCCGACCGCTCGCGCGCGGCGTGCAGTCGTTCAGGAAAGATGGTGCTCAGATAACGAACGATTTTGTCGTGGCCTGGATTAACCACTACGGCCGGAAGAATACGCGGGTGTTCAGCACAACCATCGGCCACAACAACGCGACCGTGGAAGACCCGCGTTACCTAGACCTGGTAACCCGCGGAGTGCTCTGGGCTGCGGGCCGCCTGGAAGAGAACGGCACGCCAGCCAAAGGTTTCGGTCCCGGCGGAAAATAGGGCCTGGATTTCCTAGGCTTGTAGGCATCGCGGCCTGGCGTTCGGGAGCCTTCCGCAGTCAGTTCAGAGGCGGCTCTGGGTCTTCTGTGGCACCATCAACGACGAGGATGCAGCAGGGCGCGCATTTGGATTTGGAGCCTCTCCCGGATCTGATAGTCTGCTGCGATGCAGCCCGCCAGGCCCTTCGCCATCGACCGCAGGTTCCGATACCTCTGGCTGGCGCTTTTCTGCCTCGCAACTCCTGCTCGGGCGGACCTGTGGTGCACCGGCTATTACCCGGGCTGGGAACAAGGGACGATGCCTGCGTCCTCTGTCGATTTTTCGGCAATCACCCACCTTATTCATTTCTCGGTGGTGCCGAACTCCAACGGCAGTCTGGACAGCAGCGTGAACGTAATCTCACCAGCGAATTCCACGGACATTATCTCGCGCACGCACGCCGCCGGCAAAAAGATCCTCCTTTGCGTGGGCGGCGCCAACTCGCAGGCAGGGTTCCAAGGCGCAACCAGCGCCAAGCATCGCGGCGCCTTTATCACAAACCTTGTGCATTTCATGACGACGCGCAATTACGACGGCATCGACATCGATTGGGAACCCCTCGACCCGGCCGACGCTAATGCGTTCACGATTTTCATCACCAGCCTTCGAACCGCCCTGGACACCTTCACACCGCGCCCGTTGCTCACCGCCGCGATCGCTTCGCCGCCCACACCGGTCGGCGTCATCGCCTCACTCAGCGACGCGTTCGACCAGCTCAATCTGATGACTTACAACCTGGCCGGTCCTTTCCTGGGCTGGGTCACTTGGTTTAACGCACCGATCTATGATGGCGGCTACAAGTTCCCAAGCACTGGACGACGCGTGCCGTCCATTGACAGCATGATGACCAGCCTCAGCGAAGCCGGCGTTCCTCCGAGCAAGCTGGGTATTGGCATCGCGTTCTTCGGCTGGGTATGGAGCGGCGGTTCGGGCACCCCGACTGGGGGCGCTTCGCAGCCGCGCCAGGGCTGGACCACCGCGCCGACGACCAGCCAAACCAACTACAACGCCATCATGTCCACATTCTACCAATCGAATCTCTACCATTGGGACGAGGCCGCCCAGGCCGCTTACCTGAGCATCGATAGTGCGGGATCGAGCAATGACAGGTTCATCTCCTACGATGACGCACGAGCCTGCCAAAGCAAAGTCAGTTATGCGCGCAATCATCATCTGGGAGGACTCATGATCTGGGAATTGGCCCAGGATCACCACGCTGGCCAGGCCGATCCGCTCTTGCAGGCGATCAAACAGGCACTGACCGCGCCCGGTCCCGCCAGCATTGAGCTCACCGACTCAAATGTTGACTTTAGTTTCATGACGATCGCACTTGGCGGGTACGATGCCCAGTGGACGAGCAATTTGCCTGCTGGTACGTCGGACACGTTTGCCACCACCAGCGTCACCGGCACTGGTGGTGTTCTTAACGTCACCGAGCCCGCCATCGTGAATCAATCAAACCGTTTCTATCGCACCAGAAACACGCCGTGAATTTCATGCGCAGGCTTAGCGCGCGGGCGGAAACAGCGTGATTAGGCCGCTCAGCGGAGGCGAGCTCCACTTTCAACCGAGCGCTTCTGCCATTGCCAAAACCGAGTCCGCCTGATTAAGATGCAGAGTCCAGGCGCCGGAAGCACGATTTGTCGTAATGGCTGAATACAAAGTCAAATTCGAGGTCTTCGAAGGACCACTCGACTTACTCCTATATCTAATCAAGAAGGAGGAGGTGGACATTTATGAGGTGAACCTCACGAAGCTGGCGACGCAGTTCATCGAGTACATCGAGACGATGCGGCTGCTGGACCTGGAGATTGCCGGCGAGTTCGTGGTCATGGCTGCAACCTTGATGTATATCAAGAGCCGCGAGCTTTTGCCCGTCGATCAGCAAGTGCAGACCGAGGGCGAGGATGAGGGTGAGGATCCTCGTTGGGAGCTGATCCGGCAACTGGTTGAATACAAGAAGTTCAAGGATGCCGCCGCTCAGTTGGCTGTGCTGGAAGCGCGCCAGGAGGATATTTTCCCGCGCCAGCCCGGAAAGCCCGAGTTTGAAACGGAAGCCGCGCCCAGGCCTGAGGTATCCATTTTTGATTTGGTCAGCGCCGTCAATTCGGTGCTCAAACGGTTCAATCAGCGCGAGGATCTCCGTGACATCTTTGAAGACAAATGGACGGTCAGCGAGAAACTCGAGTTTCTGATGCGCACCACCGCTGAGCGGCCGATGAAGTTTTCTGATTTGTTCGCGGGCGTGACCAGCCGCTCGGAAGTTGTGGTGACATTTTTGGCGCTGCTGGAGCTGATCCGCCTGAAGCAATTGGTCGCAGTCCAGAGCGAAGCGTTCGGAGAAATTGTCATCTGTCGTTCAACCCAGCCTCCGACCGCTCCGCTCGAACTCGCCGAAAGCGCCTCACTTCGGCCCTCAGCGCTCGCTCCCCTGCCCTCCCCTTAGCATGGAACTGAAATACATCCTGGAAGCGGTGCTGTTTTCCGCGCAAAAGCCACTGAGTTTAAAGGATCTGCGGGACGTTTTTGCGACCGCCGTCGAACACGCCGAAGGCAACGACGTCGCGCGCTCGCTCAAGAAAGTTAAGGACGGACAGCTCACTGCGGCTCTCGAAGAGTTGGCCAAGGACCATGAAACGGCCAATCGCAGTTATCGACTGGCCTGTGTAGCCGGCTCCTGGCAATTCGTCACCCAGCCCGAATATGCGCCCTGGCTCAAAGCGCTGATCGGACACCGGCTCCGCCCGTCACGGCTGTCACAACCTGCCCTGGAGACGCTTTCGATTATCGCCTACCGGCAACCGATCACGCGCGCCGAGATCGAGCAGGTTAGGGGTGTCACGGTGGACGGCGTGATGCAAACGCTGCTGGAACGCGGATTGGTGGAACAGGTTGGACGCGCCGAAGTGGTAGGGCGCCCGATGAATTATGGCACCACGGCGCTTTTCCTGGAATATTTCGGGTTGCGCAGCCTGGAGGATTTGCCCGCTGCCGACGAATTGCGTCGCATCGTTTTGCAAAAGCCAGAAGGACTGGCTACGACCGATCCCGGCCTGGCCACCGTGCCGCCGGAGCAGCTCGGTTTGCCAACGGAAGAACAGAAGCCAGCACCCGCCACCGAAGCCAGCCAATCGTCGGGAGGCCAGGCGCCCGATTCGTCCGCATCGGCCTCCACGTGAATTTGGCCGTCGCGATTCGCTCAAGGCAGACAACCTGCATAAAGTGAATATTCCCGAACACCGAAAAGCGATCGACAAGTTCGATGCGCAAATCGTCAAGCTGCTCAACGAGCGCACGAAACATGTCCTGGCGATCGGCGAAATCAAGTTGAAGGCGGGAGAGGAAATCTACGCGCCGGATCGCGAGGGGGCGGTGCTGAATCGGATTTGCCGCAAGAATCAGGGCCCAATGAGCAACGAATCGCTGCGCGCGATCTATCGCGAGGTCATGTCCAGCGCTCTGGCGCTCGAAAAGTCCATGACGATCGCTTACCTCGGCCCCGAGGCGACCTTCACTCACCAGGCAGCGATCAAGCGGTTCGGCTCGAGCCTGCATTACTCCCCGCAGAAGACGATCACTGATGTCTTCGCCGAGGTGAGCAAAAATCGGGCGGACTATGGAGTCGTGCCGATCGAGAACTCGACGGAAGGTGTGGTGACACACACGCTGGATATGTTCGTGGACAGCGATTTGAAGATCGTTTCGCAGATCGTCCTGCGAGTGCAACATTGCCTCCTGAGCCGCGGTCGGCGTACGCAAGTCAAAAAGCTGTTCGCACATCCGCAGGCGCTGGCCCAGTGCCGAGCCTGGGTGCAAAATCACTTACCACGGGTGGAGATCATCGAGACGTCCTCCAACGCCCGTTCCGCGGAATTTGCCGCTCGGGACAAGGAATCCGCCGCGATCGCTGGTGTGCTGGCAGCGGAGAAGTACGGTTTGCCGGTGCTGGAGTACGACATCCAGGACAACGCCGCCAACGCGACGCGCTTCCTGGTTCTCGGCCGCCAATGCAGTCCGCCGACCGGCCACGACCGCACCAGCTTGATGTTCAGTATCATGGATCAGGTCGGCGCCCTTTATCGCGCCCTGGCGCCCTTCCGGCGATTTCGCATCAATATGACCAAGATTGAATCGCGCCCCAGCAAACGTAAGGCGTGGGAGTACTTTTTCTTTGTCGATTGCGACGGCCATTTGAGCGATCGGAAGGTCGCAAAGGCCCTGACGCTGCTGGGCGAGCAATGCAGCTTCGTCAAGGTGCTCGGCTCCTATCCAAATGCAGAATGATCCTGGGCAGGAACCGAAGCGTCCAATGGACCACGTCGATCTACTCACCTTTCCCGATGAGCAGGCCCTGGCCCAGGCGGCAGCCGAGGAATGGTTAAGGCAGCTCGAAAGCCTGGCCACGAAGCCAGAAGCCTACTGCGTCGCGCTTTCGGGAGGGAGAATCACCCGAGTCTTCTATCAAATACTCTCCCGCATCAGCCCATCGCGGCCAGGATGGCGCGCCTCGGTTCATATCTTTTGGAGCGACGAACGGTGCGTTCCGCCGGAGGACCCCGAAAGCAATTTTGGCATCGCTCGTGAGCTCCTGTTGGCTCCTTCGAACATTCCGCAAGCGCAAATCCATCGCGTGCGCGGTGAGGACCCGCCCGCACTGGCCGCCAGCCAGGCGGAGGCCGAGTTGCGTCAAATCGCGCCCGCGGGAAGTGGCGGCCAACCAGTCTTAGACCTTGTCTTCCTGGGAATGGGTGAAGACGGCCACGTGGCCTCGCTTTTCCCGGGAGAATCTGAGGAGACAATGGCGTCGCAGGCTGTTTACCGGGCCGTGACGGCGACCAAGCCGCCCCCGCATCGGGTCACGATGGGCTACTTGACAATCGCCGCGGCCCGCCAGGTGTGGGTGTTGGTTTCTGGCCCGGGCAAAGAGGCCGCCCTACGCGAATCGTTGGCTCCGGCCGGCCTAACACCGTTGGCCAAGGTTCTGGGCCTCCGGTGCCGCACAAGAATCCTCACGGCAATTCAAAAATAATTTTTTGACAGATCGCAAATCAGAGCGAAATTGCATCAGGAAAGAGTTGTTACCGGGGCAATCCCCGGCGTTTCTTCGGAGACGGAGAAACAAATCTTTGAAACGCGAAAAAGGTTTTTTGAACAGAAGCCCGATCTGGATTATCTATTGGGTGAAGCGAGTGAAGATTTCGCTGTTCGTTTAGGGTTAGTATAGAGGTTTTGCTTGTAATGCGGTTCGAACAGCGAGCAAATAGTTGGCCGCATTACCCTTCTGAGCGCCTTGGTGAAGGCGTATAAACCTCGTCACCGCTAAGAGCCGGATGCAAATCCGGCTCTTAGTTCGTACCAATGATCCGTTGCGCCAGCCTTCCGCAATCGATAAAATCGGGCCAATGAAACATCAGCTCGACTTCGAGAAGCCGATTGTTGAATTGCAGCACAAATTGGAGGAATTGAAGAAGCGTCTCGAGACCCAATCCCCGGGCGGAAGTTTCGAGGAGGAAGTCGCCTCCATTGAGGCGAAAATCGAGGAAACCCGGCGCCAGATTTTTTCCAACCTCAGCGCTTGGGACCGAATCAAGATTGCACGTCACCCGAAACGGCCTTTTGCGCTCAATTATTTTGAGACAGCCTTCACCGGCTTCAGCGAACTGCATGGGGACCGGCTTTATGCCGAGGATCGGGCTATGGTCGGTGGCTTCGCTTCCCTCGGTGAGCAGAAAGTGATGGCCCTTGGCACACAGAAGGGGCGTGACACCAAGGAAAATATCATGCGCAACTTTGGGTCGGCTCATCCGGAGGGATATCGGAAGGCTTTGAGGCTGATGAAGTTAGCTGACAAGTTTAGGATGCCCATCATTACCCTCATCGATACGGCTGGGGCCTACCCGGGAATTGGCGCCGAAGAACGGCACATCGCCGAGGCAATCGCCGTAAACTTGCGCGAAATGATGCTTTTCGAGGTGCCGATTATCGCCGCCGTCATCGGCGAAGGCGGGTCGGGCGGCGCTCTCGGCATCGGCGTGGCGGACCGAGTGCTCATGCTTGAGAACGCGTATTATTCCGTGATCAGCCCCGAGGGCTGCGCCGCGATTTTGTGGAAGGATCGCTCAGCTTCAGCAAAAGCGGCGGAGGCCCTGAAGATCACCGCCCGTGACTTGTTGCAGTTGGGGTTGGTCGATGGAGTTGTGCCTGAGCCGCTTGGCGGTGCGCATGCGAACCCGGGCAAGATGGCGGAGACTCTGCGCGAGAGCTTGCTCAAGCAGCTCGAAGAATTGCTGAGAATTCCCGTGCCCGAGCGGCTGAAACAACGTTACGCCAAGTTCCGCGCTTATGGACATTTCACCGAGCAGCAAGCGGCGGAGACGGTAGTCGTCGCGAGCTGAAGCTGCGACTGAACTCCTGGACCTCCAGACATTTGAATCTTAACTCCCGACCAGGTTGGATGCTTTACCCGCTAACCTTTCATCCTATTTTCAAGGAACGCGTTTGGGGCGGGCGCAAGCTGGAGCAACTCTTTTATAAGCCGCTTCCGGCCGGGTTGCCGATTGGGGAGTCGTGGGAGCTGAGTGACCGACCCGGTGACATCAGCGTCATCGCGAATGGTCCCCTGGCCGGCAAAGACTTGCATTGGCTGGTCGAGAATCATCGCCAGGACCTGCTGGGCGCGGCGAACCTCGAAGAAGGCCGGTTTCCTTTGCTGATCAAGATTCTGGACGCGCGGCAGAAGCTTTCGCTACAAGTGCACCCGCCGCCGCACAAGGCGGCGGAGCTGGGCGGCGAGCCCAAGACCGAAATGTGGTATATCGCCGGCGCTGACCCGGGCGCGGAGTTGAACGTCGGACTGCGACGAGGGGTGACGCGGGAGGAATTCGAGCGAAAACTCGTGGCGGGCACAGTCGAGGATTGCTGCCACCGTGTCGAGGTCCGCGCCGGTGATGCGATGTTCCTTCCCAGCGGACGCATCCATGCCATCGGCGCAGGCTTGGTCATTTTCGAGATTCAACAAAACTCGGATACAACGTATCGGGTGTTCGACTGGAACCGGGCCGGCCTGGACCGCAAACCGCGCACGTTGCATGTCGCCGAGTCGCTGGCCAGCATCGATTTCGACGATTTCGAACCGGCACTCGTCCACTCCGACTTCGAACCATCAGGTCCGGCCCGCGTTCGTTCCCTTGTCCAGGACCGGCTCTTTTCGGTGGAGCTTTATGAGGCGGATGCCGGAGCTGTCCTGCCCCTTCCTGCGCGCCGAATGCAAATCATGGCAGTGCTCGCGGGTCGCCTCAAGCTCGGTAACGGCGAATCGAGCAGTGGCTTGGCCGCAGGTAGGTTCTGTCTCGTTCCCGCTTGCCTGGAACATTCCATGGTGCAATTTGAAACCGGTGCCAGATTTCTCCGCATTCTGGCCGGTCTCCCTTAGTACACCTCAATTAAGGCTGACCTCGCGCAGGACCGCTTTGTGCCTTGTAAACGGCCGGCACTGCTTCCATCTTCGGCTAGGCAGCTCGAAACCGTGCCTGCCGCGGCTCATTCCGCACCCGTGAAGAGATTCTTTCAAAGCTGGGTGACTAACACCCTCGCCGTGCTCGTGGCGGTTTACCTCGTCAGCGGAATCCATTACGAGAAATGGCTGGATTTGCTGGTCGCCTCGCTTCTCCTCGGCATCCTCAATGCGGTGATTCGGCCGATCCTCCTGTTCCTCGCGTTGCCGCTGCTCCTCGTGACCCTCGGCCTCTTCACTCTGATCATCAATGCTCTCCTCCTTTACCTGGTCGGTTACGTCCTTCGCCCTCATTTTTACGTGGACGATTTTTGGTCGGCCTTTTGGGGTGCGCTCATCATCAGTGTTGTCGGCATGGTCCTCAATGTGCTGACGGGTACGGGAAAAGCCCGCGTTCGGTTCGAGCACCGACGCCGTCCACCGGACTCCGGCTCCGGCGGCGGCCCCGTCATTGACATCTGAGAAAACCTGGCTACTCCCTCAAACCGCTCCCCGACTTCCGAAGCTCCAGCGAAGGAGGTTGGCCACCCGTCACCGACGCGCAAAGGCCGCCCGCAACGTCTCGATCCCCTTCGCCGCGAAATCTCTTTCAAAATCCGTGAGCAATCGGGCAAGCTCGTCTGGCGTCGTCACCGCGCGAAAGAGGGCGCATGCATCGAACACACTATTCATTTGCTCAAAATAATCCTGGTCATCGGTCCGCAGATAGACCGTTCCGCCCGGTGCCAGCGCCTGGTGGGCCAGCGTCGGAAACCTTTCGTTAATCAGTCGATGCCGCCGATGTTTTCGTTTCGGCCAGGGATCGGGAAAATAAATGTGCAGCGCCGCAGCCGAATGGGCCAGCAGGAGATATTCGAGGAAATAAGAGGATTCGATTCGGATCCCGCGCAGGTTCGTCAGCCGGGCCAGTTGCCCTTTCCGCGCCAATTTCCGCAGCCGGCCGAGCAACCGTTCCACGCCGATGAAGTTGCGCTCGAGATGCGAAGTTGCGTATTCGACGAGGAAAGATCCGTCGCCGCAGCCCAACTCGACTTCGAGGGTTTGGCTTTTGGGAAATAGCGCTCCCAGATCAATCCGCTCGAGGATTGAGGGTAGTTGGTGCAGTAGGCCCGGCGGCTCGACCGATTGAAAACAGGGCTGCATGCGCTCGTTTATTAACCCGTGTATTCCACACGGTAAAGCATCGGGGTGCTAAGACCCTCTCGGAAACCAGGCACCACGGATACAGCTCAATGGTGGAGAATCGGCGCTTGACCCGCAAGATCACTGGTCTCAGGCTCGCCGCATGAGGACACGTAATGGGCCTTCTTCCACAAGTCCCCAATTGATAAACGCCCATTTAGGCATTCGTAGAGGAGTTTCCCCGTCAAGCCGGCGATTTCTGAGCCTTCCGATGCTGATTGGAGTCCTGTTTGGATGCGACTCGGCAAGTAAGGCGGCTGAGGCCTCGAAAATCATCATCGCCCACCGGGGCGCCAGCGGTTACCTGCCCGAGCACACACTGCCCGGAAAGGCGCTGGCCCACGCCATGGGCGCGGACTTTCTCGAGCAGGATGTCGTCTCGACCAAGGACGGCATCCCGGTTGTGCTCCACGACATCTATCTCGATACCGTCACTGATGTAGCGAAACGGTTCCCCGACCGGAAGCGCGCGGATGGCCGTTACTACGCGCTGGACTTCACCGTGGCGGAGTTGAAACAGCTTCAGGTCACCGAGCGATTCGATCGACGGTCAGGCAAGGCGGTGTTCCCCGGGCGATTTCCGCTCTGGCGAGGGTCGTTTCAAATCCCGACGTTCGAAGAGGAGATACAGTTCATCCAGGGACTGAATCGGACAACCGGTCGCGAGGCGGGTATCTATCCGGAGATCAAAGCGCCGGCGTGGCATCGCAAGCAGGGAGTTGACTTATCGCGCATCGTCCTTGGCGTGCTGGATCGTTACGGCTACCGGACGAAAACGGACAAGGTATTCCTTCAGTGCTTTGACTACCAGGAAGTGAAGCGGCTGCGAACTGAGCTGGGTTACCGGGGACGCTTAATTCAATTGCTCGCCGAGCCGATTTCGAGCGAACCGGGAACCGACTTCGCTTTCCTGACCAGTCGCGCAGGCCTGGAGGAACTGGCAAAGTTTGCCGACGGCATCGGTCCGTCGCTGTCGCAGGTGGTTCGGGCGAAAGGCGGTGAACATCTCACAATCATGGACCTGGTAAAGACTGCACACGAGTTTAAGCTTCTGGTCCATCCCTACACGATCCGCACGGACGCCCTGCCCTCCGGAGTGAAGTCTGCCGATGAACTGTTTCGCGCTTGTCTCGTCGAGGCTGGAGCGGACGGTGTGTTCACCGACCAAACGGACCGCGGCGCGGCCTTCGTACGGGCGCTGGGGGCGGGAAAATAACCGAGGTCCAGTTCGCTGAAGTCTGTTTGAATTCAGAGAATTGATTTCGCGTTCCGGCGAGAAAAATGGTCGGGGCGGTGAGATTCGAACTCACGACCTCTTGTACCCGAAACAAGCGCGCTAGCCAGGCTACGCTACGCCCCGAACCTGAGAAGCTGAAGGTGCCGCTTGATGGCCGGTTTGGCAACTCAAATCTTAAGACCTCCGGTCAGCTGCGCTCCGACTTGATTGGCCGACTACAAGCCTTTCAGCCCAAAATTCCGTTGGAGACCGGCTCTCGCGGTTGACGGAAGCTCCCGCGCGCTGCAACGCTCACAGCCTCATCAACCGCTTCGGAGAGCACGGCGAGCCCCTCGCGCACCGCTTCCTCCTTGATAGTCAGCGGCGGGGCGATTTTCACCGTTTGACCCCAGGCGCCAACCGGTGAAAAAAAGAGCAAGCCCTTGTAAAAACACCCCTCGATAATGGCATGGGCCAGGTCGGGGTCAGGCTCCTTGCCGCCCGATTTCACCAATTGCATTCCCCCCACCAGGCCCCGCGCCGTCACATGCCCAATGACGTCGGAATGTTTGCTCTGAATGCGCTTTATGCCTTCCAGCAACACCAGCCCGAGTCGCGCGGCATTGCCGGCCAAATCCTGGCCGACAATTTTTCTCACGTTCGCGAGTGCTGCGGCGCAGCAAACGGGATTGCCCGTATGGGTGCTGGTCATCGAGCCGGGTGGAAACTGGTCCATGATCTCGCTCCGGCCGATCACGGCCGAGAGCGGCAGCGAACTGCTAATCCCTTT
>JACXTT010000741.1_pt1 | contig 55803 bp, 55 predicted proteins | sample 9270951 | NCBI WGS metagenome assembly JACXTT01 (sample SAMN15532306, study PRJNA645909) | rock metagenome | isolation source: weathered quartz diorite | place: Puerto Rico | collected 2017-06-21
GCGTCTCCGGCACACTGCTTTGTCTCGCAAAGCAGGATGGAATTTGCACGATTACTGTCCCCGGTCGGAGGTTTCCGGCCCACCCGCCAGAAAAACCGGCCATTTCGCGACAGAAACTATCTAGCGGATGCCTCCGCCGACGCCTACGAGAAGCTGATTGACCGGCTGCTTGCCTCGCCGCGCTACGGCGAACGCTGGGGCCAACACTGGCTCGATCTTGCCGGTTATTCCGATTCCGAGGGCTTCGGCCAGGACGATGGCGTGCGCCGCTTTGCCTGGCGCTATCGCGATTATGTGATTCGCGCCCTGAACGCCGATAAACCGTACAGCGTTTTTCTCACCGAACAACTGGCAGGCGACGAACTTTCGGACGATTGGAAGGGCGCCAAGGGCGGCGTCGCGACCCCGGCCATGATCGATCGTCTCGCTGCTACTGGATTCTTGCGCAACACCCCGGATCCCACGGATTCCGCCGAGCGCGGCCTTCTGTCGGAACGCATGAACATCGTCGCCGACGAACTCGAAGTGCTGACCTCATCGGTGATGGGGCTCACCGTCGGCTGCGCGCGCTGCCACAACCACAAGTACGACCCGATTCCCCAGCGCGATCACTACCGCCTCAGCGCGATCCTGCAATCGGCCTACGACCCTTACGAATGGCGCACGCCGAACAAACGTCAACTCGATCTGGCTCTCGAAGACGAGCGCAAACAGGCGGAAGCGATCAACGCCCCGCTCGAGGCCGACATGAAGAAGCTTCGCGAGCGGATTGCGAAGATCGGCGAACCCTTCAAGGCGCAGTTGTTCGACAAGCGTCTTGCCGCGCTTCCTGAAGGAGTGCGTGCCGATCTGCGCGCAACTGCCGCCGCGGCGCCGGACAAGCGGACCGATTTGCAGAAGTACCTCGCCGAAAAGTTCAAGTCCACACTCGACGTTTCGGACCGTGCGCTCGCTCGTGAGTTCCCCGAGTATCAGGATCAAGTGCAGGGCTTGCGCAAAGAGTTGGATGCCGCCCGGGCGAAGATGAAGCCGAAGCCGCATATCCGCGTGCTCACCGACAACGCCGAGCCTTCCACTAATTTCCTGTTGCGCCGCGGAGACCCGGCGAGTTTCGGCGAACCCGTGGATGCAGGGGTTCCTCTGGTGTTGGCGAACGCGGCGCTGAAGCCTTACGCTCCCGAATCGCCGTTTCCAGGAACCTCCGGCCGGCGTCTCGCACTCGCCAAATGGCTGACGCAACCGAACCACCCGCTCACTGCCCGCGTCGCGGTGAACCAGATTTGGATGCGGCACTTCGGCCGCGGCATTGTCGCCAGTGTGTCGAACTTTGGCCGGTCCGGAACCCCGCCGGCGAATCCGGAACTGCTCGACTGGCTCGCCACGGAATTCGTACAGCAGGGTTGGAGTATGAAATCGATGCATCGCCTGCTGATGACCTCTCGTGCGTACCGGCAGGTTTCTCGCGTCGATGCGGCGCTGCTCGCCGCGGACCCGGACAACGCCTTGGTGTCGCGCATGCCGCTGCAGCGGATGGATGCGGAAACGCTCTATGACAGCATGGTGAGCGCCGCTGGCCGCTTGGATCCGACGCCTTTTGGCCCGCCGGTGGATATCGATATCAAGCCCGACAAAGAGGTGACCGTCAAGGCCGGCAAAGCTGGGTTGCGCCGCAGCATCTATGTCCTGCATCGCCGGCAGACGCCCGTGTCGTTGATGGATGCATTCGATCATCCGGCGATGACCCCCAATTGCACCGAACGGCGCCGGTCGAACGTCGCGACGCAGGCTCTGCATATGATGAACGGTTCCATGACCTGGGAGCTGGCGCGTTTCATGGCCGGCCGTGTGATCGACGACGCGGATGGCGATCGTGCGCGGCAGATCGAGTTGATCTATCTGCGAGCGCTGTCCCGCAAGCCGTCGGACGCCGAGGTCAAGACAGGCATGGAAGCCATCGCAAGCTTCCGCGAGGCCTGGCCCTCGCGCCTCAAAGAAGACAACGGCGAAGCGCCGCGTGCAACCACCGCCAGTTGGCTGGCCGTCGCCAATTTCTGTCACGCCATCTTGAATTCCGCCGAGTTCAGTTTCATTGACTAAGACCAACATGTCCTCATCCAACACCAAATCATCGCGCCGCGGCTTCTTCTCGTCCATCACCAACGGGCTGCACGGCGCCGCGCTGGCCACGCTGCTGGGCAAGGACCTATATGGCGCGAACGGCCCGTCCTCATCCGGCGGCCTTTACGACCTCACGCCCAAATCCTCGCACTTCGCGCCCAAGGCAAAGGCAGTGATCCAACTGTTCATGAACGGCGGCCCGAGCCAGGTGGACCTCTTCGATCCCAAACCGATGCTCACCAAGCTCGCGGGCACGGCGCCGAGCCGTGAGTTGAGTTTCGCGATTTCAAATGCGCAAGCGCCAGGTGTCCTGATGCCGTCGCCGTACGCGTTCCGCAAGGCAGGCAAGAGCGGCATGGATATTTCGAGCGCGCTGCCGCACCTCGCCCAGTGCGCCGACGACATCGCGGTGATCAAGTCGATGTACGGCGAGCATGCCAACCACGAGCCCGCGCTGTTCCTCATGCATACGGGCCGCACGATTGCGAGCCGCCCGGCAATTGGCGCGTGGGTGGCGTACGGACTGGGCACGGAAAATCAGAATCTGCCCGCGTATGTGGTGCTGGATGATCCCAAGGGACTGCCGATCAATGGGATTTCGAACTGGCAATCCGCATGGCTGCCGCCGATCTATCAGGGCACGCGGTTCCGCACGGAAGGTCCGCCGGTGTTGAATTTGCAGCCGCGGCCGGAGATCCCCACGCCGCTCGTCGAGGCGGAACGCGACCTGCTGCGCAAGCTCGACGCGGCGCACCGCTTGAACCGTCCGAACCAGCCGGAACTGGACGCCCGCATATCGAGTTACGAACTCGCCGCGCGCATGCAGATGGCGGCCTCGGACGCATTGGACCTCAATCAGGAAAGCGAGAAAACCCGCGAGGAGTACGGCCTTTCGGATCCGCTCACTGCATCCTATGGCAAGCGCTGCCTGATGGCGCGGCGTCTTGTGGAACGCGGCGTGCGCTTCGTGCAGTTGTATATCGAGAGCCAGATCTTCGATTCGCACGGCGACCTCGAGGCGAGCCTCAACTACGCGTGCGGCAAAACCGACAAGCCTGCCGCCGCATTGTTGAAGGACCTGAAGCAGCGCGGATTGCTCGATTCGACGCTCGTTGTTTGGGGCGGAGAATTCGGCCGTCTGCCGATCTCGCAAGGCGCGGGCAAGTCCGCGGGGCGCGACCACGGGCCGAACGGCTTCAGTGTTTGGATGGCGGGCGGCGGCGTCAAGGGCGGAACGGCCTTCGGCCAGACCGACGACATTGGCTTCAAGTCCGTTGAGAACCGAGTGAGCGTGCATGACCTGCACGCCACGATCCTGAACCAACTAGGGCTGCGGCATCGCGATCTCGTGTACGAACGCCATGGTTTGAAAGAACGGCTTACCGATCAGTTCCCGGCTCGCGTCGTGAGCGAAATCCTGAGCTGAATGCCTCCGATCCCGCATAGAATGGCAGAATGACGACGATTCTCGAGCGCCAGGTTACCGCAACATTTTTGGCCCTGGCTGTTTCATCGTTTGGCGCTGAGTTTGCAGGGCTCGAGTGGCGTCTCATTGGTCCGTTTCGAGGCGGCCGAACCGTTGCCGCCGCGGGAGTCCCTGGCGATCATCGCACTTTCTACTTCGGCGCTGTCGGTGGCGGCATCTGGAAGACGGGCGACGCCGGAACCACCTGGCAGCCCATCTTCGATGGCCAGCCTGTCGCGTCGATTGGCGCTCTCGCGGTCGCGCCGTCTGACTCCAACGTGATTTACGCCGGCACCGGCGAGTCCGACTGGCGTTCGGATCTCTCGGCGGGCGCGGGAATCTACAAATCCACCGATGCCGGCAAGACCTGGAAATTTGCGGGCCTCAAAGACTCACGGCACGTTGGCCGGATCCTGATTCATCCCCGCAATCCGGACGTCGTGTACGTAGCCGCGATGGGCCACGCGTACGGCTCGAACGATGAGCGCGGCGTGTTCGTGAGCACCGATGGCGGCGTTACGTGGAACCGCACGCTCCACAAAGGTCCTGACATTTGCGCGGTGGACCTCGCCATGCCAGCGGATCAACCGGACACGATCTACGCGACCCTGTGGCGCGCGCGCCGCTCGACGTGGAGCCAGTATCCGCCGGTGGAAGGCCCGGGCGGCGGCTTGTTCAAATCCACCGATGCGGGCAAAACGTGGACGCAGCTTTCGCAGGGTTTGCCTGCAACGCAATGGGGACGTTCCGGCGTTTCGGTCTCGCCGGATGGCCTCCGTGTGTACGCGCTGGTCGACACGAAGAACGGCGGCCTGTTCCGTTCCGACGATTCCGGCGCGACGTTTCAGCAGGTCTCGAACGATGCGCGCATCTACAGCCGCGGCTGGTATTTCGGCCGCATCGCGATCGATCCGCAGAATCCCGACATCGTTTACTCGCCGAACGTCGCTCTCTATCGATCTGTCGATGGAGGGCGCAATTTCACTGTGCTGCGCGGTGCGCCGGGCGGCGACGATTATCATTTTCTCTGGCTGGATTCCTCCGATTCGAAGCGTATGATTCTCGCAACCGATCAGGGCGCGACCATCACGCTCAACGGCGGCGAGACCTGGACCGGCTGGTACAACCAGCCCACGGGCCAGCTCTATCACGTCACTACCGACAACGGCAAGCCTTACTATTCGGTTTACGGTTCGCAGCAGGATAGCGGCACGGCCGCCATTCCCAGTCGCACCAATCACGGACAGATTACCGAAGCCGATCGCTCGGCGGTTGGCGGAGGCGAAAGCGGATCGATCGCAATTGATCCGCGCGATCCCAACATCGTCTACGTCAACAACACCAATGGTAGTCTGGCGCGCCTCGATCGCCGCACCGGACAGAGCCAGAACATCACACCATGGCCGCGTTCCGGCTTCAATGTGCAGATCAACGGGCGCAAGTACCGCCATCCGTGGACTTCGCCCCTCGTCTTTTCGCCGCACGATCCGGCTGCGCTTTATTATGGCGCGCAGTATTTGCTCAAGACGATCGATGGCGGAATCACGTGGAAAGAGATCAGCCCTGATCTCACGGGCGACAAGGGAACTCGCGGCAACGAGCCGCCGGCGAATGAGAATGCGAAAGACCGCGGCTTCGGGACGGTCTACAGCATTGCTCCTTCGCCGCTGAAGCCGGGGCTCATCTGGGTTGGTTCCGACACGGGCCTGCTGCACGTGACGCAGGATGAAGGCAAGACCTGGAAGAATGTCACGCCGCCGGGCCTGAGCGACTGGAGCAAGATCACGCACATTGAGGCTTCTCATTCGGATGCGGCGGTCGCCTACGCGGCGGTGGACCGGCATCGCCTCGATGATTACAGTCCGCATTTGTTCCGCACGCGCGACAGCGGCAAGACGTGGACCAACATCACATCAGGCATCGCGGCGACGCACTTCGTCAATGCGGTTCGCGAAGATCCCAAACGCAAGGGACTCCTGTACGCGGCAACGGAATTTGGCGTTTATGTTTCATTCAACGATGGCGACCAGTGGCAGTCCCTGCAGTTGAATTTGCCGGTGACTTCGGTCCGCGACCTTGTGGTGCACGATCGTGACCTCGTGGTGGCGACGCACGGGCGCTCGTTCTGGATCCTCGATGATGTGTCTCCTTTGCGTCAATACACCGGGAAAGCCCAGGCGGTAACTCTGTTTAAGCCGGAACCGGCGTACCGCATTTTCTATGACGATTTCCAGGGTACGCCGCTGCCGCCCGAGATTCCGCAATCTCGCGTTCCCGCTCCAGGCGCAGTGATCGACTATACGACGAATGGCCAGCTTGTCAGACTCGAGATTCTTGACAGCAAGGGGCAGGTTGTCCGCAAGTTCTCGTCGGATGACCGGCCGCCGGCCTCGACTCGCCGTCGCCGATCCGCCATCGCTGATATCTGGATTGTCCCGCCCGCCAAACTTACGGCCAAGCCCGGACACAATCGCTTCATCTGGGATCTCCGCTATGAGCCGGTTTCCGCGGAAACACAGGGTCCACGCGTGCCGCCGGGCAACTATCAGATTCGCTTGCAAACCGGCGGGGTGACGCTCATGCAGCCCCTCACCGTCGTCAATGACCCGCGCTCGAGAGCGACCGCGGCCGACATCGCCAGAGAATTCGCAGTGGCGCAACAGATATATGCGGAAATGCAGAAGGCGAAGTCCAACACCGCCGCGATGGCGGATCTGGCGACGGCTCTCAGCGTTGTCGAAAGCGCCGACCGCACGCCTCCTGCGACAGCGCTAGCGCTGCTCGAAGAAGCGCGCAAGAAACTGAAATAATCGGGAACAGTGCCAGTTTCGCGACCATCGATCCGGCGCCTGTTTGGCGACCTGCGTGTGCGGCCCAAGCTCATGGTGTTGCACAATCTTTTCTTTGTAGTGCTCAGCACCGCTGCATATTTTTCGTTGATCCCGCAGTATAAGAAGCAGGTCGAAGACGCACGCGAGCGGGAACTGCGCATCATCACACAGGTCTTTCAGTTGGAACTGCCCCTTTCCCGCGTGGAAGGCCTTGAAGACTACAACTACCGCGAAGGCCGGCCCGACGAGATCGACTTGCCTTCCGAGGTTCGCAACTGGCTGCAGCAACATCCGGACGGCGTCTGGCGCGATCCCGCCAAATCCCGCTATATCTTCGCACTTGCTCCCAAGGGTGGACTCTACCGCCGCTTTACGATCCCCGAGTTCATCTACGGCGATGCCGTGCGGCGGGCGCAGATTACATTGTTCCTGATCCTTGGCGCACTCTATTTGCTGGCTGTCATGATGCTCGAATGGCTGATCATGCCACTCTACGTGTACACGCCGATTCAGCGCATGCTCGACGCCGACGAGGCCACTCAACTCGGAGATCGCGAGCGTGAGATGATTCCCGATGCGCTGATTCTCGGCGACGAGATCGGCCAAATCATGCGCTCGCGAAACGCCACTGTTGCCCAATTACGTGGGCGCGAAGACGATTTGCAGCGCAAGAACGAGATGCTCGAGATTCAGGACCGGCTGGCGAGCCTCGGGTTGATGAGCGCGTCGGTCGCCCACGAGATGAACACGCCTCTCTCGGTGCTGCATGGTTCCATCGAGAAGATGCTCGAAACCGCGCCATCGGCTTCGCCTGCCCACGCACGCCTGGCGCGCATGAAACGAGTGACGGAACGGCTACGCAAGATCAGCGAGAGTCTGCTCGACTTTGCCCGGGCGCGCCGCGAAAAGATGGAATCGCTCACGCTGCAGCCGTTGATCGAAGAGGCCTGGGGCCTTGTCGCGATCGACGAAAAGGCCAACGACGTGAAGTTTGAAAACCACGTGCCTGTGGACGCATGTGTGACCGGCAATGCGGACCGGCTCATCCAGGTTTTTGTGAATCTGCTACGCAACGCGCTCAATGCAGTCGGCGCCTGCAGGGGGCAAATCGAAGTAAAATCTGAAAAAGTGCGTGTGGCGGGAGAGGCTTACATTTCCGTGAAGTTTGAAGACAACGGGAGCGGGATTCCCGCAGAGGTCCTACCCGATATTTTCGATGCCTTCGTCACGACGAGGCTCGATTCCAAAGGAACTGGCCTCGGATTGACGGTTGCCGAGGGGATCGTGAGCCAGCATGGCGGCACGATTCATGCGTCGAATCGTAGCGAGGGCGGGGCGTGCCTCGAAGTGCGCCTGCCGGTGGAGGGCGCGAAACGTGGCTGAACTCGTAGACATCGCGATCCTCGACGACGATCTCGATTTTCGCACCTACCTCGAAGACTTGTTGAAGGACGAAGGCGAGTTTCAGGTTCGCGCGTTTGCAAACGCGGAGGATCTGTTCGGTTCATCGGAACTGCAGGTGCCAGAAATCGTCCTGCTCGACATGAAGATGGGTTCCGACGACGGATTGCAGGTTGCGGAGACGCTGCTGACACGCTGGCCCGGCATCTGCATCATCATCATCACCGGTTATCCCTCACTCGAGGACATGCGGACCACATTCAAGCTGAAGGTATTCGACTACCTGTCGAAGCCGTTCTCACTGGCGCAATTGCGGCAGGCGCTGCAGCACGCCATCGACGAGTATGGCTTGGGGCGCGGCGCTTACGCGAAGTTCCGCGAAAAGCTCGGCCATCGAATCAAAATGCTGCGCACCGAGCGCGACTGGTCGCTCAAAGACCTGGCGGCTGCGACGCGTCTGAGCATGTCGCAAATCAGTTCGATCGAACGGGGCATCAACATGCCGAGCCTCGAGAGTCTGCTTGCGATCTGCCGCGCGTTTGACCGTAAGCCGTCGGAGTTGCTGGCCTCCATTGAGTTTTAGGTACCTGTTATTCCACAAGCCGTACGACGTGCTCACGCAATTCAGCGGCGAGGCGCGATGCTTGCGGCACTACATCGACGTTCCGGACGTGTATCCGGTGGGCCGCCTGGATCGCGACAGTGAAGGCCTGCTTCTGTTGACCGGCGACGGCGCTCTGCAGCATCGCTTGTCGGACCCGAAGTTCGAACATCCGCGAACCTATTGGGCGCAGGTGGACCGCATTCCCTCTGAAGAAGCGCTGGCGGAGTTACGCCGCGGCGTGACCGTGCAGGATTATCGAACGAAGCCCGCGATCGTCAAGATCATCGAAGAGCCCGCGAATCTGCCTCCGCGGGATCCGCCGGTTCGATTCCGTCTCAACGTGCCCACCGCGTGGATCGAATTGACGCTCACTGAAGGACGCAACCGCCAGGTGCGGCGAATGACGGCGGCCATCGGACATCCGACGCTTCGGCTGATCCGCGTGGCGATCGGCGAACTGCGGCTCGATGGGATCGCGCCCGGCAAATGGCGCAACGTCACCGCTGAGGAATTGCGTTACTTCCGCAAACGTTGACGATATTGGGCTACGAACTGCTGGTGCGTCTGGTAGTCCGTAGAAAAATTGTGCCCGCCCGAGCCGTCGCCCTTTGCAACAAAATACATGTAATTTGTTTCAGCCGGCCGCAGCGCTGCTTCGAGTGAAGCCAACCCGGGATTTGCGATGGGGCCCGGAGGCAGGCCCGGATGCCGGTACGTGTTGTACGGATTCTCGCTCGCGAGGTCGGATTTGTAGATCGTTCCCCGATAGCGCCCCTCGAGAATCGCAGCGTAAATCGTCGTCGGGTCGCAGTCGAGCTTGATCTTCTTTTCCAAACGGTTTTTGTACACCGAGGCAACGAGGGGGCGTTCCGCAGGCACGCCGGATTCCTTTTCCACGAGTGAAGAGAGTGTCACCACTGCAAGTGCGTTGCCCGGCGGCGGTGCGCCCTTCAAGGCGATTTTCCATTCCTTGCGGAACTGTTCCGTCATCATCCTGATCAACAGATCCACGCTCGAGGAACGCGTGAGCCGGTACGTGGCCGGAAATAGGAACCCCTCGAGCGACTGCGCGTTCGGCGCAAGGTCCTTCACCGGCGCCGGGTTGCGTGCGGCCTCGAGGAAATCCGCGCCTTTCAGAAACCCCAGTTGATCGACCGCAGCCGCGACGTCGAACAAATTGCTGCCTTCGCGAATGGACAACTCATAGTAGTGAACGTCACCGCGCGCCAGCCGGTCCACGATCTCGACGGCGGATGCCGCCTTGATGAACTCATACTCGCCGGCCTGCAATTTGGCGGAAGGCCGCATGGCGCGCGCCATCGTGAATAAAAGCGGATGCCGCACGATGCCCGCATCCGCGAGGCGTTTGGCCATCGTGCTGCTTGATGTCCCTTTGGGGAATTCGAGAATCAGGCTGTCTTTGAAATCGCGGTAGGGACTCCAGGCAAGCGCTGCCAGTCCCGCAGGCACAGCCAGCAGCAACAGGGTGAGCATCGAGATCCACAGAAGCCGCTTCATTCGGCCTCCGCGGATGCGGCGGCTGCTGCCTCTTCCCGTTCGATCATGAGGCGGTCCAGATAGCTTTCGAGCAACAGGACAGCGGAGAGCTTGTCCACGGCCTTGGCGCGCTTCTCGATGCTGATGCCGCTCGACCGCAGCACCCGCCCGGCCTCGACGGACGTCAGCCGTTCATCCCAGAAATCGACGCCGACGCCCGTGCGTTCCGCCAGACGGCCGGCGAACTCGTGCGTATACGCCTGCTGGCGGCTCTCGCGGCCGCTCATATGAATCGGGTCGCCGAGGACGATCCACACCACCTCGCGCTCTTCGACAATGCGCGCGAGCGCGTCCAAATCTTCGCGAATTCGCGTGCGATAGTACGTGTCGATGCCCTGGGCGGTGATGCGAAGGCCGTCGCTGATGGCCATGCCGATTCGCTTCTTGCCGAGGTCCATCGCCAGGATGCGGCCGATTGGTGGAGGCTGTTTATGCACGCGTTGTTTTCATCCAGAGTACTGTAGAATCGCGTTAATGAAAATTATTCTTCGCGCCGTCGCGTTGTTGGCCGCGCTCGGCGTTTGCGGCCTTGCGCAACAGGACCCGCTCGCGTCCAGCACCTGGTTTTATCATCTCAATAACGAACTGCTGCCCTTCTGGTCCCATCCGGACGCACTTGGCAAGAATGGCGATTTTCCGGCGATCCGCTGCGACGATGGTTCCGCGGTGAACTGGCAGAAGCCCTGCCCGGAGGTCGGCTCGAACGGCTGGCTGACGCAGCGTCCGCGCAACGTAGTGGCGCAATCGCGGCAGGTCTACGCGTATGGCGTCGCGTTTCACATGACAGGAGATCGGAAATATTTGGACTGGATGAAGTCCGGGCTCGACTACCTGCGCCGCGATGTGGTGGACCGCAAGAATGGCGGCATTGGCACCAACCAGGATCCACGCACCGGCGTCTGGGGGCCGAAGCCGGAATGGCGTAATCCACAGGAACTGGCGTATGGTTTGGTGGGCTTCAGCTTTTACTACTATCTGACGCGTGACACCGATGTGCTCGCCGACATCCTCTCGATCAAACGCTACATCTTCGACAAGTACTTCGACAATGACGCCCAGGTGATGAGATGGCTGCTGGCGGACAACGGCGACGAAAAGGCTGCGAACCGCAATATCGTTGCAACGCTCGACCAGATGAACGCCTATCTTGTGCTGCTCACGCCGATTCTTCCGGAACCCTATCAAACCGAGTGGAAAGACGATTTGACGCGTTTGTCCATCGTCCTGATCGAGAAGTTCTACAACTGGGACGAGAATCTGTTTTACCTGACATCGAATGCCCCGCGGGATCTTGACCCGGCGGTCTCCGCGACGGATTTTGGCCACACGATCAAAGCGATGTGGATGATTCGCTGGACGGGAATTCTCACCGGCAATCAGGAGTTCGTGGATTTTGCCGAGAGCAACGGGCGTCGCGTCTTAGAGCGCGCCTTTCAGCCTGGCAATGGATCGTGGGCCAGCGGCGTTGGGGCAGGAGGCAAGGTCGACATCGACAAGAGTTGGTGGATTTTCGCGGAACTCGACCAGTTTTCCGCCACGCTCTCTTTGCAGGATCCGGATCTTTCCACACGCTATCTGCAGCGCACCTACCAATACTGGCGGACGTATGTGGTCGACCCGAAATTTGGCGAGGTCTGGACCACGGTGAACGGACAAACGAATCTCCCGCTTGCGGATCTGCCGAAGCAGTGGCCCTGGAAGAATGGCTATCATTCGCTCGAACACGCGCTTGTGGCCTACATCACGGCCAGCGCAAGTGAAGGCAATCCCGTAACGCTGTATTTCGCGCATGAGCCAACCGATGTGCGGCCGTACTTCTTTCAGGCGGCCACGCAATCGAGCCAGCGAATCGATGACACAGTCGTGGCAGTAAGCTTCGAAGGGATTCGATAGACCTTGCAGAATCGCCGGCAGTTCACCATGTCGCTGCTCGCAGCCGCCGCCGGGCTCGCGAAAGCGCAATCTCCCGTCCGCCGTGAACTCTTCATGAAAGCGCCTGGCAAGGGCGCCGCTGTGATGGCGTTCGCCTATTACACGAAAGCCAAAGGACTCGACATGCTTTCGATCGAGCAGCGCTGGAGCCGGTCGGACACAATCGACGTTTGCTACCTGCGAAGTTCGAGCGACCATGGCAAGACCTGGAGTCCGGCGGCTGAGCGCATCACTGGCGAGCGGCGCGGGGACGGCAGTATGCTGCGCCGCCACCTGCGCGGTTGCTGGGTCGATCCCTATACCGGCGCTGCAATCGAGTTCTGGAATGAAGGCGTGCTGCCGACCGACGATCCGCTCGAAGGGCTGCGCCGCTGGCAGATTTATTACACGGTCAGTCGCGACGGCTTTGCCACCCGGACGGCGACGCAGATGGTTCACCAGAAGGGCTTGCCGGAATCGCAGACCTTGCCGGGCGTGTTTCCCGGCCGCAATAGCATCACGTTGGGCGATCAGGGTTCGCAGCCACTGGCGGTGAAGGGCGGTTTTGTCGTTCCGGTGGAGTTCACTCCGCTCGGGCCGGACGGCGCCTTGTACAACCCTGGCGGCGGCTACACGTATCATCATTCCGCCGTGCTGCATGCACGATGGAAAGGCCGAACGGAACTCGAATGGCGCATGAGCGACCCGATTGAGGGCGACCCAGCCAGAACCACGCGTGGAACGATCGAGCCCACGATCGGACGCTTGCAGGATGGCCGCTTCATTCTGGTCATGCGCGGCTCGAACGATCGCAAGCCTGCCCTGCCCAGTTGGCGATGGGTGTCGTACTCGAAGGACGCCGTGCACTGGTCGAAACCTGAACCGTGGACCTACGCGAACGGCAACCCGTTTTTCTCACCCAGCGCATGCTCGCAACTCGTTCCACATTCGAGCGGTAAATTGTTTTGGATCGGCAATATCGCGCCGGAGAACCCCAAGGGGAACCGTCCCCGATATCCACTGGTTGCGGGAGAAGTGGATCTGCGCAGCGGATTGCTGCGGGAGGATTCCCTGCGTACAGTCGATACCCGTCATGCGGAAGACCATGAATTGCTTTCGCTTTCGAATTTCTACGCAAGGGAAGACCGCGTGACCAAAGAAATCGTGGTGCATATGACCCGGTTATTCGCATTTCCGGACGGCTGGGAAGGCGACGCCTTCGCCTATCGAATTGCTGTCTGACTACTCGTCCGCGCTGAGCAGCGGCTTCTTGTGTTTCGGCTTTCTGGTTGGGGCCTGACGCTCCTCCAGCGCTCGAGCGGGTTTTGGAGTACCGACCAGAACCCGCGCTTCGCGCCGCGCTTTCTTGCCGGCGTCGCCCTTGATTTCGACGACGTTGGTCTTTTTCTTGGCTTTGGCGGTGACTTTCATCGGGCTGCCTCTTTTATGGGTACCATATGGCTTGCAGCCCCGTGTTTACAGGTTCTTCGTGTTGCTGCTGGCGGTCTGCGCCGCCTTGCTTTCATCTTGCGGCAAGCGTGAGGCGCAGCATCCGCGATTGCTATCGCAATGGAAAATCTTCAACGCTTCGTCCGGCAAGCTGGCCGAACTCGAGCCGGTGGCTGCCGCGATCCGCTACGAGCTCCGCACGCCGCTGTTTTCCGACTATGCGAATAAAGATCGAGTAGTGCTGATGCCAACCGCCGGCGGGGCGAACCGCAAGGCGGGATTCAATGAGTTCGCCGTTTACGATTTTCCCATTGGTACGGTGATCGCCAAGACGTTTTCCTATGGCGGCCGGCGGGTCGAGACTCGCATTCTGGTCAATGAAAAAGCCGGGTGGGTAGGTCTGCCGTACGTCTGGAACAAAGAGCAGACCGACGCCGTACTGGAACTGGTTCCCGATCCGGTGCAGGTGAGTTACGTGCATCCTGCAAGCGGCGAGACGGAAACTTTCGAGTACAACATTCCAAATTCCAACCAGTGCAAGGCATGCCATGAGAACGCAGGCGTGATGAAGCCGATCGGCCCGAAGTCCCGTCACCTCGACCCCGTCTACACGGAGAGACTCACCGGCGTCGCCAATGTTGCGCCGGCGCCACTCGATACGCTTGACGACAGGGCGCGCGCGTACCTCGACATCAACTGCGCGCACTGCCACAACACCAAAGGTCCGGCTAACACGACGGGGCTGGTATTGACCTACGGCGAGACCGATCCCGCAAAGCTTGGCGTCTGCAAAACGCCCGTGGCTGCCGGCCAGGGGTCGGGGACCTTCCGCTTTTCCATCGTTCCGGGCAGGCCGGATGAATCGATCCTGATCCATCGGATGCGGTCCACGGCGCCAAAAGTGCAGATGCCGGAACTCGGCCGGTCCATCGTGCACCGGGAAGGCGTCGCATTGATCCGCGAATGGATCGCGTCTTTGAAGGGCGGCTGCGAGGTGAGCGGAGTTTACGGCTTGGGCGCGCGGTAGATCACCCGCATCCTTGCGGGAATCAATGCGCCGATCACGGCGCCTCCGGCGGCCCCTAAGATTGAGGCTAGCGCGGCATTCCGGCAACCGTCGTTTGTTTCAGCGCAAGCCGCGCCGAATCGCGTCGCGCCTGCGCCAACCAACCCGCCGGCGATGCCCAGCAGGATTCCGTTGCGCAAACGGTGAGCTCGGCCCTCGAGCGAAACGCGAACCACCTCGGCCTTCGGGATCGTGCGATCCGTTGCGCCGGCGGCGGTGATGGCGATCGAGTCGTTCGACGCGCTACGAAACAGCCCGTCAATGGACGCTTTGCTGGTCAGCACAATGTGGATTCTATCTCCGCTCTTCAACTCGCGCGAGAGGTTCGCCCAGTCGTTTTCCGCAGCGCACAGCGCCCAGCAGGAAGCGAGCGACAGAATCAGGATCTTCATGTCAGTATGCCTTTGCGATCACCAGACGCCGCTCCACCGGTTCGCCGGTTAGAACGCATTTTCCAGGTCCATCATACTCATCGACGAGCGGGATGTTGCGCACGGTCGCTTTGATCTCTTTGATGCGCGCGTCGTTTTCCGGGCAGTCTTTCATGTGCGTCATGACGAACTTGCCGCCGCCTTTTTCGGCGGTGACCTCGCGAAGGATGGACTCCACCTCTTCAAACGAGTTTGCCACTACAGTGTTGTCCTTCATGCGCTGGCGGGCTTTCTGCAGCAGTTCCAACTGCATCGTTTCGAGTGAGGAGGCAAGCTTCGCCGCGACCTCGCTTTGCGGAACCACCTCTTTCACGCCGGTGTCGCGCCGCTTCAACACGATGTTGCCGCTTGCGACGTCGCGCGGACCCAGTTCGAGCACGACAGGCACGCCGAGGCGTTCCCAATGAAAGAACTTCGCGCCCGGCGTCTGGCCCTCGCGCGTATCGAGATGCGCGCCGAGATCCTTTGCGATCTTTGACGCGCGTTCCATGACCTCCGCGCGTTCCTGCTCCTTGCGGTAAATCGGCACTAACACCGACTTCATCGGCGCGACCTTCGGAGGCAGCACGAGTCCCTTGTCGTCCGAGTGGGTCATGATCAGCCCGCCGATGAGCCGCGTGCTCGCGCCCCAGCTGGTTTGCCAGACGTAGTCGAGCGTACCCGTGTTGGTCTGAAACTGCACGTTGAACGCCTTGCCGAAGTTTTGGCCGAGATCGTGGCTGGTGCCTGCCTGCAGCGCGAGTCCGTTCTGCATCATCGCTTCGATGGAGTACGACTTCAGCGCGCCCGCGAACTTTTCCGACTGGGTTTTCACACCTTTGATTACCGGCACGGCCATGATGTCTTCCGAGACTTCGGCGTACAGATCGAGGATGCGCAGCACTTCTTCGATGGCCTCCGCATGGTTCGAATGCGCCGTGTGGCCTTCCTGCCAGAGGAATTCCGAAGTGCGCAGAAACATGCGCGTGCGCAATTCCCAACGCATGACGTTGGCCCACTGGTTCAGCAGCATCGGCAGGTCGCGATAGCTCTGAATCCATTTGGAAAAGAAGTGGCCGACGATGGTTTCAGAAGTCGGACGGATGACGTAGGGTTCCTCGAGTTCCTTTCCGCCCGCCATCGTCACGAGCGCGAGTTCCGGCGAAAAGCCTTCGACGTGTTCGGCCTCTTTCTTCAGAAAGCTATGCGGAATGAGCAGCGGCAGATAAATATTGCGATGTCCCGTCGCCTTGAATCGGTTGTCGAGCTCGCGTTGAATCACTTCCCAGACGGCGTAGCCATTGGGTTTGATTACCATGCAGCCTTTGACGATTTCCGCCGGTTCGGCCATGTCGCCTTGTTGGACGACGTCTTGATACCACGCAGCAAAATCGGCTGCGCGAGGAGTAATGGGAGATTCTGCCATGCGATTTACAGGGGGAGAAACGACCATGATACCCTGCAAATGGTTCTTTCCAGTTCAAACTCCAACACATGATGAAAATCATTCACTGTGTCGGCGCTCGCCCGAACTTCATGAAGATGGCGCCTGTTATGGCCGCTTTCTCGCAACATCCAGACCAGTTTCAGCAAATTCTCGTCCACACCGGCCAGCACTACGACGCCAAAATGTCGGATGTGTTCTTCGATGAGCTTGGCCTCCCCAAGCCGGACGTCAACCTCGAAGTCGGCTCGGGTACGCACGCCGTGCAGACCGCGCAAATCATGACTCGCTTCGAGCCCGTCATCGAAACGCACATGCCCGATTGGGTGTTTGTGCCGGGCGATGTCAATTCCACGATCGCGTGCGCTCTGGTGGCGACCAAGCTGGGCGTGAAGGTCGCGCATGTCGAAGCGGGCCTGCGTTCCCGTGACCGCGGGATGCCCGAGGAAATTAACCGCATCCTCACCGATCAGATTGCAGACCTGCTGTTTACACCCTCGCGCGATGGTGATGAGAACCTTGCACAAGAAGGCATTTCCCGGTCGAAGATCAAGTTCGTGGGGAACGTCATGATCGACACTCTGGTGCGATTGCTGCCGCAGGCGACGGAACGATGGCCTGGCCTGCAGCAACGCCTGGGGATTCGCGCGCCGTTCTTTCTCGCCACGCTGCACCGCCCGGCGAATGTCGACAATCCGGAAAGCCTTGGCAAGCTTGTCGATGCGTTGAACCAGGTTTCCGCGATCCACCCCGTGCTGTTTCCCATCCACCCGCGCACGCGAATCCGCATTGTGAATGGCAGCTTGAGCGGCAAAGTCGTCTTGTGCGACCCGCTCAGCTACCTGGATTTTGTCGCCGCACAATCGGAGGCGCTGGTCGTGATCTCAGATTCTGGTGGCGTGCAGGAGGAGACGACATACCTCGGAGTGCCGTGCCTGACTTTGCGCAGCAACACCGAACGCCCCATTACGATTTCAGAAGGCACCAACCGGTTGCTCGGGGACCGCGTGGATTCGCTCGCCGAAGAGGCAGGCGCCGCAGTGGCGCGACGGCGTAGCGAGCCTTCGCAACTCGAGTATTGGGACGGAAAAGCGGCGATTCGCATCGCCGCTGTCATGCAAAGTTTGTTGTCGTAAGCCGTGGCGCGAAGCCGCTACTTTTTCATCAGCATCGAGATAATCGATTCCGGCGCCCGGGCGCGGGCGACCATGCGGACTCCTTCGACAAACCGGCCGTCCTTGAAGTCCAGCAACTGATAAGTCCCGTCCTCGAGGGGCGCCTCGTGAAAGTCCACTACGCGAACCTCGCCGTTGCGGAACCGGACCTCAGCAAAATCGACCTGCGCGCGGCCCGCCACGCGGAAGTACAGCGCATCGCCCGTATTGCGGACCGGGAAGTAAGTATCCACCCAATCATCGCGCCGGTGGAAGGTCTCGGTGTCCTCCCAAACCATGCGGTGGCGCGGAGGCGGGGCGACCACCACGCGAGTCCAAGCCACGGGCTCGGCGTACACGAATCGCGTCGTGACCACGGGCATGGGTCTGCTGACAATTACCGTTCGGACCGGACGCTGGATGAGCGGATGGCCGATGCCCAGATTGATGTTTACGCGCACATCGGCGGCAAGCAGGGTTTGCATGCTCACTACGGCGGCGAGCGACCCTGCAATTGCGATTCTTGTTTTGCGGTTCATTTTCGTACCCTCTGTTTGCTGTCAAGGCGCCGTCAAGTCAATGACGATCTGACTCCTCAAACACAGCATTCACGGGGAGGTTCCGCATGAGAATCATGAAACTTATGTCATGAGCGTCAAGCTGCTTTGAGGCGGTCGATCTTGCGAATGAATATGAAAATGCAAACCAGGGCCAGGGGGTGCATCAACGCGACCGTGGCGAAGATTGGCGCGTAGGAGAAGCGATCCACAACCTCTCCCACGAAGAGTTGAAAGAGCATGCCCGAGATGCTGCCAGTGGATGCAGCGAATCCCACCACGGCGCCGACCTGAGAGGCGGGAAAGAGATCGGCGGGAATCGAAAAGAGGCTGGTTGCCCACACCTGAATGAGGAACGTGATCAGGCAGATCAAAGCCAGCGCCTGATACAGGTCCGGCGTGATGCCCACCAAAATGCCCGCGGGCATGAGAGCCGCAGCCCCGAACAGGATCGTCTTGCGTGTGCGATCCACCGTCCATCCCGCATTCAAAAATCGGCGTGCGAGCCAACCGGAAAGCAATGCGCCAAAGATAGATGTTCCAAATGGAATCCATCCCAGACGCGAGAGTTCATGCAGGTCGAAGCCGCGTTCCTTCGCCAGGTACGGCGGCAGCCAGAACAGATAGAAGAACCAGGCCGGATCGGAGATCACGCGCGACAAAATCAATCCGACCATTTCCCGATGTTGCAGCAGTTCACGCCACGAGGCTGGTTTTTCCGCTACTCCGGACGCGACGGTCGCATCCGGTTTCTTACCCCGCATCACGCCGAGCCAGGCGCCCATCCAAAGCAAGCCGAGCGCGCCGGTAACCACGAACATCATTCGCCAACCGTAATGCAGCGTCAATTGTGCGATGAGCGGCGTTGCGATCATGCCGCCGATCGAAATACCGGCGTTCATGATGCCGATGCCAAAAGCGCGGTCGTTGCGGGGCAGCCATTCCGAAACTGTCTTGATGCAGGCAGGGATGAGCGCGCCTTCGCCGAACCCCAGTAGAAACCTGTAGCCGCCAAATGACCAGACGCCACCGGCGAACGCGTGCGCCGCACACGCCAGGGACCACCACAAGACTGCGCTCGCGAACCCCGTGACCGTGCCGACGCGGTCCAGCATCCGTCCTGACAAGGGCTGCGCGATCGCATACGCCAGCAGGAACAACGACACCACGCGGCCAAATTCCGCGGCAGGCATATGGAATTCTTTCTGGATCACGGGCGCCGCAACAGAAAAGGCCTGGCGATCGATGTAGTTGATCACCGCTACCGAAAAGACGAGCGTCAGAATCCAGAACCGCAAAGATCCGACGGCGCTTTGACTGGGTGCTTCTATGGGTTTCATTCTTCCTTCTTGCCGCTGCGTCATTCCCGCAATTGTATGCCACCCTTCCGCTATCGGAGCGGAACCGCGTTCTTCATCACATAGCTGTCCGGATCGCCAACCGGAATGTGGTGGAACGCCTCCGCGTATTGAAGACCGCGCTTCTTGCCGAGCGCCGCGGCGCGTTCCCGCGTCTGGATGTCCACGAGCTTGTTGATGGATTGCTCGTTGATCTCGTCCAGCAGCGGCAGTCGCAGTCCGGCCTGCGCCAGCTTCTCTTTGACACTATAGGCGGTGTGCCGCATCATCGTCTTGTGCGCCTGTATGGCGCGGATCTTGCGGTCGATCGTGCTCGAGATGTCCACCACTTTGTTGGCATCCGAATCATCGAGTTGCCGCGCCCAGTAGATGCGCTCGAGCACTACCCAGCGATCGAGTCCGACGGTGGCGTGCTCGGGAAAGAAGAGGTGTCCTTGCGAAGTCCAGCAGGCGTCTTCCACGGCGCGAGCGGTCTTCTTGTGGTCAGGATTCTCTTCGTACTTCGCCGATGGGTCGAAGGTGATCACCGTCCACGGCTTCAGCTTCCGGAACAGGAAAATCAGGCGGCTGCGGATCTCCGTTTCCGGCACCCAGTCCATTTCATCGTTGCGGAAGTCGAGCGAGTGCACGTCCTTGACACCCATGATCCGTGCGGCGTCCTGCATCTCGACGGTGTTGCGATGCGAGGTCTCGCCGCTTGAAAGGTCGTACGAATCCTTCTCATCGTTCGTGACGCGGATCAGATGCGCGATATAGCCTTCGTCCACAAGTTTGGCGATCGTTCCACCCGCGAAGATGGTGAAGTCGTCGGCGTGCGCCGTGACGATCACGAGCGTGCGGCCTTTCACCGGCTGCTGAGCGAACGCTGCGGCAGAGGACGCAGCGGCCAACTGAAGAAGATTACGGCGGGTCATGCCTTGAAATTGTATGTCAACGGTTACCATGTAGGGGATGTTGTCCCTGGTGCTACTGATGAATGCAATGACTATCGCCGCCGCAGACCAGCGTCTGGTCGAAGGCAATGCCGCAAGTCCTGTGAAAGTTGTGATTTTCGAAGATCTGCAGTGCAGCGATTGCGCGGACTTCCGCGTCATGCTCGACAAGCAGATCCTACCCAAGTACGCGGCGAAAGCCTCGTTCGAGCACCGCGACTTTCCACTCCCCAAACACAATTGGGCCCGCAAAGCGGCCATCGCCGCGCGCTATTTCCATGCCATCGATGCCGGCCTCGCCGTGAAGTACCGCCGCGAGACCATGGCCAACCAGAAGAGCATCACCGCTGAGAACTTCAACGAGAATCTGGCCGCGTTCGCCAAAAAGAATGGCGCCGATCCGGCCAAGACGCTCGCTGCTCTGAATGACGCTGAGCTTGCCGCCGCCGTCGACAAAGAATACAAAGACGCAGTTGCGCGAGGCGTTGGCAGAACGCCCACCGTGCTCGTCGACGGGGAACCATTCATCGAAGTTTTCAGCTTCGAAGAAATCGCCGCGGCGCTCGACAAAGCAACCAAGGACCTGAAGTAGAATCATGAAGCCAGTCGCCATCATCACCGGCGCAAGCCGGGGCATCGGCCGCGCCATTGCGGAAGAACTTGCCGCGGACCATCGGATTATCGCCACCTACAAGGGCCGCCTCGACGCCGCCGAATCACTCGCGAAAGCCACCGGCGCGGCGATCGTGCAGTGTGACATCGGCGTTGCGGCGGATCGCAAGCGCCTGGTGGATTTCGCGATCGGGACCTACGGCCAGATCGACCTGCTGGTGAACAACGCAGGTATGGCGCCGCGTGAACGCAAAGACCTGCTCGATGCGACGGAAGAGAGTTTCGACGAACTCATCAACACCAATCTAAAGGGGCCGTACTTCCTCACGCAGGCCGTCGCAAAGCACATGAACGAGCGCGCGGCCGGACGCATTGTGTTCGTCACTTCGATATCCGCCTACACGGCTTCGGTGAATCGTGGCGAGTACTGTGTCTCAAAGGCTGGACTCGCAATGGCGGCCTCGCTGTGGGCCGCACGCATGGCTGCCACAGGCGTGAAGGTGTTCGAAGTCCGGCCCGGCGTCATTCGCACTGACATGATCTCAGCGGTTGAAGCGGCGTATGACGAGAAGATCAAGGCGGGGCTTCTACCGCAACGGCGCATGGGCGAAGGCTCCGACGTCGCCAAGGCCATCCGGTCCATCGCGAACGGTCATCTCGATTATTCAACGGGGCAGGTGCTCAACGTAGACGGCGGATTCCACCTGCGCACGCTATAGCGCGAACGCCATCAGAACCGTATCCGCGCCGCTGCCGGTTGCGATCACTACAAACTGTTTGCCGGACCTGGTGCGATACGTCATCGGCGTCCCTGTGGTTCGCCGTTCGGTGGGCCAGGACCAGAGGTCCGCGCCTGTTGCAGCATCGACGGCATGGATCGCCGCATCGCCTCCGCCCACGAAGAGCAATCCCGATTTGGTGACGATGGTTCCGGGCGCGCCAGCCGCACCGAGCCTTTCCGGAAGCGTCACGCCCTGCAATGCCGGATGCTTGCGTAGCGTCTCATTGTCGCCAAACGGAACCTGCCAGGCGATGTTTCCTCGATTGAGATCGATCGCGGTGAGGTGGCCATATGGAGGCTTCAAAAGCGGTAGACCACTGTGGAATTCGGCATTCGTCGCGGCCATGCGCACGTAGTCGGCGTCCACCTCGGCGGACTGAGGCGGCTTTCCCAGACGCGCGATCGCTGGCGAATTGGTTGTCTTGACGTACAGCCGGCCCGTCTCCGGATCGAAGGCGCCGCCTCCCCAATTGGCGCCGCCGATGAGTCCTGGCCGCATGATAGTGCCCTCGATGCTGGGAGGCGTGTACATTGGCCCGATGCGATACTTCTTCAGTTCCGCCACTGCTTCGGCCTCGAGTTCCGGCGTGAGGTCGAAGGCATCGCCGAGGCTGACCCCTTGCGGCGAGAACGCCGGAGGCTTCGATGGAAACGGCTGGGTCGGCCACGTCTGTTCGCCAGGAACATCGCTCTTGCCAACTGGGCGTTCCTCGATCGGCCACACAGGCTTGCCAGTCACCCGGTCGAACACAAACGCCAGGCCCATCTTGGTTAGCTGCACCACCGCGTCAACTTTCACGCCATCGACGCGGATTGTCGCGAGAATTGGCGCCGCGGGCATGTCGTAATCCCAAAGGCCGTGATGGACCAGTTGCTGATGCCACTTTCTTTGCCCAGTGTTCGCGTCGAGGCAAACCAGCGCCTCGGCGAAGAGGTTCTGCCCTGGACGGCGTCCGCCGTAGAAATCGTTGCTGGGCGTGCCGAGCGGAAGGTACACGAGCCCGCGCTCCGCATCGAGAGATATTGGCGCCCAAGCGTTGGTGTGGCCGGTGAATTTCCACGAATCGGCGCCCCAGGTCTCGTTGCCGAATTCGCCTTTTTGCGGGATCGGATGAAAGCTCCAAACCTGCTTGCCCGTACGCGCGTCAAACGCGCGCACATCGCCGGGAGGATCGTTCTTGTACACCAATCGATCGGCGACGCCATTGCCGAGAATCACGAGATCCTTGTAGACAACGGGCGGCGAAGTGTTCGTGTAGTGCTTGGGATTGATCTCCCAGATGAGCCCGCGCGAGAGATCGACAACGCCATTGTCGCCGAAGCTATCGACGGGCTTGCCCGTGGCGGCGTCCAGCGAAATCAGTTTCGCGCGGCTATTGAGAAACATGCGCAGCTTGTTGCCGTTCTTCGCATCGCGCCAGGCGGCAACTCCGCGATGGACGAAGCCCGTGCCATTGGGAACCTGCCCGTCCACATATGCTTTCGGGTCGTACGCCCAAAGTTGCTTCCCAGTCTCGGCGTCGAGCGCAACCACGCGATTGTAGGGCGTGCTCAGATACAGGACGCCGTCGATCATCAAGGGCGTCGCCTGAAACGTGCCCGGGAATGTTTTGTGTTCCGGCATCGGCGCATCGCCAGTCCGCCATTCCCAGGCGGGTTTCAGCTTGGCGGCGTTCGACTTGTCGACGCCCGTCAACGGCGAGTATTTGGATGCTCCCGAATCTCCGCCATAGACGGGCCACGCTTGCTCTTGTGCTTGAAGCGCTGACATCAGCAGCAGCGAAACGCTAGCGAGCCACATTCCTGAAGACCTTTCCGCCCTTCATCACGAAGACGACGCGACGCACGGCGGTGATGTCCCTGAGTGGATCTCCATCGATCGCGACGAAGTCCGCTTCGTAACCGGCCGCGGCGGTCCCAATGCGATCGCCGAGCCCGACCGATTCAGCAGCTAGCGAGTTCGCTGCAACCAGCGCATCCATCGCCGGCGCCTTGGCGTCGCGCACGCGGTAGATGAACTCCTCCGAATTCCGGCCATGTGCGCCGGCCACACCGTCCGTGCCGAACACCACCTTGACCTTACGTTTGAGCGCATTCTGCAGCACCGCGTTCATGGGCTGCAGGATTTCCTGCATCGCCTGGAACCCGGCTTCGTTGTAATTGCCGATGCCAGCGAAATTGGGTTTGTTGTCGAGGTAGTTATGCAGCACCAGAAAGTTCGGATCGAAGTAGACGCCCTTCTCGCGCAACAGATCGAGCGTTGCATCGTCGAAGAAGGCGCCGTGTTCGACAGCCGTGCATCCGGCGTTCGCTGCCGCCTGGGCGCCGCCAGCCGCATGAGCGTGGACGACGGTTCGAAGGCCAAGCTTCTTCGCTTCCCCGCAGGCGGCCTGCAACTGATCGTCCGTCATCGTCTGGGCTCCTCCGTCGCGAATGCTCTTGGTCGCGAACAGCTTGATCACATCCGCACCCTGCTCTTTGAACTTCCGTACAGCCGCCCGCAGCGCCTCCGCATCGCCCGACCGCTCGTTCAGCGAGCCCATCGAGGTCAAGACGCGCGGACCGGGCAGTTGCCCTCTGGCGATCCAATCACGGATATCAGCATCAACAGGCGCTCCGAGGCTTTGGACAGTCGTGAAGCCGCCCTGCAGCGTGCTCCACGCGTTGCCTGCCGTATAAAGCGCCGTGACCTCCGGCTTCTCCCGTGGACCTCCGGTTTCAAGCCGCTTGTTCTCGTCGAAATGCCAACTCAGGTGAACATGCGTATCGATCCAACCTGGCATGACGGTCAAGCCGCGGAGGTCGTAGACGGTTCCGGACAGCTTTCCGCTCGCAGACGCCACCGACTGGATCTTCCCGTCCACGATCGTCACCTGCTGGTTCTTCAACACCTTGCCGCGCCCGTCGTAGAGTGTGCTCACCTGCAAAACAACCGGCTGTGAGTTAGCCGTCTGGTTTCGATAAACCGTTCCCTGCTTCATCACGAACGACACGCGCCGCACGGCGTGAATGTCCTCGAAAGGGTTGCCATTCGTCGCAACCAGATCCGCATCGTAGCCGGGCGCGATCGACCCGATACGATCACCCATGCCGAGCGATTCCGCGGAACTCGCCATCGCGCTCAGCAGAGCGGCTGCCGGACTCATTCCGCCTTTCTCCACGCGGTGGATGAACTCGTCCGCATTCGAGCCGTGCGCGCCCGCCACGGCATCGGTGCCGAACACAATCTTGACCTTCTTCGCCATCGCGCGCTTCAATGTGTCGACGCGAATTGGCAGCGCCTTCGCCATCTCTACGAAGCCTTGCTCGGTGTAGTTGCCAATGCCTAGAAATGCCTGCTTGTTCGCCGGATAGTGAAATAGCGTGTGGAAGTTTGGATCGAGATATACCCCGCGGGCGGCCATCAGGTCGAGCACTTCGTCACTCAAAAATGTGCCGTGTTCGATTGTCGTGCAACCGGCGAGCACTGCCGCCTTTGCGCCTTCGCTTGCATGCGCATGCACGAGCGTGCGCTTGCCCAACGCCTTTGCCTCGCCGCAAGCCGCTTGAATCTGCGCGTCGGACATCGTTTGCCCACCCCCATCGCGAATGCTCTTGGTGGAAAACAGCTTCAGCACATCGGCGCCGCGGGCGACCTTGTCGCGTACGAGTTGCCGGATCTCTTCCGGCGTTCCGCTCTGGTCAGTGAAGGCGTCGAGCGAGGTCAGCAGCCGCGGTCCCGGGATCACCCCGCGACGGATGGAATCCCGCAAATCGCGGTCCGTATCCGCGCCGAGGCTCTGCACGGTTGTGAAGCCGGCCATGAGCGTCGCGTAAACATTGCCCGCGCCAGCCGCCATGAACTGCGCAGGCGTCTCTTCGCGTGTGTCGGCGCGTCCGTTTTTGTTGAAATGCCAGCCGATGTGGACATGCGTATCGATCCAGCCCGGCATGAGCGTTTGCGCGCTCAGATCGTACGTCACCTTGGCGCTTTTGCCGGCCGGACGAATGCTGACGATCTTGCCGTCGCGCACCGTCACGTCCTGGTTTCGCAGCACGCCGCCTTTGCCATCTACCAGCGTGCCGGCGTGGATGACAATTGCGGCCGGTTGCTGCGGCAACGCCACGCCAACCGAGAAGACGAAAAACGCCAAAAATGTTTTCATGACCGGAATGCCTTTGCTATTTCCGCCGCCGACCGCAAGGTCAGCGCAACGAACGTTAACGTGCCATTGGTGCAGCCGCCGGTCGGCAGCGTTGGCGCTCCGGCGATGAAGAGATTCTCGTGGTCGTGGGTCCGCCCGAAGCTGTCGACCACCGACTTCGACGGGTCGGTCCCCATGCGGCAGCCACCCGCGGGATGGTCCTGATAGCCGCCATCGGAGACCGGCAGGAGTTTGCCTCCATTCGCCGCCGCGATGCGGGCAAACACCTTGGCGATATGCTCGCGCGTTGCGCTTTCGCGGACTTCGGCCTTGACGTCCAGCTTGTGTTCGATCTTCGGCATCGGGTCGCCAAACTGATTTGTCACCGAGGCGTCGAGCGTCAGCCGGCTATTGAAATCGGGATGCGTGTCGTAATACGCGCGCAGCCGGGACGTGCCTATCGAAGTCGCGCGCTGCTTCCAGTCGGCTAGCAGATCATCGCCGAACAGGATCTTGCCGTCCGCGTCCTTCAGCCGGGGTTCGCGGCCAGCGGCGCTTTCCCAGATGCGGAGGTCATGCCTGACATACGGCGCGTCCGTCTTGCAGCGGAAGTATTGACGTGACAGCAGCGCGTGCGATTCGAACATGCCCGGGTAGATCGCAAACGGAACCTCCATCTGCGCCGTCACCCAGTTGTGACCGGTCATGTACCGTCCGACATGGCCGCTGGAATTGGCGATGCCGTTCGGGAACCGCGAATTTGCGGACAACAGCAACAAATGTGAAGTCCACGCATAGCCGGAGGCGACCACGAACACCGGCGCGCGGAACTCCAGTTCTTCTTCCGGCTGCAGCCGGTTCACGCCACGCGCCGCGGCAATCTTGCTGCCTGCGCCGCCGAGCTCCAGTCTCCTTATCAAAGTATGATCATGGATCTCGATCGCCTTCTTCGCGAGCAGTTTCTTGTAAGTGAAGTCCGGCGAATAGCGAGCACCCGTCGGACAAATCGCGCAGGTATTGCAGCGGATGCACGCCGCGCGGCCGTCGTAAGGCACGCTGTTCTTCGCAACAGGCGTATTCCAGAACGGAATGCCGCTTTTCTCCGAACCTTCTTTCAACATCCGCAGGTTGTACGTCAGCGGCGTGGGCGCCATCGGATACGGTTCAGACCGGCGATCCTCCTCGAACGGGCCAGGCTCGCCCGCAACGCCTAATCGTTTTTCCGCCTCGCAGTAATAGCGTTCGAGCTCCGTCCATTCGATCGGCCAGTCTTCCGCGAGACCGTACATCGAACGCAAGCGCAGATCTTCCTGCGAGAATCGATTGCATGCGCCGCCCCAATGCAGCGCGGAACCTCCAAGCGCCATGGTGCGCGAAATGATGCCCTTAGCGGACATCTCGTCGATGGCGTCGCCGGGCCACGGGTTCTCGTTGTACTCGATCTTTCGCTTTCGATACTCGACGCGATTCTCGAAATCGAAGAAGGTCTTGCCTGCTTCCACCACATGGACCTTCAAGCCCGGGCGCAGTTCCGAAAGTTTCAGTGCGAGCATGGCGGTCGAAATGCCGCCTCCGATGATGACCAGATCGCCTTCGATGCGCTTCATGACGCCTTGCCGCCGCCCTTCGCAAGCGGCGCCGGGCGTTCGCCCGCGCTCTTGAAGCCGCGACAGTCTTCGCGCCGGATCGCCGCGTTGTAGCAGAGGTCGTTCGCCTCACTCGACCGGAACCAATACGCCATCAGGTCCGACGCAATGTGCCGCCCATCGGGAGTCTGAGGCAGCGTCGCGATCTTTGCCGCCGTCAGTTCGGCGCTAATCTTCTCGCGCTGTTGTGCGAGTGGCATGGCCGCAAACCCGCTGGAGCCCAACGCCGCCAACTGGCGTTCATAGCCGAGGACGGGAGAGGCCCCTTTGGGGCTCATCCGGGTGAAGCCGTAGCCATGTTCCATTTCGGCGCCAGGACGGTAGCCGTGCGCCCATCGAACGAAGTCCGCGGCAATGCGATCGAGCGTCGCGGAACCCAGAGACTGCGGCAAGGTAGCTCCGGCGAGCGCGCGAAGAGTCTCTGCATGAGCTCCGGGAAAGAGCGCCGCTTGCGCCCAGAGGCGAACGCGGGCCAAAGGCAGGACCGCCACGGCGGCAAGCAACGAACGGTTGAATCTGCGTCTCAGCATCAGAACACCTCCAACCCCGGACTTCGATATTGTTGCATGATACCCCGGCGCCCTTGAGAATTCCTTGATGTGGAATTCACCGATCTTTGAGGATTCCAGGCTCCCTCAACCCGTACGCTCGAAGTATGAAATTTCCCCAAAACATATTGTGGCTCGCTATTGCGACGCCGTTGCTTGCTCAAACTGAAGGACTGAGTTTGCCGAACATCGGCGCGACTGTTTTCCGGCGCCGGCGCAAACCCGGCGGCGATTCAAAAGGTCGTCGACGATTTTCGCATCGCGCTGGGCACTCCGCTCAACGCTCCGGAGGCAAACGGAAACCCCGCCGGACGCCGTGAAATCAATTGGGACGGCGTACCTGACAGTGTTGCGTCGCCGAACGCTTTACCGGCGGATTTCTTCAACAAGAACTCTGTTCGCGGCGCTGTTTATTCCAGCGGATCGAGCGTGCCGTTCAAGGGCCAGGTGAGTTCGAACGCGGGCGTTGGCCCTATCCGTTTCGACAATCTGTTCGATGGCTATTCGCTGCTGTTCCAGACTTTTTCGGGCCAGCGGCTGTTCACAACTCTTGAAACCCACGTGTACGACATCGACTTCTTCGCATCGGGCACGCAGGATCGCGGCTCCGTCACAGGATTCGGCGCCGTCTTCTGCAACGTGGCAATCCCGACCACTTCGTCGCTCGAATTCTTCACGGCAGAAGGAGTCTCTCTAGGCAAATACTACGTCCGGGTCGCTCCCAAGGGACTCTCGTTTCTCGGTGTGACCTTTCCGGCGAAGGTCATCGCCAAGGTTCGCGTGACTCCAGGAACTGCCGCCGTCGGCGTCGCCGATAACCCCGCGAATGGCGTCAACATCGTAGTAGTCGACGACTTCCTATACGGCGAACCGGAGGTCAGGAAGCCTTTATAATGACTCGCCCTGGCAACGGAGCCAGACTGAGCGAGATTGGCAAGTCCTCTATTGTCATGGGGGCCAGTCTGGCCCTGCCCGGGCTACCTAACCGCTGCCGCAGAGGACGCGGAACGCACGACCACCAAAGACTCGGCGGGAAACTCGACGACCCATTCCCCGGAATGTTTGTCGGGCTTTCCCGCCTGCTCCACGATCAGATTGCCGGCGAACTCGAGCCGCGTGCCGCCAGGTGTGTGTGCGGCGTGTTCGAGAATTGCGGTCACCTGATTCAACCCCAATGCGTGTTTGCCGCGAGGCCAGGCATTTAGCGCGCTCGTGCGCACCGCGATCCACACCTGATCGCCGCGAAAGTAGCCGGGGATGTAGCGTGCTTCGAGATAGTCCTCACCCACGCGCAGACGGCTGGTGTTCTTGCCGGGATCGAGCGCGGTGATCTCAGCGGGAAAAACGTTGAAGCAACCGAGCAGCCTCGCTACATCGGGTGAATTGGGCTGCCCCAGGACCTCCGTTGGAGAACCGATTTGCACGACCCTGCCATTGCGCATCACGAGCATCCGGTCGCCCAGTTCGAAGCACTCGTCCAAGTCATGGGTGACGAGCAGCATCGGCGTCGAAAACTCCTGCCGCACCTGGCGCAGCACCGCATACAGTTCCTGCCGCAACTCGGCGTCGAGGCCGCGAGCGGGTTCGTCCAGCAGTAGAATGCGAGGCGAAGTCAGCAGCGCACGCGCAATCGATCCTCGCTGTTGCTGCCCGCCGGAAAGCTCATGCGGATGCTTGTGGGCCACGGGAGCGATGCGAAAGCGGTCCATCATCTCCTGCACCGCTGTCGCTGACGGGTTCGCGAACAGCAGGTTCTCGCGCAGCGTCATATGCGGAAAGAGCGCGTAGTTCTGGAACACATAACCGCAGCCGCGCCGCTGCGTGGCGAGCGACAATCCGGCCTTCCGGTCAAACAGAATCTCGTCGTTGAGTAGAATCCGCCCCTGATCGGGTTCGACAAAGCCGGCGATGCAATCGAGCGTGAGCGTCTTGCCGGCGCCGCTTGGACCAAACAGCACGGTGACGCCGTCTTCGATGCGCCAGTCCAGGTCGAGCGTGAACCCGGCGAATTGCTTTTTCAGTTTCAGCAGTTCGAGCATCGCGCTACGAAACCGCCTTGGGGGTCAACCGGTTCACCACCGACACGGCGCACAACGCAATCGCCGACACAATCAGCACGAGCACACGCGCGGTCTGCCCGTCGCCGCTTTCCACCGCATCGTAGATCGCAACCGAAAGTGTCTGCGTCCGGCCCGGGATGTTGCCGGCGATCATGATGGTGACTCCAAAATCGCCAAGCGATCTTGCAAAGGCGAGAGTCGCCGCGGCGAGCACCTGCCTGCGCGCGAGCGGAATAGTCACGCGCCAGAACAAGCGCCATTCCGATGCCCCGAGCGTGCGCGCCGCGCGTTCATAGGAATGGTCCACGCTTTCAAACGCGGCGCGAGCCGACTTCACAAGCAGCGGTCCCGAATGGATCACCGCGGCGATCACGGCTGCCTTCCAGGTGAACACGAGAGGTTCGCCAAAGATCGATTCCCAAAGCCCGCCAAAGGCGCTATTACGCCCAAGCAGCACCAGCAGATAGTATCCGAGCACTGTAGGAGGCAGAACCAGCGGCAGCGTGACCACGGCGTCCACAACGTCTTTGCCGCGGAAGCTACGGTTCGCCAGCAAGTAGGCAATCCACAAACCGCCCGCCAGGGCGAGCGCGGTCGAAAGCGCCGCGACGCGAAGGCTGAGCCAGAGTGGAAACAGGTCCATGGTAAGTCCCCCGCGCGGGGGACTTACTCCAGATTAAGCTATGCCGGTTGTTGGACGCGTAGACCGTCAACTGCGCTGTTCACCACCGACTGAATCAGCTTATCTTGATCGACCCACGGGAACGTAGGCTTCATCACCAGCAAACAGATGATTCCGTACACGGACGCCCAAATCGATTGCGACGCAAGTTCGATGTCCGGTGCGTGGATCGCGCCTGCGGCGGCGCAGGACCGTACGCTGCCCCGCAAAATGTTGAACAACTCGAGCGCGACCACCTGGCACCGCCAAGGCCGTTCCGGATCGAGTTCGCCCAAATTTGTCATGTAGGCGACGCGGAAGTCCTGCGGATGGGCGATCCAGTAGTCGACGTATTTGCGCAAGCCGCGCTTGATGCCTGTCAGCGGATCGACGGGAATCTCGTCCAAAGCCCGCAACTGGTGCACGAGTTCCACTAAGCGCTCTTCGACGATGCAGTCCAGCAGCCCTGCTTTGTCCTGAAAGTAGAGGTAGATTGTGGTTGGAGAGTACTCGATCTTTTCCGCGATCCGGCGCATGGAAACATTCGCGAATCCTTCATTTACGAAGAGTTCCCTAGCGGCCAGGAGGATTTCCTGCCGCAACTCTTCTTTCTCGCGCGCACGACGCTCGGCTACACCCATGTAATGCTGTAAAGGCCTTTCCGCAAACTAACTGAACACCATTAAGTTTGTTTCGTCCGCAACAGTTTGTCAAGTATGTAGGAACTTTCATCGCCAATCGTGGTACAGAAGTAGTATGGGTTGTGGTTCCGGAATGGCGGCGCCTCAGGCGCCTGATGCGAATAAGACTGGGCGCAAAGTGTTTTGCGTCAAGTTCCAGAAAGAGATGTACGGACTCGATGAGGTGCCTTTCGAAGGGCATCCCATGGGGCAGCGCGTGTTCGAGAACGTTTCGAAAGAAGCGTGGCGCTTGTGGCTCGAGCACATGAAGATGATCATGAACGAATACCGCCTCAACCTGGGAACGCGCGAGGCGCAGGAATTCCTTCTGAAGCAGATGGAAGAATACTTCTTCGGCGAAGGTTCCGCCTTCCCGCCCGGCTACGTGCCGCAGAAGGCCAAGTAGTTTCGTCTTCGAGTTACACGCAAACGCAAATGACGGCCCGGAGAATCGCTTCCCCGGGCCGTTGCAGTTGCCGCGGCCACGACGCGCGTGGTTGGATTGGGTATCCTCGTGTCTGGAACCCTCTCCACATGCAGACTGCGCCACCGCCCCTTGAAATCTCCGCCTCCGACGTCAGGAAACGCCTCGCCACGGGTGAAGCGCTCCAACTCATCGACTGCCGCGAACCAGCGGAGCACGCCACCGCCTCCATATCGGGCGCGGAACTGATCCCGATGAACTCGACCCCTCAGAATCTCCAGCACATTGAGGACTTGGCCGACCAAGGTCTCGTGGTTGTGTTCTGCCACCACGGCATGCGTTCGCTGATGGTGACCAACTGGCTTCGCGAAAAGGGAGTGGCGAACTGCACCAGCATGATGGGCGGCATTGATCGCTGGAGCATGGAAATCGACCCCTCCGTTCCGCGGTATTGATCGCTTCGCGGGATGAAATCCCACTCCCGGGCGCATTTATCAAAAGCTGAGAAACTGGAGCTATGAAAAGCTACCGCAAGGAACTGTGGTTCAATGTCACGGGCCGGCGCGGATTCGTCAACATTACTTCGGATATCAACGAATGCCTGCGCGAATCGGGTATTCGCGAAGGGCTTGTCCTTGTGAACGCGATGCACATCACGGCTTCGGTCTTCATCAACGACGACGAAAGCGGGCTGCATCACGACTACGACGCGTGGCTGGAACGTCTTGCCCCGCACGCTCCGACGTCGCAGTACAGGCACAATCGCACGGGTGAGGACAACGCCGACGCCCACATGAAGCGGCAGATCATGGGGCGCGAGGTGGTGGTGGCGATCACCAACGGAGAATTGGATTTTGGACCCTGGGAGCAGATTTTCTATGGCGAGTTCGACGGCAACCGGCGCAAGCGTGTGTTGGTCAAGATTATTGGCGACTAGCGTCCTGGCCACGGCATGCGCCCTGGCGGCGGACGGCGCGCATGGTTTCGACCACTCGGTCTGGGACCGCGTTGTGAAGAAGCACGTCAACGCGATCGGGGAAGTAAACTACGGCGGCTTGCAGAGGGATCACGCGGACCTCGACCTGTACATCAAGCAACTCGGCGAAACAAGTCCGGAAAACAAGCCCGCGCTGTTCCCCGGCAAGGCCTATGAGCTTGCCTACTACATCAACGCCTACAATGCGTTCACCACCGCCGGTGTGGTGAAGGCCTATCCCACCAAAAGCGTGCGTGACCTGGGATTATTGTTCGGATTCTTTCGTCGCGACGACTACGTCATGGGCGGCCGCAAGATCAGCCTGTCGAACCTCGAAAACGACATCATTCGCAATGCGAAATTCGCCGAGCCGCGCATTCACTTTGCGATCGTCTGCGCATCCCTGAGCTGCCCCAAAGTGGCAGGCGAAGCCTACGCCGGAGATAAGCTGGAACAGCAGTTGGCCGCCGCCGCGCGGCAATTTGTGAACGAGCGCCGCAATGTCTATGTGCAACAAGGTTCGAGCACGGTGACGCTGTCGGAAATCTTCAAATGGTACGAGAAGGACTTTCTCGTCAAGGCGCCCGGCGGGGTGCTCGAGTTCGCTAAGATGTATGCCTCGCCGGATCTAAAGGCCGCGCTGGACAAGCTGCCTGCGAAGAGCGTCCGGTTGAAGTATTTCGACTACGATTGGGCCATCAACGATCCAGGCTCGCGCGCCAACGCGAAGAGCGAATTCGAGCGCGAGATCAGCCGGCAGCCGAAGTAGCATCGACTGCGGGAGGGGCGGCGCCTTCGAGCCCGAGTTCAGCCGCACGCGCCCGCATCGCCTGGATGCAGAACTCAATATGCGGGTCGAGTTCGACGCCGAGTTCCGCGGCGCCGTTGATGATGTCATCCCGGTTCACGGCGCGGGCAAATGCCTTGTCTTTCATCTTCTTGCGCGCGGATTTCACGTCCACCTCATGGATGCTCCGGCTGGGCTTGACGTAGGAGATCGCCGTCAACAGTCCAGCCAGCTCATCGCAGGCAAACAGCGCCCTCTCGAGCTGGCTGACGCGGAGGTGCTTGCGATCCGGGACATGCGACAGGATGGCCGCACGGATTTCCTGGCTTACGCCGCGTTCGGCGAGGATGAGCGAGCCCTTGTCGGGGTGGTCGGGAAGTTGGGGGTGCATCTCCCAGTCGAAATCATGCAGGATGCCGGTGACGCCCCAAGCCTCAGGATCGGCGCCGTAAAGTTGGGCGTAGGCTTCCAGGCAGACCGAAACGGCGAGCCCGTGTTTGCGGAGGCCGTCGGACTTCGTAAATTCACAGAGGATGTCCCAAGCTTGCTGGCGAGTCATTTTTGTGAGGAGGTGTTTTTCCATTGTAGGCGACTCCAGCTTTTGGAGTTCGCTGGGGGGCCGTGTTATTCTGTATTTGTCCCTCCCCATTGTGGGCCTGTGGCGCAGCTGGGAGCGCGCTTCCATGGCATGGAAGAGGTCATCGGTTCGATCCCGATCAGGTCCACCAAACAAAACCTCAATAAGACAAATCCGGGATCTGCACCGATTTTGGCATGAGCGCTTCGATGCTGCGGGAGAGGTCACCGGAGTCCAAGTTCCGCCAATTCGAAGTCGAAATGTCGATCGACTCCATGCGCCGTAGTCGGAAGCTACCGGCGCACGCAGCAGACCATACGGCATAGCCGTATAGTGGTTTGGTGCGACGCGTCATCCGAGGCAGTCGCTATGAAAGGGCGGTCGCGGAATTAGTGGAATCGATCGCGACGGAGCCCGAACGGAGAACGAGAATCTAACCCATGCGGAAAGAAACCAACTCCAGAAAATCGCCTCGGAAATCCAGCGCCAGTTCGGCCTCTAAGCCTAGGCGGCCGACCGAAGCTCCGCTCGGAAGTCGCCTACTTGATTCGATGGAGGAACTGCAGGCGCATCTACGGGGTGAGATCAAACTGAGCGAGACGGTTTACCATGTTCCACCGGTGACGGACGTGCGGGCGCTCCGCGAGACGCTCGGGCTGTCGCAATCGGACTTCGCCGCAATGTTCGGCTTCAACGTGTGTTCGCTGCAGGACTGGGAGCACCGGAGATCCCGATCCGTGCCTACTTAGCGGTAATACAGGGCGACCCGCAGGCTGTCATACGCGCGTTGCGAGCGGCGCAAGTGCGGCATACCCTTTTGCCACAATCAAAAGACGCCCATATGGTCTATGCCGAACGCCGAATCGGTATAAAACGAATCTCGACCCGCTGATTCAACGCGCCCGCAATCCTGCGCAACATTGCCAGGGAGTGGCCTTCGTAATCCGCATCCTCGAGTCGGCAGATGACCGATGCAGTGGCGCCGGTGAGCCTGGCAAGCTGAGTTTGGGTGAGGGCCGCCGCTGTCCTCAGTTGGTGGATGTTGCGGGCGATCTCTTCGTTGGCGCGCGCCTCTTCCAAGTTCTTCAGCCGGGCTGGGTTGCCTTGGTAGACCCGCCTGTGAAGGATCTCCACCGCATCGCTAACCGGTTTCAACCTCTTTGCCATGTCAAGCCTCCTCATAAGTGTGCTTCGCCAGATTCGCGGGACCATCCGTTCTTTCACCAGTCCGTGAGAGACTACAGCCACCATCGCACCGTGGAAGAAGTACAGGCTTCCGGTGGTGAACGCTACTCAGGCCGACTCGACGTTCGTAAATGCCGTCGCCCAGGAAGTCCGCTTCGGGACGCTGTAATTCGTGGCCCATCCCGCGCAATCGCTCCAACCGGAGACTAGCACTTGTCCTGTACCTTCGACGTTAACTTGTCGAACCACTCGACGAACGGGCAAGTTCCGTCCTCCTCCCGGTAGAGGGCGACTCTGGTCTTCGGTGCACTCGATCCAAGGACTCTCGCCCCCAAGTGGTGCTACTCGTAGCCAACTGATGCAACGCCACACGGGCATAATGGAAAGTAGGGAGGCGATTGCTTTGCGGCGCCGGCTACGCTCATGATACAGTCGAACAGAACCGATAAGAAATGTTTGGACCATGGCTCTGAGCGCTGGTAGGCCCGAAGATCTACCGGATTTCCGCAAGCCGCCGCTAGCGGAGACTGTCTTGTCCCTCCAGTTCGAGCCGGTGGCCGGACTGACTACGGCTCATATGGGTCTGTTGTGGGCGCGGTTCCGCAAGCAGTTTCCGATGGTCGAAGAACACCCTCCCCTGACGCCGGTGTTCGAAAAATTCCAGCCCCCAGTACCGCCACAGGTCGAAGTTTCTTTCGAAGAAAAGCCACCGGCGCCGCGACTGTGGTTTCTCAACGAAGCAGGCTCGGAACTGATCCAGGTGCAGCCTGACAGGCTTATTCATAACTGGCGCAAGATGGAGGGCCTTGAACCTTATCCGCGATTCGAACCGATCCGGGATAAATTTCGTGACGAGGTCAGAATTCTCGAAGGGTTCCTCAGCGAAGAAAAGCTTGGGCCACTCGTCGTGAACCAATGTGAAGTTACGTACGTCAATCACATTGAACCGGCCACCGTGTGGGAGCGGCACGGTGAAGCTGAAAAAGTCTTTGTCATGTGCCCGCGACTGGGGACGGCTTCGTTTTTGCCAGAACCCGAAGACGCCGCGCTGCGGATGCGCTTTGTGATTCCGGGTCCGAAAGGAAATCCGATAGGTCGGCTGCATGCAGTAATACAGCCAGCGTGGAAGAAATCTGATAGCTCGCCGATCCTGACTTTGAACTTGACCGCGCGAGGGTTGCCATTCGGTGAAGGCACAGAGGGGGCCTTTGCGTTCTTCGAGCTTGGTCGGAATTGGATCGTAAAAGGGTTCGCGGACTTGACAACACGCGAAATGCAGCGGATGTGGGAAAGGACCGATGGCTGAAACCTTGACCTTACATGACACGCAATACAGCCTCGCCGAGGCGGCAATTCTGTCCCAGCCTTGGTATTCTGCATCAACCCTGCCGGACGCACTTGCGCGACCCTCGGTCGTGACTGCCACGGTTGAGCAGCCGACAGGCATGCCGCGCCGGATTCTTATTCGGAAACGGGGGCTGGCCGGGTCGGCGGAGCTTCAAGCGTCCGGATCATGGCCTCAGTCGTTTCTAAAGAGCGCGGGAGCGGTTGTGGAGCTTCTAAATCTGCCCGCAGGATGGAATTCTTATGCGGCGAAGACGATCGCTCCGAAGAATGCTCTGGAAGCCATCCGGTTTCTGGCCGACTTCATCGGTCCTGACACGCCGCAACCAGCAGTCGTACCTCGAGTCCAGGGAGGAATCCAAATCGAGTGGCACACGATGAGCGTTGACATCGAAGTCTACATCGATGCTCCTGGGAAGGTCCGCTGGTTTGCGGAACGAGCCGAAGCGGGCGAGACGCTTGAGGGACCTCTTGCGGGCCAAGAAGCCGTACTGAGGGCGTGGGTTCAGCAAATCTCCGGAAAGCGATCCCAGCCTGATTGAGTACTCCGGAGGACTGCGTCAGAAACTTTCCCGACGACCCGACAGTGGTCGAGAGCGTCGCACTTCTGCGCCGCATTCCCTCCTGGCACTTCTACTTCGACCAGAGGCTTGGGAAGATGCGCCCTCGATCAGCGGCATTTGAGGACGATGCCGACGGCGACCCAATGTCGGTCTACCGGAGGGACATCATCGATGCGGAAGGCGCTTCCGTGCAGCGAGTCATGATTGGTCACGAGGGATTTGCCCTTGTGTCGCTCACAGCCGGTCAGCTTCGATCCAAGCAGCAGTCCATCTTCCCGGATCCGTTGCCGGACGAATCATCTCATGCGAAGATCTGCGGCCCAAAAACAGAAGGCACCAGGCGGTGGTTTGCCAAACAGGCTGAATGGGTGATCGCTCCGCCCGGTTGACGTTTCTCGTTTGGGATGGACCCCTCCACCACGGTTGGCGTGTTGGCATCCTCCTTATAAGAAAACAAATGTTGTCTGCTCCGGCAGCCGACAATCGACACCATCTGCAACCGCCCGTGAAGGCACGCAGGAGGCCAGAGTCGAGTGTGGAGTCCTGGAGTCCGTGTGGCGTCCAGATCCCCAAAAGCCGCTCTGTGGCGTCCAACGGTGTCCACGGCGTGATGGGCTGAGTCTTGTGTTTCCGTGATTCCTGCCAGTAAGTGATTGATATTTCTTCCATGGCATGGAAGGTCCTCGGTTCGATCCCGATCAGGTCCACCAAACTAACCTCAAAGCAAGCCAGCCGCGAGAGAGAACCCCCGCAGCCCTAGCTTAGCTACCTAGGCGCTCAACCCATCCGAAGCTGTACAATCTTTAGCGGAGACCCATTCCGGATGGGCGAGGCCGTATTCCCCCGACCATGACGATGAAAATCGCTCTAACATTGCTCGCATCATCACTGACTTTCCTGTGCGCGCAACACGCGCAGGACGAGAAAGCGAACGCCGCTCACCCGGCGATCGGGAATCCAACCGCAATCGCGGCGGGCGCGAAAACATTCAACGCCGGTTGCGCGGTCTGCCACGGCGTCGAAGGCGCGGGCGGCCGGGGTCCAAGACTCCAAGGCGCGCGGGCGATGTGGCACACGCTCGACGAGAAGGAGACCTTCCAACTGATCCGCAACGGCGCGGGTGCGATGCCCGGTTCCAACCTGCCCGAAGAGCGTGTCTGGGAACTGGTCGCCTACGTCAAGAACCTCCGCGATCCTGCGACGGAATCGAGCCTGCCGGGTGACGCCAAGGCAGGCGCCGCCATCTTCTGGTCCAAGGCAGGTTGTGGCAATTGTCATTCCGTGGCAGGCGAGGGCGGCAAGCTTGGGCCGGATCTTTCGAATATCGGGGCTATTCGCTCCGTACCCACCTTGCGGGAGGCAATCGTCGATCCGGACGCGGATGGCGCGTTCGGGTACCGCCTCACTAATGTCACGCTGAAGGACGGGAAACAGGTTCGCGGCGTGCTGCGGAACTTCACCAACTACTCGCTCCAGATCCAGGACAAAGACGGCAAGCTGTTTCTCCTTGACGTGCGCGATATCCAGGACTGGGCTCGAGGCGAAGGTTCGCCGATGCCTCGCGATTATGCAAAGAAACTCACCAAGACCGAGATTGACGATCTGATCGCGTATCTCGGCCGCCTCACGACACGCAAATAATCTTCCCTCCTCCTCCTCCCATGCCCATGCGAAAATCGATCCCTTTGATTCTGACGGCGATTGCGGCGGCAGTCTCCCCGGCTCAAGTGACCACGGCTGATCTGGAAAAGAGCCCCAACGCGGATTGGTTGACCTACGCGGGCGATTATCGGGGCACGCGCCATTCGCCGCTCACGCAGATCAACACGGGCAACGTGGGAAGCTTGACGGCCAAATGGGTGCATCACATCCCCAGAGCCGATGGATTGCGCATGACTCCGATCGTGCATGCCGGAATCATGTACGTCACCGCGCCGAACATGGTTCGCGCGCTCGATGCGCGGAACGGCCGGCAGATCTGGGAGTTCCGCGACACGAGGGCTAAGAAGGCGAACGTCAACCGCGGCGCGGCCATTCACGAGGACTCGGTCTTATTCGTCACCTCCGATTGCTACCTCACCTCGCTGGACCGCCGTACAGGCGCGGTTCGCTGGCAGAAGAACTATGCCGATTGCGCCAGCTACAAAACCGTCTTCTCATCCGCAGCGCCGCTGGTGGTCAAAGACAAAGTGCTCGTGGGCATAGCCGGCGGGGATCAAGGGCTGCGTGGCTTCGTGGCGGCCCTTTCCGTCAAAACCGGCGAAGAAATGTGGCGCTTGTGGACCATTCCCGCCAAAGGCGAGAAAGGCTCAGAAACCTGGGGCGACCTGATCGACTATGGAGGAGCGGCCACTTGGCTTTCAGGCACATACGACCCCAAGCTGAACCTGATCTACTGGACGACGGGCAATACCTGGCCCGATTTCTACGCCGGCGACCGGCCTGGCGATAATCTGTACACTTCCTCACTGCTGGCCATCGACGCCGACACGGGCAAGATGAAATGGTATTTTCAGTTCACGCCCGGCGACACACGCGATTGGGATGCGCAGAGTTGGCCGATCCTGATCGACCTTCCGTACAAGGGCCAGCCTCGGAAGCTCGTAATTCATGCGAATCGCAACGGGTTCTTTTACACGTTGGACCGTGAAACCGGGCAATTTCTGAACGCCGCGCAGATGGTGGACAAAATGAACTGGGCGAAGGGCATCGACGCCAACGGCCGGCCGATCAAGATCCCCGGCATGGATCCGACGCCCGAAGGCAAGTTGATTTGCCCGGGCGTGCAAGGCGCCGCGAATTGGAATTCGTCTTCCTACGATCCGGGTGCCAAGCTGGTTTACGTTCCGAATCTGGAGCAGTGCGATACGTTTACCTCTTCCGCCCAGAAACCAGAGCCGTTAAAGGGTTTTTCGGGTGGCGGCGCCGCGAACAAGCCGCGAGATCGCGGACAATTCTTTCTACGCGCCATCGATCCGGTGACAGGCAAGCGCGTCTGGGAGTATCCGATGACCGGTCCTGCCGAAACCTGGGCGGGAACCGTCTCGACCGCTGGCGGACTCGTGTTCTTCGGCGACGACGACGGCCATCTCGTGGCCGTGAACGCCAGCACAGGCAAGCACCTGTGGCATTTCCAGACCGGCGAATCGATGGTCGCTTCGCCGATGAGCTATTCGGTCGATGGCAAACAATACGTCGCAATCGCGTCCTCGACGGCCGTGTTCGCCTTCGGTTTGTTCGAGCCAGTGCAGCCGACTCCCGTGATCAAGCCCAGGACCCTGCCCCGCTAAGCGGATGCACCCGTTAATAATTGTTGTAGCTGTGGCGCTGGCGTCCGCCGAAAAATCAAGAATGAGTGAATGCACTGCGGGATTGTGGAAGGCGTGGATCGATTCGACGCTGGTCGGAAAACAGCGGGCGCGGGCTCTGACCCATCGGATGGAAGTGTTTCGGCTTGGTCCATCCGGCCCGGCGCCGGTGAAGTTGTATGAGGAAACGTCCACGGGCAGTCCCTGGATCACATTGCGTGAGGATGGTTTGCTGGTCGTGCAGTCGGACGCGCCACCGCGCTTCTATGTTCCCGGTGAAGTTGAGGCCCGCACCATTATCCCTCCCGCTCCCAAAAAGCTCGAAAAAGCCGTCACTCTCCATGAGTGCCTGGGGAAAGCCTACTTTCTCGGAGACGTGCTGTTCTATGAGCGCACTCCCTATCCTGGCGATCTGATGATCGGTTTCATCGAGATCGACGCTGCGGCCAAATCCTTTGGGCGTAACATCGCTGTTCTCGAGGTCCGCGACAGCATTGGCGGCTCTGAATCCTGGGCCGCATCGCTGGGCAGCGAGCCGATCCTGGTCAACGATCATATCTTCTGGCTGAATCGGGGCCAGTCCAACATCAAGGGAATTTGGCGGAAGCGGCAACTTTGGGCATTGGATCTGAAGTCTGGCAAGCTGGTGAGTCGCGATCAGCTTCCAACCGCAATTTTGAGGAACCCGCCACACCCTCTCGCGGAACTGTTGCGCCAGAGCGCTGGCGATAAGTAAACCATTCCGGACGTGTCTACGGCGAAGCACCCGGAGAGTCTAGTGGGTTTGGCGGCCGCGTGGTCATTGTTTCCGCGGAAAACTGCTTGCATCCGCGTTAGTAGCAGCATCTCGGCGACGCTTGGCGCTCCACTGCATGACCGGGCCGGCGATCCCGGAAACTTCCTCCACCAGTGAGTGCAATAGCGCCGATACGTTAGTGCTGGTTGAAAGACTCGCACTTTGCCCGGCCCACAGTGGCAACAGATCCGCCCGGCCCCGCCGCCTCGGCTGGCGCCGCAAGGCTTCTAACGAGTGCTCGTTGCAGCGGATAGGGCAGAATCTCGGTTCCCTGGCGGTTCAACTCCTCCATCAAACGATTGTGGATTCCCCTTGCGAGCCGTCCGGTGAAACCTTTGGTCAACGCGGTGTGTCCCGCCTTTCCTCCTGTCAAAGCCTCGCGATGAATGCGGCTGGCGCCGGACTCTTCGGATGCGAGAAACGCCGTTCCCATTTGGACGGCCTCGGCGCCGAGGGCCAGCGCGGCGATGACTCCACGGGCATCTCCGATTCCGCCCGCGGCGATCACTGGGACATCGACAATGTCTACGATCTGAGGCACGAGCGACATTGTGCCGGTGAGGGAATCCTCCGCGGCGCGCAGGAAGGAACCCCGATGGCCGCCCGCCTCGAAGCCCGAAGCCGCGATGGCGTCTACGCCGGCCTCCTGCAACGCCGCCGCCTCGTCCGGTGTGGTCGCCGCGCCAATCGTTATAATGCCCTTGGCGCGGCACTCCGCCATGATTTCCCGCGGCGGAATCCCGAAAATAAAGCTGAATACCGGTACGTTTGCATCGATCAGCACGCGCGCCTGCTCTTCAAAGCGGGCGGCTGGCGAATACGGTTTGTACGTAGGAAGCGGCGCTCCCAAGGCCGCCAGATGGCGGGAAAGCGGCGCCACGCTGCGGTTGAATCCGCTTTCATCCGATGCCCAGGCGCCTTCATCCTCCATCGACACCCACAAGTTCATTGCGAACGGTTTCGACGTCAGCGAGCGAATCTCAGCGATCACGTCTCGAATCGCTTCGGGCGCCAGCCCATGCGCGCCGAAGGATCCGAGTCCGCCGAAGTTGGAGACCGCCGCCGTCAGTCTTTGTGAGGACAACCCGCCGAGCGGGCCTTGAATGACCGGATAGTCGATCCCGAGCGCTTCTGTCAGCCGGTTCCGATTCCAAGCTGAGCTTGGACGCGTCATCGGGCAACCTCGAAGATCACCTCCAGCTCGACTGGCACGCCAAGCGGAAGGCTCGCCACTCCGATCACCAGGCGCGCCGGCATCTTGTCCTCGCCGAAGACATCGCGGAAGAGTTCCGAGGCGCCGTCGGCAACTTTCGGGAGCTCGAGAGAATCTCCCGAGGTCGCGATGTAGACTCCAATCCTCACGACTTTGGAGATCGGGTCCAGAGATCCCAGGTGCTGCTTGGCCACGGCGAGCGCGTTCAACCCGGCTGCATATGCGGCGCTTTTGCCTTGCGCCGTGTCCAACTCTTTTCCGACGCGGCCAAGGAACTTGGCTTCATGGCCCACCGTGGGGAGCATTCCGCTCAGAAACAGCAGATTGCCCGTCTGGACTGCCGGCACGTACGCGCCAAACGGAGTCACCGCCGGAGGCAGTGCGATGCCGTCGGCAGCGTTATGTCTGATTTCCATCGCGTTCACCATTTTCCGATATGCGCGCCCGCGTCCACGTGCAGCACTTCGCCGGTCACCTGCCTGGCTTCGGTGAGATAAACGATGGCGTCGACAATGTCGCCGATATCCGAGATCGTTCCCATCGGTGACAGGCTCCTGAGAAAGTCCTTCGGGTCGTTCACATGCATCGGCGTATCGACGATTCCCGGCGCTACTGCGTTGAAGCGGATTCCGTCCTTCGCATATTCCATCGCAAGGTTGCGCGTGATCGCCTCGAGTCCGCCTTTGGTGATCATCGCTACGGACACGTTGACGCCGGCGATCGGATGGTCAACCAGGGACGTCGTGATGCTCGTCACGCTGCCGCCGGTCTTTTGCGCCAGCATCTGCTTGACGGCAAGCTGCGTGACGTAGAGGTAGCCCGCGAGATTCGTATCCGAGAGTTGCCGGAAATCGCTGGCGGTATATTCGGTAAACGGCTTTGCAAAGAAGATGCCGGCGTTGTTGACCATGCCATCGATTGCCCCGAACCTGCTCATCGCTGTCTCGATGATCTTAGCCGCTGTCGCAGGTTCACTGATGTTGCCGTCAACGAGCGCCAGCCGTTCCGACGGCGCAAACGTGGAGGACTTGCTGATGTTTCGCGAATTGGCGACCACGTTGTAGCCGCGTTCGATGAAAGCGTTGACTGCGCCAGCGCCAATTCCCTGGGATGCGCCTGTGACGATGATCGTCTTAGCTGGCTTAGTAGACTGCTTGGGCATTGTGTTTCTCCTCATGCCGATCGAATCGCTGACCGGCGCACCCGATACTGCAGCCGGATCGCCATCTGCAAGCAATTGAAAAGGCACAAGCCTGAATGTCGTTAGATGCTGGGTGGGCAGCAAAAATGACGAACCGTCGGCAGTTGCGACACTTTTGCTGAACTCGCTGACGTGTGGCCGCTAAGGCATACGCAGAATCCAGTTCAGCAGGCTGTTTCCATCTCTCGTCAGCATGTGCACCACATCCATGGTTCTGCGCCGGTCTTCTTCTCGCGCCCGCCACTCAGCAATCGCCTTCAACGCCATATCGGTCGCATTGGCGCCGGCGAAATTCTTGATATGTTTGAACCCGATGGGCGAATAGGTGAATTCCATCACCAGGCAAAACTGAGTCAGCTCTCCGCGAAACAGTGGACGCGCGAAGAAGGGCACGCTGGTGGTCTTCAGCAACTCCCTCACAATCGGGACCCGCTTCTGGTGCCCGCGCTGGTTGGTGTTGGACGGAAGCGAGATCTTTTGTGCAGTGAGAATGTCCTCGGTGATGCATTCCACCAGCCCCTCGAGAATTCCCATCCCCATCGCGTCCCACGCGGTGCTGTGCTCCGCGCCTTGCTGCGCCGGGGCCGAGACCCAGTGCACGCACTCATGCAGAACAGCAGACAGATAGGATGTTTCCTTGCGGCCCCATTCCTGCATGACAATGGAACCATCTATCTTGTGCGTCACTCCAGGAGTATGGGCGTCTTCCCCCGTTTCGGTTTGAAATTTGCTTGGCTCCAGGACATCGAACGACCTTTTCGAGGCCTTCGCGGTCTTGAGATTCGGAACAATGTATTCTTTCCACGGAGACGGCCCGGTAAGGACGTCCAGGACATCGGAGAAGTCGGACTTGTGCACCGGGTCCGATCCGGAACTGAAAGCAGACATGGTGACATGGGCCTCCTAACCCAATAGCGAGAACGGAATCATCAATTGGCCTTTGACCGGGCCGTTAGGGTCATTGCTGTTGTACAAAGAGCAGGACGTTGCTGCGGCTCTGGATGCTGTTCGTCGCGAGCACGATGGGCACATCCCCAGCCGCCTGTGAATCAGGAACCTTTACTCGCACGACATAAACGCCGGGGGCAACGAGCGCGGTGAATGTTGGGGTGAGAATGGTCTCGCCGAGTTGGACCGTTACGCCATCGGCGATCGCCGGATTGCCCGTAACTAACCGGTCTGTTCTGAACTCGTCCTGCGTTCGTCCCATGCCGATCGCATAGATGTCGATCTCTTCGCCAGGGAACACGCCGCGGACTACACGGGCATCCACGCCAGGCTTACCGAGCATCCATCCACGTGCGCCGATCAGTGATAACGCAAGGCCGGCGCCTGCGGGCGTAACAGACGCGTAGACTTGATTGCCGGAGTCCGGCACGCCCAAAACTGCAGGTATCGCCCGCGAATTGTGAATGAGCACGGCATCGCTCGCCTTGCCGTCTGTTTCGACAACCACGGGCACATCGCCCTCGGGAGTCTCGGCAGGAACGAGGAACGTCACGCGATCGGGCCGCACGAATGCGATGGCCGCGGCAACGTCATTCACCTTCACTTTGACGTTGGCAAGGGTGGTGGGCAACGGTTGACCGGACGATGGTGACCACGAGGCCTCTTGTGCAGCGAGGTTGGCGCCGGTGAGATTCACCCATGCGCCTGACGCCATTCCCGGCTGTCGTGTCGCCACTTCCGTAACCGCATCAGGTGCGAACGCGGGCCGCACAGGCGCCGCCGCAACTGCGCCGGTTACTCGCAGGGTGGATGCGTAAATCAGATCGCCCGACGTACTGCCATTGCCGTTGGCGGCATTCCCCGCTGCGTAGAACACGAGAGGGCCTGCGGCGTCGCTCGAAGGCGAGGTCCAATCGAATTCAAAGGTGACTGGCCCACGGGTATTGTTGCGCGTGCCCGAGGGAGTGTGCGTAATCCACTGGGAACTTCCCTGATTGAGCACTTGAGTGTTTGCATCCACTGGCTGCAAAGAGCCTGCGGATCCTTGCGTATTGCCGTTTTCGGCCTTCACACTCAATTCGAATCCCCACCGCCTTGCCGAAGGGTCCTCGAGGGTCACGCGGACGCGGGTCTTTTGGCCAGGCGTGTAGGTGGCAGCTGCGCCGTCCAAAGCGATCCGAAGCTTGCCTGCCCCGCTGTTTGGCTGACCGCCGTGGCAGGCGACGCAGGTTGTTTCACCTGGCGCGCCGCTCGTTCCCTGAGGAGCGCCGCCGTTAGTCGCCATCATCATTGGGGCTCCGATTGCGAAGAGCGCAAACGCCCCGGTCATTGTTTGAAAGGTTGTGGTTTTCATGTACTTTTCTCTCTTTAGTTCTTTCCAGCTCGATTGGTTCGTTTCAAGGCAAATACCCGCCGCGATTCCACGCTTGTCCATTGGCAGAGGGCCTCCGTCTCGCGTGGAGTCAAATTGCTTTCCGGATGAAGCATCCGGTAACCCGCCGGGGGCATGCGTCCGGACTTGACGTCGGCGCATCCTGCCATCAGGATTCCGGCTCCAAACGCGGGCGACTTTCCGGTCCATTCCGAAAAGTTCATGGCCTGCCGCGCCATGGCTACGTCACGTTCGAGCAGCAACGACATCGGGGGAATTTTGCCGTACCAGGGCCGGCGTGTCTCATTCGAATGGCAGTCGCCACAGGCTCTGCGCAACGAACTGGCCAGTTGCGGCGGGATGGGGAAGTTCGCCTCCAGGGCGCTTTGCGGCCGCACCGGAGGATTGGTTGCCGGGTGACTCAACGAATAGACCGCGGCTCCGAAGTAGCAACATCCGGCGGCCGCGGCAAGTGTTCCAATTGCAAGCTTGATCGACATCACGTTTGTAGAATATGGGCCGGTTCGCGGGTGTTGGTTGGGGAATCGTAAAAATTTTGTGAACGCCGGAAGGAGGTGGATTATCCGAAAGTAGTAGCCACAAACCACTCCTCTCTGTGATGCCCTCGCGGATGACATCCGGCATGATTGCCTCAGAGACGAAGTTCAAACCCGTTTTCAGAAAAGGAATTCACAACACCATGACTCAACTCCAGAAAGTCATATACACCGCGAGAGTCCACACCACAGGTGGCCGCGACGGAGGCGCCTCTCGCAGCGACGACGGCCGCCTCGATATCAAACACTCGGTCCCCGGTACCCCGGGCGCGGGAACAAACCCTGAGCAGTTGTTCGCCGCAGGCTGGTCAGCCTGCTTCGAAGGCGCCATTGGGCTCGCTGCTCAAAAAATGAGGATCAAACTCCCGCCGGATACGGCGATCGACGCCGAAATTGACCTCCGCCTGGGCGCAGACGGTTACTCCCTTGCTGCGCGCCTCAACGTCAGTCTGCCGGGTTTGGAACGCGATGTCGCGAAAGCCCTGACGGACGCTGCGGAGCAAACGTGCCCGTATTCGAAAGCAATCCGCGGCAACATCGACGTCACGATCAACCTAGTCTAGGAATATGGCATGCCCGAAAAATTCAATCTCCAGCGCCGCCGCTTTCTTGGCGCGGCGCTTGGCATGATCGGATCTTCCGCGGAGGCCTTTACCCGGACGAGGTCAGAAGGCGGGTTTCCTTCTCTCGGCGGCGCGACTGCGTGGCTCAACTCGCAGCCGTTGACGGCAGACGGCCTTCGCGGAAAAGTCGTGCTGATCGACTTCTGGACCTACACCTGTATCAATTGGCTACGCTCGCTACCATACGTCAGGGCCTGGTCAGAGAAGTATCGGAATCAGGGACTGGTTGTAATCAGCGTGCACACACCGGAGTTCGAGTTTGAGAAGAATATCGACAACGTGCGCCGGGCCGTGAAGGACCGGCGGATTGACTATCCGGTTGCGATCGACAACGGCCACGCGATCTGGCGCGCATTTCACAACGAAGCTTGGCCGGCTCTCTATTTCATCGATGCGCAAGGGCGTATTCGGCATCATCGCTTCGGCGAAGGTGACTACGAACGGTCGGAATCGTTGCTGCAACAATTGCTGGCAGAAGCTAGCGGCGGCGGGTTCGATCGGGAACTGGTTAGGGTCGATGCGCGCGACGCCGAAGCAGCCGCCGATTGGAGCAACCTGCGATCCCCGGAAAACTACCTCGGGTATCAGAGAACTCAGAACTTCGCGTCTCCGGGCGGTGCGGCGTGGAACAAGCGCCGCGCCTATACGGTCCCCGCGCGGCTCAGCCTCAACGAGTGGGCGCTCTCGGGTGAATGGACCGTGAAGAAAGGGGCCATCGCGCTGAACAAGGCCAACGGGCGCATCGCATACCGCTTTCACGCCCGCGATCTTCATCTCGTCATGGGTCCGGCCGTGGGAGGAACATCCGTTCCGTTTCGCGTGCTCCTCGATGGGCAGCCGCCGCGTGACGCTCACGGCGTGGATGTGGACGATCAAGGCTATGGGATGGTCACGGAACAGCGGATGCACCAATTAATCCGCCAACCCAGGCCAATCGTCGACCGGCGGTTCGAGATCGAGTTCCTCGATGCCGGCCCGGAAGCCTTCTCGTTCACATTCGGTTAGCTCGCTACTTCACCAGAGCCTGGTAGACCATGGTGCGCACGCGGCGATAGTGTGGGACGTTGCGAGCCAGGTTCAACTGCGCCAGCATCACGACAGCCATCTTTTCCTTCGGATCCACCCAGAAGAACGTCCCAGTGATGCCGCTCCAGGAAAAATCGCCCACTGAACCGGGAACCGGATTCCGGCCGGCGTCGGTGCGGACCGCAAAGCCAAGACCAAAACTCGTGCCCATCTCGGCCGTTGGGCCGAAAGCCTGCAGTCTTGTTGCGATGCCGGTGTGCCGTTCCGTACCTGGGGGCAATTGATCGGACGTCATCAGCGCCACCGAGTGCGGCGAAAGCAAGCGGACTCCATCCAGCTCTCCGCCATTTAGCAACATCTGGCAGAAACGCCCGTAATCGGCCGTCGTCGACAACAGCCCTCCGCCACCGGAAAGGATCTTCGGCTTCACGGTGGGAGGTCCATTTAGCAGGGGGTTCGCCGCATCGGGCTTCGCCAGGCGTGAGGCCTGCTCGTCAGTCAGATAGAAGGCTGAGTCCTTCATCTTCAGAGGACCAGTGACGCGGTTTGCAATCAATTGGTCGAGCTCCATACCGCTGGCGACCTCCGCCACGCGCCCCAGCACGTCTGTGGACACGCTGTATTCCCAAACCTCGCCGGGCTGATGCAGCAGCGGGAGTCCCGCGACAATCTTCACCATCTCCGCCAGCGAACCGGCGCCGAACACATTGGCCTTGCGATACATCATGTCCACGGGGGTCTCGCCAAACACTCCGTAGGTCAGGCCTGAGGTGTGGCGCATGAGATCCTGCACGGTCATCGGCCGCTTCGGCGCAACCCTGTCGACGCCGACTTTGACATCGGCGAACTCCGGTAGATACTGCGCCACCGGCGCCCCGATATCCAGCTTGCCCTCTTCCGCGAGAATCATCGCAGCCACTGTGACCACCGGCTTCGTCATCGAAGCCATGCGGAAGATCGCGTCGGTCTTCATCGGCTTCTGCGTCGCCCGTTCCTGATAGCCGACGGCTTCGTGCACCGCGACCTTTCCGTTACGCAGGATCAGCAGGACCCCGCCCGGCATCAGCTTGTTGTCGACATCCGCCTGCAACTGCTCGCGGATCCGCGCGATGCGAACGGGCGAGAAGCCGGTAGCTTCGACACCCCCGCCGGTCGCTGCAGTTGCACGCGGCGCCACTTGCGCCACGGTCATGGAGGCCAAGAGAACGGAGAGAAGCATCCCCATAGTCTACGCGAATCGGTTTCCCAGCGGGTCAGTGTGCGGAGTGATGGTGTCCACTGAGCGGTTCCGCCTCAGGCCCATTCCAAACTGCTCTATTCGTTTGCATGCACCGGGACCAATTTCGAAGAGGTCGCGCCGGCGACGCGTTCGGATTCGGCGCTCGCTACGCCGCGAACCTGATAAATCGCGCGCACCTGCCAGGGGCCCGCCTTGGGAAAGCGCACGGGGACTTCCACATCAATGTGAGAACCCGCCGCGATGGTGGACGGCGCGCCCGTGACGTCTCCGCTGGTGAGTTGCTCCAGCGATCCGCCTGTCTGCAGTCCGGCGGCCGTCACGATGCGGCTTCCCGAAGCCCAGTCCAGATGCACTGCCTTCGAGCCCGGGTTGAAGATCCGCACGCGCAGCTTCGAAGGTCCCGAAAGGCCGAGGCATTCGAGCCGAATGGCGCGCACCGGGGCCATGTTGGAGGCTAGAGACTGCACTTCTTTCGTGAGTTCCGCAAGCGCCTGGCTGGCTGCGGATGGCAAGGGCGCTGAGAGCCGAAGATCGCGCGCGCCGCTCTTCAACCGGACCTCGATAAGCGGCATGCCGGGCCGCATCGGCGGCGTGGTTGGAACCTGACTCGGCGTCAATTGGTCGAGCTTTTGCGTCGCCGCTTCGCTCGCCACGGCGCGGAACACTCCGATCGTCACGCCTTCGCGCGCGACGCTTGGCCGGCGGATCAGCAGCAATTGGCCGTCTTTCAACGACAGGTGCGGATCGAGATCGGCGGTTCCGTGCGTGGCAATGTACTCGAATTCCATCTTGGACCTTTGTTCCGCTGCTGCGGCGGGCGCGACAAACAGCAACGCCATTAGCAACATCGGCGGCATGATCGTCAACGCGCCTCCAGCACCAGCGCTTCCGAGAATACGCCTCCCACCCAGCGAGGCTGGCCCTGATGTGCTTGCCCGCCTTCGAACGTGATGTACGCCGACTTGAAATAATATTCTCCGCCAGACGGAAAGTTCACCATCGCCGTGCAGGGGATTTCGATGGAAGAACCCGCCTCCAGCCAAAGCAGCCTTCGTTCCGGATCGGTTTCCGCCTTCACCGGTTCGAGCACGCCAATCGCAAACGGCGGTAGCAGCGGCGTCTCCCCAGGAACTGGTTCGACCTTGCGCGCCCAGGTGACGTAGCGGCGTTCCATGGCGCCGTCCGGCATCATCGCCGCGGGGTTCAGCACCCAATGGCCCTGCGATCCCGTGTTCGCCAGACGGAGGTTAAGCGGCAGGCGCATCCGCTTACCGGCTACGGCGAGACTGGTTGGTTGGCATTCCAGAAGGACGGTGCGCAGCGGCGCGGCCCGCACCGGGATCTCGAGGCCCTTGAGCGCCCGCAGAAAGTTGCGGATCGATTCCTGTTTGGGCGCCTGATCCATCGACAGCATCACTTCCTGCATGGCGCCCAGCGCAGCAAAGCGAAAGCGGGTCATCATGTCGCCGGGTTCGATATGGCCCGGGTCGTAGTCGAGGATGCCCGACGAGAGCACGGCGTTCGCCACTGCCGGGATCACGTCCGGCGGAATGTTCGCCTGAAACGTCCCCGCCACATCGCCGCCGCGATCTCCCAGCGAACGGTGCAGCACGAGTCTCGCCAGAGCCTGCTGCCCGCTGATGAGAAACTTCTGCTCCCACTCGAAGATCCCGGCCGCCGCTGAAAACTTTCCGGTGGAATAACGGCGTTCCATTCCGAAAGCCGCCACCGCTTCCGGTTCGCCGGACGTCACACGCCTGAGATTTTCGCGAAGATCCGCCATTTGTGCCGGTGTCAAACCTTGTCAACGGTAACGTACTTGTAGTCGCGCCCGTACTTCTTCTTGATCAGCGTATTTTCCATCTTCTCAAACGCCGTGAAGTGCCACTTCTGCACTTTGCCGCCATCGAACATGATGGAATCTCCGGCGGTGTTGACGCCGTTGGTGATCTGGCCGGGGATATTGAGGTTCGTGTCGATAGCGCCGCCGGTGTACTCGTCCGGCTGATCGAAATGGTGTCCGGTTTCGTGCGCGCCCGTCCAGTCGTCCGGATCGTCATAAAACCAGTGCGACGCATTCGCGCGGAACCCTCCCGGCGATAGCGAAATGGTGCGGTGCTCCACGTAATCCGCCACCTTCTTGAACGTCACCTTCGCCCCGAGATCGTATCTGCAGCAGCGAATCGAGACGTCCGAATGACAGTCTTTGCGGCGGATGTGGTACCTGTCCGACCAGCGCGTGTGGGTGACGTCGGCCCACTGCTGGCGCTTGTTGACGAATTTCGCATCGTCGGGATTGTAGTCCGCTTGCGCCTCGGGCCATTTGCCGCCAGTGCCATCGACGGGCTTGAAGTCGCTGCCATCCTTCTTGAAACCCAACGCCGAATAGTCGCCGTTGAACCCCGCTGGCACTGCTTTCCACCGTGTGCCGTCCCAATAACTGCCGGGGTTCATGGGATTGGCCGGGTCGGGTTTGGCCCACCTGTAGCCGTCAAATGGAGGCCCATCGCTGATCGTGCCCGTCTCCCCCGCGGAACTCATGTCGGCATAGTAGCCGCCCCAAGCCTTCACGTAGCTGAATTCACAGGTGACTTCGTTGCGGAACTTCTTGATGCTCTGCTTGAATTCGGCGTGATTCACGAAATTATGGGTTGCGCCCCATTCCTTGTCGCGATCTTTGATGTAGGTGTCCTCCGGCGCCTCGATCATCGCTTTGACGGTGAGTAATCCAGGCTTGCCATCGACCGTGATGGTTGCATCCTCCGGCGCACCCTCGACTTCGACTTTCTCGAGGAACGCGCCGCCTTGATCGAAGCCCACGTTCTTGATCTCGATCTCTTTTTCGAACTTACCGCCGGTGGGCGTAACGTCGAACGTCTCGAACTTGGTGAGGTTGCCAGCCTTGGCAGTGCATTTAATTTTGATCGGCACGCCATCCACCATATTCGTCTCTCCGGTGAACTTGGTCTTATCGCCGCAAAAGCCTTCCGCCGGCGACCACTGCAGGTTCCAAACCTTGAGCAGCGAGATTGGAGCGCGCAGACTCTCGCAGGGCGAGGCGCTGGCGATGCGATCGTAAAAGCGGCAGGCGAAGGTATCTTTGCCGTCGTCGTAGGTGCGACGGTCCTCACCCAGGGCAAGGCGCTTCGACGAGTCGGACCAGAAGCGCTTCTTGCAGCCTGCCACGCCTTCTTTCCACGTCGGGCAAGGCCATTTGTCGGGGTTCACAATCGCCTTGGGGCGGAACAGATAAATGATCACGCGCCGGTTGGGAGCGTTTTCCTGATTGCGCTTGCTCTTGTTGGCGGCCTTCTGAAATTCCTTGTCTTCGGACTTCGAAAACAGCAGCAGCGGATTGAATTCACTGCATCCCTGCACATCGCCTTTGTTGTCCGTTCCTCCGCCGCGCGCGAGAAAACGATCGTCGCCGATCTTGAAATCGCCGCAGAGAAAGTCCATGTACTGCAAAAACACTTCGGCGCGCTTGGCCTTGGTGTTGGCGGTGTTCTTGGGCAGGCTCAGCGCATCGAGCATTTTCGAGTACGCTTTCGGATTCCAGACATCGCCGCCGAAGGGCTTGCTGTACAGTTCCTCCCAGCCATCGACGTCGCGCACGATGAGATCGCGCACCGCTTTGGCGCGGCGGCCGCTAAGCGTCTTGTTGTAGGCCTCGTCGCCGACCGGGTCAGCGTGACCGAACACCGAAAGCGGCGATTCGGGATGCGAAGCGCACAGCGTCTTGAGTTCCGCCATTTCATCTTTGGCGTCCGGTAGAACGAATGACGAATCGAAGTCAAAGCGGATGTCGTAAATATGCCAGCAAGCGACTGGAAACAGCGCGGGCCTATATGTGTTGAACTCCGAGCCCACCGTGGGGCTCACGTAGAGCTCATGCTCGACCGAAATGTCGATCAGTCCTGTGTGTCCTCCGCCCGCCATTGCCTAACTCCCGTGAATGTCTTTCAATTTGCTTTGTGTCGCGCCGTCGCAGTCGCCCGTCACCGGCAGGGAATTGTCGCATTGGAACTCCTCCACTGAAGAACGGAATTCCTTTTCGTCGGTCGATCCCATGGTTCCGCGGTAGTAGCCCAGGTTCAGGAGCCGTGCCTGCTGGCCGCTCTTGGTGTCTTCGGTGTCGAGTCCGCCGATCTGCAGCGGAATGTCTTCCGTCTCGATGCGCAGCTTGCCTTTTTTCGAGTTCCGCGGAATCTTGCGCACGACGACGCCGCTGCCATCGGTCTTCAACCGCTCGACCTTCGATTCGGCCTCGACCTCGCAGTCCTTGTTCGCGCGCGGGTCTCCGTCTGAAGTCTGCAGCCGCATGCGCAATTGCAGTTTTTGCAGCTTGGCTTCAAAGATGTGATACTTCGCCGTCGCAGCGTCTTCATTGCGCTTGACCTTGTCGGGAATCTCGATTTCATCGCCCGGATTGAGCACGTGCGGATTCTTGCGCAGCGCCTTGATCGCTGCGTTGGCGGCGTGATCCCAAAGCGTCTTGAAGTCGCGGAACTTGAACTGATCCGCAATGCTCGAGGCGTGCTCGCCCGGCTCTACCGTGTGCTTCACGACTTCCTCTTCCATTCTTTGGTGTCGATATCCGGAAAGGTGACAACACAAGTTCCCGGGTCAATACCGTTGACACGCACGCGTCCGTCGTCGCCAAGGCTGCCTTCACGCGTGGAGCCGTCGGTGAGCTTCAACGTATAGCGCTCGCCCGCCACCGGATCGCCGTCCTCATCGAGAAGTTGAATGTCCACCCATGTCTTTTCCGAATTAGGGCTGTTCAGCGCGCCTGTCGCCGAGAACGCCGATTGACTCGAGGGCTTCTGCTTCGGCGTCTGATTCTGTTGCCCTCCGCCGGAGCCGGATTCGGTCACGCTGCCTTCGGCCGACCGGTGAATCGCCACAATCTGGCCGCGTAGCAGAGCCTGATTCAGGCGTTCAAAGATCTTCCATTGGACATCGCGCTTTTGAATGTCCGGATTGCCGCCGGCGAATCCGCCGAGAAAACGGAATAGATCGAGCGCGTCGATGCGGGATTGCGAGTCGGAGGCCAGCAAGCCGGCCGAGGGCAGACGCCAGCCGGTCGCCAGCTTCGCTCCGTCCGGTATGTCACCGGGGGTCGTGATTTCCCGCCCGCCTATTCGCCAGATCTTCGCCATTTGGAGTCAGCCCTACACTTATCTAGCGTAAGATCGCGGGTTTTCGGATCACGAGGTTATACTCGATGCTGCGGGAGCAGCAAATTGCCATTGAGTCCAGACCAGCATCGCCACATCGAAGAACTCTTTTCCGAACTGAGCGAACTGCCTGGGGCGGAGCGGGCGCGACGGCTTGCGGCAATCGACGATCCGGAAATTCGCGCGGAGGTCGAATCCCTGCTCGCGTACTCGCCTGGCGATACGGAATCGGGCGGCGTCTTCGATCAGGCCGTGGGGCAGATGATTCAGGCCGCGAGCGAGGCCGGCGCTCTGCCCATGCCCGAGAACGCTGTCGGGTCCGGTGTGCGTCTCGGCCGCTATCGAATTGAAAAGCGGCTCGGCCAGGGCGGCATGGGTGACGTGTACGAAGCCGTCCGTGAAGATGATTTTCACAAGCGCGTCGCCGTCAAGATTGTGCGCCACGGCCTCGATTCCGACTACGCCCGCAAGCGTTTCGCACAGGAACGGCAGGTGCTGGCCGGCCTCGAACATCCCAACATTGCGAGGCTGATCGATGGCGGAACCGACAACGATCAACCGTATCTCGTGCTCGAGTATGTGGACGGCATTCCGATCGACCAGTATTGCCAGGGCCGTCCGCGCGTCGAAATTCTGCGGCTGTTCCTGAAGGTCTGCGGGGCGGTGGAACATGCCCATCGCAACCTGATCATCCATCGCGATCTCAAACCCGCCAACATTCTGGTGACCCCGGAGGGCGAGCCGAAGCTGCTCGACTTTGGCATCGCGAAGTTGATCGACGCCACCAATCCGGAAATCACGCATTTTGCGTTCTCATCGCTCACGCCGCAGTACGCGAGTCCCGAGCAGATTCGCAACGAGGCGATCACGACCGCAACCGATGTCTATTCGTTGGGCGTCATTTTGTTCGAACTGTTGACCGGGCGCAAACCATACGCGATCACCAGCGCCAACCCACTGGATCTCGACCGGATCATTTGCCAAACCGAGCCGCAGCGCACCGGCGTATCGGAGGATCCGGACAACCTCGTGCCCATGGCGCCTCGGAAAGATCCCGGACGGCGCCATCCGTCCGCGCGCTATCGGGCGGAGGATCCTTAGCGTTTGATGAACA
>JACXTT010000742.1_pt1 | contig 55777 bp, 56 predicted proteins | sample 9270951 | NCBI WGS metagenome assembly JACXTT01 (sample SAMN15532306, study PRJNA645909) | rock metagenome | isolation source: weathered quartz diorite | place: Puerto Rico | collected 2017-06-21
AGACGGGCATCCAAAAATGGATAAAAATAACCCCGACCCTGCACTGCGTACACGGCCCGACCTGAACCTTGAGCTGTTAAAAGATTTTATTTTTGACGGCAAAACTTATGAAGACGGTACAATTTATGATCCGAAAAGCGGCAAAACCTACAGTTGTAAAATGACATTGACTGATAATACTTTAAAAATAAGAGGATACATCGGCATATCGCTGTTTGGGCGAACCGAGGTATGGACAAAAGTTAAATGAAACAAAAATATAGGGCTAACATTGGCATAATACCGCTGATGTGTTTATTACTGACCAGCAATTTATTTGCTCAAAAGATCACGGTAATACAGCAGGGCAGGGCTACCAGCATAAGGGGCCTTAGCGTTGTTACCGATAAAATTGCCTGGGTAAGCGGCAGCAGGGGCACCGTAGCTGTAACTAAGGACGCCGGGAAAACCTGGGCCTGGCAACAGGTTAAAGGCTTTGAAACGTCCGATTTTAGGGATATCGAAGCCTTTTCGGATAAAGAAGCTGTCATTATGAGCTCGGGCACACCCGCCCTCATCCTCAAAACATTGGACGGCGGCGCGAGTTGGCAGATCAAATACCATAACCGCGATACCTCGGTTTTTTTTGATGCGATGGACTTTAACGGCAAATACGGCTGTGTAATGGGTGACCCCATCAACGGCCATTTTGTGATATTTGAAACGGAAGACAAGGGAAAAACCTGGAAACAAAAAGACCCTTCAAAATCACCATTAGGTCGCGATGGCGAGGCAAGTTTTGCAGCCAGCGGTACCTGTTTAAGCATTTACGATAACGGCCTGATGAAAACCGACGGGCTGGTTGTAGTTTCGGGCGGCAGCGTAGCAAATTTAAACTACGCACTCGAAACCGGTAAAAAATGGTCGACCCAACAACTGCCCATTGCACAGGGCAGTTCGAGCGCAGGCGCTTTCTCCTTTACATCAAACGGTAAACGCTGGCTGGTTGTGGGCGGCGATTATCAGCACGACCAGCGTACCGACTCTACTGCCTGCTACTCCAACAATGCCGGCAAAACCTGGGCAATTGCTAAAGTGCCGCCAGCCTTCCAATCATGCGTGCAGTATATAAGCGGTAAAATTTACTTATCAACCGGCACTGCCGGAAGTTACATTACCAAAGATGAAGGCGTTACCTGGTCAAAAATTGATGGCACCAGTTATAACGTGATCAAAAATCATGGCAAGTTTATACTGTATGCCGGTAACGGGGGTAAAATAGGTATCTACAGCGAGGTTAAAACAAAGTAAATTGTAACCGTGATGCTTCGGGAGTGGCCGACTGTCCCACCCCATCTATCGTATAAACCGCCGTTTCTTCATACCGCGATGCCACAATAATGTGTACACCTTCGGCATGTTCATCAAACAAAGCCTTTACCAATTGCGGGTCATTATTATCTTTCGACAGGTGCGACAGCAACAGGTGGCTCATATAAGCGGGCCGGTGCGCGGTAAAAATATCCAGCGCCTGTTTGTTTGATAAGTGCCCTTTGCTGCCACGTATGCGTTGCTTTAAATGGTAGGGATAGCGCCCGTTATTAAGCATGTCATCATCGTAATTGGCCTCCAAAAAAACTGCGTGGCATTGTGCAAAATGCTGTATCACATGGGCACAGGCTTCGCCGATATCGGTAAACACACCTATTTTGATATCTCCGCCGCTGATGATAAAACTATGTGCATCTACCGCGTCATGCTGCTTTGGGAAAGCGGTTACACAAAGCCCGCCAATATAAACCTGCTGGTAGGCTAAAAAATGAGCAACCTGGTTTTCATCTAAGATCAACCGGCCATGGTGCAAGGTATCGGGGGTAATATAAACGGGTAGTTTATACTTCTTTGCCAAAACAGTCACGCCGCTGATATGGTCGGTATGTTCGTGCGAGATAAAAATGGCCTTAACCTTTTGCATGGATAATCCCAGCCGTGCCATCCGTTTTTCAGTCTCACGGCAGGATATGCCTGCATCAACCAACACGGCTTCGCGCTCGTTACCAATGTAATAGCAATTACCGTTGCTGCCCGAATTTAAGGATGCGATGAATAGAGACATTTACATACAAAGTAACCTGATTTTAACGAATTATTAGCAGGAAATTTACATCTTGCACCAATAAACCCAATACAAAACCAATAAATGGATACACCCATAACCTTACCCGTTTTAGACGATACCGAACTACGCGTTTTAGGTGCTCTGATGGAGAAAAGCAAAACCACGCCCGACTATTACCCCATGACCCTGAACGGTCTCACCACGGCGTGCAACCAAAAAACATCGCGCAGGCCGGTGGTTGATTATGACGAGGAAACCGTGGTTTTGGCTTTGGATAGTTTAAAAAAGCGTGGATTGATATCTACTGCTACCGGCGGTTCCAGCCGTGCCACTAAATACAAACATAACTTTGCTATTGTATTCCCTGTTCTCCCCGCCGAGGTAGCTTTAATTTGTTTACTGATATTGCGCGGCCCCCAAACCCCGGGCGAATTGAATACCAACTCGGGCAGGTTATGGGAGTTTGAAACGCTTGACGAGGTGCAACAGGTGTTGGAGCGTATATCATCGGCCGAAATGCCTTTTGTGCAACAATTGCCCCGTCGCGCCGGGCAAAAAGAAGTACGCTACATGCACCTGTTAGGCGGCACAATTGACTATACCGAAGATGACCAGCCCGAAGAACCCGCCCGCCGCTCAGTTGGCGAACTGGAGGCTCGTCTAACTAAAGTAGAAACCGAACTGGCCGAATTAAAAGAAGCCTTTGAAAAACTGATGAAAGAGTTGATGTGATGACATAACCGGCTGATGTGCAGCTATAAAAAAATTGCAAATAGATTTAAAATTACTAAATATTTTAGCATATTTTTGTTCTCCAAACTATGTTGAAATGAAAAATGCAGCGGATATTAAATTACGAGAGGAATCATCCTTGACCCAAACATCGCCCGAAACAGCTATTATTAGCGAAGCACTGGAATTGCTGAACGAGGTTAAGCGTTACCGGGGCATGTTTTATAAACAACAGGTTGCCGCACTGGAAGCCAAAGCAAAAAAGCTAAGTATAGGTGATTTATCATATTGAACAGAAATAGCAGCTTTTTGGTGATCGCTCTTACCCAAATTTTGCAGCATTGCCTATAATTGCAACATGAAATATAAATTATTGCTCATCGCTGTGTTATTGGTACAACTGGCCCATGCCCAGTTTAGCGATAGTACACACTATTATACCAATCTAACTACGTCAGGCTCCATCAATAAAACACACGATGCTGTTGCTTACCTGATGAACGATGGGTTTAAATTCATCATCAAAAAAAAGTCGGTTTGGTTTAATTTTGATAATAACTGGGTTTACGGTAAACAAAACTCAGCATTAACCAATAATGATTATTCTTCGGTTTTCGAAGTTAACATATATCAAACTTTTCCTCACTTTTTTTACTGGGGCCTGGCTAATTACAACACGAGCTACTCGTTAAAAGTAAATAATGAACTGCTTGCCGGTGCCGGCGTGGCATATAGCATACTTGATCGTAAAAATGCTTATTTAAATTTAAGCGATGGTCTGCTGTATGATGCAAGCGACCTGACACTGCCGGATAATACCCGCGATAATTACAGTACCTACCGTAACTCGTTGAGGCTATCGCTCAAGTTTGTCATTGCTGATAAGTTTGCGATAGAAAGCAGGAGTTTTTTACAAAACTCATTACAAAACGGTTCCGACTACATCATTAGATCTACCAGCACCTTTTCGTTCAAGGTTACCAACTGGTTAAACCTCACTACCGCGCTAAGCTATAACAGGCAAAACCGCACACAAAGCGAAAACCTGTTATTTACCTATGGCCTCACGTTCGAGCGGTATTTTTAAAGCGTAAAAAACATAGCTATGGATGCCGCACCCATAGCTATAAATGTAAACCATAGCAGGCTATTTGAAAATGCGCCGCTGCGATACTCGCCCATAATGGTTTTATTGCGGGCTATCCGGGCAATTAAAAACAACAAGGGTACTGCCGCTACACCGTTTAAAACTGCTGCGTAAACCAACGCTTTTACCGGGTCGATGCCTACAAAGTTTATTGTTAAGCCAATTAATGTTGATATGGTGATAATGCCGTAAAAACCATGTGCTTTGCGCAATTTAAGGTTTAAACCCGATCTCCAGTTAAATGCCTCAGAAACCGCATAAGCCGCCGAACCTGATAATACCGGGACGGCCAATAACCCCAGACCAATGATCCCGATAGAAAATATGAATTTGGCCAAAAAGCCTGCATGAGGGAACGAGTGTACCAATGGCTCTAATGCTTTGGCAGCATCGGCAGCAGTTTTTACATCAGTTACACCGCTGTTATGTAATACGGTAGCGGCCACCAATAAAATGCACCAGGTTGTAATTTCGGATATGATCATCCCCGAGTTATTGTCTATCCGCATCCGGCGGATATGTCCCTGGGTAATGGCAGGTGTACCTTTTTCTTTTTGCTCTTCCACCTCCTGCGAGGCCTCCCAAAAAAACATATAAGGCGATATGGTTGTGCCTAATACACCTGTGATAATAAAAAGGAAGGCGAAGTTAAACTCAAAATGCGGTATTACCGTGGCCTTTAAAACGGTGCCCCAGGGCTGGTGTACAATAAAAACGGTTATGGGGTAGGCCAATAAGGCCAGGGCAAGCCATTTTAATATTTTTGAATAAACCTTATAGCTGGTAAATATTTCCAGTATTAAAATGGTAACTGTAAAAAACAGGGTTAAAACTATCAGCGAAAGCGGCACTAATAATTGTGCTGCTGCTGCCATGGCACCAATATCGGCTCCAATATTAATGGTATTGGCTATTACCACCAGGCTTACAACACCATACAATACAGGTTTACTATAATGCTCTTTAACCACTGCCGCTATGCCTTTACCGGTTACCAGGCCAATGCGTGCACACGCTTCCTGCACGGCGGCCATAAATGGCAGCATGTACAAGGCCGTCCACAATTGCCCGTAACCAAATTGCGCGCCCGTTTGCGAGTATGTGGCTATGCCAGATGGGTCATCGTCGGCAGCACCGGTGGTTAAACCTGGGCCAAGCAACGAGAAAAACTTCCAGAATTTTCTTTTAGCATGTTCCGGGGCAGTAGTTTTCATAGTTATAGGCAAAAGTAAAACTATTTTGCCTATAAGTATTAACAGACGGGTTATAGCGATGGTAATAATAAAACATACGGTTGTAATTAGCGATGATTAATTTTTTGCATTATTATAACATTAATATGCAAAAAATGCAAAAAATTAATAAATTATTGCATTTTATGTTTATTGTTAGTACATTTAAACTGCGTTTTGTTTTTGTGGGGACTTAAAAGTGCTTATACGGTTCAAAAATAGGTATTTTAACCTCTGCAAAATTTTTACTCTAATAGTATTGTGTTATGCACCCGGAAATTGAAGTAGCTATAAAGCAGGCATGTGAAGGTTATTTAGAACCAAACGATCTGGCTAAAACTAATGCAGAGAAACTGATAGGCCATATCAGCAACAAAGGCTTATACGAGGCAAAAATGTTAAATACCACCTGGACAGGCGGCTTCAGTATCTTTTTAACGCAAAAAGACTGGCAATTCCATATGCAGGCCAATAACGAGGGCCGTATTGTTTATATCCTATTCAAAGGCAAAAACCAATTGGACTGCGGTAGCTTATACTACGACGAATATATGCCGATACTCATCTATTACTTAAACGCCATAAAATTGGCTGCCTGATCGTCGGCGAGCCAAATATATTTAACTGCTTTTGCCATATAAACAGTGTAATTTAGCTGTTTGGTTGCAATGCCGGTCTTACCTGCCACACATTGCTAAAAATGCCCGAACACATTACCATGGATAGTAAAGATACAATAAAGATACGCCGCGCTTTTGAAAACAAGGATTGGCATGAGATTAAGGTGAACGACTCGTGGCATATTTTTAAAATAATGGCCGAGTTTGTGGACGGGTTTGAGAAACTGGCTAAGATAGGTCCTTGCGTATCCATATTCGGTTCGGCACGTACCAAACAGGATCACAAATATTACTTGCTTTCGCAGGAGATAGCCGGTTTGCTCAGCAAAAATGGTTATGGCGTAATATCGGGCGGAGGCCCCGGCATTATGGAAGCTGCTAATAAAGGCGCTTTTGAGGCGGGCGGTAAATCGGTAGGGTTAAATATTGAACTACCTTTTGAGCTTTTTGAAAATAAGTATATCGATCGCGATAAGCTGCTGGAGTTTAAATACTTTTTTGTGCGTAAAGTAATGTTTATGAAATACGCGCAGGGTTTTATTATCCTTCCGGGAGGGTTTGGTACCCTCGACGAATTATTTGAAGCCATTACGCTGATACAAACCGGCAAGATTGCCCGCTTTCCGATTGTGTTGGTGGGTACCGAATACTGGTCGGGGTTGTTTGACTGGGTTAAAGCAAGTATGCTTAGGGAAGCGAATATAAAAGAAGAAGACCTTGACCTGTTTACCATGGTTGATACTGCTGAAGACGCAGCAGACCAGATATTTAAATTTTACGAAAAGTACGTGATCAAGCCTAACTTCTAACCCGGTTTGATTATGCTTTTAAATAGTGAAGCAATGAGTGATGAGAAAGATACAAATAAGGATGTAGTGCCGGCTGTTCATGGCGCTATTAAATCCGGGTTAAAAACAAAGTCGGCTATTGTAGATAACTGGCTGCCGCGTTACACCGGGCGGCCATTGGGCGATTTTACCGGTTATATCATCCTGACCAATTTTTCAAAATACTTACAGCTATTTTCTGAATGGCATGATAACGCTCCGATAGTTGGTATTGATAAACCTATGCAAAGCGTGAGTGCCGATGGCATTACCATCATCAACTTTGGTATGGGTAGCGCGCTTGCTGCTACGATGATGGATCTGCTAACCGCAATAAAACCCAAAGCAGTTGTGTTTTTAGGTAAATGCGGCGGTTTAAAAAAGAAGAACAGTGTAGGCGACCTGATACTGCCTATCGCGGCCATACGTGGTGAGGGTACATCTAACGATTATATGCCAGCCGAGGTTCCGGCTTTGCCATCCTTCGCCTTACAAAAAGCTATATCGACTACCATACGTGAGCATAACCGCGATTATTGGACGGGTACCTGTTTTACCACCAACCGGCGTGTTTGGGAGCACGATAAATCGTTTAAAAAATACCTGAAAAGCTTGCGTGCAATGGCTATTGATATGGAAACCGCCACCATATTTACTACAGGTTTTGCTAATGGGATATCTACCGGGGCGTTACTTTTAGTATCCGATCAGCCGATGATACCCGAAGGGGTAAAAACTGCCGAGAGCGACTCGAACGTTACCGGAAAATACGTAGAAACCCATTTGCAGGTAGGTATCGACTCGTTAAAACAACTCATCAATAATGGGTTAACGGTAAAGCATTTGAAGTTTTAACCGATCAGTTTAAATTCATCTCCGTCAAATAACCCCAGATCGCTTAGTTTGAGGTGCGGTATAACCAGCAAGGCCATAAAAGATAAGGTCATGAACGGTGCCAATAGTGTTGAACCCAGGCTTTTGGCCATGGCATCAATAGCGGTGTAGGCGTTAGCAACTTCGTATCCGTCCCGGTTACTCATCAGGCCTGCAACGGGTAAGCCCAATACCATTTCGTCGCCGTTGTTGGTGTTATCACCAACAACACCCTGTCTCACACAACTTACGCCGCCCTGCTCCTTAATTACCAGGTTTACGGCTTTGCAGATGCTGTCATCATCAACACCAACAACCACAATATTATGACTATCGTGCGCTACCGACGAAGCAATAGCCCCTTCTGTAAAACCGAAATTTTTGATGAAACCTTTGGCAATAGGCGCGTCCCGGTAACGGTTGATAACTGCTATCTTTAAGATGTCGTTTTCCAGGTCGCTTTTTAACTCGCCTTTTTGCGGCTGCATTTTCACCATCAGTTTATTGGTGATCAGTTGCCCGTCGATGGCTTCTATTACCGGGATTAACTGATCAAAGTCTTCGGCTACTTTAAAGGTAAAATGAGCAGGTGTTTTTTTGGAACAGGTAAAGTTGTTGATAATGGTAGATAGAGTTGTTTTGATATTCGATACACCATTTTCAGCAACCAACTCACCATCAATATAAGTTTTTAATACTTCAAACTGACGCAGATTATTCACTATAATAAAATCGGCATGACCGCCAACCTGTAGTAACCCGATATCCAGTTTATAATGCTCTACAGGGTTTACGCACGCAGCTTGCAGCACTTTAAAAACATCGACACCATGATTTACCGCACGGGCGCACAGATCGTTAATATGCCCGGCAGCTAAACTATCGGGGTGCTTATCATCGCTGCAAAACATGATGCTGTCAGAATTGTCGTGTAATAAACCAACCAACGCGTTAAAGTTTTTAGCGGCGCTACCTTCACGGATCAGTATTTTCATACCGTAGCCAAGCTTATCCAGAGCTTCATCGGCGGTAAAGCATTCATGGTCAGTACTAATACCTGCGGCGACGTACCTTCCGGCGGCTTCGCCGCGTAAACCAGGGGCGTGTCCATCTACAGGTTTATTTGCTTTGCGCGATGAGGCGATCTTGGCCAAAACCTCCGGGTCATTGTTCAACACACCGGGGAAGTTCATCATTTCAGTCAGATATTTGATCTCGTCGCGTTGCAAAAGCTGGTCCACGTCATCCGCATTAAGCGTAGCACCTGCCGTTTCAAAAACAGTGGCAGGTACACAACTTGGTGCACCAAAATTAAACTTGAACGGAACGGTTTTGCCATTCTCTATCATAAACTCAACCCCCGCCATGCCGCAAACATTGGCAATTTCGTGCGGGTCGTTAACTGTACCCACGGTGCCATGCACTACCGCCAGCCGTGCAAATTCTGCCGGTACCAGCATGGAGCTTTCTACGTGTACATGCGCGTCAATAAAACCCGGTAAAACGTAGGGCAACAGGTCTTCGTCAAATACCTCCACCTTTTCAATTGCCGCGATTTTGCCATCGGCAAAGCTTACCCTTGCGGGATAAATGCTCTTGTTTTTGATATCAACCAACCGGGCGGTAATTTGTTGCATTACTTCTTCCTTCTGCCTTCCAATATCCTGTAAAACGATCGGCTGCGTATCTCATCCAAAGTTAAACCTGTAGCCAATGCTTCTTCTTCGGTGATGGCACCGCAGTTCATGGCTTTTAAAAAAAAGTTCAACAGCCCCTGACCAGTAGCCGCGTCATCAAAAATATCGCCGGTAAGGGTGGATATGGCCGCACGTTCGACAAAGGTTTTGAGGCGAAAAACAGCATCGCCGTAACTGCTTAAAAAGAAATTGTAGGTTGCCGCGTAACGCATAGGCAGGTGTGCCGGGTTTAGGTCCCAGCCCTGGTACATGCCGTTGATCAGCGAGTGCATGGTATGCCCATAACCGATCTGCCAGGCATGGTGGACCGATTCGCGGTTCTCTTTTAACTGATCGTACGTTAAATTATCACCACGGTGCGGGCCGATCGGTATCACGTTCGTGGCACCGTCCGACAGGAAAATACCCGTCCCGCCAAGGGCAACCTTGGTCATGTGGTGGGCAAAATCGCAAACGGAATGTGCCATGGTTTGATATTTAGCAGTGATGCCGGCCGATGCCGTATAATCATAAGTACCAAAGTGAGCTGCAATGCAACGGCCCTCGCTGGCTTTGATAATGCGGAAAAGCGGATTACGGCCCTCGTCGTCCATCACAATTTGCGTAGCCTCAACCATGGTTTCCATTTTAAGGTAACCAGGTGCCAGGTTGTGTTTCTTTTCGATGATCTCGAACAAACGGACCATGGTCACTACCTGCTCGGGGATGGTTACTTTAGGCAGCATCACCACAAAGTTATCGGGCAATTTACCACCGGTATGTTCAAACAATGTGGTTAAAAAGATATCTAATGTGCGTACGCCGCGTGCTTTCAAATCTTCGGTAAAAGGTTTGATGCGGATGCCGATGAAAGGGGAGATGGTTTTGTTTTTCATCCCCATAGCCAATTCTTTGGCAGCGTTAACTGCTGTAGCATCTTCTTCATCATCCGGCCGGTTACCAAAGCCATCTTCAAAATCGATGCGGAAATCTTCGATGGCTTCGGTCTGCAGTTTTTTTACGATCTTGTTATAAACCGAGTAGGCCAGCCATGCGCTTTCGTCTTTACGCTCCGCTTCGGTCATCGCGTCAAGTTTTTTGGTGAGCTTTTCGATATCTTTCTCCAAATGCGGCAGATGCTCGTAACCATCCAGTTTTAAAACTTTTGCCAGGGTCACAAAATCCGGCGCATAGGTTTGCAGGTTGCGCAGGGCCACTTCGCCCATTTTAACCGTTGTGTCGCTTTTAAACAAATTGGCACCACCATAAACAGTATGTACAGGCTGGCGGTCGGGTTTATCGCCCGGGTATTTTTTCTGGAATTCGATGTTGGCTGTTTTCAGCGTATCGAGTAACTGGTCCTTATCGGTGTCTGAGATACTAAATTTCATATCGGTTATAATTGGTTGGCTCATATCACGAGCCGCGGTATGTTGAATACCCAAAAGGGTTTAATAATAAGGGTACGTGGTAATGCTGCCCGTCGCCCGCGATGTTAAAAACGATCTCTACAAAAGGATAGAAGGCCGGTACGCCAAGCGCTTTAAAATACGCGCCGGTATCAAAATACATTTTGTAATTTCCGGCAGGTAATACATCTTCTTTGTGGAGCAGATCGGCTATGCGGCCATCGGCATTGGTTTGGCCCGAGGCTAACTTTTGCCAGTCGGCACCATCTTGCTTAAACAGACTAATGGTAACGCCCTGCACCGGTTTGCCCAGCGTGGTATCTAAAATATGTGTGGTGATCTGGCTCATGCAAATAATTTATTTAAGCGGATGGCGGTTATTTTGGCCTGCTCTTCGGCAGCTATGCGAATTTCCTTATCGGGTTCGTTTGGTAAGCGAGCGTTGAGTAAAGCCAGCATTTCCTCTGCCGATTTCCCCGTTGCGCACACGATAAATATAAACCCGAATTTATTGAAATAATCATCGTTGCCTTTAGCCAAAGCGTTGATCACGTCATCGCTCGCCTCGTTTACGCCCGATTGCTCGCCCGATGCCCAGGCCGCTGTCGACGCAAATTTTTCCTTCAGTGAGTTTTTGTCGCCAATTTTGGGATGGTGGGTAAATGCTTCCAGCCAATCAGGTTCGGAACACTGCAGCCATTGTTCATTTGCATCCTGCAAAAGGTCAACCAGGTCTTCAGCTGGTAAAACGGACAGCATTTTGTTAACCCATGTGGTCGACCCGCAGCATTTGAACAACGCATCGCGCTGTTCGGTTTCGCTTAAATGGTCAAATTCGGCAATCGTCATATCGCTGTCGGGAAACGGTTTACGTTTTTGTAATAAATATACACGGCAGGCTCTTTGCCCATGGCGGTAAACCATTGCTGGCAATAAGGCGCCATCCAGATGGAGTCGCCTTTTTTGATCGGGTACCATTCATGGTCGAGCATATAAATGCCCTGGCCTTGCAGATATAATAAACCGTGCTCCATAATATGTGTTTCAACCATTGGCAGGTTACCACCAGTTTGATAAGTAAATATGTTGACCGCCATGTCAAAGTTCAAGTCGGCAGGCAGCAATACCTGTATGCGCAGGGCCTCGTCGTCCATATAGATCGGCCCATCGTGGTTGGCCTGGTCATCAAATATTACATCGGGAACTTCGTATCCTTCCAGGTGCTCATATACTTTATGAAAGGTGAGTATCTGTGTGCCTTCGGCCATGTCGGTAAAAGCATAATCGGTTTCTATAGGCACATATACAAACTGGCCTTTGGTCAATTTTTGAGTTTTGCCACCTGCTGTAGCTGTAGCGCTGCCTTCAACCACATAAAAGAATATTTGTGATGCTTTGGTTGCACCCTTTAGCTCGCAGCCTTTTTGCGCGGTAATGAGTGTTTGGCAAAGATTTGCACCCATTTGCTCGTTAATAATAACGTTCACGGTGCAGTTTACCCAGCCGGGTACGATGCTATTGATGTAACCATCGGGCGCTATTACTGCGTGGTTACGTTTTACTACACTTCGTGTTAATGCTGATATTTCCATTGTGTTTATTTTTTGCCATTAAGTCGCAAAGACACTAAGAATTCTTTGTGCCTTTGTGGCTATTTATACTTCTTTATTAGTTCTTTAATAAATTCATCCGACACCTGTATCGCCCTCGCTACGTCTGCAAGTTCGGCATTTTCGAGCGGGTTATGGCTAATGCCTTTAAAGCATCGCACAAAAAGCATGGTAGCCGGAGCAATTTGCGATATGGGTACAGCATCGTGCCCGGCACCGCTTACCAATTCAACCAGTTCGATATTCGAGTTGCCGATTGCTCGTTTCAATAGGTCGTTCAAACCAGCATCGCAGGTAACTGGTTTAGTTTCCTGTATCAAATTCCAGTTCAATTCTATTTTCCGTTTGCCGGATATTTTGGTGCAAATATCTTTGATCTGCCGGTAAGCCAATTCCAGATAGCTTTCATCCGGGCTACGTACATCTAAACTGCAAACCACCTTGCCGGGGATAACATTGCTGGCCGGATCCGTGAGGTCAAGGTTGCCAACAGTCGCTACTAATCTGTCTTTATTTTCGATACCAAAACTCTCAACAGCCAGCACAAATTCAGCGGCGCAGGTTAAGGCGTCATTACGCATATCCATAGGCACTGTCCCGGCGTGACCGGCAACACCGGTAAAAGTTATCTCCACACGCTTTTGTCCCGCGATAGCGGTAACTACAGCAACGGGTATTTTATTTTCGTATAAAACAGGGCCTTGCTCAATGTGCACCTCAAAGTAGCCAAGCCATTCGTTGGCCGGAATAGCATCTTTAGTCAGCGACTCCACATCGCCGCCAAAAGCACGCACCACTTGTTTTAAAGTATTGCCGGCTTTGTCTGTTCTGTCCAGAAAGCTTTGATCGAACGAGCCAGCCACAACCTTGCTACCCAAATAAGTAGTGTGGAAACGCACTCCTTCCTCATCGCTGAAGGCGATCAGTTCGATGTGAAATGGCAGATCTGTTTTGTCGTTAATTAGTTGCTTAATAACATTTAAACCCAATATTACACCCAACGGACCATCAAACTTACCCGCATTAACCACCGTATCAATATGCGATGCAATGACGAATGTTTTGGCACCCGGCCTTTTACTCAACAGCTTACCACGAACATTACCAATGTTGTCTGTACGTACCTGCAAACCGGCATCTTTCATCCATCCCGAAACCAATGCGCTGCCGCGCAAAAACTCGGGCGTACCAAAGGTGCGGGTCACCGCGCCTTCCTGCTCGCTTATAGCAGCCAGTTCGTTTATCCTCGCGAGTACTTTTTCGGCACGCAACAGGTAGTTACTCATGGTTTAATATTGGTTTCCCCAGGTTTAGTTTTGTAAATATACCATTATCAAAAACTTTGACGCCGCCCAGGTAAGTTTGCTTAATCACGCCGTATAATTCATGGCCCACGTAAGGGGTAACCTTATGCTTGTGTTGTATCTCATCTTCGGTCAGGATAAAGCTTTGTTCCGGGTTCCATATCACCAGGTCGGCATCATAGCCCGGGGCTATTTTGCCTTTGCTGTTTTGTTTGCAGAAGAGTTTTGCCGGATTTTCCGAAAGCCACTTAGCGATATCCTGAACAGCGCAACCGCCTTGTTTAGCGGCGGTCCACAATACAGGCAGAGCAAATTGCAGCGATGCGATACCTCCCCAGGCCTTTTTAAAATCGCCTGTTTGCATTTGTTTCAGTTCGGGAGGGGCGGGCGAATGATCGGTAGCAACAAAATCGATAATGCCGCTTTTTAAAGCCTCCCAAAGCTGATCGTTATTTTGCTTTTGGCGGATGGGTGGGGCGCATTTAAACTGGGTTTGCCCGTCTCCAATATCTTCGGCGTTAAAAAACAGGTAATGTTGTCCGGTTTCAACTGTTAAAGGGAGTCCTTTTTGTTTTGCTTTGGCGATAGCGGCTATACTGTTTGCCGATGACAGGTGAACGATATGTACCCGGCAGTTGTACTCTTCGCATAATGCGATCATCAAATTAATGGCATCATCTTCCCAATATTTTGGACGAGACGAGAGGTAATCAGTGTAAGATAGCGCATCCCAATTTTCAGGTTTAAAATCATCCGTCAATTCACAATGCACCAATAAAGGCAGGTTATGTTTGGCAATGATGGGCATTGCTTTGCGCAGATCAGCTTCGGTAGCGTTGGGAAAATCGTCTATCCCCGAATGGGTTAAAAATGCTTTGAAACCCAATACACCCTTATTAATGAGTGGCTCCATTTCATCGGTATTACCCGGAACGATGCCGCCCCAAAAACCTACGTTAGTATGCAATTGGCCTTTAGCTGCTGCCAATTTTTCTTCGAATGCAACAACGCTGGTGGTAACCGGACTTGAATTCAACGGCATATCCACCAAAGTGGTCAAACCTCCGGCAATAGCGGCGCGGGTAGCGGTATTAAAACCCTCCCAATCGGTTCTGCCGGGTTCGTTGATATGCACGTGCGGATCGATCACGCCAGCCATTACCATATTGTCGCCAACATCGTTAACTTCGGTGTCAGTACCCGCGTCAAAAGGTAATATGCTTTTGATCAAACTATTTTCAATTAAAATGATGCCCCTTACCAATCCACTGAGTGTGATGATATTTGTAGATTTTATAGCTATTTGGCTCATTTTTAAAAAATCTGTTTATTTTGATATCTTTAACTGCAAAAATGGTTGAATTTTTCTAATTTGGAGAAAGTTTAATAATTATCAAACAAAAATATAATGAATATCAAACTCGGTAAAAACGCCTACGGTAAAAACGCGGTCAACCTGTCGAAGATCATACGGCATGATGACTACCACGAGTTCAGGCAAATATCTGTAAATGTGTCGCTTCAGGGCGATTTTGAGACCGCGCATACCTTTGGCGATAATTCAAAGATACTGGCTACCGACACGCAAAAAAATACGGTGTATATTTTAGCCAAAGAACACTTTACGGGCAGCATTGAAGAGTTTGCCATTTACCTGGTCGATTTTTTTATCGCCAATAACCCCCAGGTATCAGTTGCCACAGTTGATATTGACGAGCATTCGTATACGCAAATGCAGTTTGGCAAAAAAGTACACCCACACGCCTACATCAGCAGTGGCAACGAAAAACATACCACTACCGTTGTGAAAAACATTAATGGTACCAAAGTACGGTCGGGTATTAAAGACCTGCTGATTCTAAAAACCACTGACTCCGCTTTTACCGGCTACATTAAAGAACCCTATACCATTTTAAAAGAAACCACCGACCGTATACTGGCCACCAATTGCGAAACCGAATGGGAGTATAATGATGCCAATGTGGATTATGCCACAAGTTTTAAAGATATCCGCGAAAAGCTGCTGGAAACATTTGCCTTCCACAAAAGCCTGTCGGTACAGCAAACCCTATACGCTATGGGCGAGGCCGTGTTAAAAGCTTATGATAAAGTGAAGGAGATCAGCCTGGTTATGCCCAACAAGCACCATATCCCGTTCAATCTCGAGCCGTTTGGTATGGAGAACAAGAATGAGATATTTATAGCTACCGATGAGCCTTACGGCTATATTACCGGGACGGTGGTTAGAGGATAACTTTAGCAGGCAGCATCCGCGTTCTTTGTCCTCTTTAACCTGACGAAAGCCGTTATCTCCAAAGCCAACCCTATGCCCACTATAAGCCCGAGAAAAAAATCGGGCAGGGGCAGGTAAAGTTTGAGTAACTGCGGTGTGGTGGTCATCAATAAACCTATAGCGATCAGTAACCTATCGGTCAGGGGGAATTTTACGTTTTTCATGTTAAAACTGTTTGGATATTTTTTCAAGTCGCTCGAGCATCTCGTTCAATTTACGGGCGTTCTTTTTAAATACGCGCGGACGTACCACAAACCACATCACACTCAGATATATCACGGTGGCACTGTATATAATGATGGTCAAGGTAATACTACGACATACCAGCTCGTACCAGTAAAGCATCAGACCTACCGAAGCGATGCTCATCGTTATAACCTGGGTTTTTTTGTAAAAATAGATCTGGTTTTGGCGGGTGCGCTCAATAAACTGAACAAATTCGCTGTTGCTGCAATCTTTCAAGTCATAAAATCTTTTTATGGATCGTATATTGGTTATGGCCAGGATCAAACTTGTTATGATCAGCAACACATCGCCAATGTAGGTGCTGGGCATCCTGGCGCCGTCTATAAAGATCCCCGTCACCATAATAGTGCCGCACACCAACGCCACGATAATGAGGATGATCTTGCGACGGAGTTTTTGGTTCCTGAATTTTTTAACCATGCGTAGCATTTCTTCAGGTTGCGGTAACGCATCGGTATTGGCCGTTTGCCACAGTGTTTTCAAATCATCTAAATTGTCCATTCGCTTTAAATTTAATAGCCAATTTTTCTTTTATCCTATGTATTTTAACCCGGGTGTTAGCTGGGGTAAGGCCAACAATTTCGGCAATCTCGGCCTGTGGCAAGTCCTCAAGCACAAGCGAAATAATGATCCGTTCGGTTTCCTCTAGCTGGTTTATACATTGGTACAAAAAAGCCAGTTTTTCTTCCTGGGTTTCTTCATGTACAGCTGGCAGGTTGAGCGGTAACTCGGTTGTAACTACCCGTTTTGACCGCTCAAGCGCGCGTAAACAGTTGTTAGTAGCTATGCGAAAGATCCAGGTGCTGATATGCGACTGGTTTCGGAAAGAAGACAGGTTTTTCCAAACCGAAATAAAGGTTTCCTGGGTAATATCTTTCGCCTGGTCGGGGTCGTTAAAATAGCCCATGCACACCCGGTATATCTGGGGCGAATGCTTTGAATATATTTCTTCAAAGTCCGTCATCCAATTAGGCAATGTATAATTTAAAAACCTTGTTTAAAGTCATTTTATGGAATTATGCCGGGTTAGATACAGCGTTATGGTAAATGTTACAGCTTTTTTCTACCAACCCAAAAACACCATCCCGCAACCACAAACCAATATCACCATTCCGCCAATAGCGTGTACATACCGCTCAACTTTGGAGGTCTTGAAAAATGAGATGCCGTATAAACCTAAAACAACCATCAACACCATGGTAGCCACCGTAAATATAACGTATACAGCGATCATGGCCGTGATGCCTACCCAGGAGTGTTGCGCAGCAGGATAAGATAACAAGGGGATCATAGGTTCGCTTGGCCCCATGGCAAAGATGAAGAACATAACCCATGGTGTTACCGGGTAACGGTCTTTAGGTGCTACGGCTTCGCCGTGCCGGTGCTCAAAAACGTACATCGAGCCGTCATCGCTCATATCAAAATGTTTGTGTGGTTTATTTAGCCTGGCCTGGTATAATCCCCAAAGGGTGTAACCCAAACCGAAAAGGAGTAGCGCCCAGGCAGCCAAACCACCCCGGATGCCCTCGAACCAACTCAATTTGGATAGCGAGAAACCTACCGCTATACCGATCAATCCCAGCAAAACCGAACTGCCCACATGCCCTATGCCGCAAACTACCGTCCACAAAATGGTGCGTGGGCGCGACCATCCCTTTGAACGTGATAAGGCTACAAAGGGCAAATAATGATCAGGCCCGCTAAAGGTATGCACACTGCTGATGGTAACTGCGGTAAAAAGCAGGAGCATCAATTCGCTACGCATAAGCCATCAATTTTTTAGTGTTGATGATATTGGCGATAGCCTTTAAACAGTAGTGCAGTTGTTCGGCTTTTTGCCCCAGTATGCGGACTATCAAACCGTTTGTTGGTGCTTCTGTAATGCCATAAGCTATCTGGGTTTGGTCGGTTAAAAAGGTATTGATATTTTCTTTGAGGTATTTACCATCAGCATTTTCGTTGATGTGGATCAAACTGGCCTGGTGTGTATAACCCTCTAACTGGCCTATGGCGTTTACATTGATCTGTTTGGGCAAAATCAACAGGTTTTCTTTGATGATGAGTTTACTGTTCAAAAATATCTCCGTCAGGTTATGGTATTTGGTGAACAGAAATACCTCGCCATTGAGTTTACGGCCACAGGTCAACACCTCACCCCAAATCAGGCTGCATTTATCCGAAAGATAGATATTGTTCTTGGCTGTAAAATCAGAGTTTTCGTGTGGGACAGATGGGTGCGGCAGATATTGAAGTGATGAACCTTTTCTCATGTGCACCTCAATCTGTTGCAAAGCGCTGCCTTGCATATTGAATATCCGCTGGTACGATTGCGTTTCCAGATCGAGCCGGCAATCTTCATCCAGGTCAACTTTGATGCGATACTCATCCCCATCCAGTATCCCCGGCGATGAGCTCATAAGCATTAATTGTAAAGTTTTATCGCGTTTATCCTCGCGCACATCGGCAATTTTAAACGGCGGCGTGGCATACACTTTTTTAAGGTGCGTGCAACCATCGCGCAGTTTGGTTTCAATGTGCAGTTCGGCTATCATCGTATTAGTTGGGGTTCGGCAGTCTCGGTCATTAAACCGTATTTCTCTATCCAGCCTATCACCGAATCTAATCCGTATAAACTCATCAGGTTGGTAAAAACAAATGGCGCGCCTTTGCGCATCAGTTTAGCATCGCGCTCCATTACAGCAAGGTCAGCATGTACGTAGGGGGCAAGGTCTATTTTGTTGATCACCAGTAAGTCGCTGCGGGTAATACCCGGACCTCCCTTGCGGGGGATCTTATCGCCTTCGGCAACATCGATCACAAAAATGGTGAGGTCGGCCAGGTCAGGACTAAAAGTCGCCGATAAATTATCGCCCCCGCTCTCAATAAAAATGATCTGCACATCGGGTATGCGTGCGGCCATTTCGTCCACGGCTTCCAGGTTCATGCTGGCATCTTCGCGGATAGCGGTATGCGGGCAGCCCCCGGTCTCTACGCCAATGATCCGCTCGGGTGGGAGCAAGCTGTTTTGGGTCAGGAAGTCGGCATCCTCCTTCGTATAAATATCGTTGGTGATCACGCCGATGCTATAAGTAGCGGCCATGTGTCGCGACAAGCGCTCGATCAATGCCGTTTTACCTGAGCCGACCGGCCCGGCAACGCCTATTTTGATATATGTTCTTTCAGCCATTTTAAAGTGCGTAAATAGGTGGTGGGTAAATGTGGGTATTTTTCATTTTATTTTTACGACATATACAACCTCGAATACAGATCCTCATGCTGCATACAGCGGATGTCAAAACCGGTGCAGCAAAGGCCGATCAAGTCCTTGTCGGGACGCATTGATCTTTCTGCCAATTCGCCAATCAGCGGCTTGATCGCGAAAAGCAACCTTTGCCCGTCCTGCTGGCCAAGCGGGATCAGCTTTACACTATTTGTGATCATCCCCATGGCCGCGTTATAATAAAAACCCGTTAAAGCTTCCTGTTTATCAATGTTTTGGATGGCCGCGATAATGCCGAACGCGATGCAGTAATGCCCATGCGTTTCCTTGTCGACGATGGTTTGTTTGTATTGATCTAACAGCCGATCATCACAATACTCCTGGAATATTTTGAGCAGGCGTGTACCCAGTTTCTGGCTCGCTTGGCGCATTTCTTTAGGTAGTTTAACGGCATTGCATTCAGCATCCAAAGCCAAAATATCATCAATATCATTCGATTTTACCGCATCATAAGTTAATGACATCAGTGCAGCATCGGTATATTGCAGGTTTTGCGTGAGCATTTCGGTAACAAAGGCTTTCGCCGATGAAGCATCATAAACAATACCCTGCTGTACATAAGTTTCCAATCCGGCAGAGTGCGAAAACCCGCCGATGGGCAGGGTGGGGTCGGATAGTTGTAATAGGTTCAGTAACGCAGTACTCATTGCGGGTTGGTTAATTTCATGATCTTTGAAAACAAAGTTTCGCCACTACCGCTGCTATGCTCATGCGTCGAAACGCTGGTTTTTAGCGGGTTGAGCAATTTGCGGTTATCCTGACTAACAGTGTATCCCGAAGCGCTTAATAACCTGAATAAAGGCGCGTCGAACACCACCAGCACGTCTTCGTTATCGTAAAATAAAGGCAGGTGCTTATTGCCGATCTCATAGCAAACGGATGCCATCTCAAACATATTCTTCGGACGGATAACGATCACATCGCAGGGCAGAATATCTACTGCGATGATGGTATTACCATCCATAAACAAAACATCACCTTGTGTTAAATTTTGACCGCCGCCTAAAAACTTAATAGCAACCTCAACACCGGCCTTACTGCGTTTGTGCATAATTCGCTTTTGCGTCTCAAACCATTCCAGCGAAAGGTGATCGATGGTACGGCCGCCAGTATCAATGGTAGCGATATTTCCTGTTTTTTGTTGGATAAGCATATCAGAATAGAAAATAACGTTGCGCCAACGGCACTACCGAAACAGGTTCGCAGGTAATGTGTACGCCATCTACTTTAACCTCGTAGTTCTCAGGATTAACATCTATCTGCGGCGTCGCATCGTTATGGATCAGGTCTTTCTTGCCAATGTTTCGACAGTTCTTTACGGGCAGTATCATTTTCTCCAAACCATATTGCTGCACCACGTTTTTATCCAGCGAAAGCTGCGACACAAAGGTAGCACAGGCTTTGAACAGCGCCTTGCCATAAGCACCAAACATGTGCCGGTAGATCACCGGTTGTGGTGTTGGGATGGAAGCGTTAGGGTCGCCCATTCGTGCCGCAATGATCATACCGCCTTTAATGATCATTTCGGGCTTTGCGCCGAACATGGCTGGTTTCCATAATACCAGATCCGCCAGTTTACCGGCTTCCAGCGAGCCAACGTATTCTGAAATGCCGTGACTGATAGCCGGGTTTATGGTGTATTTAGCCACATAGCGCTTTACGCGATAATTGTCGTTCTCTTTGTCCTCCGGTAAAAAGCCGCGCTGCTTTTTCATTTTATCAGCCGTTTGCCAGGTGCGGGTTATCACTTCGGCAACGCGGCCCATAGCCTGGGAGTCGGAACTCATCATGCTGAACACGCCCATATCCTGCAAAATATCTTCAGCAGCAATAGTCTCCGGCCTGATGCGCGAATCGGCGAAAGCCACATCCTCGGGCACCGATTTATCCAAATGATGGCAGACCATCAACATATCCAGATGTTCGTCGATGGTATTAACCGTATACGGACGCGTTGGATTGGTTGATGACGGCAAAATGTTAGGATACATGGCCGCTTTGATAATATCGGGCGCGTGACCGCCACCCGCGCCTTCGGTATGGAAGGTGTGGATAGTGCGGCCTGCAATGGCTTTAATTGTATCTTCCAGAAAACCGGCTTCGTTTAAAGTATCTGTATGAATGGCAACCTGAACGTCATACTTATCGGCTATTTTTAAAGAAGCATCAATAACGGCAGGCGTTGAGCCCCAGTCTTCGTGTATCTTTAAGCCCAACGCACCTGCTTCAATTTGTTCTTCCAAAGGCGCTTCTTCGGCGCAGTTGCCTTTGCCAAAAAAGCCCAGGTTCATGGGGAAGGCATCCGCCGATTGCAGCATTTTTTCGATGTTCCAGGCGCCGGGTGTAACGGTAGTGGCATTGGTGCCATCGGCCGGACCGGTGCCGCCGCCGATCATGGTGGTAATACCGCTGAACAAAGCATGATCTATCTGCTGCGGACAGATAAAGTGAATATGCGTATCAATGCCGCCCGCGGTAGCGATCAAACCCGCGCCGCCATGAACCTCTGTAGATGCGCCGATGATCATATTCGGCGTTACGCCATCCATGGTATCCGGGTTACCGGCCTTACCTATACCAACTATCTTACCATTTTTTATACCGATATCACCTTTCACAATTCCCCAATGGTCGATGATCATCACGCTGGTGATCACAAAGTCGAGCACGTTATCCGCACGTACTTTGGTTACAGATTGTGCCATGCCATCGCGGATGGTTTTGCCGCCGCCAAATTTGCCCTCGTCGCCGTAAACAGTGAAGTCTTTTTCAATTTCGATAACGAGGTCAGTATCACCCAGGCGAATTTTATCGCCGGTGGTGGGGCCAAACATGTTGGCGTATTTAATGCGGTTGATGCTTAAGCTCATGCCTTTTTATTTTTAAAGCCCTGTGCCAATAGTTTTTCCATCGCGGCTGTTTTGGCTGCTGCCGATGTGGTATCGCCGTTAACCAAATTGTTAAAACCGTGTATGTTGCGGCTTCCGCCGAAGGTGGTTAGCGTTATATCCTTTTCTTCGCCAGGCTCAAAGCGCACCGCGGTGCCGGCAGCGATATTTAAGCGCATACCAAATGCCTGTTCCCGGTCAAACTCCAGTTGTTTGTTCACCTCGAAAAAGTGATAATGCGAACCTACCTGTACAGGCCGGTCGCCGGTGTTTACAACGGTTAGGTTTATGGTTGCCCTACCCACATTGCACTCGATGGGTTCGGGTTTGAGGATGTATTCGCCTGGTATCATGGGTTGAATAGTTAATTATTAAAAACGTTGTCATCTCGAACGATGGTGAGAGACCTTCTGCTTCACGCTCGTAGACTTTGCACGAAGCAGAAGATTTCTCCATCGCTGCGCTGTGTCGAAATGACAATTTTATTATAGAGGACCCCTACCTTATCGGATCATGCACCGTTACCAACTTCGTTCCATCCGGAAAGGTAGCCTCTATCTGTATCTCGTGTATCATTTCGGCAATGCCTTCCATCACATCGTCGCGGGTTAAAATGGTGGCACCGTATTGCATCAGTTCGGCTACCGACTTGCCATCGCGGGCGGCTTCCTGCAGGTGACTGCTGATCAGCGCTATCGCTTCGGGATAGTTCAACTTTAGGCCGCGTGCTTTGCGCTTTTCGGCAAGTTCCCCTGCCAAAAACAACAATAATTTTTCCGATTCGCGTGGTGTTAGGTGCATCGTATAAAATAAATCTCAATATAATAAAAAACAACGAATATTGCTTACAAGTGGGCGTTTTTTACCTTGATGATCTGCGCCGCTATGCTTACCGCGATCTCTTCGGGCGTCTGGCTTTTGATCTGAATGCCAATAGGGGAGTATATCCTTTTTAGCTTTTCTTCAGCCAACCCTTCAGCGGCATAATCGGTAAACATTTTTTTCATCTTCTTTTTACTGCCCAACACGCCAAGATATTTAAAGTCTTTGTCCATTATCGCACGCAGGGCGATATCATCCGTGCGGTACCCCCAGGTCATTAAAACCACATAGTTGTTTTCGCCCGGCTCAACTAACTCAGCTAACTCACTGTAATCGGCAACCAACGTTTTTTCGTTGGCATATTCGTTTTGTTGCAGTGTGTTCAGTTCGGGCCGGTTCTCGTAAATGTGTATATAAAAACCCAGCGTGTTCATCATCTGCGAAAGCGCCAAAGCACAATGCCCGCCGCCGATGATAAATAAATGGTTGACATAGCCCGTGACTTCCCGGTAAAGCCATTCAGTTTCGCTGGTCATCTCGAACAGATCGCGCCGACCAGCCACTTCGTTATCAAACTGCAGACCTTTTGGCGATAGCGTAAGCAAGCCGTTTTTGTTTTGCTGCAAACTATCTACCAAATGGTCAATATCAAAAGCGTCCTCGGGGTTAACCTGGTACAGCAAAATAGTTTGCTCACCCGAGCAGATCATGCCGCTTTGGTTTTTAGCCGCGGCTTTATCGTGCACCTGTTGTTTTACGGCAAGTACATGTTCGTTTTGGATGAGCTTTTCTTTAGCCATCTCCACAAACTTATGCTCCATAATGCCGCCACCAATGGAGCCTGCCATTTTGCCATCGCGGTCAACAGCCATCATAAAACCCCTGCGGCCGGGGCTGCTACCCTTGCTTTGCAATACGTAGAGCAACATAACGGGTATGTTATGTTGTAAACTATCGGCTATTAACTTCCAGGCTGCTTGTTGTTTCATCATTTTTTTCCTGGTCGAGTGGTAAGGGCTTGCTGTAAAGCGCCATTAAAGTTTTTTCGGGCGTCATAGGTGCTTCAAATGGCATGTGTGCTGAGGGGTTAAACGCTTTAATGGCATCGCGTAAAGCAAAATAAGTGCCTATGCCATACATTAAAGGCGGCTCGCCAACAGCTTTTGAGCGGAATATAGCGAGGTTATCTTTATCGGTATCCAGAAAATCAATATCCAGAACTTTGGGTACCGAGTAAATATTCGGGACCTTATAAGTGGATAAGGCATTCGATTTCAACATGCCTTCTTTATCGTAAATTAGCTCTTCCATCGTCATCCAGCCGATGCCCTGCACAATGCCACCTTCAATTTGTCCACGATCTATAAGCGGGTTCATGCTATGTCCAAAATCGTGTACCACTTTAACAGCGTCGACCTCGTAAATCCCGCGAAGGCAATCAACAGTAACCTGGGTAATGGCCGTGCCATAAACGTGGTACGCAAATGGGTGGCCTTTTTCTTTTAGTTTATCATAATGTATCTCGGGCGTGGCATAATGCGCATGTTCGGACAAGCTTACCCGCTTTAAAAATGCCGCCATCACCAGGCGTTTCCAATCCATACCGCTTGGCTCGCCGTTCACTAAAACCTGTTCATCTTTTAAAGTAATAGCGGCTTCGTCAACGTGCAGTTCCTCAGCCGCGTTTTTGATCATGCGCCCGGCAATAGCCTTACAGGCCATGTAGGTTGCTTTCCCGTTTAGGTCGGCAGTGGCGCTTGCCGCGGATGGCGAGGAGTTGGCGATGCGACTGGTACTGGTGCTTTGCAATTTCACCAACTCGGGCTTAATGCCGAACACATAAGCGGCAACCTGCAGCATTTTGGTGTTTACACCCTGCCCCATCTCGATAGCGCCGGTACTTACGCTCACGCTGCCGTCGGTATATACGTGCACCAGCGCCCGCCCCTGGTTCATCATGGTATTGGTAAACGAGATACCGAAGCATATGGGCATAAAAGCGATGCCTTTTTTATAAAGCTTATTTGTTTTGTTAAAGTGGTTGACCTCTTTAATAAGGCTTTCGATATTGTAAATATCCATCGCTTTGTCCCAGCAGTTATAAGCCTCGCTAATAGCTAATTGCCCGTAAGGGAACTCGTCGCCGGTTTTATTGAGGTTGGCTTTTTGAATAACCGATGGCGCAATGCCCAATTGTTCAGCAGCTTTGGCTATGGCCGATTCGATAACGAACATACCCTGCGGCCCGCCAAACCCACGGAAAGCGGTATTGGGCGGCAAGTGTGTACGGCAACTGTATGCCACGGCTTTTACATTCGGAATAAAATAACTGTTGGTACAATGGAACAAAGTACGCTCCAACACCGCAGGCGACAAGTCAGCAGCCGCACCGGCGTTCTGGTAAAAATCTACTTCGTAAGCCAGTATCTTGTAATTTTTATCCAAACCAATTTTAAAGTCGGACGAGTAGGGGTGGCGTTTGCCGGTCATCCGCATATCTTCCATCCGGTCGAGCGAGTATTTGACGGGCTTTTTCAGGATGTGTGCGGCGAGGGCGCATAGTGCGGCCCAGGCATTTGCCTGGTCTTCTTTACCGCCAAAGCCACCGCCCAAACGTATCACATCAACCTCTAACTGGTGCATCTGCACACCAATTACTTTGCACGATGCCTGCTGCGTAGCACGCGGGCTTTGGGTTGACGAGTACACTTTTAAAGCGCCATTCTCCTGTGGGATAGCGTAAGCGCCCTGTGTTTCGATGTATAAATGTTCCTGCCCGTTACTATCGGCAACACCTTCAAAAATGTACTCGCATTGCTGCCAGTTAGCCTCTGTATCACCCAAAACATGGGTACGCGGCGGAACGATGAGTTGCCCTAATTTATGTGCTTCGCGCGGATCGGTAATTACCGGTAAGGGTTCAATCTCTATTTTAATTTTCTTTACGGCATAGCGTGCCGCTTCATCGGTTTCGGCAACCACAAAGGCTACCGGCATACCGCAAAAGTCAACATGATGCTCGGCCAATAAAGGTTCATCGGGCACAATGCCACCTATCTGGTTTTCGCCGGTAATATCGTGATAGGTAAAAATTCGTACTACACCTTCCACCTTTTCGGCCTCGGTCAGGTCGAGGTTTTTGATGATGCCGTGCGCCACCGGCGAGCCAAAGGCACAGCCGAACAAGGTGCCTTGTATCAGCTGGATATCATCCAGATAAATGGATTCGCCGCGCGTATGGGTTTTGGCATCTATGTTCTTCATACTGCGGATAATAATTGTTCAACCTGCAATTCAGGGAACAGTTTGATAAAATGCGCCTTGATCAATTGCGATAACAACAGACGCTTGTATGCTTCAGTTCCGCGGGCATCGCTAATGGGGGATACTTCGGTCTGGGCTATCTGTGCAGCTTTGATGATGAGCTTTTCGCCGACGGTATGTCCTTTTAAAAATTCGGAGACCATGCTCAGGTAAGCGGGGGTTGGGCCAACGCCACCTGCAGACAGGGAAGCTTCTTTAATGATATCGCCATCCATAACCAGGCTGATAGCCGTATTTACACTGGCAATATCCAGGTGGGTGCGTTTGCTTACCTTTTCGAAGTTAAAGAGCGTGTTTTTATCCGGCAAACGGAACCAGAATTTGCTGATGTATTCCTGCGGTGTTTTATCCAGTTGCTTATAACCTTTGTAAAAATGACGCAGTGGAACTTCGCGTTTTGTTGTGCCGTCGGTTAATTCGAGCGTCGTGTTAAGCGCTAAAAAGAAAATGGAAAAGTCGCCGATAGGGGAAGCATTTACAAAATTCCCCGCAAAGGTAGCGATGTTGCGTATCGGTGTTGACGATACCAGTTTCGCAAACTGATCGATATTACTAAAATACTGTCTGATGATTGGTGAGGCAGCAAACTCGGTAACGGTTGTTGCCCCGCCAATGGTGCAAATATCGCCTTGCTGTGTGATGCCTTTTAATTCAGACTTTGTGCCAACAAAATCGATATCGGCATAAACCATAGCCTCGTGCTGCTGTACATAAAGGTCGGTGCCGCCGCCTACAAAACGTTTGTTAGGTTTGGATACATCCGCGCCGTTTGGTTGCTCTGATAGAAGTTTAAGCTTTTCCGGGATCCCGGTAAAGTACGCCGGTAATATTCCCTGTTCGGTTACAAAGGCAGTCGCATTGTCCGGTTGTTTATCTTCAAGTGCAACGGTCAGTTTTTCGAGCGCACGCTCAATGGATTTGTATCCCGTACAACGGCAAATATTACCATCCACAGATGCTATAGCATTTTCATAGGTCGGTTCTTTGTCGCTTAAGCAGAAACCCGCCATCGACACTATAAAACCCGGTGTGCAGAAACCACATTGCGTTCCGTTGGTGTCGCACATGGCCTGCTGGATGGGGTTTAGTTCATCCATGTTCAAGCCCTCAATAGTTACAATATGTTTGTTATGTATATTGCCCAGAGGCGTAAGACACGATGTTGCGGAGCGGTAATTAACCTTCCCGTTTTCCAACTCGCCTATGAGTACGGTACACGCGCCGCAATCACCTTCGCGGCAGCCAATTTTGGTGCCCTTTAAGTTTTGCTGGTAGCGTATAAGATCGAGCAGCAGCATACCCGTGGGCAAGCTTGTATTAACAGGTTTGTTATTTAAGATAAAACGTATCAAAGCGATGTATATAATTCCTGAATTTAGCCATGTTAAATAGCTTTATCCAAATTTAATGAAATTATATACGATTTCTGTAAAATTTGCAGTTTTTGTTATGTTTTTCTGTGATTTGTGTTGATTTGTAATTAAATAAAATCAATTTCTTTATCAACTTCCCATCGCATACAACACCATATTTACGCCAAACTTGGTATTGTCTTCGGCTAAAAAACGTTTGTTCCTAAAATCATAGTCCCACTCGCAGCCATAATCTTTATTGCTGTACAAAACCGCAATGCGGCCGTTAATAGTAATGGCTTTCAGGTAATCGTGTACCAGGTCGTCGCCCCAGCCGTTCAGTTCGAACGATGTTGCAGGCGGCCCGTCCTTAAAGGTAAAAAACGAGCGGTATATTTCGTGGTTATTGGGTATCTTTCGTAAGGCATCCGGCCCAAATATCGCTGCCATTTGCGCCTCGAACGATTTGGCAAACAGGCCATCAATATCGTGATTGCAATCATCGGCAAAAACAAAGCCGCCGTTTTGAACGTACTTTTTAAAGTTGGCACGTTCCTGTGCATCAAACTGCACCAGCTTGTGCCCACTCAGGTAGCTAAACGGCGATAAAAAAACATCGTTACCACTTAGCTGCACTACTTTTTCTTTTGGGTCGAGGGGAATAGTGGTGTACTCCAATAGCGAGTTTAATATGTTGGTGGGCATACGCTGGTCGGTATCCCAATCGCCCGAGTGGTAACTAAACCTTGTAAAAGTAAATTTGGAGCTAAATGCCATTCTAATTTAAACTCTAAAATTAGTACAAAATTTTATGCCAAAGTCACTTATTTGTATTCAGGTTGTAAATATTTGGATACTTTAGTTAAAAAATTAATAAAATATTGCCGATTAACTTAAAGTGGGATATATTGTGTTCCGGTTATTAAGCATTACAAAATTTAATAAAATACGGTTTGGAACTGACAGAGGATAACATAAAAACATTGCTTGCAAAACTGCCGCAGCTAAAAAATGAAGTTCAGAAGGTGATAGTAGGGCAGGACCATATTTTGGACGAACTGCTGGTGGCGTTTTTGGCGGGCGGACATTGCTTGTTAGAAGGTGTGCCGGGACTGGCTAAGACGCTCATCGTAAAAACCATGTCGCAGGCGCTGCACCTGTCTTTCCGCAGGATACAGTTTACGCCCGACCTGATGCCCACCGATATTGTAGGTACCGAGATATTAGAAGAAGACCATGCTACCGGTAAACGCTTTTTTAAATTTAACAAAGGGCCACTGTTTGCCAATATTGTTTTGGCCGATGAAATAAACCGTACCCCACCAAAAACACAGGCCGCTTTATTAGAGGCCATGCAGGAGTTCGAGGTAACCTACGGCGGACAAACCTACCCCCTGGATAAGCCATTTTTTATACTGGCAACCCAAAACCCGATAGAGCAAGCCGGTACATATCCGCTTCCAGAGGCCCAACTGGACCGCTTTTTACTACTGATAAAAATTGGATACCCAACCGAGCAAGAGGAGTTTGAGGTATTGAACCGCACCACCGGGTCGCGCAAAGCAGAAGTAAACGCAGTGCTAACTGCCGAAGAAATACAACAAGCCCAGGCATTGGTACGGCAGGTAACCATCAGCGAAGACCTGGTACATTACGTTAGTAAAACAATAAGGGCAACCCGCCCTGATACCACGACGGTACCTTTTGTAAAAGAGTGGGTACGCTGGGGTGCCGGACCGCGAGCGGGGCAGGCGTTGATATTAACCGCCAAAGCACGTGCCTTGCTAAAAGGCCGTTATGCTGTATTGATGGAAGACCTGCACGCCATGGCTTACCCGGTTTTACGGCATCGTGTGCTAATGAATTTTAAGGCCGAGGCCGAAGATATATCATCGGACAAAGTAACCGAAGAACTGCTTAGGGTAATTGAGAGACCGGTAGTGAAGATGTAAGATGGATGAGGTAAGATGGAAAATGTAAATTCATATCCTATAAAGACACATCTTCCATCGTACATCCTACCTCTTCCATAAAATATAGTATATGCTTGACCCTAAAACATTAATGACCATTAAAGATTTGCCGCTGCTGGCAAAAACGGTTGTTGATGGCTTTATGAATGGGTTTAATAAAAGCACCATCAAAGGGCCGGGGTTGGAGTTTAGTCAATACCGCAGCTATCAGCCCGGCGACGATCTGCGGTGGTTGGATTGGCGCATGTACGCCCGGTCGGACAGGTATTATATACGCGAATCCGAAACCGAGACGAGCATATCGGTACGGATAGTGATCGATGCCAGCGCATCAATGAACCACCAGGACGGCGCGGTAAAAAAGATAGACTACGCCCGTTTTATGGCTGCGTCAATGGCTTACCTGGCCAATTTACAGGGCGATGCCATAGGTTTGTATATTTTGCAAAACGGCGCGTTAACATCGCTGGCATCCAAGCCTGGCCCGCAGCATTTAAACCGTGTTTATTACCAGTTGCAGCAAATACAACCGGCCGGTACTTTTACCCAGCCAGCCCATTACAAAGAGTTGTTTCTGGGCCATGCAAAAAAGGAGCTGTTGATATTTATTACCGATATGTACCAATCGGGTAGCGAGATCACCCAATTGATGGACTCGCTGGCAGCCCTGAAACACGAGGTCATTGTTTTCCATTTAATGGGACAGAATGAGCTCGACTTTGATTTTAAAGGGTATTCTGCTTTAGAAGATCTGGAAACCGGCGAAACCATACAAGTAAGCAGCCAAACAAAAAGCGCGTATCAGCAAAAGCTGGAAGCACATATTGCCGCCTTACGGATGCAGCTTTTAGGTAAACATATTGTATACAACATGGTAAGTACCGCCCAGCCTTTGGATGCCGCTTTGCGCGAGTTTTTGGTGCAACGGAATAAAGGGACGTGAGCCTGAGGCCGGAAGCGAGAGGCCGGAAGCAAAAGACAGAAAGAAGAAATTTTAAGCTTCAAGCTTCGTGCTTCAAGCTTCAAGCTATAAAGTAAATGCTAAGTCTAACAAACCCCACCTGGTTATTTGCCATTGCCGCGTTAAGCATACCGGTAATTATCCATTTGTGGAACATTAGGCCGGGTAAAACGCTCAAGGTTGGCAGCATCGCTTTAATGACTTTGGCCTCGCGTACCAGCAGCCGCAGTTTTAATTTGCTCGATATATTGCTGCTGATCTTGCGTTGCCTTTTTTTAATACTGCTTGCCATTTTACTGGCCGGGCCTTTGTGGATAAAGCCTGCAAAAAAAGATACGGTAAAAGGTTGGATCCTGATCCCGGCAAGAGAGGCACACGAGGTTTTCCGTCATTTTGGTCCGGAGTTAAAAGCGCTACTTAAACAGGGGTACGAACCGCACTGGTTTTCCGGAAAATTTGAAAAGATCGATACGGTGGCGTTAGCCGCGTATAGTAATCTGGCTGTGCCATCTCCGAGAGTTTACGTTCAGGATAATGAAGTTGTTAAATATTGGCCCTTACTTAAAGAGCTAAATCATAAGGTGCCCAGTTCGTTGCCGGTTTATTTGTTTACATCGAATGGTCTTGCGCATTTTATGGGCAACCGTCCTGATGTAAGTTTAAACCTGCATTGGCAAACCTATGTCCCGGCAGATTCAACATCAACATGGGTACAAAGCGCCGCGTTTACACCGGAAGCGGGCAAGATCAGAATAACGCAGGGTAATAGCGGTCCGGCGGGTACTACGTTTACTTCTGTTGCGGTGGCGGGAACAGAGCAGCGTAACTCGCCTTACAGCATCAGTTTTAATAAAGGGCAGCCAGAGGTTGGGTTGAAGGTCGATACAAACAGGATCGTGGTAGATACGTCTGCAATGCGCATTGCTGTTTACAGCGATAAAAACAACAGCGATGCCCGGTACCTGCTTGCCGCGTTGCAAACCGTTAAACAATTTACCGGGCGAAGGATAGCTATACAAGCTGTTGAGAGTGATACTTATCTTCCCACTAAAGCGGACTGGCTATTTTGGTTGAGTGAAAAACCGGTTGCCCACACTACGGCAAATGCCCGCAATTTATTTGTATACCAATCAGGGGAAGTCAATAATATATCATACGGTATGAATATTAAAGAGTTGCACAAGGTGGCGTTGTATAAAAGAGTAGAAAATACGTTATCAGGCGCACAAAACCTTTGGCAGGATGGTTTTGGTGATCCCGTTTTGAGTGTTGAGGATAAAGATCATCAGCATATTTATCGTTTCTACAGCCGCTTTAACCCCGCCTGGAACGACTTGGTTTGGAGCGATCAATTTCCAAAAGTAGTACTCGATTTGTTAACAGAGCCGGGGCAGCTGCCAAAATACGATAACAGGATACTCGCCAATGAGCAGATACATCCGGCGGTATCATCCGCGGGCAGTAATATCGTAGAAAATAACACAAATGAGACGGACAATCTCAGCAAAGCGCTTTGGCTGTTGCTGGTGCTGGTTTTTATAGCCGAACGTTTACTGTCGCACAAAACAAAAACCGTTGAAAACTATGGCTGAGCCGGGCGCAATACAAATATTGCAGCGGTGGAGGCAGCGCTGGATAATTTATAAGCTGATCACGATTACCTTATATGCACTCGCTTATGCGTTGATCGGCGGCAGCATATTTCATTTTTTTGGTCTAAACTGGCTTTGGGCGTTGCTGGTGTTGGTGTTGGTATTTATTGTTTTATTAATGCGGACCCGTCCGTGGCAAATTACGCTCGTTGATGTATCCAGGTACCTAAATACACTTTATCCCGAATTGGAAGAAAGTTGTGAACTGTTGATCAAGTCCGGCGGTTTCCTGAATATTCTGGAGACGCTGCAGAAACATAAGGTTGCAGAGGCGCTCAGCCAATTAGATGAGCCTAAGGGTTTTACCAGTGGGTTAAAGCTATCAGGTGTAATTGTGATATTGGCGGTAATTTTAACGCTCGCGTTTACCAAGTTAACCTATCGTTTCAGGGCATCGGCCGGTGGTGTGTATACAGCAGCTTCATCGCAAAAAAATTTGCCGCCAGAAAAATTGCTGCCGCAGATCAATGAGTTTGAAGTAAAGATCATTCCCCCTGCATATACCGGCAAGCCCGTACGGGCACAACAACGCTTTGGTTTGGAAGTTGAAGAAGGTGCAACTGTGGCATGGAACATCACTACCAATACTGATGTTAAACATGTTGCATTGCTGTTTAACGAAAAGCAAACACTGATTTTGCATTCGGTAAACGGCGATCATACCAAATGGGTTGCACAAAAACAAATAGATGCACCCGGCTTTTACCAGGTAAATATTGAGGGCAAACTGTCGGACTATTACCAGGTGGAGACCATTAAAGATATGCCGCCGGTCATAAGCATCAAAACCCCTAAACAGTACACCTATATTGATGCCGGCGAAATACCAAAAGTGCCCATGACCGTTGCTATTAGCGATGATTATGGTATCAACGACGCTTTTATCAATGCTACCGTAGCTAAAGGCAGCGGCGAGGCAGTGAAGTTTAAAGAGCAAAAAATGACGTTCCCCGTTTCGTTTAACGGGCATGAGCGGCAATACCAGTTGCAAAAACTGTTTGATCTGACGGCCCTGGGCATGGAGCCAGGCGACGAGCTGTATTTTTATATCCAGGCCACGGATAACCACCGGCAGCAAACCCGTACCGATGTTTATATTGTATCGATACAGGATACCGCCGCGCTGTTGAGCATGAACAACATGACCTTAGGCGTTAGCCTGATACCCGAGTATTTCCGCAGCGAACGTCAGATCATTATGGATACCGAAAAGCTGTTGAAGGATAAAGACAGCATTACAGTTGATCAGTTTAAGATCAGGAGTAACAACATCGGTATTGACCAAAAGCTGTTGCGTTTACGTTACGGTAAGTTTTTGGGTGAGGAGGAAGAGTCGACCGAAGGGGGCATAAAAAGCGGTTTGGATAACCCCGAAGATTTTAGCAACGCCAAAAAAGTATTGGATGCTTACACCGATAAGCACGACAACGCGGAAGATGCCGGTTATCTTGAAAAAGACACCAAAGAACAGTTAAAAGCTACCCTGAACGAAATGTGGAGAGCCGAGTTGAACCTGCGGACATTCACCGTGCAGGCAGCCGTGCCGTTTGAGTATAAGGCGCTACGTTTGTTGAAAGACCTGCAACAAAAATCGCGGGCTTATGTGCCTAAAACTGCGTATAACCCACCGCCGTTAAAACTGGTGGAGAAACGCCTAAGCGGCGACCTGTCAAAAATAGGGCAACCGCTTACGCGACAAGATATTAAACCCGGCACAGATGAGTTCGAGACCCTGAAAAAAGCGGCCTCGGTTTTAGAACTTGTGAAACAAACGAGGATCGTTGCACCGGGCGATCGGCACACCCTGCAACTGGCTGGCGAACAATTAAGCCAAAGGGCCAGCGCTCAGCCTATGGTTTACCTGGCAGCGGTTGGTGCCATGCACAGGGTGCTGTCGGCAGCTAAAGTTAACCTGGCTGATATCGCTACGGTAGAAAAGGCCTTGCAAAAGGCACTACCATCGGCCGTAAAGCTACCGCAACAAAACCTAATGAATGCCGATATGGGCCTCTCGCAAGGCTATTTTAAAAACCTAAACCATAGCAGACAATAATGAACTGGAACACTATAGTTATTATAGTTGCCTTGCTTTTGGCCGCGTTTACGGTTTGGCAGGAATATCGTCGCCAAAACCGTGCACGTTTGGTATGGCGTATAATGGCGGTACTCGTGGCAGTTATCGCTTTGGCGTGCATTGCTTTGCCGGTTAGCTATCATACCAAAACCAAGTCCGGCAATAAGCAGGGTATTTTGTTAACGCAAGGTTTTATAAAGGATAGTTTATCGGCATATCCTAATAGTAAACTATTCACTGCTGATGAGGCTATCATCAAAGCAAACCCTAAACTGTCCATTGTTTTGGTTGCCGATCTGGCCGCTTTCGCACAAAAAAAGTACGACGTTAGCGGACTTGCCATATTAGGCTATGGTTTAGATGAAGCTGAATTGAACGCTATGGAAGGGTTTCCTGTTCAGTTCCATCCGTCACCTGCACCTTCGGGTGTATCGGATGTCAGTTGGGATAATCACCCCAAGATGGGTGAACGTTTAACCATACGCGGTAAATTTGAAAACCTGTCGGGTAAAAAAGTAAGCCTGGTTTTGAAGGGTTTAAATACAGGCCTTGATTCAGTTATTGTCCCCGCAAAGGCAAGCCAAACATTTGAGTTGGGCTTTGTTCCGAAAAACTTGGACAAAGCCACCTGTAATTTATTTGCTGTGGCCGGACAAGATACTTTAGAAAACGAAACTATCCCTTTTGAAGTTGAACCTGCGAAGCCGCTTAAAGTACTAATGCTGGCCTCATCGCCAGATTTTGAGGACCGATTTTTAAAAGACTGGCTTGCAAAAAATGGCTATGGACTGGCTATCCGCACCAGCATCAGCAAAGCAAAGTTTAGCTACGAGTATTTTAATTTGCCGCAAACTAATACTGATAATATAAACATCACCTTGCTCGAAAAATTTGACCTGCTTATTGGCGATCTGTCAGTTTTTAAATCGCTGACACTCGCTGAAAATAGCGCATTAAAAACGCAAATATCAGGTAAGGGGTTAGGGATCATCGTTAAAGCTGATAGTTCAAAAGGCACCTCGTTTTTATCTAACAGCTTCCCGGTTGAACGCTTGCAGATCAAAGATCAAAAACCAACGGCTTTATCCATAATTGGTAAAGGTACGCCATCGGCAAAGTTATTGTTGGATGCCTTCGCCATTCGCGCTCAAAATAATACGCAACCATTAATTTACGACGCGCAAAGTCATATCCAAGTCAGTAGTACACTTTATGGTAGCGGTAAAATTATTTACTCGCTGCTTGGTAATTCCTATACCTGGGCTTTATCGGGGGCACAGGATGATTATACAACTTTATGGTCGGCACTCATCAGTAACGCCGCGCGCAAAAACCCGCCGGTACAACAATGGCGTGTTAAACAATCTTTCCCTAAAGTTAACCAACCGGTAAAACTCGTTCTTGAGGGGCCGACAGCCTTGCCGGGAAATGTGAAGGCAGAGGGCAGCTTACTGGCATTCAAACAAAACCCGGTTATCCCATTTCAATGGGATGCTACTTATTGGCCAAAATCCACCGGCTGGCAAACGGTAACGCAAAATAATGGAGCCGTATTTAATTGGTATGTGTATGATAATGGCGACTGGGATGGGTTGCTTGCGCGACAAAAAATAACCAAAACACGGCAATATGCTGCGGTAAACAAGGCCGCAAACGCTTCAACATCTGATACAGAAGTAACTATCGAAATTCCTGTTTCCAAACTCTGGTTTTACCTGCTGCTGTTATTATCGTCCGTTTATTTATGGATAGAGCGAAAGTTATAGGCTATAACCCGCTTTTTGCGAAATAAAAAATGGCAAAATATGGTTTTGAAACAAATTTGTTATGAAATCTCACTATAAAAATTACTACATTGAGCCTTTAAAACTAACACCTTAACAGGAGGAACTGACCTTGAAAAGAAGAGACTTTATTTACCTATCCGGAATTGGTGCCGGCGCGCTTATGTTGCCGGGTTTGCCCTCGTTGGGCAGGCCGATAGACCAGGCCGAAGCGTTGAATTATGTTGACGTTAAAATCAAAAAAGAACTTGCCGATGTTGCCTTAAACACTGCAAAATCAAAAGGCGCCAGCTATGCCGATGTGCGTATTGGCCGCTATTTGAGCCAGGTGGTTATCACCCGCGAAAACCGGGTGCTTAACGTAGGCAGCGGCGAATCGTATGGTGTAGGCATCCGCGTATTGGCCAATGGTTGCTGGGGTTTTGCTGCTACAAACGATATCACCAAAGAAGGGATGGCCCGTACAGCCGAAAAGGCGGTAGCGGTTGCCAAAGCCAACGCTAAAATTGGCGGCGCACCCGTACAACTTGCACCTCAAAAAGGCTATGGCGAGGTAAGCTGGAAAACGCCTATCGAAAAAAACGCGTTCGAGGTACCGATCAAAGAAAAAGCCGACCTGTTATTATCCGCGAACGGCATTGCCACGGCCGCAGGTGCAAGCTTTGTAAACTCAAGCTTATTTGCCATTAACGAGCAAAAATACTTTGCGTCGACAGATGGTTCATACATAGACCAGGACATCCACCGTATTTACCCAAGCTTTAACATTACCAAAACCGACGAGGTGATGGGAGGTTTTCAATCTATCCGGTCGTCAAGCTCGCCAAAAGGTATGGGCTACGAATATTTGACCCCCTTAGAATCAGAAAAAGTAAGTGGTGTAGTTACCCGTTACAAAAACCGCTACGATATACTGGAAGATATTAAGCAGTGCAGCCGTGTAGCCAGTGAAAAACTGGATGCCAAAACGGTACAACCAGGCAAGTACGATCTGGTGTTAGACCCATCGCACTTATGGCTCACCATACACGAATCGGTAGGCCACCCAACCGAGCTTGACCGCGTTTTAGGTTACGAGGCTAACTATGCAGGTACCAGCTTTTTAACGCTGGACAAATGGAAATCAAAGAACTTTAAATTCGGTAGCGAGCACGTGAACATTGTTGGCGATAAGCTGCAATACAGCTCGTTAGGTGCTGTTGGTTATGATGACGAAGGTGTAAAATGTGGCCAGTGGGATATTATTAAAGATGGTATTTTGGTTAACTACCAGGCCATCCGCGATCAGGCGCATATCATTGGGTTAAAAGAGTCGCAAGGGTGCTGCTATGCCCAAAGCTGGCAGGATGTACAGTTCCAGCGTATGCCAAACGTATCGTTACAACCGGGTAAAACACCGCTAAGCGTTGATGAGATGATCAAAAACGTAGAGAAAGGTATCTACATCATTGGCGATGGCTCGTTCTCTATCGATCAACAACGCTATAACTTTCAGTTTGGCGGGCAAATGTTCTACAAAATTGAGAATGGAAAAATTACCGGTATGTTGAATGACGTTGCTTACCAGGCCAACACGCAGGAATTCTGGAACTCGTGCGTTGCCGTTTGCGATAAGAACGATTACCGCATGGGTGGGTCATTTAACGATGGTAAGGGGCAGCCAAGCCAGTCGAGCGCGGTATCGCACGGAGCGTCGACCGCGAGGTTTAACGGAGTTAACGTAATTAACACTAAAAGGAGATTAGGATAATATGAGGTCAATATTAAGCAAACAGGAAGCACACGATCTGTTAAAGAAAGTGCTTGCCTATTCAAAAGCCGAAGAATGCGAAGTTAGTTTATCGGGCAACGAGGGCGGTAACATCCGTTATGCGCTCAACGCGGTATCAACCGCGGGCGATATCAGCACCATTGGCCTCTCCGTAACCTCCAGCTATGGTAAAAAAAGCGGGAGCGCCAATATTGATGAATTTGATGATGCAGCTTTGGAGCGCGTGGTACGCCGGTCGGAAGAGTTGGCACAGCTTGCGCCCGAAAACCCGGAGCGCGAAGAAATGCCGGGGCCGATCACCTATAAAGAGTCAATAACTTATAACGCCAACACCGCCGCCATGACGCCCGACACCCGTGCGGCCCTGGTTGCCAAAAGTTTGGACGTGACCAAAAAGGCCAATTTGCAGGCAGCCGGCTTTTTAGAGAACAGTAACGGCTTTAGGGCGGTAATGAACTCGAAAGGATTTTTTGCCTACAATGCCGAATCGAATGTTATCTTTTCGGTTACTACCCGTAACGAGGCCGGCACAGCGTCGGGATACGCCGCCCGTGGTTTTACCGATGTAAACAAGTTGGATACAGAGTCGGCAACCCGTGTTGCCGCTATGAAAGCTAATGCCAGCCTGGGTGCCAAAGCCATTGAGCCGGGCAAGTATACCGTTATTTTAGAGCCGGTTGCCGCTACTTATATGATGGAAAACATGTTCCGCTTTGACGCGCGTAGCGCCGAAGAAGGCCGTAGCTTTTTAAGTAAAAAGGGTGGGGGTACCCGTTTGGGCGACCAGTTGATGGACGAAAAGGTAACCATTTATTCGGACCCATTCGACCCTGACCTGCCTGCAGCAACCTGGGGCCGCGATGGCCTGCCACGCGAAAAAACGGTTTGGATAGACAAAGGTGTGGTGAAAAACCTAAGCTACTCGCGCTACTGGGCCAAAAAGAAGGGCGTTAACCCACTGCCCGGCCCAAGCAATATCATCATGATGGGCGGTAACAGTTCGCTCGAAGAAATGATCAAAAGTACCGAAAAAGGCATCCTGGTATCGCGTATGTGGTACATCCGTATGGTCGACCCTCAGGTACTGATGCTTACCGGCTTAACCCGCGATGGTACATTTTATATTGAGAACGGGCAGATCAAGTTCCCGGTGAAAAACTTTAGGTTTAACGAGAGCCCGGTTATTATGCTCAATAACCTGGAAGCTTTAGGCAAGCCAGAACGCAGCATCAGCGTGGAATCGTACCAAAGCTATATGATCCCACCAATGAAGATCAGGGATTTTACTTTCTCCTCACTGTCCGACGCGGTATAAACCCGTATACATAACAGCAACAAAGCCTTCCGGTATCGGGAGGCTTTGTGCGTTAAAAAACATTTGCTATCTTTATATTAATTAGTTGCTTACCGATGAAAACTTTAACCATCAACCTACCCGAGGAGACCAATGAAAAGGAAGTAAAAATGGCGGTGGCAGCTATTTTGTTTGATAAGGGTATCCTGTCTTCGGGGCAAGCTGCCGAGTTTGCCGGTATTTCGAAAAGGGAATTCATAGAAACGGTAGGACACTATGGTGTTTCGATATTTGGAGAAACAAAGGACGATTTACGATCGTAAATAAGTGGCCAGCGTAATTATTTCAGACACGAGTTGCCTCATTGCCCTCGATAGGGTAGACCAACTTCATATCCTTCAGCAAGCATTCTCAATAGTTTACACAACAGCGAAAGTTCAGGAAGAATTTGAGAAAGCATTACCTGCGTGGATAGTGGTTAAAACTGTAAACGATCAAGCTCAGTTGAAAAAATTAGAACTGCTGTTAGATGCAGGCGAAGCAAGTGCCATAACATTGGCTTTAGAGACGCCAAATTCGGTATTGATCATTGATGAAAAGAAAGGCAGGAAGATCGCATCAGACCTTCATCTGGATATCATCGGCACGTTAAAAGTATTGCTTATTGCAAAAGAAAAAGGTATCATCGTATCAGTAAAACAAATAATTGAGCAATTAAACCAGCGATCCTTTAGGTTTAGCAAAGCCCTGGTAACGGAGGTGTTAAAGCTTGCTGGTGAGGATCGGTGATAGCTGTTCGAAATTATACTGACCAATTTACATTTCGCATGCACAGAGACGAGTTTTTGCAAAATGTTAGTCTGTTAACAGCCGCGTTGTTTCTCAATAAGGGTTATCTGGGGCCGCCTGATGACCTGATAAGTAACAGGCCACCTATAGGCAAGCGCAACTTTACCAGTACGGCGGTCGAAGATGCTATCGTAAAATTCAAAGCAGGGGTAAAGGATAAAGAGCTGGGCTGGCTGTTTGAGAATTGTTTCCCCAACACCTTGGACACCACAGTATTCTTTGAGCAACTCAACGGAAAACCGGATACCTATGTGATAACCGGCGATATTGATGCCATGTGGCTACGCGACAGCAGCGCTCAGGTTTGGCCGTATATGCAATTTATAAAGCACGACGAAAAGCTACGCGAACTGATAGCAGGTGTCATCAACCGGCAAACTTTATGTGTACTCAAAGATCCTTACGCCAACGCTTTTTATAAAGATGAAGCTAAAGTAAGCGAATGGAAAACCGACCATACCGATATGAAACCCGGCGTACACGAGCGCAAGTATGAGATAGACTCGCTATGTTACCCCATAAGGCTGGCATATCATTACTGGAAAACAACGGGCGATACCACTTGCTTTAATGGGGAATGGAAGCAAAGTATACAAGCCATTTTGCAGGTGTTTAAGGAGCAGCAGCGTAAAACCGACCATGGCCCTTACCATTTTCAACGTAAAACTACCGTTCCGTCTGATACACAATCCATGGGCGGGTATGGTAACCCCGTAAAACCTGTTGGGTTGATCTGCTCCATGTTCCGCCCAAGCGATGACGCCACTATTTATCCATTCTTAATACCGTCAAACTTTTTCGCGATGGTTAGCTTGCGGCAGGCAGCCGAAATGGTGAGTGGGATATCAAACGATCCGGCATTAGCCAGCGAGTTAAATAACCTGGCAACCGAAGTTGAGCAGGCGTTGAAAGCTCATGCCATCGTTACCCATCCCGTTTACGGAAAAATATACGCCTACGAGGTGGATGGCTTTGGCAATGCTAATTTGATGGATGACGCTAATATACCGGGACTGCTCGCTTTGCCCTATTTGGGAGCGGTCAATGTTCACGACCCAATTTACCAAAACACCAGGCGTTTTGTGTTATCGGGCAGTAACCCGTATTTTAGTAAAGGCAAGTTTGCCGAAGGTATCAGCGGTCCGCATGTAGGCATGCCCGATATGGCCTGGCCGTTGAGTATCATTAGCCGCGGGCTGACCAGCAACAATTACACTGAGATAAAATCCTGCATTGGTATGCTCAAAAAAACACATGCCGGTACCGGGTTTATGCACGAGGCTTTTAATGTGAACGACCCTACAAAGTATACCCGCAAATGGTTTGCCTGGGCCAATACCCTGTTCGGTGAGTTTTTATGGAAGGTCTATACAGAGAAACCACAATTGCTTAATAGTTGATATATGAAGAAAGTGCTTTTATTTTGCTTGTTGATTGTGGTGACCGTATCCGGCTACAGCCAAAATACACCACCTAAACCTTACGGCGCTATCCCAACTGCTGCCCAGTTGAACTGGCATCAAATGGAAATGTATTGCATTATTCACTTTGGGGTTGATACCTACACCAATAAAGAGTGGGGCTATGGCGATGAGGACCCGGCTATATTTAACCCGTCCAACTTTAACGCAGTGCAAATAGTAGGCGCAGCAAAGGCCGGTGGCTTTAAAGGCGTGGTCATCGTGGCCAAACACCACGATGGTTTTTGCCTGTGGCCAACCAAAACTACGGAGCATAACATTACCAAAAGCCCCTGGAAAAATGGCAAAGGCGATATTGTAAAAGAGTACCGTGAGGCCTGTAATAAACTGGGTATGCAATTGGGGCTTTACTGCTCGCCCTGGGACAGGAACAACCCCAACTACGGCACTGCCGCGTATGTGCAAACCTACCGTGACCAGGTAAAAGAATTGTACAGCAACTACGGCCCGCTGTTCATATCGTGGCACGATGGCGCAAATGGTGGCGATGGTTATTATGGCGGCAAACGCGAAGTGCGCAAGATCGACCGCACCACTTATTACGGTTGGGATACCACCTGGGCTATGGTGCGCAAGCTTCAGCCCACTGCGGTTATTTTTGGCGACGTGGGCCCCGATGTGCGCTGGGTTGGTAATGAACAAGGCTACGCAGGCGAAACCTGCTGGGCCACTTATTTGCCGCAAGCGCCGGATGCCGGTAAAAAACCAGCGAATGGTTTTGTGTTGGATAAATTAGGCATCGAAGGCACGCACAACGCACCCTATTGGATGCCCGCCGAATGCGATGTATCCTTACGGCCAGGCTGGTTTTACCATAGTGCGCAGGATGCACAGGTCAAATCAGCAAAGGAACTAATGAACCTTTATTATAAAAGTGTAGGCCGAGGTGCCGACCTTGACCTTGGGCTTTCGCCCGACCAGCGTGGTATGCTTAACGAAAACGACGTAGCCTCGTTAAAAGCATTCGGCGATATTTTGAAACAAACCTTCAGCGTTAACCTGGCTCAAGGCGCAAAACTCACTGCGAGTAATGTCCGCGGCAATAATGCCAAAAAGTATGGTACTGCATTTTTATTAGATGATGACCGGTACAGCTATTGGGCAACAGATGATAACGTTACGGCTGCCGATCTGATACTCGACCTAACCAAACCAACAACCTTTAATGTTATTCGCCTGCGTGAAAACATCAAGCTTGGTCAACGTATCACGGCCTTTGCCATTGATGCTTTTGCAGATGGAGAGTGGAAAGAGATCGCAAATGCTACAACCATCGGTGCCAACCGGCTTATCCGCCTGCCACAAAACATCAGCACTAATAAGGTACGACTGCGTATAACCGGCAGCGATGCCTGTATCGCGCTGAGCGACTTTGGCTTATTTATGGAAATGTAAGAATGTTTATTGGGTATGCTGATGGTGCTTTTTTTGCAGATCGAACGAAACGCCATAAGCCACACCCACGGCCACATAAGGATAACTGTCCTGAAAATAGATGTTATAGTCATCCTGGCCACGGTAACCTGCCGTTAGGTTAAAAGCTACGTTGTCCATAAAACCAAACTGATAATAGTACTTTAAAGCAACATTGAGGCGCTTTTGTACATCGGCGATGCCGTAATAGTAAACCTTATCCAATATATAAGTGAACTGTACTTGTAGCCTCTGATGGCTGTGGTATTCGTCGGACGTGTTGTGCCGGTCGTTCATCCAGTCGTACATCCAACTACCGTTTGTGCGTACAAAACCATACTTACCGGTCAACTGTTGCGAAAACCCGGTGTTAAAAAGGGCGGTATGCAGCTCAATGCCTATGTAAGCAAATTGGCTTTTAGCAGTGGTGTCATTCACCTTGCGTTTACCAAAATAATAGTTTAGCGAGTAAAAGTTGGTGGTAAACTTGCCGCTATCGCGGTTAAAATTGCCTGCGGAGTCAAGCGTTTGCCCTTCCTGCCCGTTGGAGTGATGAGAATATGCCAACGAGAAGAATTTTGGCCGGTCGACATTATCGGTAAACCTGAAAAACAAAGTGCCACCCGGCATATAGCTTGGCGACTTAACCGGTGAATGGTATTCTGATAACAACCTGAGCCTAACCCGCGGCGAAAAAAGAAAGAACAACCGCGAGTTTTTGCTTTTAAACAGGATAACGTTAGGGTTAAGGTCAGCCACAAGCAGGTTACGAAGCGGCTCGCCGTACTCGTTGCCAAAAAAGCCTGGCGCTATATTTTGCCGGTATATGCCTTGGTAAGTCTGGTTAACTTGCTGGCTGTGTGTGGTTTTAGTGGTATCGGCAATTGCATAACCCCGCGCAAAGCCGGGCGAGCAAAGCATCGCGCAAAGCAATAGCAGCACAAGTTTCGGGATATGTTTGCGGTAAGTTATTTCCATCATCATTGATAATACTTACCATACGTTTATACAAGGGCATTGGTTTTTACAGCATGGCCGGTTTGCTTGCCTCGATGTGAATGCGCGACGATAAATACCGTTAAAACACGGTTGAAACACTTGCTTTAAACTATTATATTGCGCTTATATAAAACCTGATCACTAATTAAACTATACCCAAAATGAAGAGAATTGTTACCTGCAGCGATGGTACCTGGAACAAACCCGGCGATATGGTTGACGGCCATGGCATACAAACCAACGTTCAAAAGATATTTGAGGCTATTTGCAAAAAAGTAACCCACCCCGACGGCAGTGAAACCCACCAGATCAAATTTTACGGCGAAGGCGTAGGCACCGAAGGCAGCTTTGTAAGCCGGGCGTTTGAGGGTGCCACCGGCGCAGGTATTGACGATAACATTAAAGCCATGTACAAGTTTATCGTATGGAATTATGAGCCGGGTGATGAGCTTTTTTTGCTGGGCTTTAGCCGCGGAGCTTATACCGCCCGTAGCCTCGCCGGGATGATACGTAATTGCGGCATCCTGAAAAATAACGACCTTACCCTGATAGACCAGGCTTACCAGATATACCGCGATCGCGACGATCCAAGAAAGAACCCCAACGGCTCGGAAGCTATGGCGTTTAAAGCAGCTAACTGTTTTCCCGAAGAAAAGATCAAATTTGTTGGCGTATGGGATACTGTAGGCGCTTTGGGCATACCGGTACATGCTTTTGAGTTTCTGGACCAGCACAAGTACGAGTTTCACGATACCACTTTGAGCAGCATGATAGAGAACGCGTACCACGCGTTGGCCGTTGACGAAAAACGCGGCAATTTTCAGCCTACTCTATGGACGCAAAGCGGCACTGTAAAAGCAGGTGATGCAAAACAGGTATTGCAGCAACGCTGGTTTTCGGGCGTGCACTCCAATGTAGGCGGTGGTTACGAGGATACGGGCTTGAGCGATATAGCCCTTAAATGGCTTTGCGACAGCGCCCGCGGTTGCGGACTGGGCTTTGATGAGCCTTACCTTGCCGCCAGCCTTAAACCAAATGTAAAAGGTATGTTATACAATTCAAGGACTGGTTTTTTTGCCCTTCCGCCTGCTTACATCAGACCTGTTATGAAAACCGCGGATGCCTTTGAAAGTGTTGACCCATCGGTTTATGAAAGGATGGCTACAGACCCGACCTATAAGCCTGGTAATGTCCCGCCAAAAGAATAACATCAATAACATTTAGGGGGTAACTGTAGGATATGGTGATGTGCAGATGCCTACCAGTTGCAGAATAGCGCAGATTTAGTCAACCTCGCTTTGGTTAGGGTTTGTAATGATAATCTGGAAAAGCTGAACAAGTATGTAGTAAGGGGTATAAAAATAATTGTTCGAATTTTTGAATTTCGAACAAGGCGGTAATTTATCGGTAAAATAAAACAAATCTGTAATTATTATTTATATTTACAATAAGCTATTAATCAATAATAGTCGCATTTAAATCAAGTTCTTTTGCAATGTTTAAAAATATTTCAAAATACATCACTACTTGCCTTATAATTACTTTTGTTTGCTCCATTATTAACTATCTGATATATAGTCAAAGCATTGACTTAGATGACGAAATGATAAAATGGGGGATCAGAATACTTATATACACTTTTTTGGCTTGGGGATTGTTAACCATTGGCTTTTTAAAGCAAATGGTCCATCTAAAGCAATTGGCATTTATTATGCCTATAATAGCTATTCTTAACTTAAAAAATCATTCATTCTTCACCTATTTCGGCGATGAGTTTATCAAGAAGATATTATTGTATGTCGGTTTTTTAATTATTGTCATCTGGATTTTTTACATTATATTTTCTTCAGGGAAAACGCTTTTGGGGTTTCTTATAATGGTCAATGCAATAATAACTATATTTATTTATTTGCCTTATGGAATTCCGAAATTTACAATTTGGTACGATCACGGTATTTATTTTAACTGGTACTCGGATGAGTATTATAATCTGAATTCCTATCGGCCATTTACCGAATACAATCAAGGCATTGTGCCATTTTTACTTGATATCAGAACTGTTACATCTATATGTTTTCTTGTTTATATGTTTTTAGTTTCTTTTTTTGAAGCGTATCGGATAAAATACGAAGATAAATTGGCAAATAAAATTCTTGAAAATAACAACCCTATTATTCAATTTTTTGAAGCAGGTGTGTTTTTCGTATGGAAAGTAATACAACGCGTTCTTTTCTTTTCAAAAAACTTTTTTACTGACTTTATTAAAAATGTTGTCAAACAAGTTACTCGAAGCAAACGAAGCTATATTTATACATTTGTCCTATTCGTTGCATTTACAATCCCAATATTGATTAAGCAGCTTGCAGCCAATATTCAACTATATCTTGTCAATGGACACGTTCCATTTCCAGATTACGTCCAATTAAGTAACATCGGGTTGATTTTATTATTGTGCTTGACCCCTTTGATACTTGTTACAGTTTTAAAATACGATCTTCCAGCATCTGCAAGAAACAAGGTTGAGCGACCGTACTTATTTCTTCCGATATATATAACCTTGTTCAGTCTCGGACTCACATCGATTGTCTCTTTAATAGTGGAGCATGCCATTAGCTATTACTTGATTATTTTCCTATTGATAATTGGTTATACAGTTATATGGGGAATAAGGAATTTAAGAAAGCAAAAGCAAGTGCATCCATAAGATTTAGATATGATTATTGAAATTTTAAGAATAACGACCTTGGCAATCGTATTGATTTTGTTTAGTGCCTACACCGCTCCAATAGGCGGCATTTTATATACCTCAGTTTCCTTGTCATTTCGCATACCCTATATTGGAAAATTATTCAAAGCCTTATTATATGATTATGTAAAAATTGTAACCATAGTTAAACTAATCAGTTGGCTAATCTCTGCAAGTGGAGTTTTACTAGGTTATCTCGTTTTTTCATGGCTATGGGGAGAAAACCTCAATGCTATCGATTCATGGGTGGTCTTTAGTATTTCTTTTAGCGTTGTCATAAACATTTGTTATGACTTATGTCAATTTAATATACGTCCGTTTTCCTATCATTTTGGAAATACGCGTCAGTATGGTGATAAATATTTCAAAGAAGAATTAGATATTATTCAAACTGATACTATTCTTCAAAAATCGTTATCAAGGTCTTTGTTTATTGATTTATACCTGCCTCAACTTTTCAGGCTACTGTTTTCAATTGGGTTACTCTATTTTGCCTTAGTTAAACTAAAGATTTTAGAAATTAACACACCTACTCTTCCAACGTTATCTGATTGTATAAAGGCCTCATTTTCGACAATTCCAGTAGTTCCTAATTATAAACCGATTTTCAAAGGTGACCTTTGGCAAATGTGCAATATAATTTGTGCTTTTTTAATTTTTTTATGGACTGTATTCTTTCTTTCAGCCGCTCAATCATTATTCAATGACAGAGAAGATGTTAAGGATAATTACTCTATTGCAAACCAAGTATCTGAAGATTTTAAAGAAATAATAAAAACGACCATGGAAAAAGTAACAAAGGAAAAAAAAGTAAAATCTGAATCTTCCACAAAAAGAAAAAAAGATCATTAGTAAGTAAGAAAAAGACGACTGATGAGCCTTCAAATTAATTTTGCACCTCTACAGAATCTGAAATAGATTATCTCATTTCTATTAGGAAAGATTTTGATTAAGTACCAACTAACGCCCCCTTTGCACGAGTGGTTAACATGTTAAGCCATTCTATCGCGAATATCACGCGAAGTAAAGGATATAAAAACCCAATCAACCACTCGCCCAATAAACCTGATCAACCTATCTTTCACTCTGTTCCTCCATCCTCAGGTCGGTATCAAAAGGGCTTTTGGTAAAAGGGTATATTGATTGTTTGATAAAACCTTTGGGATATTGCGCCTCCAACACCCCGGTCGACTCTGGCCAGACGTTGCCCGGCAGGTAGTAGGTGCCAAATATCATATCAATAAAAGGGAATATCCCGGCAAAGTTATGCCCGTAGTATTTTGGGTCTTCGCAATGGTGCCAGTGATGGTATTGTGGGGTGGTAACAATGTACTTTAAAAAGCCAAAGTTGATGCGGGTGTTGGCGTGTATCAGCACGGCGTGTATGGCTATGAATATTACATACACGTTGAAAACCGTTGTCGAAAAGCCCAGCACGTATAGCGGGATAAAGGTCATGGCGCGGGTAAAAAATATGTCCACAAAATGCGTGCGGCTACCGGCCAGCCAGTCCATATTTTTGGTGGAATGGTGTACCGAGTGAAAACGCCACAAATAAACCCGCGTGTGAAAAATGCGGTGCGCCCAGTACTGAAAGATATCCGTAGTCAAAAAGGCCAGGAACAACGCCACAAAAAATGGCAGGCCATGCACCCAAATATGCACTTTATCCAAACCTATCCAGCCAAAAAACACAATGGCCGGCTTTTGTGTGGCGATACCGAATATTTGTATAAACAAATGGCTGATCACAAAGTACACCAGGTCGGTGCGCCACTCTTCGTGAAACTTGGTTTGCTTGCTGTTTTTGGGGAAGTATAATTCGAGCGGGATAAATATCGCTACCATCAACAGCAGATCGAGCAGCATCCAGTCTAACCCGATGTACCAGCTACCGGTATCGGGCACATGGCGGCCATGCACCCTGAACGCGCCTAATAAAATGGCCAGGCCCGCAATACAAACGCCCGGCAGGGCATAGCGTATCCTTTTGCTTAAGATAAGGCTCAACAGCGCCGCCATAAACGATGCGATGATGCAAATTCCCATCAGTGCCTCCATACTTTCGCGGGTATAAACCTCCCTAAACTGGGGCGTGGTTAACCTTTCGGGATATAAAAAACAGAGAATGCCCAGCAGGGGTAAAATGGCTAAAAAGGTAGATACATAGCCGCTGATGCGGCCCTCACCAATTTTTAAACGCTCTCGTGGTGACATAAGTTCCAGGTTGATCAGATGTTTAAATATACAAAAATCTCTGCATAATTGGATAGCGTTTTGGGTTTAATGTTACAGCGCGGGTGTTTAACGGCAACCCGGATGATGAGTGATGTTAAAATAAATCTTGATAACTAATTTATTTATAAAGTATCTTTAGTTGGATATTAGCAAACATTTTAAATACAATTTACTAACGATAAAAGCACACGCCGCAATGGAAACCTTAGTAGTAAACAAAAGTGTATATTCATCTACAAGAGAACCTACAGCAGCCCTTATTACGCCGGTGTTAAAATCGGACGTTGTGAGTGTTAACAACTATAATGTGATTGATGGCTTGTCATTATTAGAGAATATCCATAATAAAGTTATTACGGCAGCTTTCTTTGACCCACAGTATAGAGGGATCATGGAAAAAATGAAATATGGCAACGAGGGAGAAAGCAGGCAGAAAGCGAGAATAGAACTGAGCCAAATGAGTGATGAGCTGATACAAACATTTATAGAAGAAATCGACCGTGTTTTGGTACCGAGCGGACATTTATTTCTATGGATCGATAAATTTCATTTATGTGAAGGGACAAGCAATTGGTTTAAAAGAACATCATTAAGTACTGTTGACCTAATAACGTGGGACAAAGGCAAGATAGGGATGGGATACCGCACGAGGCGAAAAAGCGAATATTTGCTTGTATTACAGAAAAAGCCATTACGCGCAAAGGGCGTATGGACTAAACATGATATACCGGATGTGTGGACAGAAAAGATCGTTGGTAAAATACACGCTCATCAAAAACCAGGTAACCTGCAGGAAGCTTTGATTTCGTGCATTTCATCTAAAAATGATTATATATTAGACCCGTGCTCTGGTAGCTATTCAGTTTTTGAAGCATGTAAATCCACCGAACGTAATTTTATTGGCGGGGACCTAAACCCTATTTAACCAAATGGCATATCTCATCCATCTTCCCTCACACCTCCGGTTCCAAAATGCTATCATCGTACATAGGCTTGCCCAATAGTTGGCTGCATAGTTTTACCGCGCTGGCAAAGGCATCTTCGTGAAAGCCGTATTTAAAATAGCTGCCGCAATAGTACAACGGGCCGTCAATGTTTAGTTGGTGCAGCTGGGCTTGCGCGTGTATGGCCGGCACATCAAACAAGGGGTGTTCGTAGTCTATTTCTTTGATGATCTTACTTTCATCAATATTTTGGTGCGGATTGATGGATACAAAATAGTTCCTTTTATCGCTAACTCCCTGCAGTTTGTTCATCCAGTAAATGGTGCTGGGGGTTAGTTTACCGCCTTCGTTTTGTATGCGGTAATTCCAGCTGCTCCAGGCCAGTTTGGCTTTGGGCATAATGCTTTCGTCGGTATGCAGGGTGGCTTTGTTGTACTGGTATTTAAAAGTGCTTAGCAGGCTTTGCTCCAACGGGGTAGGTTGGTGTAACAAAGTTAGGGCCTGGTCGCCGTGGGTGGCTATAATAACCTTGTCGTAAGTTTCGCTTGTACCATTAGCATCAAGTACAACCGCCTTACCACTTTCGCGAGATACTTTGATTGCCTTGCGGTTTACATATATCTTGTCCCGAAAAGGCGCGATCAACAACTCACGATAGCTTTGGCTGCCATTAACGGGCGTGTACCATTGGTGTTGGGTATCCAAACCCAAAAAACCATGGTTGTGAAAAAAGCGGATCAGCGCCACCGCCGGGAAATCGAGCATCTGTTCCATAGGCGTACTCCAAACGGCGCTGCTCATGGGCACCAGGTATTTCCACAGCATATCATCGCTGTAGTTAAACTCTTTAATGTACTGGCGTAGTGAATAATCGGCATACCTCGGGTCGTCCATTATTTGGATGCTCTGCCTGTTAAACCGGCCGATCTCCATCAGTATTTTAATATAGCGGATGTTGAAGATGTTTTTGCGCTGGGCAAACAAATGGTTAACGCTGCTGCCGCTGTACTCCAAACCCGTCGGCACATGCTGTACGCTAAAGCTCATGTCCGTTTTCTTCACCGGTGCGCCTATTTGTTTAAACAGCTTGACCAGGTTGGGATAGGTTTTATAATTAAACACCATAAAGCCGCTGTCCATATAAACAGGGGTGCCATCCTCATCAACGGTGATGGTATTGGTATGTCCGCCTATATAGTCGTTCTGTTCGTAAAAGGTAAGGTCGGCGGTCGGGTTTAAAAAGTGGCCGCATCCCATCCCGGCAATACCGGTGCCAATAATGGCTATCTTTTCTCTCATTGGGTAATGGTGTTTAAAAAGGTCTCCACCGCGTAGGTTGATAGTTGCCCGCCGGGGCCGTTCAAATTATAATCAAACCCGTGCGTTGCCCAGGGTAGTTGCAGCCAGTAATGAGGGATATGGTTTTTGCTGAGTTTTTCGTCCAGGCGTCGGCTATGCTCGCGCGATACCAGCACGTCGTTTTCGCCGTGGATAATAAGTGTGGGTGGGGTATTGCCATCCACAAACTCGAGCGGTGAGCAGGCCCGGTAGTTTTGCGGCACCTGCTGGTAGCTGCCGCCAATGTAGTCTTCCATCACCTTGCGCGAGTCCATAATGAGCGGGTTTGAGGGTATAGAATACCCCCAAACCATATCCGCCGGGCCATAAAAATCAATAACACCTTTTAGTTTAACATCGTGCAAGGTATAAGCGGCTAACAAAGCTATTTGCGCCCCTGCCGACCGCCCCAACAACACAAATTTGGTTGTATCAATATTCAATTCATCAGCATGTTTGCAGAGGTAGGTTATAGCTTTATGAACATCTTCGACAGGGGCGGGGGTTTGGTATTTTGGCGCCAGACGGTAACTGATGCTGGCTACGGCGTAACCTTTTTGTGCAAGGTAACTGTTCAACTCAGGCAATTCCTGGCTGTTGCCACTGCTCCACGAACCGCCGTGCACCACAATAAGACATGGCCGTTTGCCATCGGCTTTAGCCGGATAATAATCAAGCGTCAAATTAATTTCCGGGTACTGTGCATAGGTAATAACCTGGAAAGGCACTTTAGGTGCCCTTTTAAAAAGGTTTAAAGGATTGAATGGTTCACGGTCGGGTGTTAAGGTCGACGATGTGCCGTTGTTTAACTTACGGGTAAAGGCACTGTCCAATCCGGCCGCTAACGTGGTTGAAACGTTGTAAGCCCGGGCGATGGGGCTTAAAAATAAAATAATGGCCGCTATACCAAATACATTACCAGCTGTACGATAGGGTGTTACCCAAATGCCCACAAGCAGTAAAAGCAGGGTTATACCTGTGAATACAAGCGGAAACTCCGACACTAAAATAGCGGTTATCCAAATGTAATAGGCCGGTGCTTTAAAAATAGTGAGCAGCGACAGTATAAAAAACAGGATGAGGAATATCAGGCGGGTCATGCGTGGGTCTTACCAAATAAATAATGACTGACGATCCACTCGTTGCCTTCGTTATAATTCCATAGTTCGGCGCAAGCCAAATAAAATAACCGCCAGTATACCCACCATTTGGTGGCCTGGTCTTTACCATAAGTTTGTTCAAACAAGGGCATGATCTCGGCTTTATGGTCGTCCATGTTTTTTAACCAGGCCTCGCTGGTTCGGGCATAATGCGTACCGTTAACGTGCCAGTGTTTTTCAACTTTAAGGTCGTCGTTAAAGTAAAATAGCAGGTCGTCGCTGGGCATAATGCCGCCGGTAAAAAAGTATTTGCTCATCCAGTCGGTCTCATCTTTAACCTCAAACAAATAGGCGTACTCTTTATGCGTAAATATATGTATAAACAACTTGCCATCGGGTTTTAAAACCGAAGCCACCTTAGCCATCAGCAGTTGATAGTTGCGCATGTGCTCAAACATCTCTACCGATACCACCCGGTCAAAAGTGTCATCAATCCTAAAAGCGTTCATATCGGCGGTTATTACCGTCAGGTTTTTAATGTCCCGTTGTTTGGCCTGTTCGTCAATATGCTGTTTTTGCGTGCGCGAATTGGATACAACCGTGAAGGTACTTCCCGGATATTTGGCCGACATATACAACGACAATGAGCCCCAGCCGCAGCCCAGTTCCAAAACGTTTTGACCATCCGTCAAACCCGCGCGCTGGCAGGTAATTTCAAGCATATCGGTTTCGGATGTATCCAGGTCGGTAACGCCAGGTTTCCAGTAACCGCAGCTGTACTTTAAATTTTTGCCCAGGCAGTATTGGTAAAATTGGGTGGGTACTTCGTAATGCTGCTCGTTAGCTTCGGCGGTGTTTACCGCTATGGGAGATGCCTTAAGCTGATCAATAAGCGCCATCAGGTGGGCTTGCTGGGCTTCTACATCGCCTTTGTTCTCATCGGCCAGGCGTTGTTTTAATAATTTACGGATACCCTGGCGAAGTAAAAAATCGGGGGCTTTATCCTGTTCAACTAATTTATCGTACCACATAAGGTTTGGGTTGCTGCATAACGGGTTACGTTTTGCGTTCTAAGTATGTTTATAGTGTGTATTACGATATTTTTAAGGCCGCGGTTTGAATAGGCTGATATTTAACATCAGTTTTATTTTCCCCGGTTATATTTGCTGCCTAAATATATTAACTTACGGCATCAAAAATCGGGCATGAAAAAATTATTTATCATCTTATTGGGATTGTTGATCATCACATCGTGCAAACGCAAAAACGCCAACGTTTGGACAAAGCAGTACGAACAAAACGCATACGACTCTATGTATGTATCCATGAAGCCGTATATTAAAGACGACGCGGAGCGTAAAGCTTTTGCCGCTTGGGTTATCAAAAAATTTAAAGCCACGTTACCGGGCGGTATGGAATCGATATCGCCGGATAGTCTGCACATCCTCGCGGTTAAAGTTGGCCGCGAGTACCCGGGAAACCTGGCAAAAGCAAAAACTGTGCTGCCTTGGTCAACAGCAGAAAAATCATTTAAAGAAGGTATGGAAAAAGAAGTGAGCAAAACATTTCCGGACAAAAAAGTACGCGAAAAATTTTGTGACTGCCTTGTTGCCCAACTAAAAAAGACCTACCCGGATTCATTGGTTACCCCGATACCCGATTCGTTGGTCAAAAATGCCGCGAGCATTTGCAAACCAATGTAACGTTTATACTTTTTTAAACCACGGCACAAATACACTTGTGGTTTTTTGGTAGGCTTTGTACAGGTCGCCTTTTGAGCGGATGGACTGTTCCTCCGTCATCGGGATACCGGTTATTTTGAACAGCAGATACAATATCACCGCCGGACTGATAATAGCCAGGTACCCGTATGGTGATGCCAGCGCGAAAACAAAATAAGCCACCCACATTAACCACTCAAAAAAATAATTGGGGTGGCGCGAGTAATTCCACAAACCCACATCGCAAACCTGGCCTTTGTTGGCGGGGTCGGCTTTAAAATTCTTTAATTGCCAATCGGCGATGGATTCGCCTATAAAACCGATGCCCCAGATGGCTGCCCCGGCGTACTCTAAAATGCTGATATTTGGGTCATTATTGGTAGCGATGATAAAAAACGGTATCGCCAAAAAAACATTGGATACAGCCTGCATCTGGAAAAACCAAAAAAACTTACGGTCGGGGTTGGGCACCCACTCTTTGCGCAACTGCTTATAACGCCCTTCTTCTTCGTGCAGGTGGCTTACTACCCTGATGAGCAGGTAAGTACCCAGCCTGAAGCCTGCTGTAGCCACCATGCCGCAGATGATGAATTTGCGGGTGGGCAAACCATCGGCTAAAAACAACAGGAGCAGCGCAATGACCGGAAAGTTGTACGACCAGAAAATATCTACAACGCCCGCGTTCTTTATTTTGTTGGCCCATATCCAAACAGCTACCATAATAACGCAGCATACTACCAGGCTGATGCCCACTAAATACCAGATTGATAAACTATCCATTTTGTTTACTAAAAAGTTGGGTTAAGCCCTCGCCGGGCTTTAATTTAAATAATTGAATAAGCACATAGGTGCAGCTTGCAATGCTGCCTAAGGCGACGAGCAATACCAGCCAGACCAATTTAGCTATTAAACTTTTCTCTTTATAACAAAGCCAAAAATAAATGATCACCACATTGGTATAAAAATCCCAAAGGGTAGCCCGCATCCAGGGGATGGCACCTAAAAAGTCCCAATTGGTAAACAAGTTGCTTTGCAGGCTGGTGCTCACCACCACGTAGCACATCCATGCCAAAAGCACACTGAACAAAATTTTAAGAGCAGTTATCATCGTCAAATAGGTTTTGATGGGTTGATATGTAAGATACGTAAGCTGTTTAAATACGGATTAAAAAAGGTTAAATTAAGATGGTCATATCCACAAATTCCTAAAAATTCAACACGGTCAGGTCTGTTCCGCCTGCAAAAACCGAAAGGTGTAGCCATTTAGTACATGCTTGCAGGTAAATAAAAACCATTCAAAAACCTGCAATTTATTGGTTTTAAGCCGCTTAAAATGTATTTGTAAATACTTTTAAAAATAGCTTGCACCCAATAGCCAATAACCCTATATTTGCACCACTTTAATCAGAAACGGTTAAACGATTCCGTAGCTCAGCTGGTAGAGCATAACACTTTTAATGTTGGGGTCCTGGGTTCGAATCCCAGCGGGATCACAAGCAAACAAAAACACCAGGGTTTGCATTAGTTTAAAAAGCCTCTTGAAAAAGGGGCTTTTCTTGTTTTATGGTGTTTTTAAAGCTAAAAACAATGTTTGCAATTAAGTCGCAATATCTCCGGCTAATCTCTTTTTATAATTACAGTACAAGTTAAGTCAACGAAATTCAATCGGATAGGTCTTTTTACATCAATATTGTGATCAATGCCAT
>JACXTT010000743.1_pt1 | contig 55766 bp, 42 predicted proteins | sample 9270951 | NCBI WGS metagenome assembly JACXTT01 (sample SAMN15532306, study PRJNA645909) | rock metagenome | isolation source: weathered quartz diorite | place: Puerto Rico | collected 2017-06-21
GCGACCCAGGTTCGCCGCCCCCTACGGGGGTACCCTGCGCTGCTCGCAGGCGAAGGCGGCTCCCAGGTTTGGCAAATGCGTCGCGGCTCGTGGATGGGCTGGTACAAAAGGCTTCGGCCTGTGCTCGCCGCTCAGACATCCTCGCCGACCCCTCCCTTCGCCTGCTGCGCTGCTCGGCGGGCTCTCATGGGGCCCAAAGTCAACGGCCGAGGAGCTTCCGCTCTCGCGGAAGAGAGGAAACAACCAAACCACGAGCCTTTAACCACCCTACTCTCGCAACGCGAGAGGTGAATATGATGTTGGGGTCCCCATGCGAGTCGTCGAGCAGCGCAGCGAGGGCGGGGGGCCGTCGGCGAGGATGTTTGAGCGGCAAGCACCGCCCTAAACCTTTTGTACAAGCGCCCCCACGCAGCCGCGAGTTCCGCAGCCGCCCCGCTCTCGCGAGCAGCGCAGAGCAGTCCCGAAGGGACCGGCGACCCTGGGGTCGCCTTCTTTTGGTTACTTTTCTTGGCGAAGCAAGAAAAGTAACTTGCCGCCGGGCAACCCCCGGCAAGGCAGCAAATAGACAAGGGTAGTCTTTTGCGAAAAAGCCAACGACACTGGATTCCCGCCTTCGCGGGAATGACGGGCAGAGACGTTGTGCCCTTAAAAGAACTCTCTACGCCTCACCAAAATGACAGCAGCGCGCCCAAAGGCGCGCCACCACATCAACCCCATTCCTTACGGATCAATATTCACATACCCCGAAGGCACCGCCCCCGCGTTAGTAATCACCGTAGGCTGTCCAGCCGCCCCCGCCGTCATCAACCAGATCACCAGTGTTCCATCGGGCTTCTTGAAGATGATGTCGGCCACGCCATCGCCGTTGACATCGGCGGTGGCGAACAGCTCCCAGGTGGCATCGACAGCCGGCATATCGACTTGCGAGGAAATCGTGATCCCGTTCATGAGCCACAGTTTCAACTGGCCGGTGCTGCTATTGCGGAACAGGATGTCGGCTTTGCCGTCACCGTCGAAGTCGCCGAGTCGCACCGGTTTGAATCCGGTGGGTGTGGTGCCGACCAGTTCGTTGACGAAATTGCGGCCCGTCAATCCGGTAATGCAGCGAACCGCGCCAGCGGGCGACAGGTACACCAGGTCGCTGCGGCCGTTGCCGTGCAAATCCGCCCCGCCGACCAGGTCCCAGGTCGTCGGCGCACCGCCACGCGACTTGATTTCATCGATGGCGGAACCATTCATGAACCAGATGAACACCACGCCCAAATCGTCGGGGCTGGCGGGCGGATTCAAGGGCGAGCCGGTGTAGCGCCAAATAATGTCAGCGTGGCCGTCACCATCCATATCCGAAACGCCCTCAACGACCCAGCCGGGTTTTACGGTGCGCAAGAAGGTTCGGCCGTCGGCGGAGCCATCGAAGCCGGACCAGACGCTGACGTCGCCGCTGGCCGAGGTCTGGTACAGAAGGTCGGACTTGCCGTCGCCGCCGAGGTCACCCACACCCAGGATCAGCTGACCCGTGCCCGGGTCGGGCAGGCCCGCGAAGTTGATCGTCTTGGCAACGGAATCATAAGTGCCCAGCATCATCTGCCCGGCATTGGCGCCGCTCAGGATGCGGACCAGCAGCTTGCCGCGACCATCGCCCTGCGGGTCGATGCCGCCCTTGCGCACCACTTTGCCCACCGGCGTAACAAACGCGACGTTACTGGCAGGACCGGCGCCGTTGGCGTTGGAGGCGGTGGCGGTACAGGACAGCAGCGCGCCCGCCCTCTGCCCGGTCGCAGTCAGCGGTGATGCGGTTCCGCTGACGGTGCTCGCAATCGGATTGGCAACTGTGGTGTTCACGCAGGACAGCGTGTAACCGGTCACGGCACCACTACCGTTATCCAGCGGTGCGTCGAACTGGCAGGTAGCCGCCAGGGTGCCGGCGGTACAGGCCAGATTGCGCGGCGCGCCTGGTACAGCAGCCAACACGGCGAACGATTGCGTGACCGGTGTTGCCGCAGCATAAGTAGCGTTACCGGCCTGGTTGGCGGTCACCGTACAGATGCCGATGGCGACCAGGCTGATGGTGCTGCCGTTCACGCCGCCGCTGGTGCAGACGGTGGCCGGCGACGCCGTAAAGGTCACGGCATTTCCGGAACCGCCGCCCGACGCGGACACCGCGAACGAACCGCTGTTGACCGCGCGGTTGGCAAGGGCCGCGAAGCTGATGACCTGCGGCGTGGGCGGCACGGCATTGACGGTAAATGACTGTGTCACCTGCGTTGCGGCGCTGTAGTTGGTGTTGCCGGTCTGGTTAGCGGCGATGGTGCAGGTGCCGACCGTCAGCAGATTCACCGTGGTGCCGTTGGTACCGGACGTGGTACACACCGCCCCCGTGGTGGAACTGAACACCACCGGGTTGCCGGAGCCGCCGCCGGTGGCGCTCACCGTAAAAGAGCCGCTGCCGAGGGTGTGGTTGCTGAGCGCGCCGAAGCTGATGGTCTGCGTGGCTTGTGCGACCGTGAAGGACTGGTCGACGTTAGCTGCCGCCGTGTAGCTGGCGTTGCCTGCCTGCGCCGCGCGCACCGTGCAGGTGCCGACGGCGACGATGGTGACGGTGTTGGTCGCCACCGTGCAAACGCCTGAGGTCAGCGAGCTGAACGTGACCGCGAGGCCCGAAGACGCCGTGGCACTCACCGTGAACGCGGCTGCGCCGAAGGTCTTGCCGGCCAGCGCGCCGAAGGTGATGGTCTGCCCGCCCTGCCCGACCGTGAAGGATTGGTCGACATTGGCCGCAGCCGCGTAATTGCTGTTGCCCGCCTGCGCAGCGCGGATGGTGCAGGTGCCGACGGCAACAATGGTGACGGTATTGACCGAGACCGTACACACCGGGGTAGTCAGCGAACTGAAGGTCACCGTAAGGCTGGAGGAAGCGGTGGCGCTAACGGCAAAGGCCGGATCGCCCAGGTTCTTGCCCCCTAGGGCGCCGAAGGTGATGGTCTGCGGGCCTTGCGCGACGGTGAAGGACTGGTCAACGTTGGCGGCGGCCGCGTAGCTGCTATTGCCGGCCTGCGAAGCACGTACGGTGCAGGTGCCGGCGCCGACCAGGGCGACGACACCGCTGGATACCGTACAAACCGCCGTGGTCAGCGAGCTGAACGACACCACCAGCGACGAAGAAGCCGTGGCGCCGACCATGAAGGGGGCATCGCCCAAAGTGGCATTCGCCAACGTGCCGAAGGTGATGGACTGCGCGCCCGGGTTGATGGTGACGCTTTGAGTGGCCTGCGGCGCGGCGTTGTAATTGGTGTTGCCGGCCTGGTCAGCAGCGAGCGTACAGGTGCCGGCCGTGACGATGGTGACGGTGGTGCCGCTGACGGTGCAAACGCCGGTGGTCAGGGAACTATATGTAACGGTAAGCCCGGAACTGGCGGTGGCCAGCGGGTTGACCGCGAACGTGCCGGCGGGGCTGTAGCTCTGCGCGCCTTGCGCACCAAAAGTGATGGTTTGTGCAGCCACCAGATTGAGGCCCACCAGCACCGGATCGTGATCGGACGCGCGGTACGGGGTGGCGGTGTAGTAATCGGGGTTGGTACAGGATGAGGTACAACCGGTCGTATTTTTGTTCTCGACGTTGTAATCGAGGTACACCGGCTCGTCGGAATTGATGTGCCATTTGTCGGCCCCGGTTACGGCAGGCAGCAAGGCGGCGTTGGCCAGCGCGTGGTCCAGGGAACCGAGGCGGGCGTTGAACAGGAAGGAGTAGTTATTGTTAACGAGCGTGGTCAATCCGCCCGCGCGCAGCACGTCGATCGGGTCTTCCTGCTCATAGGCGTTGTAGTCGCCCATGGTGAGGATGCGCGTGGCGCCGCCGGCGGTGAGCGTGTTAATGAAGGTCAATAGCGCTGCGGACTGCAGCTTGCGGGCGTTGTTGAACGACGACTGTCCATCACCCAGGTCCGCGTCCAGCCCGGTGCCGCCGCTATTCTTGGATTTGAAGTGGTTGATGATGAAGGTGAACTGCTCGCCGTTGGATAGCAGCTGGAAGGTCTGTGCGATCGGTGCGCGCGCCTGGTTGTAGGCGCTGTCGTTGGGCGAGGTCGAGATACCGACCGGCGCTACCACGGCAGTCTTGTAAATAATCGCGGGGCGGATTTCATCGCTGCCGCCGGGGATGAGCCCGGAACCGCCGAAGGGGCCGTAGTTGGCGGGCGGGGCCATGGCGGCCCAGACGCCGGCGCCGTCGATGGCGTTCAAGCCGTTGATGATGTCCTGGATGGCCGGCGTGGCGTGGTTGGCATTGTTCTGAACTTCCAGCAAGCCAAGCACATCGGCGCCCAGTCCGTGCAGGGCGGCCAGCACCTTGGCGCGCTGGCGGGCGAACTCAACCGCCGAGTTGGCGCCGCGCGAAGTCGGGAACACACCGGTGGCGCCGTTACCGTTGAAGTAGTTCAGCACATTGGCGCTGGCTACCTTCAGATTGCCACCGACGACCGGTGGAGTGGCCGGGCGCGCCGCATAGTTGAAGGACGGCGTGGTGGTGGCGTAAACACGGTAGGCGCCGAAGCTCTGGCTGAAAATACCGGTCAGGCTGCTCAAGGTACTGCCGAGACGCAGGGTGTGATCGGTGCCATCGACAAACGGAATCGTCGACGGATAGGACGGCGAGGAGCCGTCGTCCAGCACAAAGGACGAACGCACGTTGAGGTCTTCATATGCGTTCACGGCTGCCTGATTGCTGTTGCCGGAACTGGTGGTGCCGGAAGCCGGGTTATCGTTCAAATCGACTTCATTGGTCGATTGCAGGGCGCGGCCGTTGGCGGACAGAGTGATTTCACCAAAGTGGGCCAAATCGAAATTGTCGATCACCGTCAGCGTCTGGTTGAACTGTACGCGCATGCCTTCGTAGCGCTCCATATCGCTGAGTGAAGCCACCGGCAGATTGACAACCACGGCGGCGGGAAGCGGATTGCCGCTGCTCAACACACTCACGGTGGGTGTGACGATTTCGGTGAGGGTATCGGGCGCGGTGCCGAATTCGGAAACCGTGCCAACCACCTGCACCAGGTCACCCACGGCGACGGTTACGGGTGAGGCGTTGGTGTAAACAAAAATGCCTTCCGAGGTGGTCGGGTCGGCGTCGGCCAGCGCATCGGGCTCCTGAATGAAGAAGCCGCTTAACTGGCCTGCGCCCTGGAAGTTGGCGGTGACGATGCCCTGCACCAGCACCTGCTGCCCCGCATACGGGCTGGTGGAGGTGCTGCCCTGCACGGTGTGGATACGGGTAACGGAGAGGTCGAAGGTGGCCGTGACACTCTTGGCGACGTCCATCGTGACCATGCAAGTGCCGGTGCCCATGCAGGCGCCGCTCCAGCCGGTGAACGAGGCCGATCCCGAGGGGGTGGCCGACAGGGTGACCATGGTGTTCGGCACAAAACCCGCCGAGCAGGTGCCGGTTGCGCCGCTGCAATTGATTCCGGACGGAGACGAAGTCGTGACGCCCGTGCCGGTACCGTTATGCGTCATGGTGAGTACAGACGAATCGAAATTGGCGGTCACGTTCTTGGCGGCATCCATGGTCACCATGCAGCTGCCCGTGCCAGTGCAATCACCGGACCAGCCGGTGAAGGCCGAGATGTTGTTCGCCGTTGCCGCCAGCGTCACCACGGTGCTGCCGGGCAAGCTGGCGCTGCAGGTGCCGGCACCGTCCTGACAGTTAATGGTGCCCAGCGGGACGGAAGCGATGATGCCGGAGCCTGTGCCGGTTTGGCCCACGGTCAGCAAATAGTTGGCGTCGAGGTTATAAGTTGCGGTGACGTTCTTGACCGCATCCATGGTGAGCATGCAGGTGCCGGTGCCGCTGCAAGCGCCGCTCCAACCGGCGAAGTGCGAGCCTGCGTCGGGGGTAGCGGACAGCGTGATGGTGGAACTGTTGGCCAGGTTGGCGCTGCAGGTGCCGGTGCCGTTCACACAATTGATGGTGCCGCCGGGAGTCGAGGTCGTGGTGCCGGTGCCGCTGCCGTTGTGGCTGACGTTGAGTGCGAATTGCGCCTGCACCGGTGCAAAGGCGATGCCGCGGAAGGCCGTATTAGTGGGCGCCGTGGCCAGGCTGGAGAGCGCGCCGCTGATGGTAGCGTTGTAGCCGCTGCTGTCGGTCAAGGTTTGCAGGGTGCTGCCGTTGGTCACATACAGGGTGACGACACCGGCGTTGACGGTGGCGGTGAGGCCACGCACGGAACTCAGGCTGACGGTGCCGTTAGCGGTCCAGGTGCCGGCCACCAGGGAGTATTTCTGGATGTTGCCGGCCGTGTCGTCGACGACATAGAGCGTATCCACGCCCGCAACACCGGCGGAGAGATCGGCAAAGAAAAACTGGTATTGGGAACCGGTAGTCGGATAGCCCGGCAGATTGGTAATGGTCTGGCCGTTGGTGGTGGGGATACCGCTGCCTACCGTAGCAACGTGGGTGGTGCCGGAGCCCGAGGAGATATACAACTGGCTGCCAAAAATGCCGACGCCGCGAAGATTGGTGGTGGTAGTAGAAAGCTGAACGGAGGTGGTGCCGCCCAAAAGCGAATAGCGTATGCCACCGGCGCCACCGGTGGTCCAGAAAGCCGTACCGTCGTTGGTCGCCACGCCGCGCGGATTGCTGCCGGTGTGGGCGTCGGTCAGTGCGGTGGTGGTGTCGATACTGCCATCGGCCGCCACGCGTGCAACTACGCGGTTGACGGCGGCAGAGGTCGTTGCGGTGACACTGGTGGTGCCCACCGCGGCGTCGTAGCCGACAGCAACCAGGTATTGGCCGTCAACCGACCGGGAAATCAGTCCCTCGCTGGTAGCGGTGCCGCTGCCAGTGGCGCGTTTATTGGCGCCGTTGACGGTGGTCGGCAGAGCGATGCTTTGCACCAGCACGCCGGCGGTGGTGTATTCATCCAGGAAGGCAGGCGTCGCCGGCGAGGCCAAGGTGGCCGATCCATCGCCGATGCGATAGATCACAAGATTTCCGGGGGTGAAGGCGGCGGCCTGTGTATCGAATGCCGCGAGTGAAATGACAAAAAGAAGTGCTACGGTCGCCCACAGGCGACTTGTCAGACCAGCCATTCACGTTCCCCTTTTAGTGAATTCAGTGAAGCTTGTTATTCGATTGCCGCTATGGTGCCGCTATCGTTTTTTGCCCGCCGCTTTTGACTGCTGCTTTTGCCTGCAATGCAAACGCCACAATAACGTCTTTTTTACCAAATGGTCAAACGCTGCAAGATACTGTTCTTATATGTAAGGCCGATTACAAATGGCCGCTTTCGCCGGCGGGGCAGAGCCTCGTTTCGGGCTCAAGTTAGCGGGGACTTGCGGTCTTTGGCAGCATGGGCGGGCTGCAGTGGTTTTGTGCACGCTGCCCCTACGTTTTGTTACACATTGAGCGGGCAGGCGAGGCTTCGTCAACCCGCCGGGCGGCCCCCAAAATAAAAAAACGGAGACCGCCTGTGGCGATCTCCGGTTTGAGGGTTTGTCGGCAGCGCCCTACTTTTGCGCTTTTACCGGGTATACCGGCCGCTTGGGTATGGTTTGCGGATGCTTGGCCAGTTCGGCCTTGATCACCTCGATGGCTTTTTCCAGTTGCGGATCGCGACCGGCAATGACATCGGCCGGGGTCTGCTCCACATCGATATCGGGCGAGACGCCTTCGTTCTCCACGCCCCAACCACCCTCGCGTGTCCAGAAGGCAAGATTGGGCGCCGTGATCTGGGCACCGTCCATCAGCACCGGAAAGCCGAGAATGCCGACCAGCCCACCCCAGGTGGCCTTGCCGATCAGCGGGCCTACAGAAAACTTGCGGAACATCCACGGCAGCAGGTCGCCACCGGAGCCGGCGTTCTCGTCGATGAGCATGACCTTGGGTCCCTGGATGGAAGCGGAAGGCGTCTTCATGTCCGCGCCGTAGCGCATGGCCCACCAGGCGATTTCCTTTTTCTGCAGGATATCGATGTAGTAATCGGCCACGCTGCCGCCGCCGTTGAAGCGCTCGTCGAGAATGACGGCATCCTTGTTCGACTGCGGATAGAAATAGCGCTTGAAGTAGGTGTGGCCGGCGGTGGCGGTATTGGGCACATATACATAAGCGACGCGTCCGCCGGTAGCGGCGTCCACCTTGCGCAGATTGCCCTCCACCCAGTCGCGGTTGCGCAAATCCAGTTCGCCGGTGACGGGAACCACCGTCACCGTGCGCGAACCGCTGCCGTCCGCATTGGCGCCGACAGTGATTTCAACAGCCTTGCCGGCGGTGTTCTCGAAGTAGCCATAGAGATCAGCCGGCACGGCGAGGTTGCGGCCGTTGACTGCCAGCAGATACTCACCCACCTTCACGTTCACGCCCGGCTCGGTGAGCGGCGAACGCAGCGAGGGATTCCAGTTGAGGCCGCCGTAGATTTTCTTGAAACGGTAGCGGCCGTTGGCAACCTCGTAGTCCGCACCCAGCAGACCGCCGGGGATAGGCTTCACTTCGGTGAAGGTGTCGCCGATGGTGCCGCGATGATGACCGACACCGAGTTCGCTGCACATCCACTGGATCACGCGGTACAGGTCGGTGCGGGTGGAAAGCTCGGGCAGGAAGGCGCCGTACTTTGCTTTTGCCGCTTTCCAGTCCACGCCGTGCATGCCGGGGTCGTAGAAGTAGTCGCGCTGGATGCGCCAGACTTCGTTGAAAATCTGCGGCCATTCGGCGCGCGGATCGGCCTTGACTTCGACCGTCTCGATTTTCACGTGGCCTTCGCCGGGCGGAATGGTCTTGCCGCCGGAGGCGCCAATGGCGCAGCTCTCCTTCAGGCACCAGAAGACTTTCTTGGTATCGAAGGAAACCTCATAAGAGGACACATCCGGCAACAGCGGCTCGGCCTTGCGCTCCTTGAAGTCAAAACGCATGAGCGCCTTCTTGCCGTCGGCTTCGCGCAGGAAGAATACCTGCCCGGTGGCGCCCACTTGCAGGCTGGAGAGGTCGGCGGCCGGCACCGGCAGGTCGACGATGCGGGTATTGATGCCTTCGAAATCGATACGCACCGGCTCGGGCTTGTCTTCTTTCTTGGCGGGAGCAGGTGCAGCGGCGCCTGCGGCGGGAGCAGCCGTGGCCGCTGTCGTGGTCGATTTAGCGCCTTCGGCCGCGGGTTTCTCGTCCTTCTTGTCGCCGTCTTTCTTTTCCTCCTTGGGTGCGCCTTTTTCCTCATCGCTTTCCTTGGCCAACGGGGACGACGTGTCACGGCGCAGCACCGCCATCCAGATGGTCGAAGTGGGGCGGTTGTCTTCGTTGTTCAGCGAGAACCAGTTGGTGGAAGGGCCGTCGTTGGTGGACGAGAAGAAATACAGGTACTTGCCGCTCTTGTCGAACACCGGTTCGCTCACATCCGAGAGACCGTCGGTGATGGGGAAGGACTTGTCCTGCTCCAGCGAGTACACATAGACGGTTTGCGTATAGGTGAGCGAGTTGAGGCCGTAAGTGATCCAGCGCGAATCCGGCGCCCAGGAACCGCGCAAAGTCTTGATGGGGCTATACAGCGGCTCGGTGGCGATCTTTTTCGGCGTCCCGGTCGCGAGGTCGATCACGTAAAGGCTGAAGCTGTTGTCGATATAGAGAATCTTTTTGCTATCGGGCGACCAGACCGGGCGCTCATAAAAACCGCTGCCGTGCAGGGCGTATTTCTTGACGGCACCTTTGCCGTCCTGGGCGCGCACGCACAGCTCATACTCACCGGACTCATCGGAGAAATAGGCGATGGACTTGCCGTCGGGCGACCAGATGGGCGAGCGCTCGTTGGCGGCCGGGGTATTGGTGAGGTTGCGCACATCGCCCTTGTCGGCCGGCACGGTAACGATTTCACCGCGGAACTCTAAGGCCACGCGCGCACCCGAGGGCGAGAGCGAGGTGCCGCGCACATACTTCATGCCCTTCACATAATGCGGGCGCGAAGCGGCCAGGTCGGCGGCAACGCCGACCACCAGGCGCTTGATGTTACCGTTTTCGATATCGAGGCTATGCAAATAACCGGCTTGCTCGAACACCAGCGTCCGGCCATTGCCGGAGATATTTAGTACCGGAAAATCCTTGTACGACGTCAGAACGCGCAATCCCTTGGTCTTGAGGTCGTAGGCGTAAATATTGAACTCACCATCGCGGTCGGAGCGGAAATAAACGGAATCGCCGATCCATACGGGATCGACGTCGTTGGAACGCGTGGCCGGCTGGGGAATCTTCTCGATCGCGTGATCGGCGACGTTGTATAACCAAATTTGCGAAAAGGTGCCGCCGCGATAATGCTTCCATTGCAGGAACTGCGGCGCGTTGGGGTTATAGGCGATGCGCTTGCCGTCGGGCGAGTAGGTGGCGCGATTGGCATTGGGGATCGGCAGCGGCGACTCCACGCCACCTTCCACCGGCACCGTATAGAGCTGCGTGTGGCGGGTGTTGAACGCGGCGCGCGGCGAGGTGAACAGCACCGACTTTCCGTCCTGCGTAAACGCCTGCACCTTGTCCACGCCGGGGTGGAACGTGAGACGCTTGGGAATACCGCCTTCCACCGGCATCACGTAAACGTCGGTATTGCCCTCGTACTGGCCGTTGAAGGCGATCAGCTTGCCGTCGGGCGAAAACACCGGGTTGGACTCTTCCCCCACATCCGAGGTCAGGCGGCGCACGCCGCTGCCGTCGCGATTGGCGATCCACAGGTCACCGGCATAGACAAAGGCCAGGTTCTTGGCGGACACGGCGGGCTCGGTGAGCATGCGGGTGTCGGCGGGGTTGGGTAGTGCGGCTGCCGTTACAGAAAAAGCGGCAAGAACCACCGTGCACGTCAACGCAAGAAAATTCTTCAAGGAAAGGCTCCTTCGATGGGAACGGACAGCAACGTGAAAACCGGCTTTCTCGCCGGCGGCTTAGTATTCAACCAAGATTGACAACAGGAAGTGCGCTATTGCTTAGTTTCATTAAATCGCAAAATCCAGCGGGCAAACACATTCGACTTGAACATCATTCCCACTGAGAGGGAAATCATCAACATGTCCACCAAAAAACCTGCTTTTGCATCCAACGTCATACGGGAAAATTGCGATGCTCCGTTGTGATCCAGAAACGCTGTGATGACTGTCCACACAAACCCTTGGGCCGACTGAATAAAGACCCACAGTCCAATCAGACAACAACCGACGCGCGTGGCTTCGACCACCGGTAACTCCAGATGATTGTCATGATTCGTCTTTGGAATCAGCTTATGGGCCATCCACATTGGCAAATTCCACAAAAGCAAAGCGACCAACAAATACGCGACCCCGACAAATGTGAATCGCGAGGTCAGAAAAGCCACTTCCGGGAAACTTGGCGCCTGCATGACATTCAACAACAAATTCAGAGCGTGCACGAAGACCAGAACGGCAATCAGCCTTAGTGCCGTACCTACAATTTGTTGTGGTGTCACCTCGTGCCCCTCTTTCGGTATGTCTAGCCATCTTCCCCGCCACCAAACTGCGGCCGGAATCCGCCATTGCGATTGCCGTAACCCCGCTTGGCCGGCGGCGGCGTCATGGAGGAAACGTCGTAGGTCACGCGTACGTTCTTGTCGGTAAGCCAGTCGCTCAGGGACTGGATCAGCGGTTCGGTCACGCGTACGCGCCAGGCGTCGGGCAGGGGCACGTCGACCTCGGCCTCGCCGTTGTTGTAGTGAATCACCACCGGGCAGCTGCCGGATTGTTCCACTGCGAGGTGCGGCGATAGCTTGTTCTTGAGCGTGGTGCCGTTGGCCTGGCCGTTCATGTATAGATCGAGACGGCGCGCGCATTGACGGCGGGCGGTGTCGATATCGTAAATCTCGTCGGCGATCACGCGCACGCCGCCGGAAAAATCGTCGTAGCTCACCTTGCCGCAGACGATCAACGGTTGGTCGTCGACGATGATGGCGCGGCGCTTGTCGAATACTTCGTTGTACACCACCACTTCGATCTTGGCGGTGCCGTCGTCCAGAGTCAGCAGGCACATGCGCCCGCGCTTGCCGTTGCGCACGCGCTGGCCGAAAAGAATGCCGGCAAGCAGCATGGAATCGGGCCGTGGCTGCACGTCCTGCAACTCGGTCTTGGCCATTTGCCGGATTTCGGCGGCATAGCTGGTGAAGGGGTGGCCGGAGAGATAAAAGCCCAGCGCCTGCCGCTCGTTATTGAGCCGGTCGCGCTCGCTCCAGGCCGGCACATTGACCAGAGGCAGCGATTCCATGCCGTGATCAGAAGCCTCGCCGAACAGGCTCACCTGTTGCTTGTCGCGCTCGGCCTTGTCGGCCATTTCGATGGCCTGCGGCAGTGTGGCGATCAGGCTGGCGCGGTTGTCGTGGATGGCGTCGAAGGCGCCGGCGCGGATCAGCGCTTCCATGGCGCGGCGATTGACCACGTGCCGGTCCACACGCTTGACGAAATCGAGCAGGTCTTTAAAAGCGCCTTTTTCTGTTCGTGCGGCGACGATGTTTTCAATAGCCGAACGCCCGGTGCCCTTGATGGCCCCCAGGCCGTAGCGTATGGTTTTTTCATCCAGCGGCTGGAAGCGATAAGTGCCGGCGTTGACGTCCGGCGGCAGGATGGAAAGGCCGATGGCCTTGCTGTCTTCAAAAAGCTGCTGGACCTTATCCGTGAAGTCCATCACGCAGCTCATATTGGCGCTCATGAACTCCGCGGGGAAGTGCGCCTTCAGGTACGCCGTCTGGTAGGCCACATAAGAATACGCCGCCGAGTGGGACTTATTGAAGCCGTAGCCGGAGAACTTCTCCATGCGGTCGAAAAGCTCGGTGGCGGCATGCGCCTTCATGCCGTTCTTGAGCGCGCCCTCCATAAAAATGGCGCGCTGCTTGGCCATTTCTTCGGGTTTCTTTTTACCCATGGCGCGGCGCAGGAGGTCAGCGCCGCCCAGCGTGTAGCCGCCCAGCACCTGCGAAATGGTCATCACGTGTTCCTGATAGGTGATGACGCCGTAGGTGGGATCGAGAATGTCCTTAAGGCGCGGATCGAGATACTCCCAGATCTGCTTGCCCTGCTTGATGGCTGCCTTGCGCTGGATGAACTCGGGGATCAAGTCCATGGGGCCTGGGCGGTACAGCGCGTTCAAAGCGGTAAGGTCTTCGATGCTGTCGGGCTTGGCCTGCATGATCAGGTCCCGCATGCCGCGACTTTCAAACTGGAAGATCGCGGCGGTGCTGCCCTTGGCAAAGACCTCGTAAGCCGGTCTGTCGTCCAGCGGAATGGCCTGGATATCGAAATCGGGCAGGCGCTCGCCATAGTCCTTGGCGCGAATCAGCGCCACCGCTTCTTCGATGATGGTGAGCGTGGTAAGGCCCAGGAAGTCGAATTTGACCAGGCCCACGGCCTCCACGTCGTCCTTGTCGTACTGCGAGACGAAGGATTCGGAGCCGTCGGCAACATACAGCGGCGTGAACTCGGTGAGCGGGCCGGGAGCGATCAGCACGCCACCCGCGTGCATACCCACGTTGCGGGTGATGCCTTCGAGCTTCAGGGCCAGTTCCATCAGCTCGGCCACTTCCTCCTCGGCGCGGATTTTTTCCGAGAACTGCGGCTCCTGTTCCATGGCCTGCGTGAGCGTGATACCCAGCGGCTGGCCGGGCACCAGCTTGGCGATGGAGTCCACGTAGTTGTAGCCCATGCCCAGTACGCGGCCCACGTCACGGATCACGGCCTTGGCGGCCATGGTGCCGAAGGTGGCGATTTGCGAAACCGATTCGTGCCCGTATTTGTTCTTGACGTAGTCGATAACGCGGTCGCGCCCGTCCTGGCAAAAGTCGATATCGAAGTCGGGCATGGATACCCGCTCTGGATTCAGGAAGCGCTCGAACAGCAGTTCGTATTGCAGCGGATCGAGATCGGTGATGCCCAATGAGTATGCCACCAGCGAGCCCGCGCCCGAACCGCGCCCCGGCCCCACCGGCACGCCGTTATTCTTGGCCCAGCCGATGAAGTCGGCCACGATCAGGAAGTAGCCGGGGAAACCCATTTGCACGATGACCTTGAGCTCGTACTCCAGGCGCTCGTAGTAGCCGGGGCGTACTTCGTCGCGTTTGGCCGCATCCGGGAACAACACCGCCAGGCGTTTTTCCAGGCCGGCCTTGGTGGTGTCGTACAAATAGGCTTCGATGGTCTCGCCGTTGGGCGTGGGAAAGTCGGGCAGCCGCGATTTACCGAGCACGAATTCAAAATGGCAGCGGCGGGCGATTTCCACGCTGTTCTCGACCGCCTCCGGCACATCGGCGAACAGCGCCAGCATTTCTTCGGTCGATTGAAAGTATTGCTGCGGCGTGAAGTCGCGCGCGCGGCGTTTGTCGCCCAGCACCTCGCCGCGCGAGATGCACACACGCGCCTCGTGCGCCTTGTAATCGTCGGCCGCCATGAACTGGATGGGGTGGGTGGCCACCACCGGCAGATCGCACACCTGGGCGAGATTCAGCGTGGCGGCGTTGCAGGTCTCGTCGCTATCGCGGCCGGCGCGCTGCAGTTCCAGGTAAAAGGCATTCGGAAAATCGCGGCCCCAGGCATTGGCCAGTTCAATGGCGCGCTTATTGTCGCCGTTCAGCAGGGCCATGCCGACGTCACCGGCGGCGTGGCCTGACAGGGCAATCAGGCCCTCGCATGATTCGGTATTCAGCCATTCGCGCAGCACTTCGGGACGGCCGCGCCAGGTGTTCTCGCGAAAGGCGCGCGTCAAAAGGCGGCTGAGGTGCAGGTACCCCGAGGGGCTTTGGCAAAGCAGCAGGATGCGCGCAGCCTGGTCGCGATTTTTCTCGTTGGTGACCCAGAGTTCGCAGCCGATGATGGGCTGCACACCGCGGCCGCGCGCCATTTGAAAGAATTTGACCGCGCCAAACAGGTTGCCGAGGTCGCCGATGGCCAGCGCCGGCATCTTCTCGGCCGCCGCCTTCGCCACGACCGCGTCGATGCGGACAATACTGTCCGTAATCGAGTATTCGGTATGTAGGCGAAGATGGACGAAAGGGGTCATTGCGGCAGTCAAAAATACCCTCGGATTTTACACCCGCGCCCTACCCCGGCTTGCAGGCAAATGACGTCAAAAAGGCACTTCCGATGGGCCTGCGAATATAACGCTTTACGTTCAGACACTTGCGCCTAACTTCTAGCGATGGCAACAAAGGATTTGAGGTAGTCGGTCTCCATATCCACCTTGCGCAGGCCCAGAAAAATCTGCTTGGCGATGCCCTCGCGGCCCAGGCGCACGGGCTTGATAGAAAATTTGCGGGCATTCTCCTCCACCAGCCAGCGTGGCAGCGCCGCCACACCGCGCCCGCTCGCCACCATTTGCAGCATGATGTCGGTGGTCTCTATGGTCTTGTGCTGGCGCGGTGAAATGCCGGCGGGCATCAGGAATTGATTGTAGATATCCAGCCGTTCAATCGAGACCGGATAGGTGATCAGGATTTCATCGGCGAGTTGCTTGGGACGGATGTAAGCCGCGCTGCTGAGCGGGTGGTTGCGCGCGACGACCAGCACCTGCTCGTAATCGAACACCGGCTCGAAATGCAGGCCCGGTTTGTGCAGGGGGTCAGGGGTGACGAGAATATCGATGTCATAACCGAACAGCGCGCCGATACCACCGAACTGGAATTTCTGTTTAACGTCCACGTCCACGTCCGGCCATTTGGCGAGATAGGGCGAAACCACCTTCAACAGCCATTGATAGCAAGGGTGGCACTCCATGCCTATGCGCAGGGTGCCACGCTCGCCGCGCGCGTACTGGCTTACGCGCTCCTCGGCGCGCTCCAGTTGCGGCAAGAGGCGGGTGGCCACGCCCAGCAGATATTGGCCGGCCTGGGTTAGCCGGAGGTTGCGGCCTTCGCGCTGCCACACCGACGTGCCGATTTGCTGCTCCAGTTTTTTGATGGCATGGCTCAGCGCGGGCTGCGTCAGGTGCAGCGCATCCGCCGCAGCCGTCAGCGAGCCCAGGCGGCTCACTTCGCGAATGATGGTCAGGTGGTTGCGTTCCAGCATGATGTTTGCGCGGTGATTTTTATATGAACATAATTTATTGATTAATAAAATAATACCATTTTAATTTATATATCAAAGCCTCTAAGATCGTCCCTCTTTCGTGGTTTTCAAAGCAGTTTCACAAGCAAGGGACAGATCATGGCCAAGACGCACAACCTGGGTTTTCCGCGCATAGGCGCAAAACGCGAGCTGAAATTCGCCCTGGAGTCCTACTGGAAAGGCCAAGATTCCCGCGAGGATTTGAAAGCCGCGGGTGCCGCGCTGCGGCAGCGCCACTGGGAAGATCAGGCGGGCCTCGATCTGGTCCCCGTCGGCGACTTTTCTTTTTACGACCAGGTGCTGGACATGAGCTTCACCCTGGGCAATCTGCCCGAGCGCGTGCGCGGCTTTCACGGTGACGCCCTGGACAATTACTTTCGGGTGGCGCGTGGCCGCTCGGCCGAAGGTTCTGAGTTGCACGCGGCCTGTTGCGGCGGCGTCGCGGCTGGTGAGATGACCAAGTGGTTCGACACCAATTACCACTACATCGTACCGGAGTTCAGTGCCACCACCGAGTTCAAGCTCGACGCCTCGCGCCTAATCGACCAACTGGCCGAGGCGCAGAGCCTGGGCGTGAAAGCGAAGCCAGTGATCATCGGGCCGGTGACCTATCTATGGCTGGGAAAGGCGAAAGACGATTCCGACCGTCTTGCGCTGTTGCCGCGTCTGGTAGCTGTGTATGTGGAGTTGCTGGAAGTGCTAGCGAAGCAGGGCGTCGAGTGGGTGCAAATCGACGAACCGGTGCTGGTCACCGAGCTGGACGCCGACTGGCGCCACGCCTTCAATCTCGCCTATCACGATCTCAAGGCAAGCAGAGTCAAGCTGCTGCTGGCCACTTACTTCGGCGCGTTGCAGGAAAACCTGCATCTCGCCGCCAATCTGCCGGTAGCCGGCCTGCACCTGGATGCGATAAACGCGCGCGACGAGGTGGTCTCGCTGGTGGATATGCTGCCCGCGCACAAGCTGCTGTCGCTAGGCGTTATCAACGGCCGCAATATCTGGAAGGCCGACCTCAGCGCCACGTTGGATTGGCTGGAGCCGATTGCCGCACGCCTGGGCGAGCGCCTGTGGATTGCACCCTCCTGCTCGCTATTGCACGTGCCGGTAGACTTGGCTTGCGAACGAAAACTTGATGCCGATATTCGCTCCTGGCTGGCCTTTGCCTTGCAAAAACTGGAGGAGCTGCAGGTGCTGGCCATGGCCCTGAACCAAGGACGCGATGCCGTTAAAGATGCGCTGGCCGCCAACCGCGCGGCCATCGTGGCGCGGCGCGCTTCACCGCGTGTAAACAACCCGGCTGTGAAGGCGGCCCTGGCCGGAATCAATGCGGCACTGGGCAAACGCGCCGGCGCGTATGCCGAGCGCGCCGCCAAACAAGCCGCGCAGCTGAAGCTGCCCGCGTTTCCGACCACGACCATAGGCTCCTTCCCGCAGACCGCGGAAATACGCCAGGCGCGCAGCCAGTTCAAGAGCGGCCAATTGGCCTTTGCCGGTTACCGGCAGGCCATGCAAGCCGAAATCGCCCGCAGCGTGCGCGAGCAGGAAGCGCTGGGCCTGGACGTGCTGGTGCACGGCGAGGCCGAGCGCAACGATATGGTCGAATATTTCGGCGAGCAGCTGGACGGCTATGCCTTCAGCCAATTCGGCTGGGTGCAATCCTACGGCTCACGCTGCGTGAAGCCGCCCATCCTGTTCGGCGACATCAGCCGGCCCAATGCCATGACGGTAGAGTGGATACAGTACGCGCAATCGCTCACGCAAAAACCCATGAAGGGCATGCTGACCGGGCCAGTGACTATCCTCAACTGGTCCTTCGTGCGTGACGACCAGCCGCGCTCGGTATCGTGTCACCAACTCGCGCTGGCCATGCGCGAGGAAGTGCTGGACCTGGAAAGAGCCGGCGTGCGCGTGATCCAGATCGACGAAGCGGCGCTGCGTGAAGGCCTGCCGCTGCGTAAATCGCAGTGGAAAACCTATCTGAATTGGGCCGTGCAGTCGTTTCGCATCACCGCCAACGGCGTGCGGGACGAGACGCAGATTCACACCCATATGTGCTACTCGGAGTTCAACGACATCATCGCCGCCATCGCCGATATGGACGCCGACGTCATCACCATCGAAACGTCTCGCTCTGATATGGAATTGCTGGAGGTATTCGACAACTTCAAATACCCCAACGAAATCGGCCCCGGTGTTTACGACATCCACTCACCCAATATCCCGTCCCAGGAGCACATCGTGCAGTTGATGCGCAAAGCCGCCGAGCGCATACCCGCCCAACGCCTCTGGGTGAATCCGGACTGCGGCCTCAAGACCCGCGCCTGGGGAGAAGTGATTCCGGCACTGACCAATATGGTTGCGGCGGCCAAGACTTTGCGGGCGACCATACCAGCCTGATTTTCTTGCTCAAACAGCCTGGCCTATACGATGCAGAAAAATGGGGTCAGACACCATATATGGACGCAAAGTCTATTGAGCAAAAATGGTGTCTGAGCCCATTTTTTCCAGCCGATTTCGGCGCTCATGCCAGCTCGTCCATTTAGTCGCAATTGTCCATGTGCCAAATCCCGGCGAATGGCCCGCGACCGCCGACCGTGACGGCGAGGCCGGTAACCGCAGAGCGGACAATAATGATTTCGGTCTTACCGACATGGTAGATAACCTGAGTGCCGTCGACGCCGTCGACGTTATCGTGGTCCTTTGCGACATTCGAAAGACCAAATGCTGCAAGAATTCTAGCGTCATCCCATTTGGATGAAAGAGTAACATTTGTTCGCATTGCTGCAGCGATCTCTTGGGGACTATCGCCCGGAAATGTTACCTGTTGAATCTTACGCGGTTTGCACTTGTCCGCAGCTTGCCCATGTGTCAACTCGCCGAGCGACGGTTTGGCAGAAAGTCCGAGCTGATAGGACATCACCTCTGCTGGCGGCAAGATATCGACCCTGACAAGAACCGCAACAGCGAGACCGAGGATAACAATGATGCCTAGGGCCCAAGCAAGTGTGCGAAACAGCCTCCTGCCAGATAATCGGCTGTGAGATGACTTTAGCAAAGAGGGAGATGCCATCGGATATCGTTAGGAGAGCCGTGTCACGAAAGTCCGACCAGGTGGAAATCGGGCGTCGGCAGAGAACGACCGCTTTGGGCCGGTTGTTGCCAATCATACACAGTCTAAAAAACACTCCTCCAAGCCCTCACATCTCTCGGAGTCGCACGAAAATAGCTTCGTGTTAGGCGCACCGCATGGGGCACCGAGATTATCTTTCAGGAATTCGCAATCTGAAAACTTGCATTCCACGAACCGACACCCAGCGAATGATGTGCCGCGGAACTTGCACCTCTCAAAGGCGCAGTTAAATAACACTGCCCCATTGAAGAGTCCCCAGTACAACTCGACATCACGAAACTCGCAAGAGAGAAACACGTCTCCAAAGTTGCCTCCCTCTAGGCTTGCCGACTGGAAAATGCAATAGCGGAAGACACCATCCGGAGATACGAGGGTTTTCTGAACATCCTTCGATCCGCTAAAAGTCTCGCTTTCAAGAAGCATAAATTGCCCTGGTTCGGGATTGAAATTTGAAATCGCCGATTGAACTGCAAATTGGGGTGGAAAAGCAGCTTCTCCGCGCGCTGATCGCCTTATTTCCCTATTGCGGTGAGGTGAAACACGTTGCCGTAAATCGCGTCGCACAGGAACAGAAAGGCGCCCAGCTCGGCGAAAAACAAGGCGTACGTTAGCTGGTGAATCCGGGCCGCCGGAAAGGATGATTTTGCCCTGGCGTAGCCAAGGGCCGCCGCCGCACCGAAAAACAGCCACAGGTAATTTGAATACTCGAGGGCGAAAATCGTTTTGGCACGCAGCCCGCTCCGCAAATTGCCAAACATCTCGCCATATTGCGGGACGACGATAGTTCCGCTGAGACCCAGGGCCAGCGCGAACGCTACGCAAACCCAGTACAGGGTGCGGGGCCATTGTTCCGGGTCCTCCAGCACGCTTGCTGCATTTGCGGAAATGTCTTTCATTGGCACCAGCTAGCTATTGCGGCAGTGCGCCCCGATTTCGTCGGCAAGGCGATCGTGCAGGGGAATGGGCAGATCGTGTCCCATGCCCTCGATCATCACCAAACGCGAGCCCTTGACCAGGCGCGCGGTGTCTTCGCCGTGCGCCGGCGGCAACAAGGGATCGTCGCTGCCGTGGATGACCAGGGTGGGCACGGTGATGCGCTGCACGGTGGCGCTACGATTGCCCGAGGCAGCCACCGCCAGCAGTTGCCGCGCCATGCCGGCCGGGCGGCTGGAGCGGCGCACGTGGCGCTCGCACAGCGCGCGCAGGTCGGCGTCGGTGTCTTTGATGCGCCCGCCGATGGTGCGAAACAGTTTCACCATGCGCTGGATGCCGCCTTCGATATCGCCACGCTTGGCAGGCGGAGTCAGCATGGCCGAGCGCGCGGCGAAGGTGGGCTTGGGCAGGCTGCGCCGCCCGGTGGTGGACATAATTGAAGTGAGGGTACGCACCTTGTCCGGGTAACGCGCGGACAGGCTCTGGCCTATCATGCCGCCCATGCTGGCGCCGACCACGTGCGCCGGGGCCAACTTGAGGGCATCCAACACGCCGGCGGCATCGTCGGCCATATCGTCGATCAGGTACGGCGCCTGTATGGGCAGGCGCATTTCGTATTTGACGAACTGCCAAGGAATATTCGGCACGCCCAGGTGATCGAAGGGAGTGGAGAGGCCGATATCGCGGTTATCGAAGCGCACCACGTAAAAGCCCTGTGCGGCCAGCTTGTGGCAAAGGCCATCCGGCCAGGCCACCATCTGCATGCCCAGCCCCATGATCATCAATAGCGGCGTATGGGCGCGGTCGCCGAAGGTTTCGTATTCGAATTGCAGGCCGTTAGCGTGTACAGCCGGCATAGCAGCCTAGAAGTATTGTTCCGTGCCGCGCGTGTGATCGCGGAAAAACCATTCGCGCCAGCCGCTGCGATCGAATTTTTTCCAGCGCCCTTCCGGCTGCGAGAGCCGGTCGGCCACCGCGTACAGGGCGGCCGGGTGCAGGCCCAGGCCCACATGGCTGGCAACGACTTCGATATTTTCCGCCTGCGCCGATTCGCGCTGCAGGGATAGCGGCCAGGCGACGATGCCGTCGCTGCGGCTGAAAATGGAGGTGGTGGGTACCGGCGGTGCTTCTTTCAGATGATGCAGAAGCTTTGGGTCGTCCAGCTTGTGGCCGCTGGCGAACTCGTAAAAACGCCAGGCATTGGTGAGCTTGGGGTCGCCGCCGAAGGGCGTGCCTAAGGTGATGACGCTACGCACCTCATCCGGCAGGGCCTTGGCGAATTCGCGCGCGTACACACCACCCAAGCTCCAGCCGATGAGGCTAACCTTGCGGCCGCTGGTCTTGCTGATTTCGGCAACGCGTTCCAGGCTCTTTTCGATCACGCCTTCGCGCGGGCCGAAGTTAAAGCCCAGGTCCCAGCCGAAGGTTTTATAGCCCTGCGCGTCCAGAAAGTTGCGTAGCGGCACTGTTGAGAAATCGCCCGCGCCCAAGCCGGGGAAAACGATGACGGCGTGGCCATCGCCCTCGGGTGCGGATTTCAGCAAGGGCCAGGTCGCCAGAGTGATACCAAGTTCCAGCGGGGCGCGGCTTTCCAGGGCCAGCAGCAGGCCGTTGGGGGCGCGCAAATCGTCCCAGGCGTCACCTGCGGGGGCGGTGCCGTTGGCGGCCGCGCCGTCAGGCGCGGGGCGTCGTGGTTTGGGTGCGGGATTGGACTTACCCACCTGAGCTTTTCGGGCCACCATACTGCCGCGCATTATGCCCTCTTTTTCCGGGCTGTTACCGTCTTGCGCTGCTTGCCGGTTGCCCGGGCAGCCGGCTTTTTGGCCACTTTCGCGGCCGGCTTCTTGGCTACTTTCGCGGCCGGCTTCTTGGCAACTTTCCCAGCCGGTTTTTTGGCCACCGCTTTCTTGGGTCCCGCTTTCTTTGGCGCAGCCTTCACGGCCGCAGCCGGCTTATTCATCAGCGCCATCAATTCCGCGTGCGCAGCCTGCAGGTATTCGGCCAGACGCTCCGGATGGGCAACTTCGTCTCTGGCGGCGATGAAGCCGTAATCCAGCGAGCCCGCATAGCTCTGAATGGTGATGTTCAGTGCCAGGCCGTGAGTGACGATGGATACCGGGTAATACTCGCGCAAAGCCGCACCGGCGATGAAAAGCGGCATCGGCGGCCCCGGCACATTGGAAATCACCACATTGGCCACCACCGGGATGCGGTTGCTGGCCACCGCTGTTTTATAAAGCGGCGTGATGATGCTCATGAGCCAGGGAATGCCCAGCGTAGGCAGGTCGCCGGTGACGGTGGTGGTCACGCCCTTCATGGCGCCGGTGGTCATCTTGGCCGAGAGGCTGGATTTGGTGATGGCCGCCAGGCGCTTCAGAGGGTCTTTCTGGCTGGTGGCAAGGTCGATCAGCATCATCGTCACCTGGTTGTTTTGCGTGGTATCGCCCGGCGCTCGGAGGCTGGCCGGCACGGCGCCCACCATGGACTTGGCCAACACCGCCGGACTTTTGGCGAAGTAGCGGCGTAACGCGCCCGCGCAGGTGGCGAGCACGATGTCGTTCAGCTTCACATCGAAATGCCGCGCCAGGGCCTTGGTTTCGTCCAGCGAAATACGCGCGGTGACAAAAGCGCGGCGGGCGCCGATGGCGACGTTGAGCGGTGTGCGCGGGCCTAGCTTGATGCCGGCCGGCAATAATTTCCTGATGGCCTGCAGGGGCGAGTCGGTGGTCTTGATGGTGCTGACCTTGCCCGCGAACTCGGCCATTTGTTCAATGCCCGTCGTGGCGCCCGTGAGCTGCTCCGAGGGCGCGCCCATCAGCTTCGCCTGCGAGGAAGAGAGGAAGCTACTGCCGCTTTGCATACCCATGGCGCCCAGCGATTTCATCGCACCGGGCACCGCGGAAATGATCTTGCCGTATTGCGCCACGCTATTGCGAAACGCGGCCGACAGCATTTTGGCGGCGGACGGCGGCAGGCGTTTTTCGGCTGCGGCGGAATCATTTTTGATGGGCTTGGGATTCGGCTCCAGATCGAGTATCGCCCGCGCCAGCGCCACGCCACCCTGTCCATCCATGCCGGCGTGGTGCAGCTTGGCGTACAGCGCCACCTCACCGCTTTGCAGGCCTTCGATCACCACGAACTGCCACAGCGGGCGGTCGCGGTCCAGCATGCCTTCGTGCAGTTCCGCCACGGCCGCGTCGAGCTGGGCGCGCGTGCCGGGCTTGGGCAGGGTGTGCGACTGGATATGCCAAGCTAGATCCATATCGTGGTCGTCCACCCAGATGGGATTGGCCAGCGACATGGGCATGAAGGCCAGTTTGCGGGTGAACAAGGAAGCCAGATGCATGCGCGAAACCACGTGCTTGCGGATTTTCGGGAACAGGCTGCCTTTATGGCCCTTGGGCTTTTCCAGCAGGATCAGGCTGCCGACGTGCATTGGCGTTTCCGGCGTCTCGATATACAGGAACAGGGCGTCCAGCGCGCTCAGATGCTTCATGACTTCCTCCGTTCAGCGAAAAAGAGCTTGAGCATGTCGCTGCTCTCCTGCGCCAATATCCCGCCTTCAAAGGCGGTGTGATGATTGAGTTTTTTTTCCGCCGGCAAGTCGATCACGCTGCCGCAGGCCCCTGTCTTGGGGTCGGCCGCGCCGAACACCACGCGCGACAGACGCGCATGCACCATCGCCCCCACACACATCATGCAAGGCTCCAGCGTGACGTAAAGCTCACAATCGGGCAAGCGGTAGTTGGCGAGGTTCTTTGCGGCGTCACGCAGGGCGACGATTTCGGCGTGGGTGGTGGGGTCGTGCGAGCCTATAGGCTGGTTGAAACCGCGTCCAACGATCTCGCCGTTTTGCACCACCACGGCGCCTACCGGCACTTCTCCGGCATCGCGTGCGCGCTGAGCCATCGCTAGAGCTTCGCGCATGAAGGCCTCGTCGCCGCTTTCAGTCATAGGCGACCGTAAACGCCATTAATGTTGAAGGGGTCATGTCGGCGTATCCGTAGCCTTTTTACCGGAGGCCTTGACTGCTGGGGCGCGCTTGGTTTTTTCTTCGTCATCGTCCGCATGCATCTTGTGCAAAAAGCGATGAATCACCGGCGCGAACACCACCCCCGCCGAGATCAGCAGCATGAGACCCGAGTACAGCGCATAAATGCCGGCAAATATTTTTGCGGCCGTAGTTTCCGGCTGCGCCAGCGGCCCCATGCCCGACAGCAGCATGGAAGTATTCACGAAGGCGTCTGCCCAATCCATTTTGGGAAAGTAGTAGAGGAAGCCGATTATGCCGATCGCCAGCGAACCCAGGATTAAGGCTACACCGAGCAGGAAACTGCGCAGCACCCGCGAATGGAACTGCTTGCGCGGCAAGACCGGGGCGGAGATATGTTCGTACATAGGCTAATGATGCCTTATTTCCGGCGCCTGCCGCAGCCGCTGCACCCTAGCTGCTCAATCCGCCACGAAGGCGTCAACTTCAATTTCCACCAAGTGGGCGGGATCAATCAGGCGCGAAACCTGCACCATGGTGGCTGCGGGGCGAACCGGCCCAAACACCTCGCCATGCGCGCGGCCGATGGCTTCCCACTGCGTGATATCGGTGACAAACATACGGGTACGAACCACGTCGGCGAATGAGGCGCCGGCCTCTTGCAGTGCGCGGCCGATGATTTGCAGGGCGTAGCGGGCTTGCGCGGCAGCATCACCTTCACCAACTACCTTACCGTTCTCGTCGGTGGCTGTCGTCCCCGCTACCCAGATGTGATTGCCGATGCGCACTGCGCGGCAGTAACCTACGGTGGCCTCCCAGGGTGCGCCCGAAGAAATATTTTGGCGAGGCACGGCAGCGCTTATTCCCACTCAATCGTCGCCGGCGGCTTGCCGCTGATGTCGTACACGACGCGGTTGAAACCACGCACTTCGTTGATGATGCGGTTGGACACTTTGCCCAGCAATGAATAGGGTAGCTCGGCCCAGTGCGCGGTCATGAAGTCGGTGGTTTGCACGGCGCGCAGGGCCACCACGTTTTCGTAGGTGCGGCCGTCGCCCATCACGCCCACGCTTTTCACGGGCAGGTAGACAGCGAAGGCCTGAGCCACTTTGTCGTACCAGCTGACGCCGTTCTCGTCCTGGGCGGCGCGCAGTTCTTCGATAAAAATCGCGTCGGCGCGGCGCAAGAGATCCGCAGCCGGGCGTGATACTTCGCCCAGGATGCGCACACCCAGGCCCGGCCCCGGGAAGGGATGGCGGAACACCATGGTGCGCGGCAGGCCCAGGGCCACGCCGAGATTTCGCACCTCGTCCTTGAAGAGTTCGCGCAGCGGTTCCAGCAGTTTCAGATGCAAGGACTCCGGCAAGCCGCCCACGTTGTGGTGCGACTTGATGGTGTGCGCCTTCTTGGTCTTGGCGGCGTTGCTTTCGATCACGTCGGGATAGATGGTGCCCTGCGCCAGCCATTTCGCATTCGGTAGTTTTTGCGCCTCGCGCTGGAACACTTCAACGAATACGCGGCCGATGATTTTGCGTTTTTGCTCGGGGTCAGACACGCCTTGCAACTGGGACAGGAAGTCGTCGCTGGCGTCGATATGAATAATCTTCATATTGAGGTTGCCGCCGAACATTTCCATCACCTGCGCGCCTTCGTTGAGGCGTAGCAAGCCCGTATCGACGAACACACAAGTTAACTGATCGCCGATGGCGCGGTGAATCAGGGCGGCGGCCACGCTGGAATCGACGCCGCCGGAAAGGCCCAGGATCACCTCTTCATCGCCCACCTGCTCGCGAATATTCGCCACCGCCTGCGGCACGTATTCGGTCATATTCCAGTGCGCATCGCAGCCGCAGATATCGTGCACGAAGCGTTCGTAAATGGCGCGACCCTGACGGGTGTGGGTCACCTCGGGGTGAAACTGCACGGCATAAAAACCGTGCTCTTCGTCGGCCATGCCGGCCAGTGGCGTGGTTTCGTTGGAGGCGATCACTTTGAAACCAGGCGGCAGTTCGGTGACCTTGTCGCCATGGGACATCCACACGTCCAGCAGGCCATGGCCCTCCTCGTTAGCGCGGTCCTGTATGCCTTCCAGCAATTTGGAATGTCCGCGCGCGCGTACCTCGGCGTAGCCAAATTCGCGCACCTTGCCGTTCTCAACCTTGCCGCCCAGCTGCGCGGCCATGGTCTGCATACCGTAGCAAATGCCCAGCACCGGCACGCCCAGTTCAAACACCACCTGCGGCGCACGCGCCGTGTCTTCCTCGGTGACGGAAGCGTGCGAGCCCGACAGGATCACGCCCTTGGGCCCGTAGGCGCGGATATCCTCCTCCGGCATATCGTAGGGATGCAGCTCGCAATAGACGCCGGCTTCGCGCACGCGGCGCGCGATCAGTTGGGTGACCTGGCTGCCGAAATCGAGGATGAGAATTTTGTCGGACATGAGTGACGGACGTTATGAACGGGCGGGAAAATTCAGGGATGTTGCGCCACGTGATGGGCGGGCGCGCCCTTGGTGGCGAAATAGCGCCAGGCCAGAAACCAGGCAACCACCTGCAGCAGGGCGGCAAAATAAAACGGCGCGCCGATGCGCCAGTCGCTATGCGGCAGATCGGACACCGCCGCCAGCATTTGCGTGGCCACCATGGGCGCCAGCACGATGGCGAGGCTGGAAAGTGATTGCATGGAGCCCATCAGCGCGCCCTGCTCGCGCGGGTCGGTGGCTTTGGAGACTATCCCCTGCATGGCCGGGCCGACGGCGAAGGCCAGCAGATTGCAGACGATGATGGCGTACATCATCCAGCCCTCCGTGGCGAGGCCGTAGGCCAGGAACGCGAAGAAGGCGCTGCCCAAGCCGATCAATGAGAGGCGCACTTCGCCGAAATATTTCATCAGCTTCGCCAGCAGCACCGCTTGCACAATGGCGGCGGTGAGACCTACGAAAAACAGGGCAATACCGTTTTCGCGCGGCCCCCAGCCGAATTTAAAATGGGTGTACAGCACCCAGATGGTTTGCAGCAGGAATTGCGCAAAGGTGGAAAGGGCAAAAACGACGATGAGCCCACCGATGTCGCGCCGGCTGAACAGGCGCGTGAGCGAAGCAAACGGGTTGGCCTTGGCGAAGTGAAAGGTGCCGCGTTTTTCGGCAGTGAGCGATTCCGGCACCACCAGGAAACCGAACACGGCGTTGAGCGCACAGAGCCCCGCGCCTACATAAAACGGCAGGTGATAGTTAACACTGCCAAGAATGCCGCCTATCATCGGCCCGCAAATAAAACCCAGCCCGAAGGAGGCGCCGATTTTGCCGAAGGTTTTTGCCCGGTCCGCCGGCGAGGAAATATCGGAAGCGTAGGCCGACGCGGTGGACATGGAGGCCGAACAAGCGCCGCCGATAAAGCGGCCCAGGAACAACCAGTAAAGTGTCGGCGCCCAGGCGGTCACCAGAAAATTGAGCGCCATGCCGGCGCTGGAAAAAATCAGCACCGGTTTACGGCCGATCCGGTCCGACAACGCGCCCAGCAGCGGCATGCACAGGAACTGCATCAGGCCGAACACGGCGGCGAGAATGCCGTACCAGCGCGCCTGCCCGTCGGGCGAAGAAACGAAATCTCCTACCAGGAGAGGCAGCACGGGAACGGCGAGGCCGATGCCCAGCATGTCCAGGAAAACAACGGCCAGCACGAAGCGGAATCCGGCCTGACGTTTCTTTTCCAATGCGGCTGCATCCATGTCCGTTTGCTCTGCAGCCTTACTATCCAAAATTCTTCTCCCAGACCTTGGCGACTACCGGGTGCTTTTCCGTCAGCGCAATGGCTGCCGTGAGTTTTGGGCAGTGTTCCGGCAACCATTTGCGCCCACCCCACCACCGGCTGACCATGGCGAGATAGATATCGAGCGCGGAAATATCCTTGCCGAGCACATAGGGCGCCGGCGTGAGCTCGGTCTCGAGCTGACCCCAATGCGCATGCAGGCGCTCGGTAGTGCGCTCACGAAATACCTTTTGCGCGGCCTCGTCGTCGATCCACTTGGCCGGAAAGTCACGGAACGGCGCCAGCGCGTACATATTGGCCGGCACAAACACCATCCAGCGATAAAACTGCGCGCGCAGCGTAGGGTCCTTGGGCACCAGCGCCGGTACGCGCTCGCACAGCCAGAGCAGTATGGCGGCGCTCTCGGTCATGATGGCGCCGTCGTCCAGCACCAGCGTCGGCACCTGTCCCAGCGGATTGGCTTTGATCAGGTCCGGGTGATGCGAAAACGGCTCCCAATTGATCGCTTCGACATACTCGTATTCCAGCCCGGCCATTTGCAGCATGGCTTCCACCACGGTGGAGCCACAGCCCTTGCATCCGTACAGTTTCATCAATGGGTTCCCGTGCTAGTCGATCCGGTAGTTAGGCGCTTCCTTGGTGATCTGCACGTCGTGCACATGCGATTCGCGGATGCCCGCCGAGGTGATCTCCACGAACTGCGCGTTCTTGTGCACTTCGGCGATGGACCGGCAACCCAGGTAACCCATGCTGGCGCGCAGCCCGCCGGTGAGCTGGTGCACCACGCTCACCATGCTGCCCTTGTAAGGCACGCGGCCTTCCACGCCCTCGGGCACGAACTTGTCGGCGTTGTTTTGCGGGTCCTGGAAATAGCGGTCGCTGGACCCTTTCTGCATGGCGCCCACCGAACCCATGCCGCGGTAGCTCTTGTACGAGCGGCCCTGGAACAACTCGGTCTCGCCCGGCGCTTCCTCGGTGCCGGCGAACATGCCGCCCAGCATCACGGTCGACGCACCTGCCGCCAAAGCCTTGGCCATATCGCCGGAAAAGCGGATGCCGCCGTCGGCGATGCAGGGGATGTTCTTTTTGGCCAATGCTTCGGACACATCGACGATGGCGGTGATTTGCGGCACGCCTACGCCGGCGACGATGCGGGTGGTGCAGATCGAGCCGGGGCCTATGCCCACTTTTACGCAGTCCGCGCCGTGGTCAATCAGGGCCAGCGCACCCGAAGCGGTGGCGACGTTGCCGCCTATCACTTCCACCCTGGGGAAACGTTTCTTGACCCATTTGACGCGGTTCAGCACGTTCTTGGAGTGGCCGTGCGCGGTGTCCACCACCAGCACATCCACGCCGGCTTCCACCAGCAGTTCCACGCGTTCATCCGTGCCGTCGCCGATGCCCACTGCCGCGCCTACGCGCAGGCGGCCCATATCGTCCTTGCAGGCGTTGGGGTGTTCGCTGGATTTCAGCACGTCCTTCACGGTGATGAGGCCGCGCAGTTCAAAAGATTTGTTGACTACCAGCACGCGCTCCAGGCGGTGCTTGTGCATCAGCTTCAGGGCTTCGTCGCGCGATGCGCCCTCTTTCACCGTGATCAGGCGCGACTTGGGCGTCATGATGTTTTTCACCGGCTGGTCGAGTTTGGTCTCGAAGCGCAGATCGCGGTTGGTGACGATGCCCACCACCTTCTTGCCGTCTAGCACGGGGAGTCCGGAGATATTGTGCTTCTTGGTGAGCGCGATCACGTCGCGCACACTCATGCCCGGCGCCACCGTCACGGGGTCCTTGACCACGCCGGACTCGAAGCGCTTCACTTTCGACACCTCGGCGGCCTGCGCCTTGCCACTCATGTTCTTGTGGACGATGCCGATACCGCCCTCTTGCGCCAACGCGATGGCCAAGCGGGCCTCGGTGACCGTGTCCATAGCGGCCGACAGCAGCGGGATATTCAGGGTGATTTTCGGGGTGAGGCGGGTGGCGAGCGAAACGTCGCGGGGGAGGACTTCGGAGTGCGCCGGAACCAGCAGCACGTCGTCAAAAGTCAGGGCCTTTTTGAGAACTCGCATTCTTGACTCCGACAAAAGGTGGATTATACGCGAGTGGGCGGCACAAACCCGCGCGTCCAACCCATCAGGACACCGGCAAACTCCTTGCGCGTCGCGAGGTCTTAGCTGATGCAGGCCCAAAGGAAGCGGGCGCAAAACCGGCCACGCGGAACGCGGTCAACCCGCACTTTTCCGGCCTGTCCGCCCCGGTGTCAACCGTGTTTTTTGGTTGACGCCACGGCCATTTACGGCTACTTTATCGAAAGTGAGCGAAGTATGATGGCTAACCATTTGACAGAAAACATATTTTTTGCCTGTTTTTGCCGTGATTCAAATTGCCTGCAAGGGCGCTTACAACGATTTAAGCTGGTGGTAGCATGAGGCATGTTTTGACGTGGTTTGGGCCGGCGCTCAGGATGCTGCTGACTGCCTGCTTTCTGTCCGCTTGCGCGTGGCAGAACGCGCCCGACACCGCGCCGGCGGTAATGCCGGCGCCGGCGGCAAAACCTACCGCGCTTACCGCCGACGCAGCAACGGCTTTACGCGCCGCTGAACAAAGTATCGAGGACGCGCGCGCCAAGGGCGCGCTGTGGACGTCGGCGCTGCGGCAACTGGAACTCGCCCGCGCAGCGGCGCGCGAGTTCGACAGCGAAGCTACGCTGGCGCACGCGCGCGAAGCGGTCACGCTGTGCGGATTAAGCGCGCGGCAATTGTCGGAGCCGCCGGTGAAGTGGTAAGAAGCGGGTAAGGAACGAAGCTGCAGCGAAGATGACCAGGGGTAGTTTGGTCGGGGAACAAAATAAATCGAGGCTGGGCGGAAAAGGACGAGGAGATCATGATGAAATCGCCAATTCAATTGTTCGTGGCACTGGCCGTGTTGCTGGCCTGCGGTGTCGTCGCGGCCCAGGTTTACAAATGGGTGGACAAGGACGGCAAGGTGCAGTTTTCCGATACGCCGCCGCCGCCCAGCGCCACCAAGGATGACCCCAAGAAACTCGCCGTCAAACCCGCTTCTGGCACCGGCAGCGGTGGCGCCTCCGATGAAGGGCCGAAGAGTCTCGCCGATCGCAACAAGGAATTCGACAAGCGCCGCACCGACGCCGCCACCAAGGCCAAGAAGGACGGCGAGAAAGCCGCCAACGACGCCAAGAACGATAGCGTCTGCCAGGACGCCACGGCCAACTTGGCCGAACTGGAAAGCGGCCGGCCGATGGCAAGGGCCAACGCACAAGGGGAGCGCAGCGTAATGTCCGACGAAGAGCGGGCTGCCGAAATCGCCAAGATGCGCGAGATGACTGCCAAAACCTGCAAGAACTGATCCCGCCCCGCTAAACTTTTTTCATGTCCGCCCGATCGCACCGCCGCGCCAAGCAAGCCTCGGCAGCGGCTCTCATGATGCTGTCGGGCGCCGCCGGCGCGGCTACGCTTGGTGAGGCGGAAGTGCGCTCCTATCTGGGCGCACCGCTTTACCTGCGCATACCCGTAAGCGCGGCTGCCGGCGAAATGGTGGACGCGGCCTGCTTCGCCGTGATCGGTGAACGCAATCTCGCCACCACCGGCGCCGATTATCAACTGACCCTGGTGGAAACGCGCGCCGGCCGGTTCCTGCAAATTCGCGGTAACGGCAACGCTAACGAACCCATCCTGCGCCTGAATGTGCGCAGCGGCTGCGAAGATGACGCCAAGGTCATCCGCGAATACGCCGTGCTGCTCGATCCGCCACCGAGTATCACTGCACCTGCCGGGGCCGCATCCGCTGCAGGTACCACGTCCGGTTCTACACCCTCTACCGTCGCCTCCACCGCTGCGCCCACCATACCGGGCGCAGCACCTCCCGCACCCAACCCCGCGATCAAGCCCAGCGAGGGCCGCTGGACCGCCTACGATAACGACACTCTGGCGAGCATCGCCACCGGTATTTATCCGAAGCTGCCGGCGATGCAGGCGCAGTACATCGACTCTCTGAAACGCCTCAATCCGGCAGTGTCTATGCTGGATGACAACGCCCCGCTGCCGGCCGGCAGCCAGTTGGTGCTGCCCGATTTGCGCGCCCTGTCCTCGCTTGCCGCCAAATCCAATAACGCCAAGCCCGCTGCCGCCTCTACCGCGGCCCAAGCCAAACCCGCACCGGCCAAAGCCAAACCCGCGTCTGCGGAAAAGCCGGCTCAGGCCAGCCCTGCGCCCGTCAAAACCATTGAGCCCAAGCCTGCACCGGCGAAAGCGCCCGCCACGGCGGCCACTCCACCTGCCCCGATTGAAAAGCCGGCTGCCGAGAAGTCGCCAAAGGCGCAGAAGCCCGCCGTTGCAACCGCCGTCGTGACCAAGCCCGCAACGCCGGCACCGATTGAAAAGCCCGCCAAAGCACCGGCGCCCGCTCCTGCTTCGGCTCCCCCTGCACCCGCGGCGGCGCCTGCAAGCAAACCTGTCGCCGGCAAGCCGCGCGACGATGGCTTTCATCTGCGCCTGTCCGGGGCGGAAATGGATCTTTCGCGCGCCAAGGGCGTGACCGAAAAACAGCGCGCGCAATTGCGCGAAAAGCAATTGCTGCTCGACGCCGACGATCAGGTCTCGGCCATGCTGGCGCTCAAGAACACGGTGAAGCAATTGGAGCAGCGCCTTAACGAAATGCAGCTGAAAATGTCGGCCAGCACGCAAGTACCGGCAAAGGCCGCTCCCACTGCGCCAGCTCCCACGCCTGCACCGGCGCCCGCGCCACAAGCCGCAGCGCAACCCTCTCCCGCCAGCAAGCCGGCCACCCCGCCCGCAGCGGTCAGCGTCACGCCGGAAGCCGCAGCGGCCATGAAGGGCGCAACCGTTACTACGGAAAAAAGCGTGGCCGCGACTGAGCCTTCGCCGCCCTCACCGCCGCCCGCGCGTCAGCCTGCCATCAAACCTGTGCTTGAGACTGAGAAATCCGTGGCAAGGCCCTCTGGTCCTCCGTCAGGGGACGATGCCCTTGCTCTGGATTCGCCATGGGTGCTGGGCGGCGGCGCAGCGGGTTTCTTGCTATTGCTGACCGGCTGGTGGTTCTGGCGCGGCAAACGCTCCAAGGTGTACACGGGTCCGATTCCGCATCACGCCATGCCGGTGGCCGAGCCAACGCCGGAGGCGCCGATATCCGACCAGTTGCCCGCCGTTACCGATAGACATGACAGCGAGCACGAAGCGCCCACCGGCGACGTAGCGCCCTATAGTCCGCGCCTCGCCAGGCAGATGGCCAATCTGTCGGCTGCACCTACCTCAGCAACCGCCTCTGCACCCTCACCCGTATCCGTACCCAGCTCGGTCCCCGAACCCATGGGCGAGGAGGCCGCCGCGTCAATCGACGAGATTTTCGAACTCGATCAAATGCCGGCCATGCCCGCCATGCCAGCCGCGCCCTCATCCGGCGCGCCCGCCTCAGCCACTGCCTCGGCCGCGCCGGCAACCGACCCGAGTTTGACGGTCGACTTTTTTGCCGGTCCCGATCTGGATATGGAGCCGTCTTCTGGCGAAGCCGCCTACGCCAAGACCGTGAAGTTCGAGCGCTCGCCGCTGCTGGATATGGCACCACCAGCCGCAGCCGGCACTGCCAGTTCCAGCAAGTTCGATGTCGATACTCCCGCCACCTTCGAGGTGGACGCGGGCGCCGCCACCGCCGTGGACTTCCTGGTGGACCTGGACGAAAAACCGCCGGAAGACCGCGTGCGCCGCCTGCAATATATGTACGAGCGCTACCCGGAACTGGCCACCGGCACGGTCGCCATCGACGATGCCGACACCGTCATCAACGCCGCGCGCCTGTATTACGAAGAGGCGGGCGAGGCCAATGCGCAGGGCAAGGCCGAGGAATTGCTGACCTTCGCCGTGGAAGAGCGCCCGCAGGAAATCCGCTACTGGCTGGCGCAATTCGAGATTTACCGGCTGGAGCAGAATGTGAGCGAGTTCTCCACCCTGGCCGCCAAGTTCCAGATGCTCTACGGCCACCTGGAGCAGTGGCCCAAGGTGCGCCACATCGGCCACGAACTGGACCCGGACAACCCCCTGTTTGCCGCCGCCGAACGCCCCGCACTGGCCGGCGAGCCCTTCGACCCCATCGCCGAAAACTGGTTGAACGCGCCCACCGATTTTGCGTCCGACGCGCTGGCCGCAGATTTGCGTTCCGCACTATTCCAGCAGCACCAGGTTGGCAGCGAAGACTTCGCGGCGATTACCAGCCGGCTGGCCTCGTAGACCATGCAAACCGTCGATTTCGATCCCTTTTCCATAGCCGCACCGGCGCAGCCGCTGGTGGCGCAAACGCGCGAGCAGCGCGCCGCCATCATAGCCAGCATCAAGGCCTTTGCCGAAACGCCCGCGCCGCTGGATGTTTCGCACATCTACGAAGTGATCGCGTTCGAGAACCAATACTATCCGGGCATCCAAAACGACAAGCGCTGGTTTTTCGCCAACGCCACCAGTGCCGAAGCCGGGCAGTTTGCGCGCGATATGTTCGTGCTGCACAGCTTTGCGGCGCGCACGCTGGAACGGCTGGTGGCGCGGCGCGGCGAATGGGCGCAAAGCGACGCTGAGCCCTTATTGCAGCAGGTGGTCACTTACGCGCTTTACCATCACGGCGCCGCCATCAAGTGGTGCTTTTTCCGCCTGGAACCGGTGAAGCCGACGGTGTGGCCGGAGTTGCATAACCTCTATCGCCTGGCCGAGGCAAACGGCTTTGCCGGCCAGCCGATCAGCCTGTACGAGGGCGACGGCACCCACACCCCACAGTCGCGCTACCTCATGGCCCTGCTGCTGGACCTGCTCAACACTGGCAGCCTGACCATGGCGCAAATCGAGATCGCCGACGGCTGGCTGGCCGACTGGACCGCCGCCTACCAGCTCGACAAGGAATACTCACCGGAGGTGCACGCCCTGTTTGTCGATGGCGAGGCCATGTCCGGCCTCAAGCTCATGACCGGCAACGAGCCGCAGTCCGCCCACCGCTTCCTGCGCGTAGAAGGCTTGCGCGACCAAGTGGAAGCGGCGCGCGGCGAATTGCGCGCCGGCCGCGTCTACGTGGGCCGCGGCACGCCGGAACTGTTTCCCATCGAAGAACACGTGGCTCTGCTTTCCACCATCGAGCGCCTGTACCAGACCCTGCTGCAGGCCAGCGCCTCGCGCCTGGAAGCACGCACTACGCTCAGCGGCCGTGCCGCCGATGTGCGCCTGGGCTTTGCCGATGCGCAGCGCGCGGTGGCGGGCGCCGACGCGGCGGAAACCGGCAAAGATGAACGCTGGACGCGCTGGAAACTGCACGATATGAGTTCCAAGGGCGTGGGCCTGATGGTGGACCGTGTCACCGGCGAGCGCATCGGCATCGGCCAGATTCTGGCGGTGCGTCCGGACGGTTTTTCGCATTGGCTGCTGGGCGTGATCGTACGCAAGCTCACCCAACGCACCCTGGGCGAAACCCTGCTGGGCGTGGAACTGCTGTCCTACCGCCCGCTGCCGGTCAGCCTGCAGCGCTACGCGCACGCGCGCGACGCCGAGCCCGATCCAGCCTCTCCGCCGCTGGCCGCCATGTTCCTGCCGGGCCAGGACGAGGACGGCAAGGCCGATGTGCTGGCCCTGCCTGCCGGTGATTTCGGCCTCAAAAACATTCTCTCGCTGGACGCCAACGGCATCCATTTCCGGGTGCGCGTCAACCGGGTGCTACGCAAGGGCAGCGACTGGATTTCGCTACGCTTTGAAGTCATAGGCCGCAAATAACGCATAAGCCTACTGCGCGGCTCCCTAAGGGCATCGTACGATGCTCGCGATCCTCATGTACGTTAAGTACATTCCGGTCGCTGCGCTTCGGTCGATGCCCTTAGGAAGCCGCTCGCTACGGCTTCTGCGTCATTTGCGCATCAGCGTCGCGCGCGGGCTCTACGTGCATCCTTAGGATCAGCTTGCAGGGCGCGGTAGATTTCCACCCGGTCCCCTTCGCGCAAGCGGGTTTCCAACGGTCTCACTTTGCCCCAGACACCGAAGGCACTGGCCCCGGCAATGGCGGCCCCAAATCCGGCATCGGCCCGTACCCGGTCCAAGGCGTCAGCAAGGGTTGCCGTATCCGGCAGCACCAGTCGTTGCTCTTCCGCAGCACTGGCCGAGGCATAGGCGATGGTGACGGCGATCCCGCTCATCTCGCTTCCGACAAAACCCGCTCGGCACGCTCGGTAAAGCGTTCGACCATGGTTTCGGTGATGGTGGCGAACACGGGGCCCAGGGTCGTTTCCAGCAGCGCGTTGGCGAAGCTGTAGTCCAGGGCCAGCTCCACCTTGCAGGCAGAGTCCGATAGCGCCGTGAAATGCCAGTACCCCGACAGCGATTGAAACGGCCCTTCGCGCAGTTTCAGGTGCATCCATTCGCCGCCCTGTTTTTCGTTGGCCGTGGTGAAGGACTGGCGCAGCCCCAGGTAGTCGATATCGATGCGCGCCACCGTCAGCTGGGCGTCGCGCTGCAGCACGGCGCTGCCGCTGCACCAGGGCAGGAACTCCGGGTAGTGCTCCACGGCATCGACCAGCCCGAACATGGCGGCTGCCGGGTGCGGCACCAGGACGGAGCGGGCTACCTTGGGCATGGGATTGACAGGGATTTGATCATCCCCGGATATTAGTACGTCTTTGGGGCTCGGCAACGGGCATGCAGCGACACACGTTAGAATGCCGGTACTATCATGAGCATTGCAGAAAACAAAAAAGCCTTTTTCGACTATTTCATCGAGGAGCGCTACGAAGCCGGCCTGGTACTGGAAGGTTGGGAGGTTAAGGCCATCCGCGCCGGGCGCGCCCAGCTGAAGGAAGGCTACGTGGTCTTGCAGCGCGGCGCCTTTTTCCTGATCGGCTCGCATATTTCCCCGCTGGCGGCGGCGTCCACGCACGTAAACCCGGACCCGGTGCGCTCGCGCAAGCTGCTGCTGAACAAGGAAGAAATCAGCAAGCTGATCGGCCGGGTGGAGCAGCGGGGCTACACGCTGGTACCGCTGAACTTGCACTACAAGAGTGGGCGCATCAAACTGGAAATCGGCTTGGCCAAGGGCAAGAAGCAGCATGACAAGCGAGCCACCGAAAAAGAGCGCGACGCCAAACGCGAAGCGCAGCAGGCCATGAAAAAAGTTGTTTAAGATTTAATAGCGTCGCACAACGGCGCAATCATCAGACGAGATCGAATCGAGCATGAATACAGAAGCCATCCAAACCCTGATTGAAGCCGGCTGGGAAAACCGCGCCGCCGTTAACGCCGCCACCTCCGGCGACCTGAAGGCCGCCGTGGAAGCGGTGCTGGCCGAACTCGACGCTGGCCGCCTCAGGGTTGCCGAAAAAATCAACGGCGAGTGGGTCACGCACCAGTGGATCAAGAAGGCGGTATTGCTGTCGTTTCGCCTTTGGGACAATCAGGTGATGAGCGCGGCGCCGGCTTCCGGGCATTCGTCTTTTCCCCAGTTCTACGACAAGGTGCCGACCAAGTTCGCGCATATGGGCGATGCCGAGTTCAAGGCCGGCGGTTATCGTGTGGTGCCGCCTGCCGTGGCCCGCCGCGGCGCCTTTATCGGCAAGGGCGCGGTACTGATGCCCTCCTATGTGAACATCGGCGCCTATGTGGACGAAGGCACCATGGTCGATACCTGGGCCACCGTCGGCTCCTGCGCGCAAATCGGCAAGAACGTGCACCTTTCCGGCGGCGTCGGCATCGGCGGGGTGCTGGAGCCCCTGCAGGCCAATCCCACCATCATCGAGGACAACTGCTTCGTGGGCGCGCGCTCGGAGGTGGTGGAAGGCGTGATCGTAGGCGAGGGCTCGGTGATTTCCATGGGGGTCTTTATCGGCCAGTCGACCAAGATTTACGACCGCGCCACGGGCGAGGTGAGCTATGGCCGGGTGCCGCCCTATTCGGTGGTGGTTTCGGGAAACTTGCCTTCCGCCGACGGGAAATATAGTCTGTACTGCGCGGTGATCGTCAAGCGCGTGGACGCGCAGACCCGCAGCAAGACCAGCATCAACGAATTACTGAGGAGTTAGCGACATGGCAGACAGTAGCAACGCCTTACTGGCAAAGCTATTCCGCGTGATGGCGGAGAAAAAAGCCTCGGATATTTTCGTCTCGGCCGGCGCCACCATCCAGATGAAGGTCAACGGCACCGCCGCTCCGGTCAACCCGCAGGTGCTGTCCGGGGACGAAGCCAAGCGCATTTGCTACGAGATCCTGACGCCCGCGCAAATCGAGAAATTCGAGAAAGAGCTGGAGCTTAACTTCTCCTACCCCATCGAGGGCGTGGGCAATTTCCGCGTCAATATGATGTGGCAAAAAGGCACGGCTGCCGCCGTGGTGCGCTATATCAGCACCGAGATCCCGCCCTTTGAGTCGCTGGAGCTGCCGAATGCGCTGCGCACCGTCATCATGGAAAAGCGCGGCCTGATCCTGGTGGTGGGCGCAACCGGCTCCGGTAAATCCACCACGCTGGCGGCGATGATGGACTTCCGCAATCAGATGAAGGCCGGCCACATCCTCACCTTTGAAGACCCGGTTGAATTCATTTTCAAGTCCAAGCGCAGCATCGTCAACCAGCGCGAAATCGGCAACGACTCGCACAGCTTCCACGAAGCCATGCGCAACGCCATGCGCCAGGCGCCGGACATCATCCTGGTGGGTGAAATCCGCGACGTTGAGACCATGAAAAGCGCGATGATGTATTCGCTGTCCGGCCACTTGTGCCTGGCCACCCTGCACGCCAACAATAGCTATCACGCGCTGAACCGCATCATCAATTTCTTCCCGCTGGAACAACGCGCGGTATTGATGGCGGACCTGGGCATTTCGCTGAAGTGCATCATCTCCCAGCGTCTGGTGAAAAACCTGGCAGGCGGGCGCTCGCCTTCGGTGGAAGTGCTGATGAACACGCAAAACATCGCCGACCTCATCACCGAGGGCCGCGTTTCGGAAATCAAGGAAGCGATGGAAAAATCGCTGACCCCCGGCTCTCAGACCTTCGAGCAGGACCTGTTCCGCCTTATCAAGGCCAACAAGATCTCCATCGAGGAGGCCATGAACAACGCCGACTCGGCTACCAACCTCTCGCTGCTGGTGGGCAATAGCGGCATGATGGAAGCCATGAAGGACAAGGACGCACCGGTCAAGGGCGGCGGCGGCCCCAGTTTCACCGAGTTCAAGATCACCTAGGCGTGCGGTCCGGACAGGTTTTTACATTCCGCGCGCCCCTGCAGACCTACCAGGTCCTGGGGTAACCGCGCCCGCGCACGAAAATGACATAGCTGCGCGGATACCAAATCCCGCAGCAATCCAGGTCGCTGTAATAGCGGTGATGGCGGCGCGCAGCCCGTTCAGCCAGTTGCATCTGCGTCTGCTGCATATAGTCCAGCACCGCGTCGGGCACGCCGTCGCGCGACAGCTTGGCGTACTGGGAGGCGGTCACGTCGTAGGCCATATGGGCGGCCTGCAATTCACCGATGATGGTCGGGGCGTCCTTACCGCTCTTGGCCATTTGCACGATTTCTTCCAGGGGAATGGGTGCACGCTCAGGCTCCTTGGCGGTGGGCGTTGCACAGCCGGCCAGGGCCAGCACAGTTGCGGCCAATCCCAGAGCGAGTAAAATCCGTTTCATGATTCACCTCCTGCACAAAACTACCAGCAACACGGCGGTCCACAAGACCCCATTCCGATCCGACATCTGGATCGTCGTCAAACGCCGCGGTTCCACGCCCGCGTAGATTCTGCCGCGCCCGCAAGGTCAAACCATGCCGGCGCAGCAGTCCGTTCAGTAGTAACACGTACTTCCAGCTGCTTATTCCTGAACGCGACAATCCGCCCGCAAGCTGACAAGAATCTGACATTTGTTTAGCGTTACAAAGTTGTAACAGGAGAAGAAAAATGGATTTGTTCGAAAACCCCATGGGCACCGACGGCTTCGAGTTCGTCGAATACACCGCCCCCGACACCGAGGCGCTGGGCCGCCTGTTCGAATCGCTGGGTTTCAGCGCCGTCGCCAAGCACCGCTCCAAGCGCGTGACGCTGTACAAGCAAGGCGGCATCAACTTCATCGTCAACGCAGAGCCGGATAGCTTCGCGCAGTCTTTCGCGCGCGTGCACGGCCCCTCGGCCTGCGCTTTCGGCATCCGCGTCAAGGACGCCGCTGCCGCCTTCAAGCGTGCGGTGGAACTGGGGGCAAAACCCTACACCGGTCCGGTGGGCCCGATGGAACTCAATATCCCCGCCTTGCAGGGCATCGGCGGCTCGCTCCTGTATCTCATCGACCGCTACGGTCCGCGCACCATTTATGACGTGGATTTCGTGCCGGTGGCGGGTGTCGATCCCGATCCCAAGGGCGTGGGCCTGCAGTACGTGGATCACCTCACCCACAATGTGTACGTGGGACGCATGGACACCTGGGCCGAGTTCTACGCCAAGCTCTTCAACTTCCGCGAAATCCGCTACTTCGATATCAAGGGCAAGAAGACCGGCCTCACCTCGCGCGCGCTGACCAGCCCCTGCGGCAAGATTCGCATTCCCATCAACGAGCCTTCCGACCAGAAATCGCAAATCCAGGAATACCTGGACGCCTATAACGGCGAGGGCATCCAGCACATCGCGCTGGCCTGCGAAAACATTTACGAAACCGTTGAAGCGTTGCGTACCAAGGGCGTGCGCTTCCTGGATACGCCCGACGCCTATTACGCGGCGGTAAACAAGCGCGTAGCCAATCACGGCGAGGATCTGGAGCGGTTGAAGAAAAACAAGATCCTCATCGACGGCGAGGGCTTGGACAAGGAATCCAAGGAAGACAAGCTTCTGCAAATCTTCACCGAGACTGTGATCGGCCCGATTTTTTTCGAGATCATCCAGCGCAAGGGCAACGAAGGTTTCGGCGAGGGCAATTTCCGGGCGCTGTTTGAAGCGATCGAAGCCGACCAGATCGCCCGCGGCGTGCTGTAACCATGGCGAACCTGGCTTACCAGTCCGGCTTCGGCAACGAACACCAGTCCGAGGCCATTGCCGGTGCGCTGCCGCAGGGACAGAACTCGCCGCAGCGCGTGGCCCTGGGCCTGTACGCCGAGCAGGTGAGCGGCACCGCCTTTACGGCGCCGCGCGACCACAATCTGCGCTCATGGCAGTACCGCCTGCGGCCCTCGGCGGAACATTCGGCGTATCGCAAAATCGAGGCGGGCGCGATTCGCACAGCACCCGCACACGAAGCCGACACGCCGCCCAATCGCCTGCGCTGGAATCCGTTTGCCGTGCCCGCTGCCGCCACCGATTTTGTCGACGGCCTCAAGACCATCGCCACCAACGGCGATGCACGCATACAACACGGCGTAGCCGTGCACGTGTACACGGCCAACCAGTCCATGAAGCGCTGTTTTTACAACGCCGACGGCGAGTTGTTGATCGTGCCGCAGCAGGGCGCGCTCACGCTCAAAACCGAGTTCGGTATCCTCGCGGTAGCGCCGGGCGAGATTGCGGTGATTCCACGCGGTATCAAGTTCCGCGTGGAGGTGGAAAGTGCGGTGCGTGGCTATATCTGCGAGAACTACGGCCTGCCGTTTCGCCTGCCTGAACTGGGGCCGATAGGCGCTAACGGCCTCGCCAATGCCCGCGACTTTCTGGCGCCGGTGGCCTGGTATGAAGATGTGCCCGGCGAAACCGAAGTCATCGCCAAATTCGGCGGCAAGCTCTGGACGTACACGGTGCCCGGTTCGCCGCTCAATGTGGTGGCCTGGCACGGCAATTACACGCCCTATAAATACGATCTGGCGCGCTTCAATACCATCAACACGGTGTCCTACGATCACTGCGACCCGTCGATTTTCACGGTGCTGACCTCGCCCTCGGAAACGCCGGGCACGGCTAACGTCGATTTCGTGATATTCCCGCCGCGCTGGATGGTGGCCGAGCACAGCTTCCGCCCGCCCTGGTTCCACCGCAACATCATGAGCGAATACATGGGCCTGATCCACGGCGCCTATGACGCGAAAGCCGAAGGCTTCCTGCCCGGCGGCGGCTCGCTGCACAACTGCTTTTCCGCGCACGGGCCGGATGTGGCGACCTTCGAGAAGGCCTCCGCCGCTGAACTGAAGCCGCACAAGATCGAAAACACGCTCGCCTTCATGTTCGAAAGCCGCTATGTGTTCGAACCGACGGCGTTTGCGCTGACGGCGCCGGAATTGCAGAAAGATTACGATGCGGCTTGGAACGGCTTCCGTTCTGCACCGCTAAAATAATGGGGACACACCGATGAAACTCGCCTCTTTGAAAGGCCCCACCCGCGACGGTACCCTGTTGCTGGTGGACGAAGACCTCTCCCGCGCCGTGGCCGTGCAGGACATCGCGCCCACCATGCAATACGCGCTGGAACATTGGCACACCGTCGAGCCCTTGCTCCTCAACGAATTCGAGGCCATCGACTCCGGCACCGACCGGCCCATACTCGATTTTCAGAAGCTGCTGACCGAGGGCAAGATCGCCGCACCGCTGCCGCGCACCCATCAATGGATGGACGGCTCGGCTTATCTCTCGCACGTGGAACGCGTGCGCCGTGCGCGCAATGACAAGGTACCGGAGAGCTTTTACAGCGACCCGCTCATGTACCAGGGCGGCGGCGACAGTATGCTGGGGCCGCGCGACGATATCGAAGTACCGACCGAAGATTGGGGCGTGGACTTGGAAGGCGAAGTCGGCGTCATCACCGGCGACGTCAAAATGGGCGCGACCGCCGCCGAAGCCGCCGACGCCGTGCGCTTGGTGGTACTGATCAACGATATCTCTTACCGCAAGCTGATCCCGGCGGAACTCGCCAAGGGCTTCGGTTTCGTACAAAGCAAGGGGCTCAACGCGCTCTCGCCGGTGGCGGTGACCCCGGACGAGCTGGGTGGCGCCTGGAACGACCAGAAGGGCGCGGGCAAGCTGGACTTTCGCCTGGTCTGCCATGTGCGTGGCGAGTGGTTCGGCAATCCCAACGCGGCCGACGATATGACCTTCTCGCTATTCGATCTGATCGCCCACGCCGCCAAGACGCGCCCGCTCAAGGCCGGCACCCTGATCGGCTCGGGCACGGTGTCCAACCACGATAAGACCACCGGCTACGCCTGCATCATGGAAAAACGCCTGGTGGAGCAGGTGGAACTGGGTGCAGCCAAGGAAGATTTCCTGCGCTTCGGCGACGAGATCGATATTGATATGTTCGACCACCACGGCGAAACCATTTTCGGCGCGATACACAACAAACTCGTCAAATACCCGGGATAAGCATGGCAGGACAAACCGATCACGCCCTGCGCGGCAACTATGAGGGCATGCGCGCCGATTACACGGTGGACCAAGACTGGGCCGCGTATTCGGAGGCCGAGCACGAGCTGTGGAAGCGCCTGTACGCGCGCCAGTCGGTGCTGCTGCCCAAGTATGCCTGCGACGAGTTCGTAGATATCCTGGGTTCGCTCAACTTCAGCGCGGGCATTCCGAAATTTGACGAGATCAACGCCAAGCTCTTTCCCGCCACGCGCTGGACCCTGGTGGCGGTGCCGGGTCTGTTGCCGGACGATGTATTTTTCGACCACCTCGCCCACCGGCGTTTCCCGGTCACGGTATGGCTGAGGAAGCCCGAGGAATTCGATTACATCGTCGAGCCGGACATCTTCCACGACTTTTTCGGCCACGTACCGTTGCTGTTCAACAATGTGTTCGCCGACTATCTGGAGGCTTACGGCAAGGGCGGCGTCAAAGCCAAGGGGCTGGATGCTCTGGATTACCTGGCGCGCCTCTACTGGTACACGGTGGAGTTCGGCCTGATCCGCACCTCGCAAGGCTTGCGTACCTACGGCGCCGGCATCCTCTCTTCCGGCGGTGAGTTACCGTATTGCATCGAGAGTGCCAAACCAAACCGCATCCGTTTTGATCTGATGCGGGTGATGCAATCCAAATACAAAATCGACACCTTCCAGGAAAGCTATTTCGTCATCGACAGCTTCCAGGAATTGTTCGATGCCACCGCGCCCGACTTCACCCCCTATTACCAGACCCTGCGCTCGCGGCCCGATATCGCCGCCAATGCGGTATTGCCAGGTGATGTGCTGGTCGAACCGGCGCACGTCTAGTCCCACATCTCTCGTCGCCCACCGTGTTCGACTTTTCCGCCGAGGCCGGCTTGTGGGGATTGTTTGTGTCGGCCTTCGTCTCGGCCACCATCCTGCCCGGCAACTCCGAGGTGGTGCTGCTGGCAGTGCTGGCCAAGCACGCCGAACTCTTTTGGGAGGCGATCCTGGTCGCCACCTTCGGTAACACTCTGGGCGGAATGACTTCCTATGCCATCGGCCGCCTGGTACCCAACAAGGCCGAGGGGCGCGCTATCGCCTGGGTGCGGCGCTACGGCGAATGGGCGTTGCTGCTTTCCTGGCTGCCCCTTATCGGCGATGGGCTTTGCATCGCCGCCGGCTGGCTGCGCCTGCCGCCGGCATTGGTGCTATTGATGATGGCCATCGGCAAGTGCGCCCGCTATCTGGTGCTGGCCGGCGGCTGGGCGTGGATGGCCCCGCAGTTTTTCAACTGAACTTCGACTGAGTTTCAGTTGGAGTTCAGTTAATAACAACCCACTGCGGAATCAGCAAATTGTTGGGGCGGTGCACCACGATCACGTTCTTGCGCGAGGCCCAGGCGATGCTTTGCCGGTACAGCGGAATCACGTGCACTTCGTCCTGCATAATTTTCGCGGCGCGATTGATCATGTCCTGACGCAGGGCCGGGTTCATCTCCCCCTCCAGCTTGTCGATCAGCGTGTCCAGCTCTTCATTCTTGGCGTCGCCGTAATTGGCGTCGCCGGCCCCGGAGGCGGCGTTCTTGCTGTGCATGACCGGCTTCAGGATGAATATCGCGTCCGATGAGCCGCCACCCCAGCCCAACAGATAAGCACTGACGTCGCGCTTCTCCGCCTTGGGGAAATAATTGGCCTTGGGTATGGCCTCCACTTTCACATCCAGGCCCAGCTTGGCCCACATGGCCGCCACCGCCGCGCAGATTTTTTCGTCGTTGATGTACCGATCGTTGGGGCAGGTCAGGGTAAAGCCGAAGCCGTTGCCGTAGCCCGCCTCGGCCAGGAGTTTTTTCGCCGCCGCCGGGTCGTAGGGATAGCGTTTGTCCATACTGGCCGGCACGCCCGCGCCGGTGCCGGCCGACAGGGCCAAACCGGTGACGATGGCCGCACCTCGCATCACCTGCACCTTGAGTGCTTGCACGTCGATGGCCTGATAAAGGGCCAGGCGTACGCGTTTATCCTTGAACGGGTTCTTGCCCTTCACATTGGAATACAGCAGCTCATCGCGATTCTGGTCGAAGCCCAGGAACAGCACGCGCAGCTCGCTACCGTCCCAGACCTTGAGATTCGCGTCCTCGCGTAGCGAGGGGATGTCCTGCACGGGAGGGTCGAGCACGAAATCGATTTCTCCAGATTTCAGCGCAGCAGTGCGCGTGGCGGCATTGGCGATGGGCCGGTATTCGATGCTGTCCACATTGCCTTCGAACAACCCTTCCTTGATACCCCACCAGTCTTTGTTCTGACGGAAAATCGTCTTGACACCGGGCTCCCACAGTTCCATGCGGTAGGGCCCGGTGCCCATGGCATTACGCACGGCAAAGCTTTCTTCCTTGTTTTTGAAGTCCTGCGGCTTGAGGACGCCATGTTTTTCGCACCAGGACTTGCTCATGATGCCGATGGTGGAAATAGTGTCCATCATCACCGGGTTGGGTACGGCGGTAGTGAACTCCACGGTGTAATCGTCGATCTTGCGCGGAATGCCCGATTGGGTGGAATAGAGCTTGAAGGTGACCCCGGACAGGCGGGCGCGATTGAAGGAGAACACCACATCGTCAGCAGTGAAAGGCGTGCCGTCGGTGAACTTCACGCCGCGCCGCAGCCGGAACACCCAGACCAGCGGTGAGGGATTGGTCCATGACACCGCCAGCGCCGGCACATATTTGGAATATTCGGCCCGGTCGCGCATCACCAGGTATTCATAAACCAGGTTGTTCTGGCCGTTGTTGAAGGACTCGTTCTGGCTATGCGGATCGAAGGTGGCGGAGTCACCCTGGGTGGCCCAGCGCAGGGTCTTGGCGGAGCCGTCCATGGACAGCAGCAATGCTAAAACCAGACATACAACCAGACATGCAAAGCGATTCATATTGTTCCCCGTGGGTCTGCGTGGCAGCCGTTGTTATTGGATTGATGCTTACTTGATGGTTATCCAGGTGGTTTCCAGCCAGTTATCGGGGCGGTGCACCACATCGATATTGGAACGCGCCGCCCAGGGAATGACCTGCAAATGCAGGGGGATGTGCAGCACCTGGTCGTATTGCATTTGCACCGCCTGCAGGATCATTTCCTGGCGTTTCTTGGCGTCCATTTCACCTTCGGCACTTTCGATCAGCTGGTCGAGTGCCGGAACCTTGTAGTTGCCCCAGTTGTATTCACCGGCGCCGGTATCGTTGCGGCTATGCCAAACCGGCTTCATGGTGAACATGGCGTCGGTGGTGGCGCCGCCCCAGCCCAGCAGATACATGCTGGTGTCGAGCTTTTGCACCTTGGGAAAAAAGTTCGCCTTGGGGATGGCGGCGACGTTCACCTTGACGCCGATTTTCGACCACATGGATGCCAGCGCCAAACAAATTTTTTCATCGTTGATGTAGCGGTCGTTGGGGCAGTCCATGCCGACTTCAAAGCCATCCGGATAGCCGGCCTCGGTCAAAAGTTTTTTGGCGGCATCGGGGTCGAAGGGGAAGCGCTTGTCCATGGCCGGTGGAATGCCTGCTGCCGTCGGAGCCGACAGCACGATGGCGGTCGGCACCGACAGGCCGCGCATCACCGAGCGCTTGATGGCCTCAATGTCGATAGCCTGATACATGGCCATGCGCACGCGGCGGTCCTTGAAGGGGTTTTTGCCCTTGATATTGGAATAGAGCAGCTCGTCGCGCGCCTGATCCATGCCGATGAAGACGATGCGGGTCTCGCGGCCTTCGAAGACTTTCAGGGTTTTTTCCTGCTTTAGTTTGTCAACGTCCTGCACCGGCGGATCGAGAATGAAATCGATGTCACCGGAGAGCAAGGCAGCCACCCGGGTTTGCGGATTCTTGATCGGCGTGTAGATCACCTCGTCCACATTGCCCTCGAAGCGCTTTTCCTTGAGACCCCACCAATTCGGGTTTTTCTTCAAGGTGGTTTTCACATCCGGCTCGCGCACGTCCAGGATGAAAGGGCCGGTGCCCATGGCGTGGCGTATGGCGTAGGTCTCTTCCTTGTTCTTGAAGTCCTGCGGCTTTTCCACCTTGTTCTTGATGCACCAGTTTTTGCTCATCATAAACAGATTGCCGGCGCTCAGCATATCCAGCAGCACCGGGTTGGGCACGGGGGTGGTGAACTCGACGGTGTAATCGTCGATTTTGCGCGGCTTGCCGACGGCGGTGCCGTACACCTTCATATTGGAGGTGGGCTGTTGCAGGCGAAGGATGGAGAACACCACGTCGTCCGCCGTAAAGGGTGAGCCGTCGTGCCATTTCACACCCTTGCGCAGCTTGAACACCCAGACGGTGGGCGAAGTCTGTTTCCACTCCGTGGCGAGGCCGGGGATGGGTTTCATCTGCTTGTCGCGCACCAGCAGCTGCTCGAAAATCTGGCCGTTGAACTGGTTATTGAAAGACTCGTTTTGCGCGTGCGGATCGTGGGTGGCGATGTCGCCCTGGCTGGCCCATTTCAGGGTTTTGGCATCGGCGGTGAACGCGAAGGCTGCCGCCAGCAAGAAAGCGAAAACTTTTTTAGTCATGCGTCCTCCGGCTAAATGATTTACAACAAAACTGACAGCGTAAATATCATAGTAGTGCAAGGCCTGGCGGCCGGGCAAACGGGTTTACCCCTACTTTTCCGCGACCACCGTATCCTTGGCAGGCTTTTTTCGGCCCACCCAAAGGTGCTCGCGCAGAACGTCCTTGTCGTCGATTATCGCTATCAGACGATGCTCGTCGCGCTTGTCCTCGGTGACTAGCTGCACCAGGCCGCGCGGCCGCGAACGGCCACCGAAAATCAAAACAGTGCCGTCTTTCATGGTATTGATGGGCGACCCCAGTTTTTGCACCAATTCCGGGCGGGTGGTGACGCCGTCGATCACGGTTTTTTCCAGTTGCTCCTGGTCGGCCTCGCTGCCGGTCAGTTGCTGCGCGCCCATCAGCACCAGCCCCACGCAGCCCGACAGGGCCAGCGCCATAGACAACATCAGCACGGTTCTCAGCAATGCAACAGCTTTCATGTCCCTCTCCCTCTCTCTTCTTAAATGCCTCTGAAGGTTCCTTGAACTTTGAACTCCACGCCCCGATCTGGTCCAACACTGCGCTTCGGCGGGATTTTCGGTGAGTTTTTGTCACCCGTCCGGCGTATTTTGCTCGTGTCTCGCCGATAGTACTCCCCCTCTAGCGGGAATATAATGGTTTCAGAGTGGCAATATCCTTTTTTCCATAGGTATTTATCGTGAATGCACCTTCCGATCTCAAGCTCCCCGCACTGAAAGATTCGTCGCTCTGGCGCACGCAAAGTTACATCAACGGGCAGTGGGCTGACGCCGACGCCAAGGGGCTGTTTGCCGTCGATAATCCGGCCGACGGCAGTGTCATCGCCCAGGTGGCCGACTGCGGGGCTGCGGAAACCCAGCGCGCCATAGCAGCAGCCGCGGCCGCTTTGCCGGCCTGGCGGGCGCTCACCGCCAAGCAGCGCGCGGCCATTCTCAAAAAGTGGTTTGAGTTGATGATGGCGCACCAGGAAGACCTGGCCCTGATCCTGACCACCGAGCAGGGCAAGCCCCTGGCCGAAGCCAAGGGGGAGATCGCCTACGGCGCGTCCTTCATCGAGTGGTTCGCCGAGGAGGGCAAGCGCGTTTACGGCGACGTGATTCCGCCGCATATGGCCGACAAGCGCCTGATAGTGATGAAGCAGCCCATCGGCGTATGCGCGGCCATCACCCCGTGGAATTTTCCCAATGCGATGATTACCCGCAAGGCCGCGCCTGCACTGGCAGCGGGCTGTACCATTGTGTTGAAGCCGGCCGAACAAACGCCGCTCTCCGCCCTGGCGATGGCAGAGCTGGCCGCGCGCGCCGGCATCCCGAAGGGCGTGTTCAACGTTGTCACGGGCAGCGCGGAATCAGCGCCGGCGATTGGCGGCGAACTATGCGCGAGCCCGGTGGTGCACAAGCTATCCTTTACCGGCTCCACCGAGGTGGGACGCATCCTGATGCGCCAGTGCGCGCCCACCATCAAGAAGCTTTCGCTGGAACTGGGCGGCAATGCGCCTTTCATCATTTTTGACGATGCCGATCTGGACGCGGCGGCGGAAGGGTTGATGCAATCCAAGTTCCGCAACGCCGGCCAGACCTGCGTGAGCGCCAATCGTATTTACGTGCAGTCTTCGGTGCACGATGCCTTTGCCGAAAAGCTCAAGGCCAAGATGGCCGGCCTGAAGGTGGGCCGCGGCACCGAGGCCGGGGTCAATGTAGGCCCGCTGATCGACGCACAGGGCATGGGCAAGGTGGCTGCGCATGTGGCCGACGCCAAGGCGCGCGGAGCAACGGTTGCCCTGGGCGGCAGCGCCGTCGACGGCCATTTCTTTACGCCTACCCTGCTCACCAATGTGCCGCAGGACGCCAAGGTCAACACCGAGGAGACCTTCGGCCCGGTGGCGCCGCTGATCCGCTTCGAGAAGGAAGAAGAGGCGATTGCGCTGGCCAACGCCAGCGAGTTCGGCCTCGCCTCCTATTTTTATTCGCGCGATGTGGGCCGCGTGTTTCGCGTGGCCGAGGCGCTGGAATCGGGCATGGTCGGGATCAATACCGGCATGTTCTCCAACGAAGTTGCACCCTTCGGCGGCGTCAAGCAATCGGGCCTGGGGCGCGAGGGTTCCAAATACGGCATCGAGGACTATCTGGAAATAAAATACCTGTGCATCAGCGTTTAAGCTGCGGTTCTTTGCCGGTCTTCATTCACTTACCCACATGCTGAAAAATGTTTTCGCCGCACTGCTGCTTTCCGGCAGCAGTGCGCTAACGGTTGCGCAACAAACCGCCCAGCAAGCCACACAACAAGCCGACGTACCCGAATGGGCCACGCCCTCGGCGCAGAAAAAGCTGGCGCACGCCAAGCACTATATGGTCTCGGCCGCGCACCCGCTGGCGACGGAGGCCGGGGTGACCATACTGGCCAAGGGTGGGTCTGCCATCGACGCTGCTGTGGCCGTGCAGATGGTGCTGAACCTGGTCGAGCCGCAGTCCTCGGGCATAGGCGGCGGCGCCTTTATGCTGCACTACACCGCCAAGGATCAGACCGTCACCGCCTACGATGGCCGCGAGACCGCGCCCGCGGGTGCCACGCCCACCATGTTCCTGGATGCCGAAGGCAAGCCACCGGCGCGTTTTGCAGACGCCGTGCTGGGTGGACGTTCGGTGGGCGTGCCCGGCGTATTGCGTGCGCTGGAAGTAGCCCACAAGCAACACGGCAAGCTGCCTTGGGCGGACCTTTTCCAGCCCGCCATCGAACTCGCGGAAAAAGGTTTTCCGCTCAGCAAGCGCACGCATCAATACCTGGTCGGCAACGCCACGCTGCTGGCCGACCCGGCCGCGCGCGCTTACTTTTACCTGGAGGACGGCACGCCCAAGCCCATCGGCACCGTTATCAAAAATCCTGCACTGGCCGAGGTCTTCAGGCGCATTGCCAAAGAAGGACCAGACGCTTTTTACAAAGGGGAGCTTGCGCGCGACATGGTTGCGGCCGTGCACGGCCACAAGGCGCACCCCGGCACGTTGAGCGAAGCCGATCTTGCCGCTTATCGCGCACGCGAAGAAAAGGCGCTGTGCGGCAATTACCGCGAGTATCGCCTGTGCGGTATGCCGCCGCCCTCCTCCGGCGGCATCGCGGTGTTGCAGATCATGAAAATACTGGAACGTTTTCCCTCTGCCGATTTGCAGCCGGGTAATGTGGCTTCGCTACACCTGATGGCCGAGGCCGAGCGCCTGGCCTACGCCGACCGCGAACGCTACGCGGCCGACGATCAATTTGTCGATGTGCCGGTGGTCGGGCTCCTGGACCCCGACTATCTTAAGGCGCGTAGCGCCCTGATCTCTCCTGAAAAGGCCATGAGCAAGGTGAGCGCAGGCGTGCCACCCGTTATCGCACCCACCACCAAGGTGGCCTTTGCCGACGGCATCACGCCGGAACTCCCCAGCACCAGCCACTTTTCGCTGGTGGACGCCGACGGTAACGGCATCGCCATGACCACCAGCGTGGAATCGTATTTCGGCAGCCATATATTCGTGCACGGTTTTTTCATGAACAACCAGATCACCGATTTTTCGCTGCTGCCGGAGCGCGACGGCGTGCCGGTAGCCAACGCCATCAAGCCCGGCAAGCGGCCGCGCAGCGCCATGTCGCCGTTTGTGGTGCAGGAAAAATCGGGCAAGCTCTTTTTGCTGATCGGTTCGCCGGGCGGCTCGCTCATCATCGATCTCGTCGCCAAGACTTTGGTGGCAACCATTGACGGAAAGCTCGACATCCAGGCCGCCATCAACCTTCCCAACGCGGGCGCGCGCATCAATGGGCCTGAGATCGAAAAACGGTCCGCTTATGAGAAACTGGTGCCCGGCCTGAAAGCGCTGGGACACGAGGTGCGTATTTTCGATATGCCCAGCGGCCTGCACGGCATCGGCCGCGACGCCGACGGCTGGACCGGCGGCGCCGACCCGCGCCGAGATGGTGTGGCGAAGGGCGATTAAAGAAAATCAGAATTACCGAGGAGAAACTATGAAACCGTTTTACGCAACTGCATTACGTTACACCATCACCGCAATTTTTCTTTTTACCGGAGCCGCCATGGCCACTGAAACCACTCCCCCTGCCGCACCTGCCACACCTGCCGCCGCATTGCCCGAAAAAGTGACCGAACTGGTCGTGATCGACCACAAAGTCGGCAACGGCGCTCCCGCCGCCGCAGGGCAATACGTCAACGTGCAATACACGGGCTGGCTGTACGACCCCAAGCAACCCGAGGGTAAGGGCAAGAAGTTCGATAGCTCGCGCGACCACGGTGGCGCACCCTTCACTTTCCCGCTGGGCGCCGGGCGCGTCATCAAGGGCTGGGACCAAGGTGTAGCCGGCATGCAGCCCGGCGGCACGCGCACCCTTATCATCCCGCCGCAACTGGCCTACGGCGACAAGAACGTGGGCGGCGGCTTGATTCCGCCGGGTTCCACGCTGTTGTTTGACGTGGAACTGGTGAGCGCCAATACACCGGGGAAATAGCGATAACCGGCGGTGGCGGCATCGGTATGCCGCCACCCCGGAAATTGATTCGTACGCCGTCCACCGATACCTGTCATAGTGACCGCCTTATGGTATCGGACATAGAGCAGGCCTGACAGGCCACGATGCCTCACACGGGTGTACCTACGTTGTCCGCAGCGCACCGCAAGGAGACAATATGGGTACCAATACCATCATTTTGCTGGTTCTCGCCGGGCTTCTCGTTCTATCGCTGCCTATCTGGAAATATACGCGCGTCTGGGGTGGCGGTTATACGCCCCCTTTGATTGTCGCTTTCATGCTGGGTGCAAATCTGTTTGCGATGCTGGTTCCTGCCGGCAAATAGTCGCAGCGGCAAGCGGCCACGCTGATTCTACGAGGCTGCCACCGCCTCGATTTCAAGCTTCCACTTCGGCTCCAGCAACCGGCAGCAAATGACCGTTGACGAAGTCTGATGTGTGCCCAGGAACTTCATGCGCATGCGCACATTGGCTTCGTCGTCCGCCGGATCGGCCAGATAGGTCCGCAGGGAAACGAGATTATGCATATCCATCCCCGCCGATCGCAGCAGCGTCCGAATATGCGTCCAGATGATCTCCGCCTGTTCCTCAAATGACTCGGGCATGGTCTTTCCGTCGGCCAGGTAGCCGTTCAGGCCGCTGATAAACAGGAGGCGTGAATCGCCATGCACCTCGATCGCGTGACTGTAGGCGCGGTAAGGCGGAAACAATTCTTTTGGATTGTGTTTGGTGATTGGCATGAGAAAAATCGTCTCTTTGGATGAGAGTGAATGAACGTTCGAGAGCGGAGCCACTATTCATTTTAGAACAGGGCGATTTGTTGTCGAGATTGAAAACTAAAGCAAAATTAAAAAAGCCCGGTTCGATACTCTTGGTGAACAGGAACCACAATGGGGTCAGGTCTAGAAATGTAGCAATGCTACGAAGCTAGACCTGACCCCAATTGTTGTTCGCATCGTTCGTGACCCCATCGTTCTTCGACGCGACATTTAATGGTTACTCTGATCCAGAATGTTTTTGTTGAGGCCGGGATAGATATTTCACAATTCGCCCGATCAAGTATCCCAAGAATGCATACTGCATTGTTCCAAATGAGAACAGGAGCGCCAAATCTAGGTTGATATTCTTTTCAGCGCCTCCCGTGAAAAACCTCGAGCACAAGTCTGCAAGACTCGACATAGGAGTTGTCGATATCGCTATTACCCAAGCGGTATCGAAGCTATTTTTGGCCATATAACTGACGTAGCCGCAAAAAAAAATAAATAACAATGCTCCGAATAGCGAGAATTTATATTCCACATTCAGTTTCATGTTATGGACTCCAAAGAAGGCTGTTACCTTTCGGATGATTATTTGCGATCAAAGGCCAGAATCTTTTCCTTCGCGAATAAAAGGGGCCACGAATAAAAGGGGCCAGGCTCGCATTTCCCAGCCTAGATATCCAGTCTCCCCTGTTCCGCCGGAACATCAAGCAATAAAAGGGGCCAGGCTCGGTTATTTCCAAATAATCGAGCCTGGCCCCTTTAATTGCAGTCATTTTGCTCCGTGTGCGAAGGGGTCAGGTCTAGAAATGTAGCAATGCTACGAAGCTAGACCTGACCCCATCGTTCCCCTCAATCGTTCGTTATTGTTTTAGGTCTGTTTTTTCCCCGGTCGAATGATCTTCGTAAATAGCTTTATTTACATACCACTCTTTACCCTCATGCTTGAGCTCCAAAGACATCACACCTGAGGAGGAAGAACAAGAAATGTTCATATGAAATGTAGCTATTCCAAAGCTGGAAGTCGTGGAGACGTGTATATCGTAGGGCGCCATAGATGCTGATTGCACTTTGCCGCACTTAGCATTCAATTTTTCAGAAGAAAAAGCGAAACGCTGAGCTGTCTCATAAAACTCGCTGTTACAGATCAGGAAAATCACCAGTAAAGCCACTCCAATGCCTATCGGAATGACATAGACAAGTAACTCCCGCCCCCTCTTAAATGAAAATAATTTTGATGTCATTCGGTAGTTGGTGTGTAAAAATAAAAGGGGCCAGGCTCGATTATTTGGGAAATAATCGAGCCCGGCCCCTTTAATTTCCTTTAATTTCCATTATTCTTCGTGAGGCTTCAATTCGGTGATCGCACCGCTTACGAGATCCACATCATAATATTGGTCATGATCCCGTACCAATCGAATCCAGTCTTGGGTACTCTCCCCGAGCACATCGTTGTAAAACTTCTTAATATGCCAAAGCACTTTCAAATCCGTGTCAATTGCGAGAACGCCACCTTCATAAACAAAAATAGCCTTATCCTCCATCCTAAGGACCGTAGTTTCCCAATATTCTTCGTCCCCAATAGTACGAAATATTGAGAGTTCACTCGCCAAACTACCGTTTACGTCGATCCAATACGCCGTTTCGCCGCCAAAAATAAATATCACTTCGGGGCGATCACCAATAGCATAATGAATTCTCGACTCGTCAAGCAATTCGCTCACGTCCACCGCGCGTGGCAACTCTAGTTTGGCTCCTGTCGGAAACACAATGCGTAAACTATTCGAATGGCTCCCTATCGAACTAAACCGCTCAGCTTGAGCGAACTTACCATCTCGAAAATAAATGGTTCCCCTGTCGTCAAGAATCAACTGAGTTACCTTTATGACCCTGCTCTGTCGCCAACTATTGCTGGCCTTTATCTTCTGCATAGGAAAGATTGGCCCGCCGTAAGGCATTGGATTAGAGATGGCGCCTGTTTTAAGACTCAGGTCATAACATTCTTCTTGATTCCGTACCAACGTAATCCAGTCTCGCGAAGTTTCGCCCAGCAAGTCGCTATAATTTTTTCTGATGTGCCAGCGCAGTTCCAGATTTTTATCTATTGCAAGCACGCCCCCTTCATAAACAAAAATCGCCTCGCCCTCTCTCCATAGTAGTGGTGTGATGCTCCAATATTTCTCATCCCCCAAAGTACGATGGGTAGGTAACTCATTCACCAGGTTTGCTTTCTGGTCAATCCAGTACGCAACTTTACCGCCAAAGATAAAAATCTTGTCAATGTGACGCGCGACAACGTAGTGAATTCTCGGCTCATCGATTTGCTCACTCACGTCAACTGCATTAGGCAACTCCAGCCGCGCGCCCAAAGGAAAAGTGATGCGCAGACCGTCAGACCGGCCATTAACCAAACTAACTCGCTCTGCCTCAGCGGCGCCACCATCTCGAAAATAGATGGTTCCTCTATCGTTAAGAATGAGCTGCGTAACCTTCATGGCAGGATTGCGTTCCCACCAAGTTTGTTGACAGCATCTCTCAATGCTTTGTCCTTTGAGACAAGTGTAGCCCCACGTTCAATTGCAGTTGCTCCAATAATACCGTCGGCGAAATTACCTTTCCTGGGATCTTTCAATGACATTTTCGTTGGGGTGAGTTCACCTCTTACATTTATTTTTAAGTTCAGATTCGCTGAATTCGGCACCGACTGGATTTGACTTGCCGCGTTAGGCATAAAAAGTCC